>Ga0209137_1001009_pt1 | contig 27768 bp, 23 predicted proteins | sample SaaInl5LU_22_DNA_FD_184642 | JGI IMG/M metagenome (GOLD analysis project Ga0209137, IMG submission 184642) | Marine microbial communities from expanding oxygen minimum zones in the Saanich Inlet - ESP_105LU_22_DNA (SPAdes) (version 2) | ecosystem: Environmental > Aquatic > Marine > Intertidal...
TAAAGTGACAAGCCTCCCCAATGATTCTACCTCCGCCTACTTCCATGTCATGAACCCACACATTACCAGGTATAAACCCCGCATTCATGGTTGCAACGATATTCATAGGGGAGCCACTATTTCCCAGGAGCGTATTCATCTTGACCGCTAAAGGTGCAAAACGTCTATTGAAACCTACTGTTACAGTTTTCTTAGATTTTTCTGTTGCCTCAATAATTTGATCGAGCTCTGCGAGATTTAAGGCCAATGGTTTTTCAACAAAAACATGCTTCCCATGATCTAAGGCTTGAACAACCAATGACGCGTGAGAATTGTGGCGAGTGGTCACAATCACTAGATCTACATCGTCATCATTCAAAATAGAATTGTTATCCGTTGTAGAATTGGCAATATTATATTTTTTTGCCAATACAGTACCTGTCAACCCCCCTGCACTTGAAATGTACTTTAGCTTAGCTTGAGTCTTTTTTAAACAAGGTAAAATCATGGCTGAGGTAAAGTTACCGGCGCCAATAATTCCAACTACACCTTGCCCGCTTGTGAACTCAGCACTATTTAATCTGATTGACCTATTCGGTTCATTTGATTCTTTCTCAGGATATTCTAAAATGGATGCAATTGATCTTCCGTTATTCATATCAGAATAAATCTCATTATACTTGTCAAGTGCGATCCTTTCGGTTATTAAACTCTTGACATCTATTGAACCTGAAGCAATAGCGTTTAAAATAGTTTCAAAATTTCGCTTTTCAGTCCAACGAACAAATGGAAGGGGATAATCTTGTCCCTTTTGCTCATACTGTTCGTCATATCGTCCTGGCCCATAAGAACAAGAAACTTGAAAAGTTAACTCCTTTTCATAAAAATCTGCTCTTGAAATATCTAATCCGATAACTCCTACTAAAATAATTCTGCCTCTTTTTCGAGACATTTTTGCAGATTGAGAAATAATCTCATTGCTTTTATTAGAGGCAGTTATGATTACAGCATCCGCACCGATATTGCCAGTTAAATTCTGCACATAACCAACTTGGTCAACACCCTCTCCGGGATTAACAGCGTCTATTCCAAATTTTCGGGCTAATTCAACCTTAACATTATCATAGTCAAAACCAATCACCCTGCAACCATTCGCTTTAAGTAGTTGAGCAGTAACTAATCCAATTAAACCTAAACCAACTACAACAGCTGTTTCACCTAGTGTTGGGTTTGCCAAACGAATTCCTTGTAGACCTATGGCACCAATTACTGTAAATGATGCTTCCTCATCAGATACCCCCTCAGGAATTTGAACCACTAAATTCTTTGGAACGGAAACATATTCTGCATGAGGGCCATTAGACGCAACTCGATCACCAATCGAAAAACCTTCAACACCTTTTCCAACTGCAATTACCCTGCCCACATTGCAATAACCTAAAGGAAGTGGCTGACCTAATTTATTTAGAACCGCATTTATTGTTGGCTGCAATCCATCAGTCTTTACCTTAGTAATAACCTCTTTAACTTTATCTGGTTGTTGTTTTGCTTTTTGAAATAAATTAGATTTTCCAAACTCCACCAACATCCGCTCTGTCCCTAAAGAAACTAAAGATCTAGTGGTTTCAATTAACAAATGGCCAGACCTTACGCTTGGTGCAGGTACATCTTCAAGTATTGTTTTACCGTCTTTGAGGTCTTGTATGATTTGCTTCATGATTAAGATAATGCTTTCTTGACTGCATTAATTATTTTCAAATTTTCTTCAAAAGTTCTCGATGCAATTCTAACAAATTCACCGTCCAAGCCAATCTTATCTGAGCAGTCTCTAACATAAACACCACTATCTACTAATAAATCCAAATAAAAATCAAAGGAGGTCCTATCCTTTAACTCAACCAGTGCAAAGTTCGCCTTTGAAGGGTAAACCTTTAAACTTGTTATGGCGTTGAGTTCAGTTAAAAACATAAGAGTATTCATAATATACTTCTTCCGAACAATATTATACTCCTCCACAAAATCAGTCTGACTATAAATTTTGAAAAAATAATCAGCCAACCCAGAAACATTCCACAAGTACCCATTTGAAAGTAAGGTATTTACCTTGTCTTCGCTCATAACCGCGTAACCTGCTCTTACTCCAGCAATACCAAAGTCTTTTGATAGCGATTTAACAATGATCAAATTGGAATATTTTTGAATTAATTCTTCCGAAGTAATTTGAGAAAGATCAACATTCTCATAGGCAAAATGAATGAAGCTCTCATCGATGATGATGTTCTTTAATCCCTTCAAACTTTCAATGATGTAATTTAAATCCTCAAGGCTTAAGTAACCTCCATTAGGATTGTTGGGGTTAATTATCGCAATGCTATCAACCTCATTGTCCTTTACAAACGAAATAAACTTGTCAGGATTTAATACAAAGTTATCTTCTTTCGTAAGCTTATAATATACCACCTCTGTATCAGGTCTTACAAATTCATAATAAGATGAGAAGGTCGGTATGATGATGCACAACTTTTTACCCACAAAACGATGAATTACTGCTTGAATGATTTCTATGGCCCCATTACCAACAAAAATATTCTTTTGATTCGCGCCTATAGCTTTTGAAATATAACGGCTTACATCTTGATTTTGTGGAGGATAAAACTCTAATACCTCCTTGAGTTTATTAGTACTGATTAAATCTTGGTCAAGATATTTTAAAAACAAGTCTGTAGCATAAGGATTAGATAAAAAACAGGCATCTACGTCAATTTTTACACCTGGAAGTGACTCCTTTATTGTTGCAATGCTTGGTGAGTGTGTGCCGCTTTGTGCCTTTAACTTTAAGAACTCACTCTTAAATTCTTCTTTTTTCATTTTCGCTGTTGTTTATTTAAGATAATTAAAATATGGTTTGTGCGCCAAAGCCAACATTGGCATATCACCATCGGAATCACCGTACGCATATACTATACTATAATCATCAAGATTTACTCTCTTTCTAATTTGATGAACTTTATTGTTGAAGTTGCAATCTTCCCCTTCAAAAATGCACGTATGCTGATTTCTAACTGTTAAATTAACAATCAGCCCTATGTTCATTTGCTTACACCACTCTGATAGTAAAAAGTCATATGAAGCTGAGACAACCCATATTTCATGACCTTGATTTTTGTGCCAACTTATACGATCCAAGGCACTAACTTTTATTACTGAAGGCAGATCCACTTGTTGGAACTCAAGCACCTTTCTTTTGAAGTTATCTTCAGTCAGATCTCCAACATGTACTTGTAACCTTCTTCGTTTTAACGGTATATAGTCAGTCAATTTTAAACGATAAGAAATATACTGAGGGAGGCATAAGAGTAGATGTCGGTAAACAAAGACAATCGGACTATTGTATAACGTCTTATAAAAAAGTGTTGCAGAGTCCTTCCATGTAATCGTGCCATCAAAATCAAAAAGAGCAAGTCCAGCCTTCATGTGGTCAAAAGCGAAATAAATGAATTTGTTTTCCCTTCACCTTTCTTAATAAATTCAACATTCACTTGAATATTTACTTTCATGGAATCACTCAGTCTCCGCTCAATCTCCTTTTCTAACGCGATCAACCTTTCTGCACTCAATTGTTCCCCTTGAACCTTAAAATCTATTTCTGTGAGCGATTGCTGCACGATTTGCCAACGCTCAAGTTCCTGAAAATCCTCAAACATCGTATAGAAATTAACAGTTGGTATTTCAAATCCTTCCTTGGTTTTAATTACTGCGTCTTTTCTCCCAATAATATTTTTTACCGTTGGGAGCGTTCTTCCGCAACTACAAGGTTTGTCTGCGATCACAGCCAAATCCCCCGTATCATACCGAATTAGCGGAGTAGTGAGATTATTCAAATTAGTCCCAATTATTCTCTTAATTTTCGGATCATCAGTATCTAATAATTCTAAATAACCATACTCATCATAATTGTGTAAGCCCTCATGTTTTTCACAATCACCCATCATTACAATTTGCTCTGCAAGCCCATAGTGATTAAAAATTCTAGCACAAAAAGCATGTTCAATAAGTAATCGATCTTTATCAGTTAGCACTTCCGAAGCTGTTAAAATCAACTTAATTTTTGGGATAGGGTGGTCAGAGCGTACTATATAGTCTGCCAATGTAGCTATTGAAGAAGGATAACCTCGTAAAACAACTATTTTTTTGGCTATCATCACTTTTAAGTATCTAGCCATATTCTCGTCATTCAAATGAAAAGGACTGAAATATGTGAAGTTACTTATCTTACTTGTCCGCCAAAGGTTTTGATTGTTGGGCGGAATAAAACTCCTAACCATCGCCAATGGATCGCGAAAACTATAACCTCCCCATTTCCAATGTCGCCAAACAACGCCTTGTTCCAAAATCCATTGATTTGGATGAACTAGTATTTCAAACGGCACACCTGTTGATCCTGATGTTTTAAATAGTATCGACTTTTGAGCATGCCTCCTATTTATAAAAAGGCCTTTGTTCCGCTTAACAAATTCTTTAGACAAGACAGGTAGTTTCGCTAAATCTGTAAGCTTTTTAAAATCTTTTTCAGGCTTAAATCCGAGGCTATTAAATAATTCACGATAATATGGAATGTGATTGTAAGAATCCGTCAGCAAACATTTAAGTTTTTCAAACTGATACAACTCTAATTTTTCTTCTGACCAGTAACAAGATTTTTTGAGAAATTTTTTATATCTAATTATTCCTTTCAATGTGTAGTAAAGGTCTTTGATAAATGGGATTTTTGCCATATTTATAGGATAAATATTTAGATCTATAAATTATAATAATTCGTCAAAAATGTATTTTTTTCTTTATAATGAATAAGAGCCATTCGGGTTAAATTTTTAAATGGTCAATTCCCTGTGGTATAAAAACCTGAATAGCGACTAAGATCCTAATTAGATTAAAATTATTATTTGTTAAAAAAGGACGCAGGCTAAAATTCACTATAAGTTAAAATGGTTTAAGATAAATCCCCGCGTTTAAGTATTACTGAGACTCTCAAATAACTGTTCCATATATTGACTTCTCTTAACTTTCGTGTGATCAGACAGAAAATGTTCAATCATTGGTTGAACTTGGTCAAAGTTGACTTTAAAATATGTTATTGAATCCAGAAATTCAGATATAGAAGTGCATTTCGCAATTACTTGCCGAGGTGCCTCAATTAGATTAGGCAAATTAGGATATACTAAGGGTAGTCCCATTGCTAACAGTTGGAACATACGATTACTCGCAGTAATCGCTTGTACTGATTCCACTGTTTTGTCATACAGTGCTATCGAACAACATACGTCACTCACATCCAGATCGACTAATTTCGTTTCGCTTAAAAACTCAATATTAGGAAATGAAGCATATCTCCTTTTAACCTCCAATCCATTGCCCTGCAACGGTCCCACAACCCTCAGTTTAACACCGCTATTACACAACTCATCAACAAGCTTCAAATCAAGTCGGCTTACAAAACCATAATACAAAACCACATCTCGCTTAAGATCAGATTCAGGTTTGTGATAATTGATATCTGACCATGGCAAAAAAAGTTCTGCATTTGAAGTGAATTGATTAAGTTGTTTATTTATCGAATAAGAAACACTAAGATTCATCCTGGATCTTGAAATTGTCTTAGCTAAGTTTTTCAAAACCTGGGAGCGCATCCAAGGTTTTGCCATAACATAAAAGTCATCATTTATAACCGTTATCGTAGGAATATCAGGGTAAAGTGAGAAAGTGTAATCATTGTCATAGTTGAAATTGACTACTACCTGAAAATTGCTAACCGGTAATATTTTATTTAATTGTCTGAAAATATGAGATGAATCTATTTTCTGTAAAAATGTAAAAGGCTTTAACTGATGATGAATTCTCTCATAGACTGTATAAACATTAATCCCATCTTCAGAATTTTCTTCGATTGATTTACCCTGCAATAAAAGCTGAACATAATAAATTTCATAGCCAATATCACGCAATAATCTACTTAGTTGATGCCTTAACCGTGGTGCTTCTGACCAGGCGGTCCTCGAAACAACCAATACGCTGCCTTTGCTCATTATGCAAATTGCTTAAAGAAATTAAAAAGGGTACTACTGTTTGGATATGATAAGTGTGGCACAGGCTCTGCACTCATAATTTTTTTAAAGTCTGATTCAGAAATTCCTAACTTCTTTAACACATATTCCGTATCAGATTCTAATTCATATTCTGTGTAAATTCTCTTACTAAGACGTAATAACGCATCTTCACGAGTCATATTTTCAGAACAAATTAATGTTGAATAATGAGCTCTTCTTTTATCAACACCAAATTTTTCAGGCAAAATAAAACCCTGGTAGAACTTTGTAAAGATTGACTCGTGATGCTTTCCTCCATAATATTGCCAGGAAATATTTTCTTCCATTTCTGACTTAGCCTGATCAACATCATAATCAATATAATTAAGCACATCGATAGGTTTGATTTTAGCAAATGCCCGATAGTAGATATATTTTGAAAGTGACATTCCAGGGAATGTTTTGATCTGTCGCGCACCAAACCGGCTATTTATTGATTTAATATTCTTAAAGTCAAGCTTGTTGTAAACCCACGCCGTAGGCAAAATGCCTTCTGTAGCAAAATTAGACCCACTTAGGTTATATTCAATCCCATATTTTGCGGTTAGTTTGTATATAATTGATCTAATTGCATGATCAGTTAAGGCTTCGATGTCAATTACTCCTGCCTTTAGATAGGCAATTTGCAGATTTTTAAACTCTTCCCAATCAATAACATGGGTATAAAGATCGGCATCCAAATATTTAATGCAGTTTTCAATATTGTTCACAGACAGTTCGGAGTTCCATCCGTTGTCAAGGTGTACTGCCAGAATCCGAAGGTTAAATTTTTTGGCATTATAAGCTACATATGAACTGTCCATACCTCCACTTAAACCCATAATCACATCATATTTCTTTCCTTTTCCGGAAACACGTGCCTTTTCAATTTGCTGATCCAAGAATATCCTACCTTCTTCACCTCGCTTTAAAGCAAAAGGCAGCTTATCTAAGTAATCATTACAATGATTGCAATTCCCTATTTCATCAAAAACTATCTCAGGATCACTAGTATCCATTACACATCTATTACATTGCTGATAAGGCTTATCTATCTTCATAGTTCAACAACTTGTTATTCTCGTCTTCTGACAAATAAGTAATAAGTACTGCATTATGTCTTCCGTTGAAAACAAACTTCGACCCTGCTGCAACTGCGGAAGCGCCATTTTTTAATGCGAGAATAAAATCATCCACATCGTTTGCTCCACCGCAAGCAATTACAGGTATAGTTACACTTTTACTTAATGAATTTATCATCTCTAAATCAAATCCCATTCTTGTTCCGTCTCTATCAATGGAATTTAACAATATTTCTCCAACACCACAACCTTCAAATTGCTTAATGACTTCCATTGGAGTTTTTCCAGTATTTTTCCTTCCATTTGAAGTAAAGACTCTTGTTCGACCGAAAATATCCTTTTTAACGTCAATACTTCCTACAATTGTAGAACTTCCAAATTCTAAACAGGCTTTATGCAAGAATTCAGGATCTTCAATGGCTGCCGAATTTATTATAACTTTCTCAACACCAATACTCAAAATCTTTCGTATTTGATTAATAGATCTAATTTTGCCTCCATAAGTAAGCGGACTGAAACATTCGGAAGTAAAATCCTTTAGCAGCTCGAAATTAGGCTCAGTGCGAGTGTCTAACGGAGTAATGTCAATGATCGCTATTTCATCAACCTCTTTGTCATTAAAAATCTTAACACTATTGACAGCATCTCCGACATATTTGGGATTTTTAAATTTGACTGTTTTCACCAGTCCTTCACCATTCAATAAAAGAACCGGAATTACACGTTTACGCCAACTACTCATTTTTACGATCTACATACTTTAAAAAACCCTTCAATAGTGTCATCCCAAATTTATGACTCTTTTCCGGATGGTATTGTACACCAAAAATATTATTTTTTTCAAAGGCTGAATGAAAATCAATTCCGTAATTGGTTATTCCTAAAACATCACTCTGATTGTTACATTTCACATAAAATGAATGTACAAAATAAAAACGCGGAGCAACTGTAAAATCATCCAACAAAATACTAGATTTGTTCTTTTCAACAAAATTCCATCCCATATGTGGGATTTTCAACGTATCACTCTCAGGGAATTTAACGGATGTTGCATCCATAAGGGCAAGGCCTTTCTCCTCACCTTCTTCACTTGACTTACACATCAACTGCATCCCCAAACAAATTCCTAATATTGGGATTTGCATTTCAGCAGCTAAATCCTGTAAATAACCATACAAATCGTATTTTTTGAGATTTTTAATACCTGTATCGAATGACCCTACTCCAGGAAGAATTATACCGTCAGACTTTATCAAATCCTCTTTTCTATTTGTAATGATACTCTGACCTCCAATTTTTTTTATCATGTTCTTGATAGAACCCAAATTTCCCATATCATAATCTACTATCGCAATCATTCTTTTTCTCTTAAGAATTCTTGAATTTCATCTGTAACATAATCAATCATCTTCTTGGATAATTCTGGATACATTGGCAAGGAAAGAATTTGATTTTGATAATCTGAAGCAATCGGGAAATCTGATGGCTGGTGTCCCAAGTATTTGTATGCTTCCAAATTTGGTAAAGCGGTTGGGTAGTGAACAGCCGTCTCAATCCCCTTATCTCTCAAATACTTAGCTAGCCCGTCCCTATTTAGAGTTCTTATTATATACAAATGAAATGTATGAACCGTTTCGGGTCTTACCACAGGTATTGTAATTCCATGTACTCCTTTTAGATTGTCACTATAATACGCTGCATTAGCTATCCGCTTTTCTGTCCATGAACCAATTGATTTAAGTTTAACCGATAAAATTGCTGCTTGAAGTCCGTCCAATCTACTGTTAACTCCTTCAATACGGTGCTGATGCTTTTTGAGTGCCCCATGTCTGGCGAACATTTTGCATTTTTCAGCTAAGGCATCATCATTCGTTATAATACATCCAGCATCTCCATAAGCGCCCAAATTTTTCCCTGGATAGAAGGAAAATGATGCAGCAACGCCCCTTATGCCTGCCCTTATACCTTTAAATTCAGAAAAATGAGATTGGGCACAATCTTCAATTACATGAATACCATGCTTATCCGCAATCTTCATTATCATATCCATATTGCACATCTGACCATGTAAATGAACAGGCATAATTGCTTTTGTTCGGGGAGTAATAGCCTGTTCAATCAGGTTCTCATCAATTGAATAGAATATTGGGTCAATATCTACAAATACAGGTTTCGCTCCAGTTTGAGTAATGGTCTCTGATGAAGAGATCCAGCTATTTGCAACTGTAATCACCTCATCACCCTTGCCTATGCCAAGCATTTTCATTATAATGTATAACGAGTCAGTCCCATTTGCCACCGAAACACAATTTTTAACACCATAAGCCTTCGCAAATTGCTCCTCAAAATCAGTTACCACCTGGCCCCCGATAAAAGCTGTCTGTTCGATAACATTCGAAATCGCCTGATCAATATCATTCTTAATGGAATTGTACTGTGATTTTAAATCGACAAAAGGAATCTTCATATTACTTAATTTTACGCTTAAATCTGGCTGGGTTTCCAGCATAGACTCCAGGCTCAATGATGTCTCTAGTCACCACCGACCCAGCGCCGATTACTACATTGCTACAAATATTTACTGGCAGAATAGTTGAATTGCTTCCCAATGAGACGTTATCACCTATTTTTGTTTTTGCCCATTTAGTTACATCACCGTTTGCAGGTCCACCCTCTTTAAACAGATCATTAATAAACATCACACCATGGCCAATAAAACAGTCAGATCCAATTTTCACTAATTCACAAACAAATGTATGTGATTGAATCTTGGTATTAACGCCAATCACTACCCCCTTCTGAATTTCCACAAATGGTCCGATAAAACATCCTGTAGAAATTTGACATTCATAGAGGTTCACCGGTTCAACTATGGTTACATTTGTACCAAAAGATACATCTCTTACTGTTGATTTATAAACTTTAGGACTATTTTCCATTTAAAAATTTTGCGGAGGTATAAATTTTGTCAATTATCTCAACCGTCTTTAAACCTTCAAATGAGTTTGCCGATATGGCGGCGTTATCGTTCAAAACCTCCACTAAGTTGGCATACACTTTATCATGATTAGACATTGATCCCATGTAAGTACCGTAATTATTAGGCGTATTTCCAACCGGGAGATCCTTAATTTCAAATCCTTCAATAGATTGGTATTCTAATTCATTCAGATATTGACCACCTATTTTAACAGTCCCCTTCTCCGCAAAAATAGTTAAAGATCCTTCCATATTTTTCTTATAACTATTAACCGTATAATTGATTGTTCCAATAACCCCAGAATAGAATTCAACAATCACTGCACCAGTATCTTCAAATTCTATTATATCTGAATGACCGAAATTTCGTGTGATAGCATGAGCATCTCTGACATCGCCAATTAACCAGTAAAGCAAATCTATGAAATGACTAAATTGAGTATACAAAGTACCTCCATCCATATCCTTGGTGCCTTTCCAAGAGTCTTTATAATAATCTTCATTTCTATTCCAGAAACAGCTCAATTGTACGCTGTATATCCTGCCAAGTCTATTCTCGTCAATTGCCTTTTTTACCGCTGCCACTGGAGGATTAAAACGATTCTGCTTGATAGCAAATAATCTTTTATTATTTCTTTCTGCAGTTTTTATCATTTCTCCACATTCTGCTACGGATATGGCCATTGGCTTTTCACACAATACATGAAATCCCGCATTGAGGGCACTTATGCTATGACTAGCATGCAGGCCATTAGGACTGCAAATAGAAATCACATCTACATCCTGTAATTCGGACAACATGGTATCCAGAGAAAAAAAAGCTTTTGAATTATATTTTTCAGATAACTGAACTGCTTTAGATTCTATTATGTCACAAACCGCCGCAAGTTCGCCAATTTTGTCTATATGTTCGGCATGACGCTGTGCAATCCTTCCACAGCCCACAATTGCAAATCTTAATTTCCTTTTCATTTAATATATTATTTTGCCGCTTGATAAAATACATCCAGGAACTGATGCTCTTGGGATTCCCATGAATAATTATCATTGAGCTGTTTTTTCACCTTTAACCGATGATCTTTTGAGTAGTTTTTTAATATGGTAAGATTTACCGCCTCACCTATTACTTTTGGATTAATGGTCTTGAAATCCAGGCAAACCCCAAAATCTAATTTATCAATAACTTCCACAATCATTGGGTTTTTTGTACCGATAACAGGTGTACCTGAGGATAATGCCTCATAAAGCTTGTTAGGAGAACAAAAATAATTATTTAAACAATTGTCCTTATAAAATGCAAATGCCACAGCAGATTCGTCAATAAAATCAACAAGTTCATCCCACTTTACTGCACCTATGAAATGTATTCTCCCTAATACACCTAGTTCAGAGGCAATTTCTTTAAGTTCCTCGATATACTCTGATCCACCATCACCAATAAGATAAAAATCAGAATCTGGTTCCCAATAGTGGATTGATCTGACTACATCATCAATGTATCTCCCAGGCATAATAATACCGGTATATAGCACCTTTTGCTGAGAGTAGCTTAGATCTGATAATTTTTTACCAGCACTTCTTAGTTCTCCTAGGTAAGGATAGTTATAAAGTGTTGTAATTTTATCTGCATTAACACCTGCTTTTTCAACCATGTAATTTAATCGATGGTGATCTGTTATGAACGTAATATTAGAATGATTGATTATATAAGTTTCGGCCGCATCCCAAAAAAATTTTGGCTTCAAAGGGACTAAAATCTCTCGATGAATTTCATGGGAATCATATACAAGTTTTTTAAAAAATAGCTTGCTATACAAAAAACAAGGTATTAAAGGTAAAAGGTCATGACAAAAAACCACATCTGCTCTTTGTCTAATCAAGCTAATAAAGGTTTGAATAAAAAATTCGAGAAGCTTAACTGCCAAAAAAAGGGTGCTTTTAGGTAGGCCTCTCGACAAAAGTCTTATTCTCAGATATTGAGACACGTTTGGATTACGCATATCTTCATACGCATAAGCCGGAGGCATATAAATGAGACAAATATCATGCCCTTCCTTTTTAAGCGTTTGGATTTCCTTCGATGCTCTGGAAGCAGTATTTATGTTATCTGGTAAAACGACTGAAATTCTCATTTAAAACAAGTTAAAAAAATATTCGACCGACGAAGTATCATGTTGAATGAAATAACAATTACAATAAGAGATTCCCAAATGATTAAATAAATTGGGACATGGCAAGATTTATAATTGATAGTTTTTTTAAATACTGGACAAATACTGGGTGATGACAATTTGACATTATACTGTTCGATTTTGTGAGAACAATAATAAATTAAATATCCTCCAATCTTGCTCTGTAAAGGAACTAGGACTCTCATAACACATCTGAAAGTGGGCCTTTAATGAATTAGATTTCACAAAATTGAATGGAATGTCTCTTTTACTATTAATTACTTTTTCTTTTAATAATCCTTGCACTAAATCCCCCATAGGCGTTTCAAATCCAATCTTATCACGTCTATTTAGAACTTCGTCTGGCACTATACCGCGCATAGCAGCTCTAAAAATTGATTTAGTTTCACCATTTTTTGAAATTAAATATTCTTCCGGTAAAGAAATAGCAAATTCAGCTAAACCAAGTGTCAAAAAAGGAACTCTATTTTCTATAGAGAATCTCATCGCATTTCTGTCGCCATAACGCAGCAGTGATGCTAAACTACCTTCACTCATTGAATTTATCAGAGTAGCAATCACTCTGCGACCTTTGGAGTTATTAAAATATTTATTTCCAATTGTGTTAGTTTTCACCCCTTTTGCTAGAAATATCTCTTTGTCCAAATATTTAGGAAATTGACGCAAATTAGTGTACCGCTCGGCCAAATTATGCATACTTCTCGGCAAAAGTTGACCGATTAACGCTCTCCATGGATCCAAATGTTCCCTACCTGGCCATTTTTTCCATTCCCTTGCAAAATAAATCATATCTGAGACCCTACCCGTCTCCAACAAACTTCTCATACGTTGACCTTGATAGCCATGATACCCGGCCAACAACTCATCACCACCTTGTCCTTCTAGAACAACTTTTATCCCAGCATGTTGCGCAGCTTTGAAAACTTGATATTGCGCATAGATACTAGGAGTACAAAACGGTTCACCTTGTGTTCTTACCATATCGTCAATATCGTACTGAATCTTAGTGGGATCTATTCTTACCTTATGTGGAGTAGCATTTATACTTTTATTAATCAAATCAATCCACTTCTCCTCGCCATAAATAAGATCATTATTAACGTAGCTAAAAGTGTGTAAATCTAATGTGGGTTCAATCAATCGAGCACAGCAAGCAATTGCAGCAGAATCTATTCCTCCTGATAAAGATATACCCAAAGGGACATCACTTCTCAAATGAAATCTTACACTTTCAAGAAAAAGTTCACGCAAATGTTCAGATGCTTGAGCAAAGGACTGATAATTAGTTTGTAAAGTATCGGGGTTCCACCAGCGTCCAAAATCCAGCTTAAAACCATCACGAAGATTAATAGTTAAAAAATGAGCAGGGGGAAGATGATTTATTCCATTAGAAAATGTCTCAGTACCCATATCTTGAATACCATTAACTAAATAATCATAAACTCTTTGAGTATTAATCTCTGGCAATCGGCCTATTAGATTTTCCAAAGACTTAATTTCTGATGAAAATAGGAATTGACCAGAATTAGTTGAGAAAAAGAGAGGCTTAACTCCAAAAGCATCACGCACGAGTGTGAGAGTTTCGTTTCTTTTATCGAATACAACAAAAACAAACATACCTACCAAACGCTTTAAGGCATCTAACCCCCACTGAGACCATGCTGCCAATAAAACTTCAGTATCCGAGTCGGTAGAAAATTCATGTGACAAGAGCTTCAGTTCATTTCGCAATTCTCTATAATTATAAATTTCTCCATTAAAAATTATTGTAAAGTTCTCATTAGGACATTGCATTGGCTGATGCCCAGCCGCTGACAGGTCAATAATAGAAAGCCGTCTGTGCCCTAGGAGTACAAAACCATCGGAAGTTTCAAATTCCTTTAATCCCTCATCATCGGGACCACGATGTGCAATTAATTTTATTGAGGTTGAAAATCTATTTTTAAGACTGTCATCCTGCTTTTTCCAGGCTCCTCCAATTATTCCACACATAACCCTTCAATAAATTTATTAGAGAAAAAATATTTGACTTTTAGCATATAAATAATTACAAAAAAGATGATAAAATCGACACTCGAAAAGTAAACATACAACATTCATAATATAAAACTCTGTCTTAGCCCCCTAAATGACTGGACTGATTTTTAAATTCTGATAGTGCAATAATAATCAAAAATTATAACAGTATAGAGGTTGTAATCACCACGATTCTTTGAAAGCCACGAAGTTTAAAAGTGGAGTTTACAACGATTCAGCATGGTTATAACTTGGCTTATGATCTCCATTATTTTAGCTCCTGTGACTCGCAATTTACCAGTCGAATTCAATTTAAGACTAAATATACTTTACAATCGTTCAAATATCCAGCAGTGATCGGGAATTATACTAATACTTTTAAAAATAAATAAATCAAAAGTAAAAGCCCAATTAATCCACCCATAGCATAAAAAACTAATTTGCGATTACCCTGATAGTGCTCGTAACCCAAACTTGTCAAAATAATGCCAAAAGGAAGATATTGAACAATGTGTCGTATGGTAAAAGTAAACATAGACATACCGATAAAAGGCAATAAAAATGATAAAAAAAGAACTTGCGAATATCTTGATTCAAACGATTTACGTATTCCAAAAAAAAGAAAAGGAATAAAAAAAAATTGAAAAACAGTACCTAATGACAACAAACTCTTGTACGCCTTGAAATTAATCTCCGGAATTGGAGAAATCAATGCATATAATGTACGTAAGAAATAACTGAATGGCGGTGGAGAACTGAAAACAACACTACTTAATCCCCCCCCGGTATCCTCTATTCTATATTCTGAATAATTCTCTGCTTGCAACGAAAATGCTAATATTTCATTAGCGCCATCAAAATAAAAATAAAAAAATAGAGTACCTCCTAAAATTACACCACTTAAAAGAAATTTAAATACAACATTATTATATCGTGTAGTGACCATCAATCCTGCAATCGCTGTGAGTAAAAGTATAAAAGCTTGTCCCTTCCTCATTTCAAATAAAAGAATAAAAAGCATTACCGTAACGATGATTTTTGTTATTGTGGATATGCTATGCTTCCCAAAAGAACTACATACCCAAACTTGGGTCCCAATGACTAAGAACAATGATGCAATTACATCTCTCAATGTCTGTCCTGTGACCCATAACATGATCGGCATAATACCAACGATTATGGCTGTCCAAACAACAGTATTTCTATTTAGCAGGACTTTTTTTGATATAGAATAAACAAAAACACACAATATGCCTAGACATGCAGAATTGAAAATCCTAAAGATCATGGTATGAGCTCCCCCAAGAAAAATACTCATCTTAGTTAAAATCCCAATTAAATAGATGTACCCAATTGAATTATGCCATGGCACTACTAATTCACCACGAATACTCGAATAATCAAAAAAGCCATAATTCAATGCAAAATCCATTCCCACATCTTCGTACATCAACTCATCTGAACCGCCACCCCAATAAGGGGAGCCATAAATTTCACTAAAGTTGTAATATAATAACAATGAAATTATTGTACTAATAAAATATAACAGTAAGTAGAGTGCATTTGCCTCAGGTTCTATGAATGAGGTTAGCAAAAAACCAAGGATTCCAAAAATTAGAAATGAAAGTATTATTGAAGGCAAATGTGCGTACAACGCAAAAATGGATACAAGCCCAAATGATAACCACCAAAATAGTACACCCAAAGTTGTAACTTTTATATATCTCAAGCCAAATGATATTCGTAAATTATTTAAGTTCATTATCCAGTATAAAAAGCAACTATTATGTGAATCTACTACTTTAAAATCTTGAGTTCAATTAGATAAAAGTATACCTATCATTGAACGTTAAGAGTTCGTATCTACTAAATCCAAATGGGAGATTATTTTTAGTGCCATATTATGCAATACATTTGCTCTATTTTGCTATTTTATTTATTAAATAATACTTGATTTTTCTTGCGCCTGCATTTAAAAATAGTTTTTTCAACTTTAGTCTTAACTGTTTTTTTACCCAATAATATTCCTTCTTTTCCCCTACTTCAGACCTGTACTTTAAAATTAATGATTTAGAGCTATCCCTTTGAAAATTAGTAAGTTTTGATCCACTAGCTATTTGTTTGAGTAAATCGGAAACATGGTTTTCATATCTCAAAACAGAGAAGGATAAAATTGCATCTTTACAACGCTTAATAAGCCTTTCTAAATGCTCTTTATTTTTTAAAATGGACAAAACCTCACTGAAATTACTCATATCTGGCTCAATTGGCAAGTAATGTTCCCAAGGTTGAATGAAATCACTATATTGACCTGGTGTAAGTATCTGCGCTGTATTTAGAATTGCACACTCAATGTTTCTTGGGGATATAGCCGTAAATACATATTCACCGTCAAGATGCTCAAAGCATTCTGATTCAATTTCTTCATATGATGCATTAGGATTAAGCATCATGAATTTATACACTTTAATGTTAATTAGACCAAGTGGGTCTAGTAAACTTGACCCGGAATTAACACCAATCATACTTTTAGAGTTTTCGATGAAATCATACCAATCCAACCCAGTAATAGTCTTAGAAGCTTTTGTTGAGAGATCTAAATTCAAATTATAACCATAAGCAGCGGCCTCAAAACGATCACCTATCTCAGTTTTGATTTTACCCAACATTCCAAACGCTGGCGAGAGTGAAGATGAGCGATAGCTTACATCAATTGTGCGAGCGAGCAATGGCTTTACGATAGACCCCCGATTAATTAAATCATTACTTATGTAGCCAGTATAACCCTGAACCAAGCGACCAGTTGAATGATAGTTTTTATATAAAATTTCCCAGTCGTTATGACATACTGTGTATACCAAATCAATATTCCAATCCATCATCCAATTATCAAGTATATCACAACAAGTATAATCATCTTGAGGCAAAGCAATTTTAAATGCATTACTCTCTTTGATAAACTCGTACTTATTTCTAGTATTTAGATAACGTCTTGGATCCGATCTTTTGGAAAGAAAAGTTTGGGTGAGTATAATTGCATCAAAATTAATATCTTTAACATACTGTGGTAATGGCAACTCAGAATCATGTATCACATAATTATGATCAGGTGCAAATAAGGGTAAACACAATTCCTTATCCACCATTGTTTGCCTCCAACTTAGCGGGTCACCAAGATTATGAAGGACTAAAATTGAAAACTTCATCTAAATAGTTCTATTTGTAAGTTTCTCAACTATCGCCTTACCTGCATTTCCATTACCATAAATTTCATCGCTCGAAGGTATTTTAATTTGAATAAATTTGTGAAATCTATTTAATAGGTCTTTTTCGAATGGCGATGCCAGTAAATTATATCCAGCAGTTACTAATTCAACCCACTCTGTTTCATCTCGTAGGGTTAGACATGGCTTCAAATGAAAATAAGCTTCTTTCTGAAGCCCTCCACTGTCTGTAATCACGGCAGAACAATTTTCTAACAACCAATTCATTTCAAAATAACTGACGGGGTCTATCACATGCACAGTAGTAGATAGTTTGACCACATTCGCCATACTCCTTAATGCTTCCATAGTTCGTGGATGCATCGGCAAAATCACTCGCCATGTTTCACTTAAATGATTGATAAATCTCACTATCGCAGCCATCCTTGATAAATCATCCGTGTTTTCAGCACGATGAATAGTACAAAGTAAAAAGCCTTGCGAAATCTGCGATAAAATCACTGGTTTACGGAACTTAAACTTGTAGAATAACATAGCATCATACATAACATCACCACTCAAATAAACCTTGTTTCCTTTGATGCCCTCTAAATCCAAATTGTTCACGGCAGTAACTGTGGGCGCAAATAAAAGTGAAGAAGAATGATCAGTAAGCACACGGTTAATTTCTTCAGGCATTCTTCTATTGAACGACCTGAGACCAGCCTCCACATGGGCAATCGGAATATGGAGTTTACAAGCAGCCAATGCCCCAGCAAGAGTGGAATCAGTATCGCCATACACGAGAACCCAATCAGGTCTCTCTTTGACAAGTACTTTTTCAATTAATTCCAACATTTTTCCTGTATTTTGACCATGTGACCCACCACCTATTCCTAAGTGATAATCAGGCGTTCGAATGTCTAACTCATTAAAAAAAATATCAGACATATTCGCATTATAATGCTGTCCTGTATGAATTAAAACCTCAGACACACCCTTTAATAACCTGATTTGCCTTGATATTACCGCAGCTTTAATGAATTGTGGCCTTGCACCAACAATTGTCGCAATTTTTATGGTATTCAAAGTATTATGAACTGATTTGATTAAATAATATATTATGATTTGAAATAGCATCGGAAATTATGTCCTTATTCGCTACTGTCCATTCCACTGTTTGACGAATTCCATCTAAAATGTTAACATCAACTTCAAATCCAAGTTGTTGTTTGGATTTTTCAGTTGTCCCAAATCGCCTACCAGACCGATCCCAATCTCGCGCGGGTTTCATTGAGACTGGGGTTTTATTGCCAGTTGCAGCATTGATTATTTTGGCCAAATCTCCTATTGTTGTTTCAACACCCGAAGCCAAATTATATGCTTCACCCGGTTGACCTTTTTCCGCGCAAGCAACCAGTCCTCGTGCCATGTCGCCTACAAAAATAAAATCACGGCTGGCATTACCCCCGTTGTCTAAGGGCAAAGCTTCTCCCTGCATGGATTTCCAGATAAATGTAGGTATTACATTACGCCAAACAGTGTGAACCGTTCCACGCCAGCGACCTGCTCCCAATATTTCTCTTGGTCCGTATACATTCTGAAAACGCGCTTTCACAAACGGCAAACCATAACGGGTCAAATAATAGTTGCCATACATCTCACCAATCAACTTCGAGATAGAATAGGGGCTGTCGTGAAATAAAGAAACCGGTGCATCCTCCGGAGTAGCCGTTGGATCATCAAAGGTTTTTTCAGCCACCGCACATCCGGCTGCTGCGTATACTACCTTCTCTAGTTGTTTAAAATCTTTAATGTGCTCAAACAACATCAATGACGTGAGGGTGTTATTATCATGATCCGCGATAGGCTCAGCAATAGACGACTGATTGCCATGATAACATGCCAGATGAAAAACTATTTGTAAATCTTTGGGCAATTGTTTGAGAATTCGTTGGTCCGCAATGGATCCAAAAATAAACTGAACCCGCACATCTATCGGTACATTGGAAATATCGGAAGACAATAAATTATCGACTATGATTAATTGTTTGGGGTTCTGGGTAGCCAGGATATGGTGACAAAGGTTGCTGCCGACAAAGCCTGCTCCACCGACTACTAGTACTTTTTTACCTTGAATAGAGAGGGTATTTGACATAATATGCGAATCTGTTTACTTAATTTTACTGTTATTCGGTGCCGACAAATGACTAAAGATGTCGTTTATACCATATTGATCGTACCACTTCAACTGGTTGTGTATGGTTTCCTGAAATCCTTTTTTGGCTTTCCAACCGAAGGCCTTTTCCGTGGCACTTGGATCTAAAACAACCTGTGCCACATCATCTGCACCTACCGGTACAACCGGTACTTCCGGGGCTTCGATACCCAGATAATCGGCTACGGTCTGAAACACATCCAGAATAGAACGCCCTTCACCCGTAGAAACATTAAATACGCCGTTAGCTGCATCATCCCGAAGTACAATATCCATGAGCTCAAAAAAATCACCCATATCTAAAAAGTCGCGCACACTATCGCTGCAAAAGCAATTTTGACTCGCTTTCAGTCTTTTGTAAAAAGTAGGTATGGGTCCAATCGCCAAACGCGGACCACAAATGTTGGCCAAACGTAAAGAAACCACCGCTAAACCAGATTGCATCAGATAGGCTTCTCCGGCAGTTTTTGAAATGCCGTAACTCGTAAAAGGGGCCGCACGGTGTTCTAACGGAATGGGGAGCTGTTCGGGCCTTCCATAACACAATGCGGTCTGAAAGTTGATCAATCGTTTCACACCCAAACGTTGTGCAGCTTTGGCTACATAAATGGTTCCCAAAATATTGGTGGCGGTATCCTCAGCCCAATCGTTTGGATCTTTGTAAGCTGCTGCACTGTGAATAACATGGGTGGGCTGAAAATCATCAAAAACCCGATTAACCAGGGTTTCGTCAACGATAGATCCCTCCACAACCACTAAACCAGCTTGTGGTGGAACCACTTCTCTTTTGCCAGTAGCAAAATTATCGATAACACATATTTCATGTCCCAGTGGGAAGTAACGTTCAATCAAATTGGAGCCCAGACAACCTGCACCTCCGGTAATTAATATTTTCATTTTTTGAATTTTGGTTTTATAGCTTTTGCATATAGATTCCAACCAAAGAGAAAAGCTATCGGCTCAAACAATTTATCACCTAAATATCTTGCTCCTCTCAACAAAATATCGCGAGTCTCTAAAAAGCCAATAAACATTTTTATATCAACAAAATCAGATAGCATCTTTTTTAAATCTTTTTTGGAATATACTTGGCCTTTAGGATTTCCAATGCCATCAAATTCATTTACTAATTGCTGTAAAGTCTTTCCAGTAAACCAAGACCAAACACGATATTTAAATCGGTATTTGGCAGAGTTCTTATGATAAAACATAACAATAAGTCGGCCTCCAGGCTTGAGTACTCTGTATATTTCATCAATAGCCCTTTGAGTGTTCGGCACATGATGAAGAACACCAACTGAACAAACACAATCAAAAGTATTATCTTCAAAGGGTAATGCTTGTGCATCTGCAACCCTAAAATCACCCTTGAGGCCTAAATATTCAAACCTTTTTTCACAAAGATCAATCCCGGCTTTGGTAATGTCAACTCCATATACTTTGGCACCTTCCGAAGCATATTTACTAAGAACATAACCATTACCACAGCCGACGTCGAGAACTTTTTTTCCATTAAAATCTCGATATTCATGAAGTTTATAGGAAAACTCCAAACTTTCTATCTCCTCACGTTGTTTATCGTAGAAATTAAAAAAATCCTTTGAGCCCATTTCATAGGGATTCCCATCCACACATAAAGGATTGTTTTCCCAAAAAATTTTAACATCATCAGTATTTACATTCTCCATATTAATTCTTTAAATTCTTACTTTATTTCTCAATCCTGAGGTGTGTATATTCACCTAGCGTACCATGTTCCTGATAATAATGAATTGCTTCTGCCACTGTAGTCTCTATCGGTGTAAATGCAATGGGACCAAAATCCTGGAAGGTTCTGGATGGATCCAATAAAATGGAAAACACATCATCCGGAGCCAAATCCCTTAAATCAGGTTGTGGATAGGGGGTGATGCCCATGGCTTTTACAACCGCATCGTATAATTCAACGATGGATATATCTGAGCCAGATGAAAAGTGATAAGCACCATGACCTAAACCATCACAAGCCCGAACAACGGTTTTAGCCAAATCTTTAACAAATACAAAGTCTCTGCGCGATTTGGTAATAAAACACTGTTTACCATCTTTCAAACGTTGAAAAAAAATGGGTAGCGGACCAGCCACATTTCGCGGACCAACCACATTCGCCAAACGGAAAGTAACATAGTCGATGCCCGACAATTCAATGTATAGTTCATTAGCCGTTTTCGAAATGGCATAACTGCTGCCCTCCGGCTTACGCGGATGATTGAGGGTAACAGGCTGCTCCATTGGCTTCAAACCATAACAAAGAGCAGTTTGAAAGTAAATAAACCGTTTTACACCATTACGTTTGGCCGCATCCACCAATATTGAACCACCCACACAATTGGTCAAAGTATCATTGTACCAATCGTCGGGATCTTTGTAGGATACAGCGGTATGTACCACCGCATCGGGCTTAAAATCGGCGATCAGACCGTATATCAAATCTTTATTCGAAATGGTGTCAATGATTACTTTCAAGTTTGGGTGTTCAGCCAGGTGCTCTTTACGGCCAGTGGCCAGGTTATCAATCACCACCACTTCATCGCCACGCTCCAATAACATTTCAGCTACGTGTGAGCCAATTTGGCCTAATCCGCCGGTTACAACAATTTTCATTTTATGAGTAGTTTAATTTTAGTATTTGTTTATGCTGTGGCCATTTGTTTCCATTCAGCCGCTTTATCGTGGAATTGCTGGTACCACAATTCCAGACTAATCAATCCCCAGGTTTTACGTGAAAAACGCGCTTCTTTCCCCAGATTCTTTAACAAAACCTCCGAATTGATGAATGGTCTGTTTTTTTTTGCCATACTGGTTAAAATTTCAAGGGAAAAATCGCTCAACTCACCGTCGAACCATTCCTTCAAAGGTACAGGAAAGCCCATTTTATCCCTACGATGTAAAATTTCTGCCGGGATTTCTTCAGAGAAAACCTGTTTGAGCAAATGTTTCATATTGCCCCCTTTAAATTTAAGATCGGCAGGCACAGTGGCAGCAAACTCAACCAAAGGATGATCCAACAAAGGCACCCTACTTTCGAGTCCATGAGCCATGCTCATGCGGTCCTCTACCTGCAATAATGCAGGTAACAAACATTTAAAGTCGAAATGGGTCATTTTATCAAAATACGCCTCCTTTTTTACATTCGAAGGATTATTGAAGATGATGGCGAAATCTTCGAATACTTGTTTCATATTCAATTCTTCCCACTTAATTTCTTCTTTCATATCGGTTGCCCGATTGACGAGCCTGAAATAACGCTGGTCCATGGGCTCAAACAAACCCTCTGCCCAAAATTGCTTCATCATGGGTTTGTATTCCCGCAGTAAACCTAAATTGGGTAAAATCGACTCGAGGGTGACCACATAATTACCATTTTTATACTCGCCATCTATGGCGGCTTTCAGGGTTTGCTCCAGATAAGCGATTACGTAGCGGGCGTAACCTCCAAAAATTTCATCGCCCCCCTGGCCACCCAATACCACTTTTAAGTGTTCGGCAGCTAATTTCGACACCATATACTGCGGGAATGAACCCGGACCAGCTACCGGAAAATCAAGGTGATAAATTACTTTGGCCAAGTGGTCACGAAAATCTTGCGCGGTAATGTCGATTGTATGAAGCTTGCCATCGTTGCCTTGCGCGGCGGTTTCGGCATACTCACTTTCATCGTAACCCGGAAATTCAGTAAACTTACCATGGAAGCCCAGGGGTGAAGCCGAGTCGTTTTTGCGGGCAAGCCGATACATTAAACTGGAGTCGATACCACCCGAAATATAGCTGCCTACTGGCACATCGCTGCGGCCGTGTAAACCCACCGACTCTTCTACCAATTCACGTAATCTGCTGTGGAAAAAAGTGGGACTGTGGTCCCAATCGATGTCGAAAGACACATCCCAATAGCGCCAAATGCGCAGTTGACCGTTTTCTATAGACAGTGCATGACCTGGCAAAAGCTGGTATATACCATCAAATAAGGTCTTTTCACCTATGGTATATTGGAAAGTCAGGTATTCGGCAAAGGCAGCTTCATTGGTGCGTATTTCATTCAAAAATGGCAGAAGTGCCTTGGCCTCAGAGGCAAAATGAAAAACACCATCTACCACTGCATAATAAAATGGTTTTATGCCAAAACGATCCCGGGCACAAAACAAACGTTGTTTGCGCTCATCCCAAAGTGCAAAGGCAAACATCCCACGCAAATGATCCAAACTCTGATCACCAAATGCCTCATAGGCCGCCAATATACACTCGGTATCTGAGTTGGATTGAAATGACCAGTTATTTGAAAGCAATTGCCGCAATTCGGGGTAATTGTATATTTCACCATTAAATGAAATAACCGTATCATTGGCAGCTTTCATTGGCTGTACAGCAGACTCCGACAAATCAATAATGGCCAGCCTTCGGTGTATAAAACCTACACGTGACTGGTCATTTTGCCACTGCCCTTCACCGTCAGGACCCCGGTGTGCCAAAAGTTTCGACATCACACCCAAACGATGGGTTAAATTCCCAATGGCTTGTTCACTTAATGCTAATTGTCCACCTATTCCACACATAATTACAATTTTTCTAATATATGACTCAACGCCTTTGTATTCTTTTCCGGATTAAAATGTCGCTCCGCAAATAGCCGCGACTCCAACCCTTTTTGTTTCCGATAGTCTGCATCAACAACCAGTTTTTTCAACTCTTCATACACAGTATCAACTGTTGCGCTAATGACTGGCACATCTTTGTATTCGGGAAATATTTGCAAAAAGTGCTCCTTCCAAGAAGGGCGCAAATAACAAATCACCGGTTTGCCCAAGGCCATGGTTTCTACACCGGTCGATCCCCACCAGCCGTAGATCAGTTGTTCTACCACAATATCGGCCTGGGCCTGATAAAAGCGCATTTGATTGGAGGGTTTATCCGAAATGTACATGTACTCCACTGTGTGACCTTCGGCCTGTAACCGATCAAGGGCAGCCACTACATAAGGCGAACCTTTGATGTTTCGGCCCATCCACGTTCGGTCTGATTTATCTAGATAGGCTGAATGGAGTATGCGTAAGTTGTGTGTAGGTGGCAAAAGATGCTCAAGAGGTATATCCATATCGGGTTTCCATAAGTTCAGATCAATTAGCTTGTATTTGTAAAACTTCTCAGGCATTTCCTTTGATTTCGTCTCACCTCTACTAATCGCAAAATCAAAATACTTTCTGATTTGGCTGAAGCCCCTGGCATTAACTCTATCATCACATTTATTGTAAGAACCGCAGTTGTTGCAGATATTACCGTTGTCGATTGATTCAAAAGTTGTTTTCAAATCACTGTCTTTACAGCCCGTTGGCCGAAAAATTAATTTAATACCAAAAAGTTTAGCCAGCCATAATTCCCAGCAAAAATCCTTACTAACGACCTTAGAATAAGGGAAAATGCGTTCTAAAACTTCGCCTAAACCTATTATTGGCGGATTACCATAATACAAATGCGTCTCGTATTTCCAAAAAATGGTATGCCACCAAAAAAACAAGAGAAACTTATTTAACAGACGAATCAGTCTACCTTTGCCCTTGAGCACAGGAGCGGTTAAAATGTCCTTGTTTGAATATAATAAATTTTGAGGATAATCCGACTCAACAAAAATATCGGCTTTCCAACCAAGTTTCCTGAATTCATCGCGGTAAAAAAATGAACAATGATAGTCGGGGTTTACAAATAATATCGAATTTTTCCTGCTCATCTATTCAATATATTTCTGATAACAACACGTTCGCCTTGATCCAACAATAATGTATACACCAGGACAAAAAAGACCAACATCACCAAACCATTGACGCCCAATAAACCCAATAGTTCGAAATCAGACCAGTTCGAAAGTTGATAAAGTACTGCGGCAAAAAAACCACTTAAGGCAAAAGCAAAGGCTACACGTCCCCATTGGTAATCAACCTCTAGATATTTTCTGGCAAGTAACCAGGTAAGCACGGGCAAACTTAAATAGCTGATGAAGGTAGCCAGGGCGGCACCGAGTATTCCAAAAATAGGTATCAACCAAAGATTGGCTGCCAAATTAATAATTGCCGCTATCCATTCTATCAAAGTTTGTTTACTTAATTTTTCTGCAAAACTTAAACCCGGTAACATGATTAAATAACAACCTTTTAAAACACAAGAAGCAGCTACCAAACCAATCACCGTCCAGGCCTCCCTAAAAGCAGGGGCAGTTAATACTAAAACTACAGGTTTGGCAAAGCCAAAAAACACCACCGTCAAAACGCCAAAAGCCAACACATAGTAAGTAAGCACTTTGCCAAAAATCACCTTAGCCTCTTCCCGTTTATTGATATAGGACATAAAAAAAGGCGGCCAGGCCGATGAAAAAGCCCCAACCGCCATGGTAATCACCATGCCAAAACTATAGCCTATGGTGTACAAACCCAGCGCTGTCAAATCGAGCATACGTTCAATCATCTGTCGGTCGGCATAATCGATCAACAGAAAGGCGAATAATCCAAAAATGGAAGGGAAACCTATCCGAACCAGCGACCAAACCTTTGCTATATCTATTTGAAAGGGCAATTTTCGGGCTATAAACAATAAAACAGCCAAAAGTGAAAATACCTGACCTAGGACCGTTGCAAGAATTAATCCATACAGGCCTAAACGAAGAACGAGTATAAGTCCAACCGACAAACCTATAGTAAGTAAGGCAATACCCAAGGTAAGGACAACATAACTTTTCGCCTTTTCTTCCATACGTAGATAAGCCAACCAGATCTCTGATAAATTTCCCAATACCGTACCCACAAAGGCAAGCCGAATAAACTCTGTATAATCTACAGTTTGAAAAATGAGCAAACTAAGCTGAGGCGCAAACATAAAAATTAAAACGTACCAAAACAAACCGTTTGCTAGTAGCAGACTAAAATTTGTCCATAAAATAGCTGGCCGTTTTGAGCTATCCTCCTCTTTGAAATACAATAAACCCATTGAACTTCCAGTACCTAGGGAGAGCAAACCACTCATTGCTACACCTACCATGGATATTAAAGCCATGGCGCCATAATCTGCTGGCTGCAGGGCTTGCGTATAAAATGGGAGTAAAAAAATGCCTATAAACCGATGTAAGATGGCACCAATTCCATACACCATGGAGCCTTTGAACAAACGAGAAAGTGCTGTTCCTATCATGAATTTGACAATAGCAGTTCAGAAGTGCCTTCCCAACCACAGTTCATAATGGTGTCAATAATAGAGAGTCCAGCAATGAATGGACCCTTGTTTTTTTGAGAATACTCTGGATGTCTGAATTCTTGGTACTGTAATTCGATACCTTTAGATTTAAATACTTCCTCATCTTGATACCCTTCGGCACCACCTCCACACACATAGATATTTCCTCCTACTCCACAGGTTAAAGAACACAACAGTTCGTTTGACTCTCCTACGTGATCCATCTCTGAGGACCTGAATAATTCTTTAGAGCCTAAATCTAATTTTTGTAATATGGTTATAATACTGTGCAAGTTATATTCCGCAATATTATTCTCAGGATTAGTTATAAGATCCTCCAGACAATCAATCACTGAGTCAAAGAAAGGATGTTTGCGATAATTTTGATCTATACTCTTGAGCATCTTATCACGCCAAGGGTTATGTTTTTGAAATTCCATTTCAGAGATAGAACGGACTCCATGATAATTTCTGTCCATATAAGCGGTGATCCAATGAGCATTTCCTGAGATAGCTAACTTCACTCTGTTCGTCCAAGTACCTCCTTTTTTTGGAAATTGAACATCGTCCAAAAATATAAACACATCGGCACGGCAGATCTTATCAAAGAATCCTAACCAAGGGAAAAAATTTGGTTGATGAATTGAGACAATTTTATTATTCATACTTCTTCCTTAATGACGCTATCTTTTTCATATCTAGATATTTTTCAAAAAAAATAGGTCG
>Ga0209137_1001014_pt1 | contig 27741 bp, 16 predicted proteins | sample SaaInl5LU_22_DNA_FD_184642 | JGI IMG/M metagenome (GOLD analysis project Ga0209137, IMG submission 184642) | Marine microbial communities from expanding oxygen minimum zones in the Saanich Inlet - ESP_105LU_22_DNA (SPAdes) (version 2) | ecosystem: Environmental > Aquatic > Marine > Intertidal...
TAGGGCCTTCTGCAGTGTACTCGAACGTCACACCAGCTCGAGCAATACGATCGACCCAAGCTTTAAAGGTTGATGGTACGCCAAAATTATACATTGGCATACCAATGACGATCGTGTCTGCGCGTTTGACTTGTGCTATATAGGTATCCGATATTTCAGCCAAAGCCTGTTGAACCTCAGTACGCTCATTCGGTTCAGTCATCCACGCACTCATTTCGGCGCTGGTTAAATGGGGTAGATCATGGGTTGATAAGTCTTGTTTATCAACAGTTGCTTGATATTTTAGACTTAAATGCTGCACTAGTTGATTGGCTAATTCCGAAGAATTACCATTATCTTGGTTTAATGATGTGTTGATGAGTAATATATGTTTCATGTTGAACTCCATAATTCTTCGTAACAATGAGGTTGATGAAGTTAATCATAGTGCCTTATTTTGTCGAAATAAAGAGATATGAGTGGCTATAATCAACCTAAATATTAGAATGGTTTGGTGATGTAATAAAGCTCGACATGTAGTTTATAAACGCAAATATCTAACTAGATAACTTAGTAACTAAAGATTTATCATAGATGAATTGTTAACAATATGTATTACATAAATCAAGTCTGCGTTGGATTTGTAAAGTCTTATGGACTATGTAAGTTAATAATTAATCATAATGATATTAACTATCAGTACGGTTATTAATGAATATTGAACCTAATCTTGTTATGTAATAGTCCACTTCGACCCGAAGTCATACCTTTTTACCGCAAAATAGTTAATAGGGTATTAACAATTAAATTACATACACATATTATCAAGTATTGAAATTCTTTTAATTTTTGTTAAGTGTGCAAAAAAATCAGAGACGAGGATAAAAATGATTAAACGTAAACGTTCAATCCATCATGTTATGCTGGTAGCAGTTACCGGTTGTTTTATTTCAGCTTGTGGTGGCGATAAAGTTGGTACTAAAAAAGATGATATATCATCCCAGCCGTTTTATGCTAACTCATCTCAGGAATGGGAATTAGTATGGAGTGATGAATTCGATACCGACACTCTTGATTCAACCAAGTGGTCTTATGATTTAGGTGATGGCTCTGATCGAGGTCTTGAACGTTGGGGAAATAACGAACAACAATGGTACACAGATCAAAACACAGAATTGTCTGATGGCAGTTTAAAAATAGTAGCCAAGCAAGAATCGGTGGAAGATGGCTTTTCATATACTTCATCACGTATTACTACCAAAGGTAAGCTTGATATAACTTATGGTCGGGTAGAAGCGTCGATAAAAATCTCTGAAGGGCAGGGTTTATGGGGGGCGTTTTGGATGCTTCCTAGTGACTCTCCATACGGGACTGAGGGTTGGGCTGCAACAGGTGAGATTGATATAATGGAAGCGGCTAATCCAGGTGTTGCTGACACAGAATTTGCTGGTTCTACCATTTTTCACGGATTTCCTTCACCCTGGCAGCAGTCTTCTTCAACCACTTTTCCAGAAGACTTATCAGTGGACTTAACAGAATTTAATACATACGCTGTTGAATGGGAACAAAATCAAATTAGATTTTTTATAAATGATGTCCATTTCAAAACAATAAGTTCGCAGTCTTATTACTCATACTTTTATGATGAAGATGAAGAAAGCTACAAGCTTTCAACTAATGGCGCTCCATTTGATACTGATTTTCATTTGATTTTGAATTTAGCTGTTGGAGGTAATTTAACTGGTAATAGCATTGATAACGCTGCAATACCAGGTGAGTTAGAAGTTGATTATGTACGTGTGTATTCATGTTCATATGGCTTGTCGGATGGTAAAGGTTGTAACTCAAATGTTAACGCTGAAATTCAATCTCCGGATCCCTTAAGACCTGTTACTAATACAGATGACATATATATAGATGCTCCTGCGGTTTACACCACAGAAGGAAATGATCTTGAACGCAGTCTGGCGTTAAATTCATTCTACGACAACAATGGCGCCTTACAATTTTCACAAGTTCCAGTCGAAGGTCGTGGTAATGTAATAGAAGTAGATACTACAGGTGGCGGAAATATCTCGCTCAATCCAACCGATGGAAATCCAATTGAACTAGTCGGTGTCGGTAATAATCCTAATCCATTTGGTCAAATATTTGCAGGTGAATTAACGTTTGATATTAATGTTAAAAGTGCAGATGATGGTAGTAGTTTTCTAATTAAAATGGATAGTGGTTATCCAGCACTTGGTCAAGTGAGTCTACCCGCGGATAATTTCGTTAGAGACACATGGACAAGGGTAAGTGTAAAAATGAACGACTTGTTAGCCTTTACTGGTGAAGGTTTTAACCCTCTAGACACAAGCAACATACAAAGTTTATTTGTATTTGAACCGACAGGAGCGACTGTAGTGCAAATTGATAATATTAAATTATCATGTGCATCTCCTGGTGGCGAATGTGGTGTTGTCAAACCCACTCCTCCTGCTCCTCCAATAACCGGACCTTTTTCTATTCCTGGAATTTGGCAAGTTGAGCCGGTTGCTGGTTCGTTAGGCGTTGGCCCTGCAAAAGGTGATATTTCTTGGTTCGCCATCACAAGCGAGCAAGTTGGAGAGAGAGCATGCTTCTACAATGATACATATGTATTTAATGAAGATGGGTCATTCCAAAATGTTTTAGGCGATGATACTTGGTTGGAAAATTGGCAAACAGGAGATATTGAAGGCTGTGGCCTCCCATTATCACCACATGATGGTTCAACCGATGCAACATGGGAATATGATACAAGTGCAGGAACTTTAAAAATTGATGGATTTGGTTCTTACATAGGCATACCAAAAGCTGTAAATGCAGGAGAGTTGCCAAACGTAACTACACCACCAAATGTAACATACTCTGTTGAAGAAATTGATAACAATAAAATGATTGTTACTATTGAATCTGGTGCAGGTGTTTGGTGGCAATTTTCAATGCTTAAACTTGAAACGTTTGGTGAACAAGGTCCAGTACAGGAAAGAACATTTGCAGGAGCTTGGCAGGTAGAACCTGTAGCCGGCTCATTGGGAGTTGGCCCAGCTAAAGGTGATATTACTTGGTTTGCAATTGACGCTGCAGGTGTTACCACGAGAGCATGTTTTTACGATGATCAGTACGTCTTTAATCGTGATGGGTCGTTTGAAAATATACTTGGCGATGAAACTTGGTTAGAAGCATGGCAAGGTGTTGATACTGATCAATGTGGTTCACCAGTTTCACCATACAATAATGAAGGCGATTTTTCCTGGGTATACACTGAAGGCGATAACGCTGATGTTGGTACGTTAACATTAGAAGGACTAGGTGCTTACATGGGTATTCCTAAAGCGAACAATGCAGGTGAAGTACCAGCTGTTCCTACCCCGTCAAGTGTCACTTACAATGTCCTATGGGAAGATGACAATACAGTTGTTGTTGACGTTGAATCGGGACCAGGTGTTTGGTGGACTTACAGAATGGTAAAAACGGTTCAACCTGAACCAGTCTCTCCAGTCGTAGGTACTTGGAAAGTTGCACCTGAAGCTGGTTCTCTTGGTGTTGGCCCTGCAATGGGAGATATAAGCTGGTTTGCTATAGACGATGCTGCAGTTTTGGCTCGAGCCTGTTTCTATGACGACCTATATATATTTGGAAGTGATGGTTCATTTGTTAATGAGCTTGGAGATGAAACATGGTTGGAAGCATGGCAGGGTGTTGACACTGATCAATGTGGTTCTCCTGTTGCACCCCACGATGGTTTGGTTGATTCAACTTGGGCATTAAACGAAGATAATAGCATTATAACTATTACAGGCAATGGTGCGTATTTAGGTATTCCAAAAGCACTTAATAATGGTGAACTTGGTGCTGACAATCCAGGGACATTCAGCGGTTCTATTGATTATATGGTTGAGCTTAATGATGCTAACAATCGTATGGTTTTAAATATTGAATCTGGAAGTAATGTTTGGTGGCGTTTCGTTTTAGAAAAACAATAGATAGCAAATAACATTTTCTAGTTTTTTAAATTAAAGGGCGCTAATTATATTAGCGCCTTTTTTATTATTCCATTAAATATACTATTAATTAATATCAATACATCAAAATTCTGAGACAAATAAAAAACCAATTATGACCATTGCACAACTCATTAATTGCGAGGTATTTATGATTTCCTTGAACATGAGTATCATACTCATAAAAGAGCTTCAGAGATTCGGTTTTTTGGATAAAAGTTTGATATTGACTTTGCTAAAATAGTGACTCATCAACAGCCAAAGGTACAGATACTCACTTAAAAGATTCTTCAGTATACCTAAGCAGATCAGAGACAATCCACTGGCTTATTTGGACATATTGGTCCTGTAAGCTCAAAGCCTACATCTTTATATAATTTAAGAGCTCGTTTATTATGATAAGCAACCCTAAGCCTTGTTTGATTGATACCGATAGATTTTAGTTATGCTTTTAACGCTAATTTTAATTTAGAACAAGAATCTTAATAACAAGCTGTGTCGTTTTTTCTTTCTGCCTGTTTAGAACAACTATTTAAAATCTTTTAGATTGGTTTAAAAACAATTGAAGAAACTGTGAATGTATAGGCAAACTCGTTAACTGCTTTTGAATACTTGTTTCTTGGTGACGTATGAAATTGTTTAAATCTCGATCACTCATCATATCAACTATAGGGTGGTATTGTTTAGGTGTCAAACCTTGCCCCATCATCACTTGTACCCAAGAGTTTTCGGCAAATAAATCGTCTTGTTCTTCAATTATAGTGCCATTATTTTGGAACAAATCTAACATTTGCTGTAAGCGATCTGATACTTTCATCTCTCTTAAATAACACCAAAAGTCATGATCATCTCGTTGCTGTAAATGATAATGTAGAACGATAAAATCACGTATAGTTTCTGTTTCACTTTTCATTTGTTGGTTGAAACGGTTAATTAAATTTTGATCAATCCCTTCTGTAGGGAATAAACTAATTAACCACACAATAGCTTGCTGAATTAAATGAATACTAGTTGACTCCAATGGCTCTATAAATCCACTTGATAAGCCAACCGACACACAGTTTTTATGCCAGAATTTTTTTCTTTGACCAGTAGTAAACCGAATAAGGCGCGGCTCAGTAAGAGGTTCTCCATCTATTCCAGTCAATAAATCTTCAAGGGCACTTTCTTCACTTTTAAAACTTGTTGAGAATACAACGCCGTTACCAACTCTATGTTGTAGGGGGATCTGCCAGCGCCAACCAGCATCTAATGCGATAGACCGCGTATAAGGTACAGCAGGACGATGTGATTTAGTTTGTACAGCATATGCAGCGTTAGCCGGTAGCATATCACTCCAATCGTTATATCCAACCTTAAGCGCTTCTCCTAAAAGCAACGAACGAAAACCGGTACAATCTATAAATAGATCACCATTAACTAATTTCCCTGTAGATAATGATAATGATTGAATATTACCAGATTGCTTGTGAAGATTGATTTTATCAATATTTCCTGCGATCCGCTTCACACCGTTGTTTTCAGCAATCTTACGAAGTAATTGACCGTATTTTGCTGAATCTAGATGATAAGCATAATTAAGATTGTTATCCTTTGTATGTGCGAATCTATTTTTTTCTGCAGCAAGTGTCTCTAAACTATATTGACAAAAATCCTTTGCCATTCTCTGTTCTTTGGCTCGTAACCAGAAATGATGAAATCCTGCTGCCCAGCATGACTTACCTGATTTACCAAAAGAATGAAAGTACTTATCACCAAGAGTAGTCCAATTTTCGAACATAATACCGAGCTTATAAGTTCCATTAACTGCCTTAAGAAAATCGGCTTCATGTATTTTTAACAACTGATGTATAGTCATTAATGACGGCACCGTAGCTTCTCCAACACCTACAGTTTGAATGTCATCTGATTCTACTAAAGTAATATCTAGTCGTTTACCAATTGTTGAAGCAATAGTAGCCGCAGCCATCCATCCTGCTGTACCACCGCCTGCAATTACAACTTTATTTATTAGTTTATGTTCATTCATACTATTAAATACACTTTTAGTTATTTTAATTTGTTTATAAGGTGAGCACGTATTTTATGTGCAGTTAAATCTGTAATGTTACTTTGTTGATGTTTTATATGTTTAGGTAAGTGATTATAAAAATCTTCAGGTTGGTCGAAAACATAATCATTGAAAATATTCTTCCATGCTGCCCTCTGCTCTTTAGGTAAATACTTAATACTTAATATAGCGTGTAAAAGGGAATGAGAGGGTACACCTAAATAATTTGGCGTAGTTCTCCACCAATAATTAACTAACCCATTAAGTGTGCTTAAACTTTCCACTGAGTGCCACCACATACTTGGGATAAAGATTGCGTCACCAGGTTGTAAGGTAGCTGTCCTAGCGGACTGCATAGCCTTTTCAAATTTAGGATAGCGATTTAAATCAGGTTGCTGAATATTTACCATACTGATTGGTTGACCAGCTGGAGTAAAATCTATTGGACCAACATATAAATTTGATTGTTGCTCTGGTGGAAATAACGTAAATTTCCGTTCTCCTATTACACAACATGCTAAATTGTCGGGGAAATCATAATGTGGAGCAATCACTGACCGATTACCTAACCATATACTTTGCCTTGCATCAGAATAATTCAAAGTTAGATGATTTTCTTGTGCTAATTTATTTAAACATGTTTTTGTATCTAGAGAGCCTAAATAGTAAGTTGGCGGGTTTAAGTGTTCAGATATTTTTATAATTTTGTTGAGAGCATCATCAAGGTAAACTTTAGATTGTACAAAATTAAAACCATCAAGTTTATCATTGTAAAAAATCCGGCCATTTGATTCTGGTTTCGCCATAAAGGCAGTTACAGGCTCTCCGTTATAAGACTTAGTGATATAGTCAACTACTGAATTATTAGATATTAAAGACTGTTTCACTAAAGGCCAATTTGACACTAGGCCTCTTAATACTGTCGGTTCAGTCAATGAATAAATATGTTCTGGTAAGATTGACGGCGAACACATTACTTCTTGTATAGCGGTACCATAGTTCATCGTCATGTAAAGTGTTACCTTAAATTTTCGTTGCGGATATCCACTAAGTTACCTAAATTTGACATAGAAGCAATTATCATTGTGATTGGTAATAATAATTTTTGCTCATTTAACTCTTTAAGTGCATCTGCTGATAATGACTCAAATTTATTATCAGAAATAGTACTAAAACCAACCAACTCATAATTGCTACCATCTTTTAATGTAATAGCAATGGTCGTATCTTCTAATAGGTCGTGTTTTTGTAAAGCATTAACTAATAATTTATTTTGTTGATGGCCTGTATCAATTGATTCTAGCATCTTTATCACTTGTTCCAAGTATGGAGTATAAGCGCCTTCATCGTTAAATACAGGTTCTCCTATAACTTTGTTTACACGTGGATGTGCTGGATTAAAAGTGATTACTTGTTGTTTGTTTTCACCTCCTTCTATTTCTTGGAATCCAATAGAAAATGGCTGCCTTTGAACCATAATAGGGATATATCGTGCGTTCCAACCTTTATTACTTAAAAATAAATTTTCACCTTCTTCAAAACCAAATAATGCAATTGGAAAAATTGAATTGTTATCTTTGTCTCGATAAATCAATATGGGATAATGAGAAATGGCGAGTTGAAACTCAAAAGGATAGGTCATACAGAACATAACATCGTCCCCTAAATCGGGAGTACGATCCAATTTAATCTTTAAGTCTGCATGTGCAACATTATTTAACATTTCGTAATTTGACATCTTATACCCTATTGAGCCAGTTATGTTTAATTTCACTTAATAACACACGGTTAGTTGGTAAATGTTGACATAATTTATCTAGTTCTGCACGTTTGTTAATTAGTAAGTTTTTAAGATAGAGGCGTTCTTGGTTTGCTAACCGTTTATTTCCGAGTGTATTTTTTGAATTAAATCTCATGCCATACAAAATGAATTGATAACTAGCAGGTGGAAACATTGATTCAGCTATATCCATGTCAGCGTGCCAAGGAGCTCTATTTTTCCACATCATTAACGAATGTTTTAGTGAATCTGGAATGGTATTTTGTTGACGATGATTAAGCCAATATTCAGAATCAGTTCTGTTTGAAAGGACATAATGTAACTTAATAAAATCGAGTATGTTTTTCCAATGTAAGTCCATACGTTGATTAAATTTATTTGCAACTAAATTTAATTCATTTTTTGAAGCTGGCAAATGGTCTCGCAAAAAATTTGCAGAGAATTCAATTAGTATCATTGCAGTGGCTTCTAGTGGATCTATAAACCCTGCAGATAAACCTATGGCAACACAATTACCTTTCCAATAAGATTCAATATGTCCCGGATCAAACTCAATTTTATTAGGGCTTAAATTTTTAAAATCAATATGAGGTAGATGTGTATTTATATAATGTTCAGCCGTATTTAATGCCTCTTCTTCATTGGCATATTTACTAGAATATACAACACCGATACCTTTTCTAGTTGGCAATGAAATGTCCCAAATCCAACCACTTTGATGGGCAGTCGCATGGGTTGTTGAATTTATGGGTGCATTCTCATCATTATATGGTACTTGAAATGCAATGGCACGGTCATTAAATAAGATATCTTTTACACTTTTAAATGGAACTTTTAAATGCTTCGAGATCAGCAACCGTTTAAATCCTGTACAATCGATAAAAAGATCAGCGCTTATTTTGGTACCGTCAGATAACGTAACATATTGAATATTTGAATTTTTATCTGAATGAATAGATGTCACTTCTGAAGATATATGTTTAACATTTAGGTTGTTAGTACTATGTTTCTTGAGGAGGTCTGCAAATTTACCTGCATTTAAATGATAGCCATAATTGACTACATTTGCATATTCAGGTGTATTAATTTGTTTCGGTGCTAAATGAAGATTACAAACACCAGTTTGTATTGTGGAAAATTCATCAAATGACTGAGCTTTATTTGTTTCGAGCCAATGCTCAACTAAGTTAATATCCTTATAGCCCATTGGTAAAGAAAAAGGGTGATAGTAACTTTCACCGTTATTCCAATCGATAAATCTAGAACCTTGTTTAAAGCTTGCATCACATTCACTAATAAATTGCGCTTCAGAAATTCCAATACGCCTAAGTGTTGCAGCCATAGTAGGCCAAGTTCCCTCACCTACACCAATAGTTTTTACATCTGGGGATTCAATTAAGGTTATGCTAAATGTACTATTTGTATCAAAGTGGGCTGCTAATATAGAGGCAGTCAGCCATCCTGCTGTGCCGCCACCTACAATTACAATATTGTTTATGCTTTGATTCATACTATTCAACTCAAAAAAAATCACCTTATACGATTTATACGTATAAGGTGATTTAATAGTTTAAGATATAGTTTAAAAACTATATCTTACACCCATATTATAACGTGCACCAGTCTGAGTAACACCTGCAGATTGTTCATAAGCTCTCGCAAATCCACGAGTTGTCTCATCAGTTACGTTTATGGCTTCAAAGAACAATACTAATCCATTATTTAGGTCATAACTAGCATTTATATCAATCTGTTCATATGCTTCTACATATCCAGGTTGTGGTCCAGCTGCATATGATAACCACTGATCGCGCCAGTTATAAGCGATTCTAAGTTGAATACCATCTTTATCGTAATAGCCAATTACATTTCTAGTATCACTTAATCCTGGTAATGCAAATTGATTCTGATTTAGTAGGCGATTAAACTCTCTGTCGGTGTTAGCAAAAGTTGCATTAACAATAAAACCGAAACCTGTCTCTACAAAATCGTGTTGTAATGCAATTTCCCAGCCATCGATAGTTAATTTATCAGCACTATTGATACCAGTTGCCAAGTCGAATGTTGCTGCAGAATCTCTACCAGAAACACCAGTAATAATTTGTGTCTCAGCATCTACACCGGCTTCATCACCTCTATTTTCGAATATCCAATCTCGTATTTCTTGGTTTGATGGAAGGCCTCCGAGCGCTGTAACTGCATCATCAAAAAGTGGACCAAACCCAGGGAAGGCCAAATCTGGAAAAATAGCTACGTCTTCTAAAACGGTAGAGCCTATAAAGTTAGATACGGTTTTATTAAAGTAACCAATGGAAAGGTAACTAGCTTCATCATAATACCACTCATACGATATATCATGATTATCTGACTCATAAGGGAGTAAACCAGGATTACCAATGTTACCAGTAGCTCTGTATAAGCCTGAGGAGTTATATTGTATAAAGTTTGATATATTTAAACTACCGATTAATGATCCATAACCTGCACGAGCAATAGTGGTGCTGTACGAATACCTGACCTTCATTTCATCAGTGACATCTATATCAAAGTCAAGACTTGGTAATAGATTATCATAAGATGCTGTTAGTCCTGAAGGAACTTCAGAGCCATCATCTCTTGCAATGAATTCTGTAGCAGCAACCCATTCTACTTTAGTATAATTTCTTGATGCAGAGCTTGATATGACATCAGTTTCTTCATATCTCAAGCCCAGTTGTAAGCTGTAAGGTAAGTCAGCTATATCACCAAATAATCTGTATTGAACATACGCGGAAATAGTCTCTTCTTCAAAATTGTTACCAAAACCCTTGTCAAAGTCTGGGCAGAAACCATTTCCACAGCTACCTACAGGATTTGCGCTATCTGGTGCAAGATAAATCGGATTGTTTGAATCTAAAGATTCTAAGAAAACAGCTCTTTTTGCAATATCAGTATAATCAAAAGTGAAAAAATCGTTATTAATTTGATTACCAGAGTTAAATGAATCAAAAACACCGGATAATGAAGCTGGAACCATTAAATCTGATAAAGCGCCAAGAGCAGAAGCTTGAGGTGCACCCCAGGTATTTCTTTGAACATTACTACTTGCTTCAAAGTTAGCCACTGTAGAGAGTCCAACCCCAAAATCAACAGATTGGTCTTCATCAATATGCCATTTTCCAGAAAGCTGAGTTTGTTCTATATCCATCTCAGCCCAGGCATTCGAGAAAACACTGCCTGTTAATCTCATATCATCCGGTGATAAAGGATCATTAGAAGTAGTTGTAGTAACCGGGATGTCTCCACGAAAATCTATAGTGGTATTTTCGCGTTGACCAATTAATCCGTTGTCACCCTCGCTGTAGCGTAAACCCGCAACAGTTAAGAATGAGTTAGTCCCGCGGATAGGGTCGTTTGGTTCACGAAGCGATGATGAATTATGATAATCTAATTGAAGTTCTAGATCTTCATTCACCAACCACTCAATGTTTAAACCGCCTGAGTTTAATTCGTTTCTAGACGCACCGCCACCAGCAGCATGTGGGAAATCAGGCTCTCGATTTGTTTCTGTGTACACAAGTGGAGAAACTACAGGGCCATCAGACCATAACACCTCATCAGGTACTTGGGCTACCCAAAATGAAACGTCATTATAGCTATTTGAAACTTCTTGTTCAGCATATGTATAGTCAAGAGTAACTGTTATGTCTTTTCTCGGAGCATACTGTAAAGTAATCTGAGCGTTTGTTCTTGTTCTTTCTATTTCGCTGAGTGTATATACAATATTACGCGGTAAACCAACAAGGTCGTCTGCGGCCGGCTGAGTACCGTCAAGGCTAATGCCATCTCGTACTGCACTGCCATTAACTTCAGAGAAAAAGTTAGTTGTTGCGGATTGTGCACCATTATTTCTTTCTTGAATGCTGCCAACAAATGCAACACCAAGTTTATTATCTAAAAATGTATTACTATAAATGCCAGAGAATTCTGGTGTCCAAGTATTACCAGTGATTGTAGACGTGTCGTTAACCGCTTTTAAACCAAAGCTGGCATTCATTTCATCGTTATCTAAAGGCTTAACAGATAAAATATTAATTGTTGCACCAATACCACCAGTTGGAACATGAGCTTTACCGGTTTTGTATATTTCAACACCAGCCACACCCTCAGCAGCTAGATCTCCAAAATCAAATGACCTACCTAAACCAGAGTTTGTAGGTAATTGTCTTCCGTTTAATGTCACTAGGTTGAAATCTGCACCAAATCCACGAACTGTAACTCTTGAACCTTCGCCATTAACTCGGTCAATTGATACACCGGTTATACGCTGAAGTGACTCAGCCAAGTTTGTATCAGGGAACTTACCAATATCTTCTGAATTTATTGCATCTACTACACCAACTGATTCTCTCTTTGTATCCATAGAACGAATTAGACTACTACGTATACCTAAAACTTCAATTACTTCAACTTGGTCAGGTTGGTTTGCACTCGACTCGTTTTCTGTATTACTGGTCTGTTGCGCATAGATTGGCGCCATCAAACCCATACCTAATGCGAGTGAAACACCCTTAGCGACAGGGTTTCTAAGACGATTTTTATTTTGCATGATATGTGTGTCCCCGGTTAGGATTGTTATCAATTTGTTATAATTTAACTAGAACTGTAACTTTCTCATAGGATTGATGTAAACAGAACCATGTTGCGATGAACAGGTTTTGCTTTGCGGTAAAACGGATGCATGATAGACGTTATTTTATATAAATATTATTTATTCATTAATTTTGTAGTGATTTCTTTTATTGTTGTTTATATAACTTAGAATGCTTTAGCTGCCATTGTTTAGCGGCTAAATCATTATTAGCCATCGTCATCAATTGAGCCATTCGTTTATAAAGGAGTGGGAAGTCATTCACTTTGTTATTATTTATGATTGAATTAGCATATTCTTCTACCCGACTAACATAGCTATTAACTTCCTGAGTTAAGTTCCTTTGTTTTGCTATTTTAATTAGTATGCCGAAAGAGCGGAAGTTTGCTCCAATGAAGTTTGGATAATTCTCAATAATATTTTCTAAATACTCCTTACCTTTGTTGTATTGTCCATCTTTTATATAATTCAGCCCAAGTTTTCCTAAAGTAAGAACTTCATTTGAATGGTCATCCCTTAGATAATTTAGTGATTTTTTTAAATATTGAATTGCTTTCTTATGTTCGTTTATACTTGCTAAATAATCTGCCTTTTTTATGTAGCTATCAAAGTTGTAAGGGTATAACTTTATCACTTCACTTGAGTGAAAATACGCGGTTTCATTATTACGTAAAAATTGATTGAGTTCTGCTAATTCATAATGAATCTTCCAGTCTGCTAAATTTTTATCAATAAGGTCCTGTCTGCGCTCAATTACTTCTTTTGGGCTGCCTATTGAATTATCGATATTGTCTTTTCGAGTAATTGTTTGTTTTATTAATTCTTCTGAGTTGCTTTGATATGTAAATGGTGGGTTTTGAACCATGCTTATTAATCGAGTCATCACTTGTTTTGTTTCATAATTGGGAAAACCGATCACCTTTTTAGCATTATCATGATTGATTTTTGTATAAATCTTTCCTGGCGATAAATCAGACATGATTGCCCGTGTAAATTCACGAGCTAAATAATAGTTACCACTATAATCAAAATGAACGTGTTCGTGAAATAAATTCCAGCCTGGGGCATAGGGATTACTTACTTCATCAAATACAGCAGCATTATCTACATAGCTAATATTTTTATTTCCCAGGGTGTCAGCGACATTGCTAACAATATTATTAATTATGTGGTTTGCTCTAAAACGTTTAGTATCAAAATTGAGTGCCTGTAAATAGTGAGCTTTCGCCCTTTCATGTTCTTGGATATTTTCAAATACTGTTGCTAACCGAAAATGAGTATCAGCATATTCACTATCTATGGTTAATAATTCAATGTAAAGTTGCTCAGCCTTTTTCCAATTTTTGCTTTGAAACGCATCATTAGCCTTACCTTCTAAACTCTTCCATCGAGCTAACTCTAATTGCGTCATATCTTCCTTATGGATTGAACCAAAAGGAGCTGAGTGTCTTAAATTCACTGGCACTGATGATAATATAACGTGCATTCCCTTATCTTGTAATATCTTTACACTATCTCTTAGGTTGCTTTCGTAATTGTTATATACACTTTTTAAGCGCGTGTCGTCATGCTTCACACTAAAATCAGAAAACATTTGCATGCCTTCCCATTGCAACGTTGTTTCCTCTCCGCTTAAATTAATGAGTTGTACTAATTGTGATACTGCTTGCCATGTATGAGTTCTTTTTAATGCTTGGAGTGATCTTATAACAGTTAAACTAGACAGAAAATTTTGACTAAATGTACTAGGCCCGTAAGGCCCAACTACTTCATTATTCCCCATTAAAACTACAGCATAGTCAGCAGACTTTTCTGGTAAAGTTCTAGCTACCTCATATACAACGTGCGAATTTATAGATGTCATTGCAGTATTGATAACCTCTATTTTTTTATCAGGTATTGCAGATTTCAAATGTGCGCTTAAATGTCTATCAAGCCCATGATTTAAATGAGGAAATCCTTGTGCAGCGGACCCACCTAATATTAAAACTCTAATTGTTTTGTCATCTTTATGAGAACTCATTGTATTATGGAGTGGTGCAACACCCAAAGATGAGGGATAAAATTGATTGCCAAAGTACTTGTTATCTTGGTAATAAACGTTGCCATCTATCTCGATCTCATTGAAATAATCATATGAATTGCCTATGTCCATTAATCTAAGTGCCAATTCTAATAAGCCGAAGAATAGTGAGGGGATAAATATAATCGCGATAAAGGTAAATATAATTTTTTTAGCAGGATGCATACGTCATTCCTAATAAGCCCATCAAGGGTTTGAAAATTGAGCAGTTGCAATCTAATATCACAATTTGGATATGTACTTGGTCTTATGATACTTTAAAACTACTACTGGTAAGTTGAATTTAAATACAGTGTTTTAAGGTAAATAGATCTTAACTAGGTTTCGAACATGAATCAATTAAAATCAGTTGTTGACATTAGTAATAAGCCTAGCATTTTGTTCAATTTCGGTTAGTATAAAAGAAGTATTATTCAAGCAAAGTATAAGAATGACATACAAAATAAACAAGACGGCAAAGCCCTATCTTAGATATGTAGGACAAGAAAAAACACCAATATTTATCCTTGATAACTTTCTACAAAATTTGTCCCAAAGTATGCTTCAAAACTTAGAGCAATTAGTATTTGAGCCATCAAATACTTTTTATCCCGGTATTCAGGCGAAATTACCAGATAAATATATCCTAACAGTAGCAAATGCAATAGTTCCTTTGCTGTATAAAATTTATGAAATCCCAATAGATTATAAAGTTACATTTTTTGATAGTTATTATTCACTCATAACGAGTGAACCCAGGAGTCTATCAATTGAGCAGCAGATTCCTCATTTTGATGGTACAGATAAATATCGATTTGCTTTATTGCATTACCTGAGTGAAAAGTCTCACGGCGGGACAGCGTTTTATCGACATGTAAATTCTGATTTTGAGCGAATAAATGAATTTCGTGAGGTGGAATTTTTAAGATTAGTAAGTCATTACTATAAAAATAATCCACCAAAAGAACAGAGATATATTAATGACAACAATACACAGTTTACAAAAATTGGTGAAATACCATTCGTGCAAAATAGATTAGCAATTTACCCCGGCAACCTTCTCCATTCTGGTCTCATTAATCCTAGTACGGATATACAAGAATCACCAGCATCAGGGCGTTTAACGGCAAACATATTTCTAAATTTTGTATCTCCTGACATCTCATGATTTAAGATTTAATCTGATTTAGACTTTGGCAATGTAAACTCATATGTTGGATGTTCATATTCATTAGGTATTACCTTAGTAAGTATATTTTTATAATAGGACGTTATTTTATGTTAGGAAATTTCATAAATAGTGTGAAATATATCATAGCAAACAACTCAATTTGTAGATTCTGGTTTCTACAAATTTGCTTTTGGACATTTACTTGCATAGTTGCATTCTTCACACTTATCCTTTGGTATGGAGAGGCTAATTTAGCAAACTTAGGCCATGTATTTATGCAGGCTATTGTTGGCATTATGTGTTCGCTATTTATATATTTCGTTTTCAATCTGCTCGAAAATTTAAAGATAATATCAAAAATTATTACAGGTCTTATCCTTGTGTTAAGTGTAGCATTTCTGTGGACTGTTATTCATATGAAAATTTTTATATTACTGACTGGTTTTAAAGATGTTTGGGATGAATTTGGTGGCTGGTATTTTAGTGGTATTTTTATTTTTTTATGTTGGACCGGTATATTCCAATGGATGCATTACTATAATTTACTGATGATTGAACATAAAATTATGCTGGATGCAGAAGCTGCTTCTCGTGAAGAGCATATAAAAAGATTACAAGCTCAAAGAGAGGCTAGAGATTACAAATTAAAGATGCTCAGGTATCAATTAAACCCTCATTTTCTGTATAATTCGCTCAATGCTATAAACTCTTTAGTGGAAATGGAACAATCAAAGAAAGCACAAAAAATGGTTGAGCAATTAAGCGATTTTTTGCGATATTCTATCGATAATGATCCTGACTTGAAAATACATTTAACAAAAGAAATTGAAGCTTTAAATTTATATTTGGCAATAGAAAAAACACGTTTTGGTAATAGGTTAAACGTAAAATTTAATATTAATAGCGACATTGAAACAGCGCTAATACCTAGTTTACTTTTACAGCCAATTATTGAGAATTCAATGAAGTATGCTATTGCAATGAGTGAGGATGGTGGAACAATTGAAATAAGTGCAGACGTAAACTTAAATGGTAATTTTCTCCATCTTTCTGTAAAAGATACTGGTAACAATACTCTTGGAAAGAGTGAACTAGAAAAAAATTCAAATAATGAAAAAAATAGAGTAGGTCTGGGATTGACAAATATTAATCAGCGTTTATACGCCTTTTATTTTCAAAATTATAGCTTAAATTCAGAGAGTAATGAGATGGGAGGCCTAACGACTAATATCTTAATACCATTAGAGTTTGAGTAGTTCTCTTACATTTTTTCACTATTGAAATATTTATTCGTGGGTAACTACATTTATTGAATAAATTACTGCTGTAAGTAATTCCGGATACTTTCTTTATAATTCCTGCTAACTTTAAGTTGTTGGTGTTCGCCAATTTGCAGAAAATACTCACCCTTGTTCAGTGGAATAGCTTTGTCAATATAGTTTAAATTCACGATTGTAGAACGATGAATCCGTTTGAAAATACTCGGATTTAAAATATGCTCTATTTCTTTTAGCGTAGATCTTTTTACATGTGTATCTCCATTTGCGTGTACACAAACATAATCTCCAGCAGCATCAATCCATTCAATATCAGATTGGCTTATTAAGTGTATAGTATCTCTATCTTTAATAATGACTTTATTTGTGTATTTTTCACCTTGTATTAATCTGATTTCTTCAGTTCCGCCCAACGATATTTCCTTAGACTGAACTTCATTTGAGTTATTAATACATAGCTGTTGTACAGAACAGTTATAATCTACTTTAAAATGTTTAAAATATGCTTTATTTATGGCAATTTTCAAGCGTTCTTCATTAATTGGTTTTAAGATGTAATCTGTAGCGTTAGCAGTGAATGCATCTAAAGCATATTGCTCAAAAGCAGTGGTAAATATAATAACAGGTGAAAATTTAGATCCTATTTTTTTGGCAATATCTAATCCACTAAGACCAGGCATTTCAATATCTAGAAATATCAGATCAGGAGAAAAATTTTCAAAGACTTCAAAAGCTTCTTTAGCATTTTTGCATGTAGTAATTACATCTAGTTGAGCAAATTTTTTTAGTTTACTCTCTAAGTATTGAGAAGCTAAATGCTCGTCATCTACTATTATAGCTCGAAGTTTTTTCATTATTACAAACCTATACAAAGAAAATCACATTAATTTATAGTCATTTACCGCCTTTCTAGATCAAAACAATATGAATCTAAGCGTGATTACACAAATATAGTGTAACCACTTTTTTCAAACTTATAATCTATTGGCATGCTATTGTTGAGTTGGACATTGGTTTAACAAAACCTATTGAAGAAAATGACACGGTCATTTTTCCTGCTGAGACGATCTTTAACCCTTCATTTAATGAGGAGTAAGAAACACCCTTATTTGACCAACATTTAGCATCAATGCTTAATATATTCCATGTATTCTTAGGCATTGCATTAAGCTGCTCACGAATATTGATGACTGATTTACAGCCGTCTACCGTAACGCAGTTTAGGCCAACTAAAACATCTGCTGATGGTTGCTCTTTTACGTTAACTAGCATTGATAGTTGATTGTTAGAACTCATTGAATTAGCAAAGTCTTGTGCCTGTCCATTACCTTTAAACCTTACCCCTGCCCAAGAATTGCCTTTAGTCATAATCTGGAAAGCATCTTCTTGTACAACGCGGTCTTCCGTCCGGTATTCCACATCACCAATTTCTATAGAGTTAGCATTAACCTCTACCGTATTAAAAGCAGATATAAGTGTTAATTCCCAAGGTGCTTGTGTGGAACGTTCAAAGAATATCAATGGTTTATCTTGAATTTTAGTCGTAATGACTTCTGATAAATCATCACCAAGTGTATCAGTGTCTTGGTAGGTTAAGCCGAAACCGTAAGGAAATAAAGGATCGTAATTTTCATCGCCTTTGTTCACTATTTGATTAGGGTCTCTAGGCCAAGAAAAAGATAATTTTCCATAGAAATCATACTGTATTGTACCATTCTCATTGCTCATAATGACATCAGCAACTCCTGCACCCTCAGAGCCGGGCAACCAAATTGCTGCAAATGCATCTGAAGCATTTAATTCTGGATTAACCCACAGTGGGCGTCCGGTAATGAATAATCCAACCACTGGTATGTTTTGGTTTTTAAAAGATTTTAATAACGCCAAATCTTTTTTATTACCAGGAGAATATTCTAATGTGGCAACATCTCCAACGCCTTCCGCATAAGGCTCCTCTCCAAATACAACAATTGCTACATCTGGTTTTTCAGTAAAAGAGCCGTCTACGCTAAGTGTAGCCGAGCCACCAGCGGCAATTACTTGTTTTGAAATACCATCCCATATAGAGGAACCTCCAGGGAAATCAGTATTCTCGTTATTAGTACCTTGCCAGGTGATAGTCCAACCACCAGACTGTTTACCAATATTGTCAGCACCATCACCCGCGACTAAGATATTTTGTTTTGGTGAAAGAGGCAGTAAGTTGTTTTGGTTTTTTAATAAAACTAATGATTTTCTTACAGCTTCCCGTGCAACAGCTCGGTGTTCTTTAGAACCCAATAACTCTGTTTTACCCGATAATGGACGTTTTGCAGGGCTTGGTTTATCAAATAAACCTGCTCGAACTTTTACACGTAAAATACGTGTTACTGCATCATCAACACGACTCATTGGAATAATACCGTCTTTGATTTGTTGCACAGTATTTTTAAATAATGGTTTCCATGACTGTGTAGGGGCCATAAACATATCTAAGCCTGCATTGATAGACTGTGGACAGCTTTCATTATTACATCCCTCAACTTGACCATGACCATTCCAATCACCTACGACAAAGCCATCAAAGCCCATTCTATCTTTAAGGACATCAGTTAATAAGTATTTGTTACCGTGAATTTTTTGGCCATTCCATCGGTTAAAAGAAGCCATCACTACTTGTGAACCTGCACTTAGACCACCTACATAGCCCTGAGAGTGAATCTCAAATAATGTTTTATCATCAACAACAGTATTGCCTTGGTCAATACCATCTGTTGTACCGCCATCACCAACGAAATGCTTTACGTTACTAATGACTTTTTCATCGGTCATGAAATTATCGTCTTGGCCTTGTAGTCCTTTAACTATAGCTGCTGAGTATTCTAGAACTATATCAGGGTGTTCAGAATAACCCTCGTAGGTACGTCCCCAGCGATCATTTCTGACAGTGGCAACAGTTGGTGCGAATATCCAATCTATACCCGTCACCAAAACTTCTTTTGCTGTGACTTCAGCAATCTTTTCGATAAGTATTGGATCGTTAGCTGCTCCTAAACCAATGTTATGAGGGAATAATGTTGCCCCAATTACATTATTATGACCATGAACAGCATCTGTACCCCACATAGTTGGAATGGTAGAACCATCTAGTGAGTCATCAATACTGGCTTGATACATCCTCTCTGCTAAATCAATCCAATCAGAAGCTGATGATTGTTTATTACCATTTGGATAAGAACCGCCACCATTTAAATAAGAACCAAAACCGTATTGCCGCATATCTTCAACCGTCACATCACGTATCTCCGGCTGAATCATCTGGGCAACTTTTTGTTCTAAAGTCATTCCCTTAAGAATTTTTGCGACTTTTTCTTCCACAGCTGGATTAGATTTAATTGCTATATCCAATTCAGGCCAGACAGGGTGAACGTCGAAACTTTCTGAATCCTTTGTTAGTTTAATTTGATTATTATTAAATTCTGCATTTTCGCATGCACTTAAGTGTAAAATTATTAGTGAACAAATTAATAAACGACTATATTTCATAATTAATAACCTTGAACTATATTTGTTTGATTTTGTGGCCAACTAAACCGTAATATAATATGTATATATAACACACAGCTGGTAATAAAAATGATAGTTGGACACCAATAGTATCTGCTAAAGTGCCTTGTGCGAGTGGTAAAATAGCACCGCCAACTATTGCAAGACATAAAAGCCCAGAACCATTTGCAGTGTGTTTACCTAAACCAGTAACAGCTAAACTAAAAATGGTTGGGAACATAATTGAGTTACATAAACCAACTAGTAAGATAGCCCACATTGCCACGTAACCTGATGTCATTACTGATAGTAATATAAGCGTAACAGCCATTATTGAATTGAATGCAAGCACTTTTCCTGCTGCGATGTATTGCATAATATAGGCACCAATAAAGCGCCCTACCATAGCTCCACCCCAATAATAAGCAATTAACGTAGCTGCATCTTTCTCATCGATTACGCCACCTGAAATAGACTCAAGACTAAAATAGCTGACTAGAAAACTACCAATAGCGACTTCTGCGCCAACGTAAACAAAAATACCAACAGCACCCAAAATAAGATGTGGATATTGTTTTAAAGCTGCAAAAACTGCTACCTCTGAGTTGTCATCTGCACTATGAATTTTAGGTAATTTTAAATAAGCAAAAATACCGGCTAAGATCAGCAAACTAGCACCCAGCATCAAGTATGGTGCTTTCACCGCTGTAGCCTCACCCATTTCAGGTTCACCACCACTGAACAATAAGAATGCTCCAAAAAATGGCGCAATTGTTGTACCAAAAGAGTTAAAGGCTTGTGTCATGGTGAGGCGAGAGGAAGCTGTTTCTGGTGCGCCCAATGCACTAACGTATGGGTTTGCAGAAACCTGCAAGATAGTGATACCAGCCGCGAGTACAAACAACGCACCTAAGAAAAGACCATATACTGCATTAGCAGCTGCGGGATAAAATAATAAACAACCAACACAAGCGATTATTAGACCTAAAACAATTCCTTTTTGGTAGCCGATTTTTGAAACCAGCCTTCCAGCAGGAAGGGAAACTAAAAAGTACGCACCAAAAAAACAAAACTGTATTAGCATAGCTTTTGTGTAACTTAGTTCGAAAGCTCCTTTTAAGTAAGGTATAAGTATGTCATTGAGACATGTTATGAAACCCCACATGAAAAATAAAGAAGTCAACGCTACTAGTGCAAAACGGTATGAACCTTGAGAAGATTCACCGACGTTATTTGTTGTTGTTTGGTTAAAAGCCACAATTATTACTCCTGAATACTTGATTTTTAAAAGTATAAACATTAAATTAACAAAATGAAAGCGCTTTCATTCATATTTAAATGCTTTTTTATCATTAACCTATATGAAAGATGTTCCTTATAAATAATTTAAACAAAAAGTTGACTAACGAATCATGTCAGAAATTATATTGCCTGCAGGCTCTAAAATGCGAAACGCGGATTTTATTTTCGGTGTAGCTACTTCGTCTTTTCAAATTGAAGGCGCACGTGAAAGTCGTCAAGAAACAATCTGGGATAAATTTTGTGAAGGTCCAAATATTTCTGATGGCAGTAATGGGAATATTGCGTGTGATCATATTAATCGATGGCGAGAAGATCTACAGCTAATTTTTGATATGGGTGTAGACGCATATCGTTTCTCTATTGCTTGGTCTCGTGTGTTACATAAAAATGGTACAATTAATGAGAAGGGTTTACGTTTTTATACAGATTTGATAGCACGACTTCGAGAAGAGGGAAAAAAAATATTTTTGACTCTTTATCATTGGGACTTACCCCAATACCTAGAAGAACAAGGTGGTTGGCTTAACCGCTCAACTGCATATGCGTTCGCGGATTATGTTGATAAAATTTCTCGTCGCTTGGGGGATAGTGTTGATGCTTACACAACTTTAAACGAGCCCTTTTGTGCCGGTCATTTAAGCTACGAGGCGGGGATACATGCACCAGGAAAAACTGGACGTAAAAATGGACTACAAGCTTCACATCATCTATTACTTGCACACGGATTAGCGTTATCAATCTTGCGTAATAATGTTCCGAATGCACAACATGGTATCGTATTAAATATACACCCAGGTTATCCGAATACGAATAAGAATGAAGATATCGTCGCAACAAAAATAGCCTCAGAATATCTATTCTACTGGTATATTGATCCAATTTTAAACGGTACATATCCAGAGGTGATGAAACAAATTGCGCCTGAAGATAGACCCGACATTCTAGCTGATGATATGAAAATTATTTCTGCACCTATTGATTTCTTGGGGATGAATTATTACACCCGAAATGTTTATTGTTCAGATGGTAATGGTTGGTATGAACATGTTGCTCCAGAGCCTGAGGGTTTGACTGAAATGGGTTGGGAAATTGTTCCAGATGCATTTTTTGAGATGCTGATTAATTTAAATGACAGTTATGAATTGCCAGATTTATACATTACAGAAAATGGTGCAGCAATGCCAGATAAGTTGGTTAACGGAAGAGTAATGGATCAGAGCCGAATTGATTACTTTCAATCACACCTTCTGGCAGTTGATAAGGCACTTGAGGCGGGTGTGAACATAAAAGGTTATTTTGCGTGGAGTTTGTTAGATAATTTTGAATGGGCTCTTGGTTATAGTAAGCGATTTGGGCTTGTGTATATTAATTATGAAACGCAAGAACGAGTTTTAAAAGATAGTGCGATAGCTTACTCTAACATGTTAAAATCTCGTTAATAAACATTGTTAGGTAGAATTTGTATGGCTACTATCTATGAGGTCGCAGAATTAGCTAAGGTTTCACTCGCTACAGTTTCACGTGTCATTAATGGAAATGTGAAAGTAAGCCCTGAAACGTTAAAAAAAGTGAAATCAGCAATGGACGAGTTAGGTTATCGACCTAATACAATTGCCCAGTCACTTGCTTCTAACCGAACTAATAGGGTTGGTATATTGGTGTCGGAACTCAGTGGTCCTTTTTTCTCAAATATGCTGTCAGTTGTTGAACAAGAACTTAGAAATGCAGGAATGCATGCTGTTATAGCTGCTGGCCATAGTGATGAAAATAGCGAAAAAGAAGGAATAGATTTTCTTCTTAGTTGCCGCTGCGATGGGCTTATACTTCATATTGATAGTGTTTCAGATGATTATTTATTAGAACTATATAAACAAGGTATTCCATTTTCTATTATAAACCATCGAATTGAAGAATTATCCGATCGATGTTTTACTGTGGATAACATTATGGGTGGTTATTTAGCTACTAAATCATTATTGAAAAGGGGGCATCGTAAAATTGCATACATTTCAGGTCCAAGCTTCAAAGAGGACGCGTTATTACGTTTAGCTGGACATAAGCAAGCACTAACGGAATATGATATCGAGTTTGATGAGAGCTTACATTGTAATGGAAATTACCAAGAAGAAGGTGGTAAACAAGCCTTGCGTTCAATTTATAAGCGAAACCATGATTTTACAGCAGTCGTCTGCGCGAATGATGAGATGGCAGTGGGCGCTATGTATAGTGCTCGAGATTTGGGTTTTTCTTTGCCTGAGACATTGAGCATTGTTGGTTTTGATGATTTGATTTTTGCACGTTATACCTATCCGACATTATCTACCGTACATAACCCTATCTCAGATATGGGAAGTATGGCTGTAAAATGGATTCTGCGTGAAGTATATAAGCACAAAATATCTGAAGAACTTATCAATGTGTTCGTTCCCGAGTTTATAATCCGTCGTTCAATTAATACAATTTAATAACTAAGAGATTTTATATGCAACGTATTTCAGCCCAAGTTATATCATATTCTTTCATTGTTGCACTCGGTGGGTTTGTTTTTGGATTTGATGCATCAGTTATATCTGGTACAGTTAGTTTTATTACTGAACAATTTTCTCTGACACCTTGGCAGCAAGGCTTTGTTGTAAGTGCGCCTTCATTAGGTGCATTATTAGCAATGTTCTTTGCTGGTGCTTTGAGTGATAGGTATGGACGTAAGAGAATCCTAATTACAGTCTCTATTATATATCTTATCTCAGCTATAGCATCAGCTTTTGCCGTAAATTTTTCTATGTTAGCAGGTGCTCGATTAATTGGAGGATTAGCATTTTGTTCTTTAATGATAGCGCCACTGTATATTGCTGAGATAAGTACACCTGAACATCGCGGAAAATTAGTTTCGATAAACCAATTTAATATTGTGATTGGTTTGTCGGCCTCATATTTTACTAATTATTGGTTGTTATTATTAAGTCAAACACCCGACTCATGGTTGCTAAATGTCACTTCAGCTGAAAATGTTTGGCGCTGGATGTTAGGATTAGAAATTGTTCCTGCATTATTATGGAGTGTATTACTATTGAAAGTTGTAGAGACACCTCGTTGGTTAATGACTCAGAATCGTTATAAAGAAGCAGAATTCTCTGCTAAAAAACTGGATATAAGCGATGTAGTAACTTTTATGCAGAATGTTAGGCTATCATTGCATCAAAACCATTTGTCAATAAGAGAAAAAATACGCATCATTATCAGTCCTAAGTTGCGTTTACCATTAATCGTAGGCCTTGTTATTGGGGTAGTACAGCAGTTGACCGGTATTAATGTTATCTTTTTCTACGCTCCTACGATTTTTGAACAGAGTGGTATTGGAACAGATACTGCATTTATTCAAGCTATATGGGTTGGATTAATTAATGTTATTTTTACAATAGTTGCCGTTTGGGCGATTGATGAATTTGGACGTAAACCATTATTGTTGTTTGGTTTAGGTGGTATTGTAATTAGTATGAGTCTTTGTGCTTATGGATTCCAAGATCCAGATGCGTTGAATCCTAGATTAATTCTGTTTGCTATTTTAATGTTCGTCGCGAGCTTTGCTATGTCGTTGGGCCCTGTTATGTGGGTTTTATTTTCTGAAATTTTCCCTAATCATATTCGAGGCATTGCTATATCGATTGTAACTGTAGTTAATAGCTTATGTAGTTTTTTGGTTCAATTAATTTTCCCATGGGAATTATCTAACTTTGGTCCAGTAATTACCTTTTTAAGCTACGCAGTAGTTGCGGCAATTGGTTTAATCTTTGTTTTGTTTTTTTTACCTGAGACCAAAGGTAAGTCATTAGAAGCAATTGCTAATGAATTAAGTCGTTAATGGTCAAAAAAACATTCAACTTGAACCAAACTAAAAAATTTTTGAGTAGAACCACTGGTCTTAAATAAAGTTTTTGAGAAGGTTAGCTTGCATTGTTTTGAGGCTATTTGTGGGACGAAAAAATTGTGTCTATGATAAAATTGTAAGGTATACTAACAATTAATATATTCTCTAAATAGAAATGACTGTTTACCTTTGATAGCAGTCATTTTTGTTTGTTATCAATCATTTCTTCTTGGGAAAATTAATGAAAACACTTTCTGATATTGGTCTTGTTGGTTTAGCTGTTATGGGTGAAAATCTAATTTTGAATATGGCTTCAAAAGGTTTTACAGTTACAGCATTTAATCGTTCTTATAAAAAAGTAGAAAACTTTTTAGAAGGTAGAGCACAAGGTCTGTCTATTCGTGGAGCAAAAGATATTTCAGAATTAGTGGCATCCTTATCTAAACCTCGTAAAGTAATGTTAATGGTTAAGGCCGGTCAACCTGTTGATGATTTTATTGAGAAATTAATCCCTCACTTAGATGAAGGAGATATAATTATAGATGGTGGTAACACTCATTACCCTGATTCAAATCGTCGTACAGCTTATCTTAGAACGAAAGGTTTATACTACATTGGTACAGGTGTTTCCGGCGGTGAAGAGGGCGCATTAACAGGTCCTTCGATTATGCCTGGAGGTGCTCCTGAGGCATGGGGTCACGTGAAAGATATTTTCCAAAATATATCAGCCAAGGTTACTGATTCTAAATCAGGTAATATTATACCTTGTTGTGATTGGGTTGGTGAAGATGGTGCAGGACACTTTGTAAAAATGGTACACAATGGTATCGAATACGGCGATATGCAATTAATTTGTGAAGCCTATCACATTATGCATGATGTAGTTGGACTAGATTCTGATGAAATAGCCGATGTATTTGAGCAATGGAGCAAAACAGAATTAGATTCTTATCTAATAGATATTACTATTGATATTTGCCGGTATAAAGATTCTGATGGTGCGCCATTGGTTGAAAAAATTCTTGATACTGCTGGTCAAAAAGGAACCGGTAAATGGACTGGTGTTACTGCATTAGAGCTTGGTATTCCTTTGACATTGATTGCTGAATCTGTTTTTTCTCGTTGTATCTCAGCACAAAAAGAGGCACGTGTAGCCGCATCTACAATTTTAAAGGGGCCAGATAAAGTCGCCTATACCGGTGATAAAATGGTTTTCTTGGAAAGTTTACGACAAGCTTTATTAATGGCTAAGATGATTTCTTATGCGCAAGGTTATGATCTAATGCAAGAAGCTGCAAAAGAATTTGGTTGGCACTTAAACTATGGTGGAATTGCAATGATGTGGCGTGGTGGTTGTATTATCCGTTCAGCTTTCTTAGATAAAATTAAAGTTGCTTATGATAAAAACCCTGATTTGAATAACCTGCTACTTGATTCGTATTTTAGTAGGACAGTGCAAAATGCTCAATGCGGTTTGCGTCAAGTCATTGGTCAAGCAGTAACGCTCGGTATTCCAGTTCCTTGTTTATCTGCAGCATTAAATTATTTTGATTCATTTAGAACAGCCCGTTTACCTGCAAACTTGTTACAGGCACAACGTGACTACTTTGGCGCACATACTTATGAGCGTTTAGATGGACCGAGAGGTGAATTCCATCATACTAACTGGACTGGTCGAGGTGGTAATACAGCATCAACAACTTATGAAGTTTAAATAATTAATTTTTTACTTTGTAATAGAAATTTTAATAGTAGTAAAAAATAAAATATCCTAAATGAGTATTGTGATAATATAACATATCTTGCATAATGTGATATTATCACATGAATTCAAATGTCATTATAAGGGTATTTTATGATGCAAAAAACGTTAGGAAAAATGTTTGTTGTCGGCGCAATGATAACGCCAGCTCATGCATTCGCTACTGATATCACCGGTACTATTTTAGATAGTCAGTCTCAACCTATTCCAGGTGCGGTGGTTGAAATTATCAACACTCAATACTCTGCAGTCGCCGATGCGGATGGCAAGTTTTCCTTATCTAACTTGCCTGAAGGACCGGTTGAACTCC
>Ga0209137_1001018_pt1 | contig 27692 bp, 28 predicted proteins | sample SaaInl5LU_22_DNA_FD_184642 | JGI IMG/M metagenome (GOLD analysis project Ga0209137, IMG submission 184642) | Marine microbial communities from expanding oxygen minimum zones in the Saanich Inlet - ESP_105LU_22_DNA (SPAdes) (version 2) | ecosystem: Environmental > Aquatic > Marine > Intertidal...
CTGGTTGCTGTTTTACCATTAAACCAAAATCTACACCTGTGGCTATACCTTGCACCATGAGACTTTGACTCACACGTTCATTTCCGTGACGAGCTATAGCGTGTGCTATCTCGTGTCCCATTACTACGGCTACACCTGTTTCATCTTTGCAGATGGGCATAATTCCGGTATAGAAAGCCACTTTACCGCCACTCATACACCACGCATTTACAGCATTATCATTGATTAGGTTAAACTCCCATTGAAATCCTTCTACCCTACTCTCCAAACCTTCTTGCTTGAGATAAGCCTCTACCGCCGTAGCAATACGTTGGCCTACACGTTTCACCATTTCAGCTTGAGCTCCAGAGCGAATAATGTTCGCCGTATCTAGCACTTGCTGGTAGCTCAGTGAGCTTGCTTGTATTAAGGTACTTTCCGGCATTAACCTAATTTGGCGTCTACCCGTCAAAGGCACCTTAGAGCAAGACCATACCATTATGGCCAAAAATGCTAAAACGATTGTTCTTCTTAGTATTACTATTTTTTTCATTGGGACTATTCTTTTTTGTGCACTGCAAGCTTTACAAAAGCAATGCCATTCTATACTTAAGACGACTCCATCACAATTAGTCACCTTGTCTCTCTCCACTTTACAATGATTCTAACATTGTACCTTTCGATACTCTAATTACGCATTTGTTTTACCTTCGCCCTATGACCAGAGAGGAATACATCGAAAACCATAAGGATAAGTTTTTAGACGAGCTATTTGACCTACTTAGAATACCTAGCATAAGTGCCGACTCTGCCTACACAGGCGATGTACAAAAATGTGCCGAGTATGTAGCCAAACGACTACAAGAAGCAGGTGCGGATAATGTTGTATTGGAAAAAACAGCAGGAAACCCCATCGTATACGGTGAGAAAATGGTAGACCCTAGCAAACCAACTATTTTGGTATACGGCCACTACGATGTGCAGCCCAGCGTACCCGATGAGTTGTGGCACACTCCCCCTTTTGAACCCACAGTAAAAAACGGAAACATATATGCTCGTGGAGCTTGTGACGATAAGGGACAAATGTACATGCACCTCAAGGCATTTGAAACAATGATGGAGACCAATACGCTGCATTGTAACGTGAAGTTTATGATAGAAGGCGAAGAGGAAGTAGGCTCTACCAACTTGGGCATCTATGTAGCAGCGAATAGAGAAAAACTAGCTGCCGACGTGGTGCTTATCTCTGATACAGGTATGATTGCCAATGACATCCCAAGTATAGACACTGGTCTGCGTGGCCTGAGTTATGTAGAGGTAGAAGTAACCGGACCTAAGATAGACCTGCACTCTGGCTCATTTGGTGGAGCAGTGGGTAATCCTATCAACGTACTGTGCGATATGATAAGCAGTCTGCACGACGAAAATAGACACATCACTATCCCCGGTTTTTATGACAATGTAGATGTGGTAAGCGATGCCGATAGAGCAGCAATGGCTGAAACGCCATTTAACCTAGAGGAATATAAAGCGGACCTAGATGTAGATGATGTAATGGGCGAAAAAGGCTACAGTACGATAGAGCGAACTGGTATACGTCCTACCCTTGATGTAAATGGAATATGGGGTGGATACACAGGCGAAGGAGCCAAAACGGTATTGCCTAGTAAGGCTTATGCCAAAATCAGTATGCGATTGGTTCCAAATCAAACCAGTGCAGAAATTACCGAGAAATTTCAAAAACACTTTGAGAGCATTGCTCCCAAAGCAGTGAAGGTAAAAGTGACTCCACATCACGGAGGAGAAGCTGCTGTAACCCCTACCGACAGCAAAGCATTCAGAGCAGCAAGTAAGGCTATGGAAAAAACCTTTGGCAAAAAGCCTGTACCGACCCGAGGCGGCGGCAGTATACCTATCGTAGCTCTTTTTGAAGAAGTACTTGGGCTCAAGACCGTACTCTTTGGTTTCGGATTGGATAGCGACGCCATTCACTCACCCAACGAAAAATATGGCTTGTTCAATTTTTACAAAGGCATAGAAACGATACCGTATTTTTACGAGTATTTCAGTGAGGGAGAGTAGAGCAATCAGCGATTAAGAAAGGATAATAATGAGCACTACCAAGGCAATCCCAGAGTAGAAAAAGAAATTTATAAACCGTTTCGTAGCTCTGTTGAGGTCTACATTCACCCCTTTTTTATAGTTCTCAAAATACAGCTTTTTGAAATACTGATTCACCGCTAATAAGATTGCCATGTAGTAAAATGGCAGAACAAAAAGTAGGAGGATAAGCCAAATACTTTTATCCGCACTAGTAAGCGGAAGAAACAAGAAAAAAACACCGAGAAGAGAGCATAAAGCGTACCTTAACCACAAGGGGAAAAGCCGCAGGCTCTCTTCGTATTCTTTAAGTTTCTTGGCATTCAAGAATACCTCGCGTTGTTTCTTAGCATTTTCTCTTCTTCTAGCCTCAGCAGCCATTTTTGCGGCTCTTTTTTGTTCATAGGCTCTTTGTGTTTGCTTCCTCATCGCACTTCGTGGTGCCCGAGTAGGATTCTCTAGCCGTCGCTTTAGTTTCCTATCGTAGGCCGCTTTTTGCCCAGGTATTTCAAGCATTTCTTTGGCCGCATTTAGGGCTGAACTCATGCGAGCAGCATCCGCACTTTTATTCACGTCGGGGTGATACTTCTTGATTTGGGCGATATACGCCTTACGCACCACCGACCAAGCGGAGAAATTGGGGATGCCCAGCAAACTATAGTAATTGGTCATAGCTTCCACAAAAGAAATATACAATTGCTATTCTTACCAATTTTACAACCTCAAAGTTCTCTATATTTGACCACCATGCCTGTTATTACTCTGAGTCTTACGATTAACGCCCCTATACAAAAGGTATATGATGCCGCTCGAAATATAGACCTGCACCAAGGCAGTATGTCTCACACCAACGAACGAGCCGTTGCCGAAAGAACGAGTGGCCTCATAGAACTGGGTGAGTCCGTAACTTGGGAGGCCAAGCACTTCGGAGTAATGCAACAGCTTAGTGTTCAGATTACGGAGATGTCTCCACCTTATAAATTTACAGACGAGATGACTCGTGGTGCCTTTAGCCGATTTACTCACCAACATCTATTTGGAATCAGTAAAATATTAACTTCGAAACCTCATGTCAACATTTACCAAAAACCTAATTCTTTTCTTAATTATCAACTCTGCAGCCTTGGGAATAGGCAGTTTTCTGATGGGTGAAGGCCCTACAGGAGAATTCTACCAGTCCATAAACAAAGCTCCATGGACACCACCCGGATGGGTATTTGGTGCTGCGTGGACCACCATTATGGTATGCTTTAGTATCTATATGGCCTTGCTAGTACAAGCGGGAGGAGGTAAGAAAGCAATCACTTTATTTGCTATACAGTTTGTGCTCAATGTAGGTTGGAACCCACTATTCTTTGCGTGGCATCTCACTCTCCCTGCACTTGTGGTTATCATTGCACTCACTGCATTGGTAGGCTATTTTTTGTTTCACTATCGTCGTATACTCGGGATTAAATCCACGTTCATTGCCCCATATTTTATATGGTTATGCATTGCCACTTCGCTCAATCTGTATATTCTCATTCACAACTAATCAAGCCAATGCTACCCAACATCCCAAATCACATTACGTTTACGTTTTTAGCCGCTGTGGCTTATGCTTATGTATTGTTTGTGAGAGCCAGTAAAAAGAACACTGTTTTCCGTTTTGGTACGTTGTTCTGGCTTATGCTTACGGGCATCGCAGCATTATTGGGCTTTTTTATGGTAACCGACACCCTACCGCCACGTACACCGCTGCTTATTGCACCCACATTTGTTATGATGATCGTTGCTTTTAGTACCACGAGAAGTCGGGCGTTTATAGATGCTTTAGATGCCAAATCACTCGTTTGGCTCAGTTTGGTACGTATCCCTGTAGAAATATGCTTATACTGGTTATTTCTAGCTGGTCAAGTACCGGAGATAATGACTTTCAATGGGCTAAACTGGGATATCATTGCGGGTGTTACCGCACCTTTAGTAGTTTATTTTTATTTTATCAAAAAACGAATGACCAAGTCATTGTTCCTCGCCTGGAATGTTATGGGACTCGTGCTACTCACGAGTATCATCGTTATAGCAACACTCTCTGTGCCCAGTCCATTTCAGCAATTTGGCTTTGAGCAGCCCAACATAGGCATCCTACAATTTCCCATCGTATGGTTACCTAGTTTTGTAGCACCATTGGTGTATTTTAGTCATTTTGTGCTGATAAGGAGGGTAATGAGAAGAGAGGTAAACGTTGATAGCAAGGCTAAATAAAAAACAACTAATTGAAATAATCATTTACCAAATTTCTTAACTCCTCAAATTTGCCAAGGTCTAAAGATGCAGCTGGAATAAGTATATAATCTGTACCGTATAACCACACATATTCATCGGTCAGATCTACTTTTGTGAATTCTTTCAATGCATACTTATACGTAAAACCATCTTGCGTGATAGAAATATATGATTCACCGAATGTCAGTGAAAACTTAATTACTTTATCTAAACCATCTAAGTAAGTTTTGACAGTGTTTTTCCACTTATACAGTTCTATAACTTCAGTGATGTAGATAAATAGTATTATTACTAATGCTATTACGGCATAGGATAGAGGGGTATAATTTTCAGTAAAGACAATGTAGCAACCACATATAATGAATCCAATTCCTGCTATCATAAGAAACTTCACAGATTTCTTTACCTGCTCAGATTTAATATAACTACCCTTAGAATCAGCATAGTATATATTTTCAAAATCCGTTCTTCTATAGCTTAAATTAAATTCCATAGTTTCTGAAATAGACAACTTTAGAATTTGTATTTGACTCTTGAGTTTGAGTTTTATTCCTATCCATAATACTCCACGTACTGGTTCTCAGTCTCGTAGAGCTTAATGCAATGGAGTGTAACTCCATCTGGTAATTCAGGAACAATTTGTTCCCAGATCTTCATCACGATGTTTTCGATGCTTGGCATTACATCTTTGAGAAAATCAACATCCAAGTTAAAATTACTATGGTCTAGTTTTGATACGATTTTGTCTGTAAGGATGATTTTGAGTTTTTTCAAGTCCATTACAAACCCTGTGTCTGCATTGGGTGTACCCTTCACCGTAACATACATATCAAAGTTATGTCCGTGCCAGTTTTTGTTGGCACACTTGCCAAAAACTTCCTCGTTTTTCTCTTCGCTCCACTTTGGGTTATAGAGTTTATGAGCTCCGTTAAAGTGTACTTTGCGTGTTACGTAAACCATAATTTTTACAAAAATAAGTCTAAGTTTAAGTTAAAATCTAAGACGGGGCATACAACTTTTGGAATAGGGCCAAGAATTCAGTAAAATTTCAAAACTCATATACTAAAAAGTAATCATTCTCTTGGGAAATTCCAACTCCTTTCAAATTTTCAATGCATTTCTAAACTTAAACTTAGACTTATATTTAAACTTCTAAATACTTAAATTCGCCCCAATGGCAATACTCGTTACCGGTGCAGCAGGATTCATAGGCAGTTGTTTGGTCTCTTTTCTCAACAAAAAAGGACTTACAGACCTTATTCTCGTGGATGATTTTGGCAAGTTGGAAAAGAGCAGAAACTTAGAAGGCAAGCGATTCACCGCCAAGATAGACCGTGAGGTATTTTTGCACGACATGGCTCGTCACTCCATCGATTTCGTATTTCACGTCGGTGCACGTACCGATACTACGGAGTTTGATACAGCCATTTTCGACAAGCTTAATATGCACTACTCCAAGGAGTTATGGAACTACTGTACGAGGCAAAACATACCCTTTCTATACGCATCTTCCGCTGCCACATACGGAGGTGGCGAGCACGGTTTTGACGATACGGCACCCATATCACCACTCCAGCCGCTCAATCCTTATGGGCAAAGCAAACAAGACTTTGATGTATGGGCTATGCAACAAGAGCAGCAACCACCGTTTTGGGCAGGATTAAAGTTTTTTAATGTTTTTGGTCCTAATGAATATCATAAAGGAAGAATGGCGAGTGTAGTGATGCACGCCTTCCGTCAAATTAATGAGAATGGGAGCCTAAAACTATTTGAAAGCCATCACCCAGACTATCACCACGGTGAGCAAATTCGTGACTTTGTGTACGTGAAAGACTTGCTAGAGTTGATGTGGTTTTGGTACGAAAAAAGAGACCATAGTGGCATATATAATGCTGGCACGGGCAACGCACGCACCTTCAATGATTTGGCTAAGGCCATTTTTGCGGCGTTAGATAAGGAGCCAGCTATTACTTATATACCAACTCCTATCGATATTAGAGATAAATACCAGTATTACACCGAAGCCAAGATGCAAAAAACACGTGATGCTGGCTATGCCAAAACCTTTTACAGCCTAGAAGATGCTGTAACAGACTATGTACAGAATTACTTAGCAACAGACGCCACCTATTGAAAAAAGCACTCAGCATAGCTTGGATTGTTGGGTCTGTACTCATTGTTGTTTTAATCATAAAACTCATAACCAAGAGTAGTGAAAACACCGATATAGCGTATGTAGATGTATCTGAATTTATCGCCACCCAACAAGGCAAAGCCGAAACTTTGTATGAAAAGCTTGCTCCCATTGGATTCAACGAAGCATCACACCAAGAAGCCTTAGCTCTCCGCAAATTGGGCTGGTACGTCCTCACAACCTCCGAGGGCAACCTAACCTATTGGAACAGTAACAAAATTGGCTTTGATTCATCTATTCTGAACAATCCACGACAAACATTTCTATACCGCTTTGGAGATGACCTTTATACCGTTTGTGCACCCAACAAAGACACCTACTTTGCATTCAGACTTGCTAACGACGGACAATTGCACCAAGAGCTTACAGCATATAATGATTTATTCGAGGACAAAGAGCTTGCAAAGGGTAAGTTAACCCAAACGCAAAAGACCACACGCTTGCCTCTACAAACTAAGAAAAGAACACAACGAGCTTTTTTCAATATTGCTCTATTGGCGAGTTTCTTGTTTCTTATGCTCAGTTTATGGTATACCAAGCTACGCAGCCGTTCGTTATATGTGTCAGGAACAGCGGTTATTCTAGCCAATATTCTTACCTATTTGTATAGTAACATATCGCTAGGCGACTATTTCTTAACAGCTACACAAAGCATTCAGACAAAAAGTATTTTACAGCTCAATGCCATTCTATACATCCACCTGGCCTCATTGGTGGCAAGCTGCCTTATCGTCTTTTCTGCTGTAAAAAAACTACCTGCCGCTCTACGTGCTTTTTTACTCAGTTTAGGCACTCTTTTTCTCGCAGATTTTTTCCTTGACCTCAATCAGCATATTGTACTCCGTTCAGCTATTCCTTTTAATTTTGAGAAATTATTCAATCTCAGTAGCACCTCATTTGCAGCACTTGGATTCATTTGCCTCTCACTAATTGCCTTGTGGATATTGGTGTACTATACCAAGCTAAATCTTCTTATCACGACTAAAGACGGTGTCGCAGTTGTCATTGGGATTATCAGTTTTAGTTTATTCCAACATCTGGACGCAGGCCGATCTTTTCTGAGTTTGTGCCCTCCCATCGCTTTAGTTGGTCTATGTATATTCATCAACGCGTTACGCATAAGGCCACGTTGGGCTATCTACATCTACTTTGTGCTCACAGCTGTGCTTGCGGCATCTATTGTAACCAGCAATCACGAAAAACGTAACGAGGAAATAGCCCACGCGTACGCAACTCAACTTGTAACGAATGAGGATACACGGGCGGAGACGATGCTTCGAAGTTTTGAAAACCAACTCGCCTTGGATTTTTTGGTGCCTGCAGATTATGAGAATTTTTTAGCCAAAAAAGAAATCATAGAAAGTAGACTAAAGCACCTATACTTTAGTAATTACTTAGAAAAATACGAACTCAAACTACTGAGTTTTGGGCCAGACGGCCGCAATATCAATGGTAGTAGCCTCTATACTTACGCATACTTAGACAGTATATTTAATAATCACTCAACCCGGACAAGTAGTGCCTATTTCTACCGGCTAAATAATACATCGGACCTTAGTGGATACATAGCCGAATACGAAAATTGTGATATTGACGGACATTACGGAAGTACCTATATTTTGCTCCAACCCCGTGTGGTACAATCCGATTTTTTATATCCAGAGGTTTTTAAAAATCAAGAAGACAAATCACTCATATCCTTAAATGACTACTCTTTCGGGATCTATTTCAGAAAACAGCTTATGAGCCAAAGAGGCAGTTTCTCGTACCGCTTGAATGAATTGCCCGTTAACAATAACTCATTGTTTGCTCTCTCTGAATTGCATCACTATACATACCGTTTGGGAGAATATAATGTAGTGCTCAGTAAGCGAGAAAATAGAGCCCGTGCGTGGTTATCTACTCTCACATTTACTATCGTGACCTTGCTCCTACTGGGAATCATTTGTTCGCTTGCAGCCTATTTCTTTTTGTCCAAAGACCACCCACTTGCACGTGCATTTTTACCCTTTGCCAATCGGTATCTGAGTACGCGCATCCAAACATCGCTTACCATTATTTTGCTTACAGGGCTTCTGCTTTCGGTATATATCATCATTGGGTTTATACAGGCTAACTATAATCAAAATCTAGAAGACCAATTGCTCAACAAGGTAAAGCGTATATCCGCCACCTTGCAGAACAAAGTAAACCTCTCCACCAAATTACAAAACGAAGAGCAACGCACACTCATACTCAACGAAGAAAGCAGCACATACAATGTAGACATAAACCTCTATAGTATGGATGGTTACTTACTCAGCAGCACCAAACCATACCTTACCCGTGAGCAAATCCTCGGGCGACAAATGAACCCCAAAGCGTATGTAAAACTCACCCAAGAAAAAGCCTCCCAACTGCTCATACAAGAAGAGCTGGAAGGTTCAGATTACTTGAGTGCTTACATTCCGCTATTTGATGGTAAGAATAATGTTTTGGGCTATGTGAATACGCCGTTTTTTGGCAGGAATGAGGAACTGAACAAGCAAATATCCAACCTCGTAGTAAACATACTCAATATCTATTTTTTACTCCTACTAGGTGGTGTGGTGCTTGCCTACATCATTTCCCGACAGATAAGTAAACCACTACTGCTCATCCGCGAAAAAATAGCCAAGACCGAACTCCGTGGTCAGAATGAGCTCATCACCTACACCAGAGATGACGAGATAGGCCAGCTCATAAAACAGTATAACAAAATGGTGCTAGAGCTAGAGGAAAGTGCCAACCAAATGGCCGAAACCGAGCGAGAAGGTGCGTGGCGTGAAATGGCCAAGCAAGTAGCCCACGAGATTAAAAATCCGCTAACGCCTATGAAGCTCAGCTTGCAACACTTGCAGCGTGCTTATAGTCAAGGACCAAGCGAAAAACTGGATATCCTCTTTGCAAAAACAAGCAAGCTTATCGTGGAGCAAATAGAAAGCCTGAGTGCGATGGCTAGTGAGTTTGGAAACTTTGCTAAAATGCCCGAAGACAAATTTGAGCAGTTTGACATTGCAGCAACATTGCGTGGAACGGTGGACCTTTTTAAACGTTCTGAAAACGCAGATATAGTAGCTGAAATAGAAGAACATGCTAGTGTACACGCCGACCCGGAACAAATGCGTAGGGTGTTTAACAACTTGATAAAGAATGCCATACAGGCTATTCCTGAGAATCAAGAAGGAAACATACACGTATCACTCAAAACGACGGACCAACAGGTGCTGATAGCCGTAAGAGACAATGGCAAAGGAATTCCTAAGGAAAATTACACCAAGGTGTTTGTGCCTAATTTCAGCACCAAAAACTCTGGTATGGGCCTCGGATTGGCCATATGCCGCAAGATTGTGGAACAAGCAAAAGGAACGATACGTTTTGAAAGTAAAGTAAACCGAGGTACTACATTTTTTGTTACACTACCAGTAGATGAGACGGCATAATATCATACTCCTACTTGCCTTATGGACCGCGAGTTCGTGTACCCAGCCCAATCAGGCATTTACGAAACTCATCCAAGAAAGTCCATATACCGTGGTGATGTTTATCGCTCCTGATTGCCCAATGTGTAAAACGCTAAGTACTCCTTATTCTGAATTGGCAGAAGCATATCCCGAAATACAGTTTATTGCCGTACTGAGCGGCAAGCATTACGAGGCTATGGAGCTCAATATGTTTGCTACCAGCACCAAACTAAAAGCCTGTATATTCAGAGATTATGACTATGAAGTAGCACATCAGCTCGGGGCTTCGGTAACTCCTGAGTTTTTTGTCACAGATCGTGATGCTAACGTCTTATATCAAGGAATGATGGACGATCGGCTCTTGGAATTGGGCAACTACAAACAAACGTGGGATAAGCATTATCTCAAAAATGCTCTGGACGCCATCCTTCGACGGGAAACACCCTCTCCAGCCAAAACGGATGCCGTCGGCTGCATATTGGAGTATTGATAATTGACACAACAGTTCTATACCATCGTAAAAAAAATCTTTTTTGAGACCTATTAATAATCGGGTTACAGAGCAAGGATATTACCTTTGCCCTCGTGATAGAAACAGACATCATCATTATTGGAGCAGGACCTACTGGGCTCTTCGCTATTTTTGAGGCAGGACTACTCAAACTAAAATGCCACCTAATTGACTACCTACCCCAACCCGGAGGACAATTGGCAGAGATTTATCCCAAGAAACCGATTTACGATATACCTGGATTCCCGAGTGTATTGGCAGGCGAATTGGTAGACAATCTAATGGAGCAAGCAGCTCCGTTCCATCCAGGATTTACCCTTGGAGAACGAGCAGAAAGCATAGAAAAAACCGACGACGGACAGTTTATCGTAACCACCAATAGAGGTACGGCTCATAAAGCACCCAATATTATGATTGCGGGCGGTTTGGGGTGTTTTGCACCTCGCAAACCGCAACTGGAAAATCTCGAAAAATTTGAGGACCACGGTGTAGACTATATCATCAAAGACCCCGAGAAGTTTAGAGACAAAAGAGTAGTTATAGCAGGTGGAGGAGATAGTGCCTTGGACTGGACCAATTTCTTGGCCGACGTAGCCAGTGAAGTTACTCTCGTACACCGACGTAAGGCTTTCAGAGGAGCTTTAGACTCCGTGGAAAAGGTAGAAAAATTAGACGAAGCAGGCACGATAAATCTCATTACAGAATCACAAATTTCGGCTCTGGACGGCGATGACGAGCTACGTAAAGTAACCGTAACCGAAAATAGTGGAACCGTACACGAGATAGATACCGATTACTTCATTCCACTCTTTGGGCTTAGCCCAAAACTAGGCCCTATAAAAGAATGGGGACTAGACCTTGGCAAAGAAGCTATTTTGGTAGATACCAAAGATTACCAAACCAACGTACCAGGTATATTTGCCATAGGCGATATCAATCAGTATGAAGGTAAATTGAAATTAATCTTATGCGGTTTTCACGAAGCAACTCTTGCCGTACAGAGTTGCTACAAACGCATCTTCCCCGATAAGAAACTTGTATTAAAATATACAACGGTAATGGGTGCTCCAGGGAGCTAATTTGTCTATTCTTCGATATAATTTTGTCCATCTCTCGATACATTCCGCTATCACGGGATACTCGAGAAGACAAAATCACTCAGGATGACAAATGAAGATTTAGTTTAAGACTAAGTTTAAATCTAATCGCTTTCCGTGATTAAATTTGTAGCCTCTAGCAGGTAATTTTTGTTCCGTTATCTTGCTTTTCAATAATTGAATGAGTTTAAGGTTATTCTTCGTTATTAGCTCAAAGCTATTCACACGACTACTTGTTTTATATACGATCGAAATACTTTTATCAAAGGATTTACCTGATATAAGGTGGGTGAATGGAATTCTTTTTAGCTGGTCTTGTTCTTTTAAAATATGAGCGATTAAAGGGTGAGCAGTGATCCAAAATTCATCCTCTGTTACTCGAATTCTTAATATCTTACGTGCCTGGCAATGCCTCCAGCTCGAGCCATTTGTGCAAAACCCAGAAACGCTATTTTCTGAATACTCAAACTGACCCCCCCTTCTCATTAGGGATTAGTCTTAATGCCTTCTTTCCTTTATAGATCTTAAAACTTAGTAAAGCTATAAGAGCAACAGCCCATAAGAGTAAAAAAATATGTTCGGGATTCATCAGCTAAGGATATTGGCAAGTAGAATTCTGCGATATAATGATACTCATTTTTTATACCATTCAATTCATCCTTCTAATCACAGAACAAACCATTGAAGCACTATTAATATCTTGTAATTAAGCCATAACTTTGACCAAATTCCTAACCTTTAACTTAGACCTAAACTTAAAATGAAGCTATACCACAATAACCGCTGTTCCAAGAGCAGACAATGCCTGGCTTTGATGCCGAAAGAGGGCGTTGAAATTATAGATTACATCAAAAACCCCTTGACCAAGGATGAGCTAAGTGCTCTGATAAGAAAGTTGGGCATCACCCCTATAGAGCTTGTGCGAAAAGGAGAAGCCATCTGGAAAGAAAACTACAAAGGTAAAGACCTCACGGATGCAGAAATCATAGATGCTATGGTAGCAAATCCTAAGTTGATAGAGAGACCAATCGTAGAGACCGACAACAAGGCCCTGGTTTGTAGACCGCCGGAGTTGGTGCTGGAGATGATGAAGTAAGTTTAAATTTAAGTCAAAGCTTAAAAATGTCAACTTTAAATAAAATGACTATTGATCTCAAAGAGTTCATCATCACAGGTCATATTAATGGAATAAAACCAGGTATTTCAAAAGACAAATTCTTATTTCAACATCCTCAACCTGATGCTTTTAATTCAGATCCTGAAGATTTTTTAACTAATGATGTCACCATAAGTCCAAATATTTGGACTTATGGTGACATCGAATTTCATTTAAACAAAGAAGGAATACTTTTTATGATTTGGTGCGACCACATTGGGGACTTTTATGGCAAACTGAAAGGTGGGCAATCCATAGATTTACATCGATGGTTTTTAGAAGAGAATACAACCATTGGCTGCATCGAATTAATCGAGATTTTAAATCACGAAAATTTAGACTTCAGTCGTTCTGATAATTTAATGAAGACTTTATGACTAATAAACAAATCAACTAGTTATTTAATCTACCAATTAACTAAACCTACCCCTCCTTCTTAATCTCCACCTGATGCGGATAAGGAATCTCGATATTGTAGTCGTCTAGGGCCTTTTTGATAGCTTCGTTTCCTTGAAAATAAACATCCCAATAGTGTACCGACTTAGCAAATGGACGCACCGCAAGATCTACCGAACTATCGCCAAAACCAAGAATTCCTACAAATGGCTCAGGTGAGTCTAACACATTAGGCACTGCCATAAGTGCTTCTTTGATTACTTTTTTTACCTGCTCCACATCCTCATCATAGCCTATTCCTACCGTAAGGTCTACGCGTCTGTTATTTTCTCTGGTAAAGTTAATCACCTTATTATTAGCCACTTGACCATTGGGCAATATCGCCGTATTATCATCTGTTGTAGTGATTAGTGTATTGAGCACAGTAATACTTTGCACTACTCCTGTTATGCCGTCACTCTCTATAAGGTCACCCACCTTAAATGGTTTGAACAACAAGATAAGAACTCCTCCAGCAAAATTGGAAAGACTTCCTTGCAAAGCCAAGCCAACAGCTAATGAGGCAGCACCTAATACGGCAACAAAGCTTGTGGTAGCTATACCCACCATAGAAGCTGCACTTATGATGAGTAGAATTTTGAGCAACGCATTCACCATACTACACAGAAATGGAACAAGGGATACTTCCACCTCCCTTTTAATGAGCATCTTTTTAAAACCCTTATTAATTTTACCAATAAGCCACCACCCAATGATAAGTAAGGCTAAAGCGGCAGCCACTTTGGGTAAAAACTCTGCTAATATTTCCTTGATGTAAGTAATAAAATTTCGTAGTTGTGTTTCGTTCATATCGTACCGCAAGGTTAACAAATAATGAAGAAAAAAGGCTGAAGTAATCGTAAGAATACAAATACAAAATTATCTTCGCCATTGCTTTTATCATGAAGATATCATACAACTGGCTAAAACAATTTATAAACCTCGATCTTCCGCTAAAGGAAATATGTGAAAAGCTCACTATGAGCGGATTGGAGGTAGAACATATCATCAAAACCGAATCTATAAAAGGTGGCTTGGCCAACCTAGTAGTAGGCGAAGTACTGACCAAAGAAAAACACCCTGATGCCGACAAACTGAATCTCACAACAGTGAGCATAGGAAATGGCACAACACTGCCTATCGTATGCGGAGCTCCTAACGTAGCCGCAGGACAAAAGGTAGTCGTAGCTCCCGTAGGTACAACCATTCACACGGCTGCCGATAGTTTTGAAATAAAAAAAGCCAAAATACGTGGCCAGGTATCAGAGGGCATGATATGTGGTGAGGATGAGATAGGACTAGGCTCAGATACCACAGGGATAATGGTACTAGATGCTGCATCACAACCAGGCACCCCCCTTACTGAACTGTACGACGTAGAAATCGACCACCAAATAGAAATTGCCATTATCCCCAACAGAGGAGATGCCATATCACATTTGGGCGTAGCTCGTGAGCTACAAGCCCTCACAGGAAATAAGTATAAAAAACCGGCGATAGAAAGCATAGACGCTCGCGGTCAGATGCGAGTGGATGTGGCAATAGGAAGCCCAGCTGCTTGCCCTCGCTATAGTGGTATCACCATCACAGGAGTAGAGGTAAAAGAATCCCCCCTTTGGCTACAAAAACGCCTTAAGTCTATAGACCTCAAGCCCATTAACAATGTGGTAGACATTACCAATTTCATCCAACATGAGATAGGTCAACCGCTCCACGCTTTTGATTACGATAAAATTACGGGTAAAAAAATCATTGCTCGCTATGCAACCGAAGGTGAAAAACTCACTACACTAGATGAAGTAGAGCGAGAGCTGAACGAGAATCACCTCATCATTTCAGATGAGAAAAAACCGGTAGCTTTAGCAGGTGTATTGGGCGGATTGCACTCCGGCGTAACGACTGATACGGTTAATATTTTCATAGAAAGTGCTTATTTTAACCCAGCTGCAGTGCGTAAAACCGCCAAAAGCTTTGGGCTTAACACTGACTCGAGTTATCGCTTTGAACGAGGTGTAGACCCCGAGATGGTCAATTTTGCTCTCATACGTGCGGTAAACCTTGTTCTAAAAGAAGCAGGAGGAGAAATAGCCTCTGAGGTTGTAGACATCTACCCCGAGGCCATAGAGCCACTACAAATAGAAATAAAGCTAGACGAGTTCAACAAATTTATAGGTCACGAGATACCAGAGGAACGTGCTGTTGAAATTCTGCAAAGTTTAGAAATCAAAATATCACGCAACAACGATGGCAACCTCTTTTTGGAAGTGCCACGCTACCGTCCAGATGTAGAGCGACCTGTCGATGTGTATGAAGAAATTCTGCGAGTATATGGATTCAATAATATCCCAATTCCAGAGAAGGTAAACTATCAACCCTCGGTAATAGACAATAACGCTCCTAACAAAGTAAAGGCTAAAATTAGCAACTACTTAGCCAATATTGGGTTCAATGAGATAATGAACAACTCATTGATAGCTAGCAAATTATATTCAGAAGAAGACTTAGTACGAGCGGTATATATGCTCAATCCACTGAGCAATGATATGAATGTATTGCGAATGGATTTGGTAAACTCGGCCTTATCATCCGCAGCCTATAATGTAAATCGGAAGAATGCCGATTTAAAATTCTTTGAGTTCGGCAAGGTATATTTCAAACAAGAGAAAGACTACATCGAGCGAGAGATGCTTCAACTCACCTTCACCGGAAATCGCCATCCAGAGCATTGGAGTGTGAAGGCTCAAACAGCAACCAGCGACGAGCTCAAAGCAGTGGCCGCTAATATTTTACAACGATTAAATATTCCAGCCAAGCATTTGGACAAGGTGCTTACCTCGCATCACATCACCAAAAAACAAATGAAGGCTCACAGCCTAAAACAAGATGTGATTACCATTAGCCTCGACTGGGATGCGTGTCTGAAACTGGCCAATCCAGGTATTACGCTAAAGCCTATACCTGTTTTCCCTATCGTACGACGTGATTTGTCACTCGTACTAGATAAGTCTGTCACCTACAAAGAAGTTCAGAAAATTGCCAACCAAACCTTGCAACAAACGCTTACACGCACATTACTATTTGATGTATACGAGGGCAAGCCGCTGGCAGATAATCAGAAATCATTTGCCATAGGCTTTTTCCTATACAATCCAAAAAAGACCATGGAAGACACGGAGATAGAAAATCTTATGAGTAAGCTGATTGCCAACTTTGAAAAAAATCTAAACGCCACGATCCGAAAATAATGGAAGTTTTTGCTCGGCTCGAACATATAGCATACCGCATATCGCAACTAAAGCAGAAAAATACTGCCTTGCAAAATCAGAACGCCGAGCTAGATGCAGAAAACCAACGACTACAGAATCAACTAAATAAGACAACAGAAGAACTGCATAGTTTAGAAGAAACAAATAAAATTGCTAAACTTGCACAGAGTACCTTGTCAAGTTCAGATAATAGTGCGTTCAAAAAAGAAATTGACCACCTTATCAAAGAGATAGACAAGTGTCTCAAATTAATAAAACAAGAATAATGATAGACTAAACGGACGCGAATGTCTGAAAAAGAAATATCCATAAAAGTTAATATCTGCGATAGGTTTTATCCGCTTAGAATAAGCACCTCTGAAGAAGAGAGTGTGCGTAAGGCGGCCAAAAAAATAACGGAACGAGCCAAGTACTACATCGATAATTTTTCGGTACAGGACAAGCAAGACGCTCTAGCCATGGCAGCGTTGGAATTTGCTTCTGAAAGTAAGGAAGCCCCTTCCAAGCACACCGATGCAGATAACATAAATACCAAACTGAAAGAACTAGAGCAACTGCTCGACATTTAATTTTAGCATACCGTATACCTAGGATTCATCTTTTTCACATACCGTCTTTTTCGTACTATCCCGTATAGATACCAATAAAAATGAAAAAGAACACATGTTAGAAATAATAATAGCAATAGTAGCTCTCGCCGCAGGTGGCGGAGTAGCCTGGGTCATCGCATCCAAAAATAATAGTACCAAAGCCGCAGAGATAGAAGCTAAGGCCGAATCTATACTAGCCAAAGCACAGTCCAGAGCAGAGTCTATAAAATCTAAGGCAGACTCGTACAAAAGAGAACGCGAGCTAGAAGCCAAGGAGAAATTTCACAAGCTCAAAAACGAGCATCGTGAAACTACCCGTGAAAAAGAGAAAGAACTTGACAATCGATTTAATGACTTAAAGCGTAAGGAGCAAAGTCTGGATGCTAAGATAGCTTACAACAAAGAGAAAGAGCAAGAGCTGGATGCGGTAAAGAAAAATCTGAAAAATCAGGTAGAGATCGTAAAGCAAAAGCAAGAAGAACTCAAAGACCAGATAAGTGCTCAAATAACTCAACTAGAGAAAATAGCAGGACTGAGCAAAGAAGATGCTAAAGCACAAATGATAGAGGCCGTAGCCAAAGATGCTCACACCGAAGCTCTAGCACAGCAAAAACTCATTATAGAAGAGGCCAAGCTTACTGCAAGCAAAGATGCAAAACGTATGATCCTACAGACTATACAACGCACCGCTGCGGAGCAAGCCATCGAAAATTCGGTGACGGTTTTTAATATAGACAATGACGATATCAAGGGACGTATAATCGGTAGAGAAGGACGTAACATACGTGCACTAGAAGCCGCTACAGGAATCGAGATTATCGTAGATGACACCCCGGAGGCCATCATCCTTTCTGGTTTTGACCCAGTGCGTAGAGAAATAGCACGTCTATCCCTTCACCGCCTCGTGGCCGATGGTAGAATACACCCAGCACGTATAGAGGAGGTAGTAGCCAAAACTAAAAAAGACGTAGACCAAGAAATCATCGAGTACGGAGAAAAAACCGTGATAGACCTCGGCGTGAATGGACTGCATCCTGAGCTTATCCGTATGGTAGGTCGTATGCGTTTCCGTTCATCGTACGGACAGAATCTGCTGAAGCACAGTAGAGAAGTAGCCAATCTTTGTGCTACGATGGCAGCTGAGTTTGGCCTAGATGCTAAGCGAGCTAAAAGAGCCGGATTACTGCACGATATAGGTAAGGTACCCGATACCGATAGCGAAATGCCACACGCACTATTGGGTATGAAGTTATGTGAAAAATTTGGGGAACATCCAGAGGTATGCAACGCCGTAGGAGCTCACCACGACGAGATAGAGATGACTAATCTCCTTTCGCCTATCGTACAGGCCTGCGATGCCATAAGCGGCTCAAGACCGGGTGCTCGTAGAGAGGATAGCGAAAACTACATCAAACGTTTACAAGACTTAGAAAAACTAGCACTTAGTTTTGAGGGAGTAGAAAAATCATTCGCCATACAAGCGGGTAGAGAGCTGCGTGTGATCGTAGATAGCGATAAGCTGGAAGACAAGCAAGCAGACCTATTGTCATTTGATATCTCACAGAAGATAATGAAGGAAATGATATACCCTGGTCAAATAAAAGTAACGGTGATACGCGAGCGTAGAGCGGTGAATTATGCGAAGTAAATCCGCGAAGCGGATTTAGCTTTAAGATGTAAATTAAAGGCGGCTTTGCCCAAAGGTGATAAAATGTAATGAAATATTCTAGTACATTTTATCACCTTTGTTATTATGAGAAATTTTAGAGAATTAAAAGTCTACCAAAAAGCACTCGATCTAGCAGAGGATGTCTACCGATTCAAAGACCAACTTCCAAAACTGAAGAGTTTGGGTTAAAAGACCAATTCAGACGGTCGGTTACGTCTATCTCCATTAACATTTCAGAGGGTGCGGCAAAATCTACAAATAAGCACTTCAAAACATACTTGGAGCATTCACTAGGTTCATCTTACGAAGTAGAAACACTTATGAATTTGAGTAAACGACTTTTTCAATTAGAAAACAAGCAAATAGTCATGGCTAATATTGAAATCCAAAAAATGCTCGTTGCTCTGATCCGATCCTTAAAACTTTAAGCCTTTGGCCTTTACCTTTTGACTTATAAATGAAGTTGCGAGAGCGGCTCCATATATTTGTGAGGAAGCCTACACACTCTGCACCTCCCATTAGAGCTTAATGTCTCCCCTTCACCTATCTTTGCAGCAATGCCACAAAATCAAAAGTCGACCACGAGCCCCAGCAGTACCAAAAGTAAGCTGCACCCTCGCAATAGAAACAAGAATAAGTACGACTTTAAGAAGCTCATTGCAGAGAATCCTGCACTCAAAAATTACGTAGCTAAGAATAAGTATGGCGTGGAGACCATCGATTTTTTCAATGCTGATGCCGTAAAATTACTCAACCAGGCTTTACTCAAAAAAGACTACGGCATAGACCACTGGGATATTCCACAAGATTTTCTTTGTCCGCCTATACCTGGGAGGGCCGACTATATACATCACATAGCCGACTTACTAAGCAGCGACAATGATGAGCGTATCCCACGCGGACCTCGCGTAAAGGCTCTGGACATAGGTACAGGTGCTAACTGCATATACCCGATAATCGGTTGCGTGGAATACGATTGGGATTTTGTGGCTGCGGATATCAATCCTAAAAGTATACAGATAGCCACGGCGATTACCAAGGCGAATAAACTGGCTATAGAGGTTCGCCAGCAGCCGAATCCATCTAATATTTTCAAGGGCATTATAAACGATGGTGAGCATTTTGACATCACGGTATGCAATCCGCCATTTCACGCTAGTGCAGAAGAAGCTGTAAAAGCCAATATGCGTAAGGTAAAAAACCTCACCAAAGGCAAAGCCACAGATAGTAAAGGCAATAAACCGAAGGTGGCCGTCAGTTTTGGCGGGCAAAATACGGAGCTGTGGTGCGTAGGTGGCGAGATACGCTTTGTACGTGATATGATAAAGGAGAGTGCTCTGTATAAGAAAAATGTATTGTGGTACAGTACGCTAGTAAGTAAAGAAGGCAACCTGAAAGACATCTACGAATCGCTACGCAACGTAAAGGCACAGCAAGTAAAAACCATAGATATGGGCCAAGGCAACAAGAGCAGCCGAGTGGTAGCTTGGTCCTACTACACCGCCAAAGAACGGAAACAGTGGCGACGTGGGGAGTAGGTGATTACCCTCTGCATCTCTGTCAAATACTTTTCAATTAGTCATTGCATATTATTGAAGTGAACTTTAATAATATGAAGTATTAGCATTTTCGTGAATCTTAATGCAAACATTTAAGTAATAAAAAAGGCGAGCCTCACGGCTCGCCTTTCCTGTATGTATTTAAAAATACGTTGTCATCTCGAGTAATTTTATCAGCTCTCGATACATTCACCTTCGGTGAACACTCGAGATGACAAAATTGTACCGAGAGATTACCCTACGTCTCCTTCGGAGTCGTTTTTAGGCTTACTGTCTCTATTGTCAGATCGGTTATCACGTCTGTCGCCACCGCGATTATCTCTATCGCCGCCACGTCTGTCGTCTCTACCTCTACCGCCACCGCGATTGTCTCTTCCGCCGCGTCTGTCATCTCTGCCTCTTCCGCCACGGTCGTTGTCTCTACGCTCTCTTGGTGGACGCTCTACATAACCTTCTGGCTTTTCGGTAAGTACTTTCATACTTAGCTTAAGCTTTCCGCTACGCTCATCTACAGCTAGTAACTTCACAGTTACTTCTTGCCCTTCTTTTAGAGGAGCTTTGTCCATAGTCTCAATGCGTTCCCACGATATTTCTGAGATGTGAAGTAATCCTTCTTTACCCGGTAATATCTCTACAAATGCACCGAAGTCCATTATCTTAGTGATTTTACCTGTGTACTCTGTACCTGGCTCAGGATCGGTGATGATACCCAGTATCCACTCCTTAGCAGCTTCTATTGGTCCACTTCCTACACCCGATATTTCTACGATACCCGTTTCACCATCTTCTTCTATAGTGATGATAGCACCTGTTTCTGCCTGAATCTCTTGTATAACTTTTCCTCCAGAACCGATACAAGCACCGATTTTATCTTTAGGTATGATCATAACCTCTATCTGAGGAGCGTGATCTTTCAAGCCTTCGTTTGGTGTAGAGATTGTTTTCTCCATTTCACCAAGGATGTGCATTCTTCCTTCTTTAGCTTGAAGCAATGCTTCTTCCAATACATCGTAAGAAAGACCTTCTACTTTCATATCCATCTGTACTGCGTATATACCGTCGGCATTACCCACCACTTTGAAATCCATATCTCCTAGGTGATCCTCATCTCCCAAGATGTCTGAGAGTATAGCATAACGGCCATCTTTATCAGCTACCATACCCATAGCGATACCAGAAGCACCTGCTTTTACTTGGATACCAGCATCCATCATTGCCATACTAGCAGCACATACCGTAGCCATAGAGCTACTTCCGTTACTTTCTAATATGTCAGAAACGATACGAAGCGTGTAAGGAAAATCATCTGGAATCATTCGCTTGATACCTCTTTCTGCCAAGTTACCGTGTCCTATCTCTCTTCTACCAGGACCTCTGTTTGGTCTAGCTTCTCCTACAGAGAATGAAGGAAAGTTGTAATGAAGCATCAATTTACTAAACGACTTAGCTTGATAATTATCTATCATTTGCTGGTCTAGTTTAGAACCCAGTGTTACAGATGTAAGTGACTGCGTCTCTCCTCTAGTAAATAATGCAGAACCGTGTACAGAAGGCAGGTAATCTACCTCAGTCCAGATTTGTCTTACTTCGTTTAATGCTCTACCATCCAATCTTTGCTTGTTGTCTAGCATCATATTACGTACTGCTTCTTTTTTAGACTTAGCTAGGTATCTTTTTACCATAGTCTTGGTCTCACTGTCTGTATCTTCAGGTAAGCTTTCGATATATGCTTTATTGATAGCACCAAACTTAGTAGCACGCTCATCCTTCTCAGAAGGGACTTTAGCGGCATCATAAAACTGTTGATACGTAGCTTCTTTTACAGTCGCTGCTAGTTCTTCAGAATTAGTCTCGTGGCTATACTCACGCGGAGCTTTTCTGCCACCCATTTGGTCACAAAGAGCAAGTTGTGCAGCACAATCATTTTTGATATGCGTGTGAGCAAACTTCAATGCTTCTACCATCTCTTTTTCAGAAATACCGTTCATTTCACCTTCCACCATATTGATGTCTGCAGCTGTACCCGCTACGATGAGGTCAACGTCAGAATTTTCCATTTCGGCAACCGATGGATTTATAACCCACTCACCGTTTATTCTACCTACTCTAGGAGCAGATACTGGCCCTTCGAAAGGAATATCCGAAATAGTAATTGCTGCTGAAGCTGCAAGTGTTACAAGTGCATCTGGCACTACGTCTGCATCGGCAGAGATAAGCTGAATCATCACTTGTGTTTCCGCGTGGTAATCACCCGGGAAAAGTGGACGAAGTGTACGGTCCACAATTCTACATACTAAGATTTCTGAGTTAGATAGACGACCTTCTCTACGAAGGAAACCGCCTGGGATACGGCCACCCGCCGCAAATTTTTCTTGATAGTCAACAGACATAGGTAGGAAATCTACGCCGTCTCTTGCTTCTTTGTTGGATACTACTGTGGCTAGGAGTTTGAGTTTGCCTTGAGAGAGCACTACAGAACCGTGTGCCTGTCTTGCTAATTTACCCGTTTCGAGTGTGACTTCTTTGCCATCACCGTAGGATAATGTTTGTGTAAATACGTTCATAAATGTTGCGGTTGTTCCGCCAATGTTATTAAAAAAATGTTTCACCGCAGACCCAATGCCAACGATGCTTTTATTTTTTGCTCTACATTGTTGAAATTAGAAGCTGTGAGAGTGTGTGTCCGCACGCCTTTAATTATTCGACTTCGTAAACAAAAAGTATAGATGCACAAAAACACTAGCATAAGCTAATGTATTTTTTGCACAAGCTAGTTTCTCAACTATACGAAAGGGACTTTTTCCAGAAAGGGTTTCTCACCATAGGCGAGTAGGCTGATTACTTTCTGATGCCTAATTGCTTGATAAGCTCACGATAGTGAACGATATCTTTAGCAGCAATATATTTAAGTAAAGATCTTCTTTTACCTACTAGTTTTACCAATGTAAGTTCTGTAGAGTAATCTTTCTTGTTTTTCTTAAGGTGCTCAGTAAGATGCGATATTCTGTGAGTGAATATAGCAACTTGTGCTTCCGCGTGCCCAGTGTTCTTAGCGTCACCGCTGTACTGTGCTATGAGTGCTGATTTTGATTCAGTTGTTAACTTTTCCATTAATGTAAATATCTCTATTTAAGCCTGCAAAAGTAAGATTAATTATTAATTATCGGTTCTTAATGTTTAATTATTCTTACCGACGTTAACTCTATTCCAATCACCCTTCTCTAACCATTTTAAATTTAAGTATTGCAAGCAACCTATTTTATTGTGATCTAAAAATCCTGGTGTACTAAGATCTTCTTCACCATCAATGATCAAATCCAACACAAAAACTCTTTTCCCATCGTGAAAGAGTGAAACGCAATAACCTCCTGTAGTTCCAAAAATGCGATCGGCTGAAGACAGCACCCATTCATCCTTTAAGCTTTCTAATTCCAAGGGATCTGTAATTACATATTGTGTATTATCCCAATGATATCCTTTTTGCAACTTCCATTCTCCTTGTGAGAAATCAAACTCTTCTAAAACGCGAACATCTTTGGGATACAAAAACCTAAATAATGCCAATGACACTATTCCCAGAACAGCTAATACTCCATAGAACTTTTTCACTAATCTTTCATTATTAACCATTAAAAAATTAATACCCTCCAGCCCACTTGCGTACAAACCACTCCAATCCGAGCAGTCCGAAAAGCAACCAGAAGAGCCACTTCATTTTTATGAGGTCATCTAGCTTATTTTCCTCGGTAATCAATGATTTCAAATCACTATTAGCAACTATCTTCTCGCCTAAGGCGTCCACATCTGTAAATGGGGTAAACGCACCTCCTGTCGTTTGAGCGATATTTCGCAGTAAATCAAAGTCAGCAGTAAGATTCGTTAGTTCCTTTTGTTGGCCTAGTACTGTAAAGTAACTATTATCCTTTAGCTTAGCACCGCCTACTGTAGTTGTAGCGGTGTACTGATACGCCCCAGCTTCTAGGTTATTTAGCTGCAGTCGATACTGGTCACCACTAGCAGTCATAGTGTGCTTATACACCTTACCTGCGGCATCTCTTAGGTTTATGTTTATCTCCTGACCACTTATCGCATCCAAACTTTGGTTATAAAGCTCCCCCAAGAGCGTAACTCGCTCACCTACACCGTACTGCTTTGCACTTGAGTATACATTGAGCAGTTTCTTTTGCTCTTTTACCGCAAGGTATTGCACCACATTATTGATAAGTTCATTCACATTATCGTGCGACTGATTTTGCTCATAATCGGCCATACGCCATTGCCACAATCCTGTTCCCGCTATAAGGCCAAAACGCAGATTGCCCTCATTGGCAAGTAGCATGAGTGGCTCCTGTGTGGTCACAGAACCAATCTGCTGATAAAGTACCACATCACTAGTTGCGTAACCTTTATATTTTCCAAACGGAGCACGGAGAGGTGGCCATTTTTTTATGGTTTGCACTACTGATGCATCTATATCAAAATACTCAAATTCACCGCTTACCACAGGCAGTGCCTGCACCTGACCTTTTGCTCCACCTACGAATTTTGTCTCTTGGCTTCCCGCATTAAAAATCCGAGCATTAAACTGATTTCCCGCAATCACCAATGTAGGCACACCGCTTACTCGCAGTTTCTCATACAGATTGAGCTGAGCCTGCGTGGCAAACCAATTATGCAGGACTACAAGGTCATAATCACCGTTCACCTCAAAACCCGAGAGGAAGATGTTTGCTTCATAGTTCTCATTACTATTAATGGTAGTACGCAGCATACCCAAGTCGGGATGCGGAGCCGAAGCCCATAGTGCCACCTTCTTCTTACCATCTATTACATCTACATAAAACGTACGTACGTTATTTGACTTATTTTTTTCATTATCAAAAGTGGATAGACGTATCTCAACCTTATTCTGCCCAAGCTTAGCGGCTTTAGCAATAACATCCACCTCAGTAAAAAATGCGTCTTTGGATATGACGATACTCTTCTGCTCCAGTGTATTACCATTGAGCAAGATTTGCATATTCACCTGCTTGCCCTTGAGCTTATCTGCTTTAATTTCTACCCGAAAAGGAAACTCATTGCCCAAGTAAGCGAGTGAATTATGCGTGACGTTATTCACCTTGAGGTCCGCATACACCGTGGTATCACCTACGCCTATGGTATAGATAGGCACTTTGTAGTCTTGAGCGATAAATCGGGGATTACTTCCTGCATTATATATACCATCGCTAAGTAGTACTATAGCTCCCAAGTTTTGATTGACGTATTGCTCACGCACATATCGTAATGCTTGCGACATATTGGTCTCACTGCCCTGGTGTGTAAACTGATTAGCAGTAGTAAACTTGCTCACATCGCTGTAACCTACTGTATTCACCTCAAACTTTTGCTCCAGTTCTTCGGTCAGCACACCCATAGACTCAGCTATTTCGGCGGTAGTAAGATCTTTTTCAGTTATAGATTTAGAATCATCTATCAATAGGGCCACGATAGGTTTCTGAGTTTGAAAACCAGCGTATTTGAGCATGGGGCCTAGCAATAGAAACGCTAAGGCACTTCCCAATACAAATCGTAAGAATGGCAATACTATCTGCACCCATCTGTAGTCCGAAAATCGTTCTGCATCTTTGGACTTATAATACAATAAGGAGGCATAAAGCACCCCTACCAAAAGGCATAGGAGCACAAACCACCAAGGATAAGCTATAGAGATGTTCCAATTCACTAGGGCAATGATAATCAATATGCGGGGTCTAGTCCAAATATGTATTTACAAGGTATTATCATTATCGCTCAGATACTCCTGCGTAAAATGGGTACGACTCTTTTCTTGGCTAAACTTATCTTGATTATATGCCTTAGATTTACCCTTGGGTATGGAGAGGCTTTGCCATTCGTTATCACGAAGCATCTTACCTATATGCACCATTTGCCCCACATGATACGCGTAGTGCATCATCTGCCTATTGATAGCCTCAGGTATACTGTGTCCTTGATTGCGTATGTATATGACAGTATCAAAGTTTTCATCATTAACAGAGGCCAAAGCTGTAAATAAACACTCCCATCCTCGCTCCCATTGAGCAAGTAAGTCTCGATGTGATAATTTTTTTTCTTCAAATTCCTCATCACGTTTTCTAAAGTCTTTTTCTCCGTCCGTGGTCAAAAAATCTGTCCATCGGCTAAGCATATTGCCACTTACGTGCTGTATGATAACCCCAACGCTATTGGAGGTTCCGTTGTATTGCCAATACAGTTGTTCGGGTGTTAGCTGATCTATGGTTTTATCTCCCAACATTTTGTAGTACCTGAACTGCTGCTGAACGCTCGTGATGTAATCTGACTGCATATTGGTCAAAATTACGCTACTTCCTGTATATCAACCGTAGTGACCAGTACACCACATTTAAAAATACGCCCATAAAAAGAGTTACTCCCCACGTGCGAGGGTGGTCAAATGGATTTACAAAACGATCGCCAATGTCGTATATCAAGGCAAATGGATCAGCAATGATATCCCAGCTATTCCAACGCAGAAACCTTCCCAGATAAATACCAAAGCTGCCTACAAAAAGCAGGACAGAAGAGAATACGGGAATAACTAGCCGATGATTGAACACCTTCTTTAGACGAGAAGTCTGCAGGTACCGTTTCAAAATCTTTTCCATATCCCACAGGCTCATATATCCGAATAAGAGCCCAACCCACGCAAAAGATAGAATCAGCAACAAATCGAACCACATGGGCATAGAGTTCACGTACTTGAGGTGAAACAGATCTGTGAGTATATACGGTGCGTTGGGGAAAAACAATAACCACGTACCTAACAGTCCTGCAACGGCAACTTTTTTCTGTTGTAGCTTAGGATAGACAATCAAAAGGCTGCTCAACGCCCAGGGGACAAAGGCAAGGAATAAATTCCAGTTGAGGAATAGGAACATAGGAGTGGCAGAGAACAATACTCTCCCAATGCTTAGTAGCAGACAGAGTGCACTTAAAGCAAAGAGTAGTTTTGTTTCGTTAAATCGGCGAGCTAGTTTTAATTGACTTATCATGTAATTGGCGTTTGAGAATAGAAACCCCATTGACTTAGTGTGTATTATACTATGTTATCTCAATACTATGAAGGCCGCTATATTTCAGATAAATAACGCTTTTACATCACAGGTAAACGGAGGAATGAACAAAACAACGGATTTATGGCAAAACTGAAATCTACCTATTGCCCCTTGATGAACGTCATTGTGCTTTCCCATATTTTTGGACATAAAAAAATCCTGTCCCCACAGTGTGAGAACAGGATTTTTGTTTTATCGGTCGCTATATCTTATTTAGATACAGTGATTCGCTTAGTTGCGTAGTAATCGCCATTCTTAACTTGTACAAAGT
>Ga0209137_1001022_pt1 | contig 27655 bp, 27 predicted proteins | sample SaaInl5LU_22_DNA_FD_184642 | JGI IMG/M metagenome (GOLD analysis project Ga0209137, IMG submission 184642) | Marine microbial communities from expanding oxygen minimum zones in the Saanich Inlet - ESP_105LU_22_DNA (SPAdes) (version 2) | ecosystem: Environmental > Aquatic > Marine > Intertidal...
GACCCAATCCGGCGATCTGATCTCGGTGGCGGGCGGTGGGGATACGGTGGCCGCACTCAACCACGCAGGCGTGGCCGATGATTTCAGCTATGTCTCGACGGCGGGTGGCGCATTCCTTGAATGGATGGAGGGCAAGACATTGCCCGGTGTCGCGGCGCTTGAAACCACGGATTGAGCGACTGTTTGCGCCACCATGATGGACAGGCGCCAAGCGCTTTGGCATGGAGTGGCCATTGCCAACACCATAAGGAGTACGCCGATGTCGCGTGATGCCATGACCCGCCAGATGCAGACCGGACAAGGGTTCATCGCGGCGCTCGATCAATCGGGCGGCTCCACCCCCAAGGCACTGCGCCTTTATGGCGTGCCGGAAACGGCCTATGCGACCGAGGCCGAGATGTTCGACCTGATCCATGCCATGCGCGCACGCATCGCCACCGCCCCCGGGTTCACCGGCGACAAGGTGATCGGTGCCATCTTGTTCGAAATGACCATGGAACGCGAGATCGCGGGCAAGCCCGCCGCAAGCTATCTGTGGGAAGAAAAGGGCGTGGTCCCCTTCCTCAAGATCGACAAGGGGCTGGAGGCACCGGCCAATGGCGTGCAGATGCTCAAGCCCATCCCCGGCCTCGACGCGCTGCTTGACCGCGCCGTGGCGCATGGGATTTTCGGCACCAAGGAACGCTCGGTCATTCTTGGGGCCGATGCAGGCGGGATTGCCGATATCGTCGCCCAACAGATGGATCTGGGCCTGGCAGTGCTGGCAAAAGGGCTGATCCCGATCCTCGAGCCCGAGGTGGATATCAACGCCCCCGACAAATCCGCCGCCGAACAGATACTTTTGGCCGCCCTGCTCAAGGGGCTGGACCGCGTGCCCGCAGGCCAGCAGGTGATGCTGAAGCTGACCATCCCCGATCAGGCGGGCCTCTATGCGCCCTTGATCGCGCACCTGGCGGTGATGCGCGTCGTGGCGCTGTCGGGCGGCTATAGCCGCGATGATGCCTGCGCACGGCTGGCCCAAAACCCCGGCATGATCGCAAGCTTTTCGCGCGCCCTGACCGAAGGGTTGTCGGCGGATCAGTCGGATGCGGATTTCAACACCGCACTCACAGCGGCCATCGACGCGATCCACGCGGCCTCGACCAGCTGATCCCCACGGGACAAAAAAACGAATCAATTTCGTGAAAGGGGGATTCCCTTTCACGAATCATTATGCGAATCTGACTCCAACGCACCGAAACAGGTGCGAGCAAAAGGCAGCACAGCACGATCATGACACGCACGAAATCTCTTGGTGGTTTGATCCTGCCCGTCGCCTTGCTGTTCATCGCGGCGCATTTCACCTTTACCTCCGTGCAAGGTGACTACGGGCTTTTTCAGCGCGTCCAAATCGAGGCGGACGCCGCGCGCCTTGAGGCGCAGCTGGCCGCAATCAGCCAAGATGTGGCGCGGATGGAGCTTTTGACGCACCGCTTGTCGGATGCATTTCTCGATCTCGACCTGCTCGACCAGCAGTTGCGCGATGTCTTGGGCTATGTCCGTGCCGATGAGATCGTCCTGCCCTGATCGGGCGTGATCGGCGCGCGCTTCATCCTTCCGAAAATACACATATCCCGCCTGCACAACCCATGCGCGCCTGCGCAGGAGCCTTGCATCTGGTGCAACCCCCTGCGTCAGGATTGCCGGGTGCAATCTGCGGTTGCCTATGCTAGGAAACTGTTTAACGTTAAACTATCTTTGCGATCCGGGGGAGGATGACCCGCATGCCACCACGCAAAACCGCGGCGAAAACCGAGGCGGCAAAGCCGAATATTTCGGCCGATGACCTCAAACGCTATTACCGCGATATGCTTTTGATCCGCCGCTTCGAAGAAAAGGCGGGCCAGCTTTATGGCATGGGCCTGATCGGCGGCTTTTGTCACCTCTACATCGGGCAAGAAGCCGTCGTTGTGGGCCTTGAGGCTGCGGCCTCCGAGGGTGACAAGCGGGTGACCTCTTACCGCGACCACGGGCATATGCTGGCCTGCGGCATGGACCCCAAGGGTGTGATGGCCGAGTTGACGGGCCGCATCGGGGGCTATTCCAAGGGCAAGGGCGGCTCGATGCACATGTTCTCCAAGGAAAAGCATTTCTATGGCGGGCATGGGATCGTGGGCGCGCAAGTGCCAATCGGGGCAGGCCTCGCCTTCGCCGACAAGTATCTGGGCAATGACCGCGTGACCTTCACCTATTTCGGCGATGGCGCGGCCAACCAGGGCCAGGTCTATGAGACCTATAACATGGCCCAGCTCTGGGATTTGCCGGTCATCTTCGTGATCGAGAATAACCATTACGCGATGGGCACCTCTGTCACCCGCGCCACCAAGTCGCCTGCGCTGTGGAAGCGCGGCGAGGCTTATGGCATCGCGGGCGAAGAGGTGAACGGCATGGATGTGCTGGCCGTCAAGGACGCAGGCGAGCGCGCGGTCGCGCACTGCCGCGCAGGCAAGGGCCCCTATATCCTCGAGGTGATGACCTATCGCTATCGCGGCCATTCGATGTCGGACCCTGCGAAATACCGCACCCGCGAAGAGGTGCAGGAAATGCGCGAAAAGCGCGACGCCATCGAACAGGTGCGCCAGATGTTGCTGACGGGCGGCCATGCCTCTGAGGACGATCTGAAAAAGATCGACAAGGAGATCAAGGATATCGTCAACGAAGCCGCCGAATTCTCCAAGGAAAGCCCCGAGCCGCCGCTCGAAGAGCTTTGGACAGACATCTACGCCTGAGAGGACGACACAGATATGGCAACCGAGATTTTGATGCCCGCCCTCTCCCCCACGATGGAAGAAGGCACGCTGGCCAAATGGCTGGTGAAAGAAGGCGATACCGTAAGAGCGGGCGATATCATCGCCGAGATCGAGACAGACAAGGCGACGATGGAATTCGAAGCCGTCGATGAGGGTGTGATCGGCAAGATCCTGATCGCGGAAGGCACCGAAGGTGTGAAGGTCAATACCGCCATCGCCATCATCGGCGAGTTGGGCGAGACGATGACAGCACCCGCCGCCAAAGCCGCCGAGGTGCCGCAGGCCGCAGAAAAGGCGCCCGCCGCCGTTGCGGCAGCACCTGTTGCGGCAGCAGTCGACCGCAGCCCCGATTGGCCCGAGGGCACGCCAATGAAGACCCAGACCGTGCGCGAAGCCTTGCGCGACGCCATGGCCGAGGAAATGCGCGCCGATCCCACCGTCTTCGTGATGGGCGAGGAGGTCGCGGAATACCAAGGTGCCTATAAGGTGACCCAAGGCCTGCTTGATGAGTTCGGCGCCAAGCGCGTCATCGACACGCCCATCACCGAACATGGCTTTGCCGGTATCGGCGTTGGCGCGGCATTCGGCGGGCTCAAGCCCATCGTCGAATTCATGACTTTCAACTTCTCGATGCAAGCCATTGACCATGTGATCAATTCGGCCGCCAAGACGCTTTACATGTCGGGCGGCCAGATGGGTGCGCCGATGGTGTTTCGTGGCCCCAACGGGGCCGCTGCCCGCGTGGCCGCCCAGCACAGTCAGGATTTCGCGGCATGGTATGCCCATATCCCTGGCCTGAAAGTGGTGCAGCCCTATTCGGCGGCTGATGCCAAGGGCTTACTGAAAACAGCGATCCGCGACCCGAACCCGGTCATCTTCCTTGAAAACGAGATCCTTTATGGCCGTTCCTTCGAGGTACCGGACATTGCCGATTTCACCATCCCCTTCGGCAAGGCCCGCATCTGGCGTGAAGGCAGCGATGTGACCCTGATCAGCTGGGGCATCGGCATGACCTATACGCTCGAGGCCGCCGAGATCCTCGCCAAGGAAGGGATCAGCGCCGAAGTGATCGACCTGCGCACGCTGCGCCCGCTCGATTACGACACGGTGCTGGCCTCGGTGATGAAAACCAACCGCTGCGTGACCATCGAAGAGGGCTTCCCCGTCGCCTCGATCGGCAACCATCTGGGCGCGTGGATCATGCAAAACGCCTTTGATTACCTCGACGCGCCGGTGATCAACTGCACGGGCAAGGATGTGCCGATGCCCTATGCAGCCAATCTTGAAAAGCTGGCGCTTGTCACCACCGCCGAGGTGGTCGAGGCCGCCCGCAAAGTCACCTATCGCTGAGGAGCGCGGATCATGCCCACGGAAATCCTGATGCCCGCGCTCTCCCCCACGATGGAGGAGGGCACGCTTGCCAAATGGCTGGTCAAAGAGGGCGATAGCGTCAAATCCGGCGATATCATCGCCGAGATCGAAACCGACAAGGCGACGATGGAATTCGAAGCCGTCGATGAAGGTGTGATCGGCAAGATCTTGGTCACCGAAGGCAGCGAGGGGGTCAAGGTCAACGCGCCGATCGCCGTGCTTTTGCTCGACGGTGAGACAGCCGGCGATATGACCAGCGCCGCGCCCAAAGCCGAAGCTGCCCCTGCCCCGGTGGCCGCGGCCCCTGCCGCCGTTGCCGCATCGGCACCCGCCCCCGCAGCCCCCAAAGCCGCCGATGGCGCACGGCTCTTTGCCACGCCCTTGGCGCGGCGCATCGCCGCCGAGAAAGGGCTTGATCTGGCCGCGATCACGGGGTCCGGCCCGCATGGTCGCATCGTCAAGGCCGATGTGACGGGTGCAACCGCCAGCGCCGCACCGCAAGCGGCCGCTGCCGCCCCTGCCCCTGCTGCCAAGGCCGCGAGCGCGATGCCCACAGGGCCTGATGCCGCTCAGGTCATCCGCATGTACGAGGGGCGCGACTATGAAGAGGTCAAGCTTGACGGCATGCGCAAGACGGTCGCCGCCCGCCTGACCGAGGCCAAGCAGACCATCCCGCATTTCTACCTGCGCCGCGATATCCGGCTTGATGCGCTGATGTCTTTCCGTGGGCAGCTCAACAAGCAGCTGGAGGCCCGTGGCGTGAAGCTGTCGGTCAATGATTTCGTCATCAAGGCCTGCGCGCTGGCGCTGCAACAAGTGCCCGCCGCCAATGCCGTTTGGGCAGGCGACCGGATGCTGCGCCTGAAACCTTCCGATGTGGCCGTGGCGGTCGCTGTCGATGGCGGGCTTTTCACGCCGGTTCTGAAAGACGCCGATCAAAAAAGCCTTTCGGCGCTGTCGGCCGAGATGAAGGATTTGGCCGGACGCGCGCGCGATCGCAAGCTTGCCCCGCATGAATATGTCGGCGGCACCTTCGCGATCTCGAACCTCGGCATGTATGGGATCGACAATTTCGACGCGGTCATCAATCCGCCCCATGGCGCGATCTTGGCCGTGGGTGCGGGCGTCAAGAAACCCGTGGTCGGCCGCGATGGTGAATTGACCGTGGCCACCGTGATGTCGGTCACGCTGTCGGTCGATCACCGGGTCATCGACGGCGCGCTTGGGGCGGAACTGCTGCAAGCAATTGTTGACAATCTGGAGAATCCCATGGCTATGCTTGCATAAGCAAGTAATTGCGGCACCGGGGAGGAGCGGTACCGCGAAAGCACGGGGCCGCGATGCATGCATCGACGGCCCCGTCGCCTGTCTGGGATGTGCGGTCTTGCCCAATCTTGCAGAAGAATTGCCTTAGGGCTATAGCGCTTTCCACGTGCCGGGGGACAACCCCTCGAGCGTGTGATCGCCCACCGACCAACGGATCAACCGCAACACGGGCAGGCCCACATGGGCGCACATGCGCCGCACTTGGCGATTGCGCCCCTCGGTGATGGTCAGTTGCAGCCAAGCCTCGGGCACATTCAGCCGAAAGCGCACGGGTGGATCGCGCGGCCATAGCCATGCGGGGGCAGCGACCTCCGCGACCTTGGCAGGTCTTGTCGGCCCATCCTTGAGCGTCACGCCTTGGCGCAGCGCCTCCAGCGCCTCTGCCGTGGGCGTGCCCTCGACCAGCACGAAATAGGTCTTTGGGGTGGCCGATTTCGGATCGGTCAGCCGCGCTTGCAAAATCCCGTCATTGGTCAGCAGCAAAAGCCCCTCGCTATCGCGATCAAGCCGGCCCGCGGGGTAAAGCCCCGGCATGTCGAGATAGCGCTTGAGCCCCGGCCAATGCCCGTCATCGGTGAACTGGCTAAGCACATCCATCGGCTTGTTGAACGCGATCAGCCGTGTCTCGCTGCGCGGGATGGCGGCCTTGGCGCGTGGGCGCGGGCGGCTCAATGCGCCACCGCCCAATTCGCCCCCTGCCCTGCATCGACGATGATCGGCACATCGAGATGCACAGCAGGCAGGGCCGCGCCCTCCATCACCGCTCGCGCACGGGCGATGAGCGCATCCACGGAGTCTTCCGCCACCTCGAAAACCAATTCATCATGCACCTGCAACAGCATGCGCGCGGGCAGATCGCGGGTGGCATCCTCCATGCGGATCATGGCGCGGCGGATGATATCGGCGGCTGTGCCTTGAATGGGCGCGTTGATCGCGGCGCGTTGGGCAAAGCCCGCACCGGGGCCCTTGGCGTTGATCTCGGGCGTGTGGATCTTGCGGCCAAAAAGCGTCTGCACATAGCCGTTTGATTTCGCAAAGGCTTTGGTCGCGTCCATATAGGCGCGGATGCCGGGGAAACGCTCAAAATAGCGATCGATAAAGCCCTGCGCCTCGGCGCGCGGGATCCGCAGGTTGCGCGCAAGGCCGAAACCAGAGATGCCGTAGATCACGCCGAAATTGATCGCCTTGGCCTGACGGCGCACATCGGGGGTCATCTGGTCCAAGGGAACCCCGAACATCTCGGAAGCGGTGGCGGCGTGAATATCCTGCCCCTCGCGGAAGGCCTGTTTCAGCGCGTCTATCCCTGCGATATGCGCCAAGATGCGCAATTCGATCTGGGAATAGTCCAAGGAGACCAAAACCTTGCCTGCGGGTGCGACGAAAGCCTCGCGGATGCGGCGACCCTCTTCGCTGCGGACGGGGATGTTTTGCAGATTGGGGTCGGTCGAGGCCAAGCGCCCGGTATTGGCCCCTGCGATGACATAGGATGTGTGCACGCGCCCCGTCTCGGGGTTGATGTGATCTTGCAGCGCGTCGGTATAGGTGGATTTCAGCTTTTGCAGTTGGCGGTAATCCAGCACGCGAGCGGCAAAATCATGGGTGGCGGCCAGATCTTCCAGCACCTCGGCAGGCGTTGACCATTGGCCGGTCTTGGTCTTTTCACCGCCCTCAAGCCCCATCTCTTCGAAGAGGATTTGCCCCACCTGTGCGGGGGATTGCACGTTGAAGGGATGGCCCGCCAATTCATAAAGCTCTGCCTCGAACCCCGCCATTTTCTGGGCGAAAGCGTTGGACATGCGGCTGAGCACATCGCGGTCGACCTTGATGCCGGCCATTTCCATCCGTGCCAGCACCGGCACCAACGGGCGTTCCATCGTCTCGTAGACCGTGGTGACTTGGGCGCGATGAAGCTGTGGCTTGAATGTCTGCCACAACCGCCATGTCACATCGGCATCCTCGGCCGCATAGGGTGCTGCGGTGTCGATCGGCACGCGGTCAAAGGTGATCTGCGATTTGCCCGACCCGATCAATTCCTTGATCGGGATAGGGGTGTGGCCAAGATAGCGTTCAGACAGCGCGTCCATCCCATGCCCGTGCAGCCCGGCGTTGAGCGCATAGGACATCAGCATCGTGTCATCGATGGGCGCGACCGCGATGCCGTAACGGGCCAAGATTTTCACATCATACTTGGCGTTTTGCAGGATCTTCAGAACCGATGCATCCTCGAGCATCGGCTTGAGGGCCGCCAGCGCCGCATCAAGGCCCGTTTGCCCCGTGGCCAGCGCGTTCGAGCCAAACAGCCCCTCGCCCCCTTCGGCGCGGTGGGTCAGCGGAATATAGCAGGCCACCCCCGGCCCGGTGGCCAGTGAAATACCCACCAGATCAGCGGTCATTTCGTCCAGCCCCGTGGTCTCAGTGTCGATGGCCACGACCCCGGTAGCCATGGCTTGGCCGATCCAATCGGCCAGTGCTACGGGATCGCTGATGATCTGATAGGTGCTGCGGTCGATGGGCGGCATGGCGGGCATATCGCCACCCGCCGGATCGGCCCCGCCTGGGTCGGTGTCGACGATGACGGGGGCTGCGACGCCGAACCCATCCGCGATCCGCTTGGTGAGCGAGCGAAACTCCATCTTGGCCAGGAATTCGAGCAGTACCGCCGCCTCGGGTTCACGCACTTCCAGCGCGTCGAGGGTGACATCGATCGGCGTCTGATCATCGAGTGTGACCAGCCGTTTGGACAGGCGGATCTGGTCGGCGAAATCGATCAAGGTCTGGCGGCGCTTGGGCTGGAGAACTTCATCTGCGCGTTGAAGAAGTGTCTCCAAGTCACCGAATTCATTTATCAAAAGTGCAGCGGTCTTGATGCCGATACCGGGCGCGCCGGGGATATTGTCGACACTGTCACCGGCCAAGGCCTGCACATCGACGACCCGGTCGGGGCGGACGCCGAACTTGGCCTCGACCCCCTCGCTGTCGATGCGGAGGTTCTTCATCGCATCGAACATCTCGACACCGCCGCCCACCAGCTGCATCAGATCCTTATCAGATGAAATGATGGTGCAACGCCCCCCCGCCTCGCGGGCTTGGCGGGCAAGCGTGGCGATGATGTCGTCGGCCTCGTAATTCTCAAGCTCAAGACAGGCGATGTTGAAGGCGCGCGTGGCCTCACGCGTCAGCGGGATCTGGGGGCGCAGATCCTCGGGCATGGCCTCGCGGTTGGCCTTGTAGAGGTCATACATATCGTTGCGAAAGGTATGGCTGCCCTTGTCGAACACGACCGCCGCATGCGTCGGCGCGTCCGCGCCGGTATTGGCCTCGATCATGCGGTGGATCATGTTGCAAAAGCCCGAGACCGCCCCGATGGGCAGGCCGTCGGATTTACGCGTGAGCGGCGGCAACGCGTGATAGGCGCGGAAGATAAAGGCCGAGCCGTCGACCAGATGCAGGTGATGTCCCTTGCCGAATGCCATATGCGCCGCGCTCCCAATCGCTATCTGTTGCGATGTTCTAGCGCGCGCGGGCGCTGGCCGCGACCCCGCTTTTGGGGTTCAGCCCTCGGATTTCAGCTTTTCGGCGAAATCGGCGTGAATGAATTTCTTGTCACAATAGCCGCATTCGACCCAGCCGCGCTCGGGCGGGATCGACAGCCAGACACGCGGATGACCCAGCGCGCCCTCGCCGCCGTCACAGGCGACACGGGTGGCGGTGACGATCTCGGTCTCGGGCGGGGCGATGGGCATGGTCGGTGTCCTCGTCTGCGGTCTGTCTTGGCGATATGGCAGCAAGATCGCGCATGGGCAAGACCATCGCCTTGCCCCGTCGCACGCGGATCAGGCCGGTTGCAGCATGCGCCCCAAGGGGCAGCCCGACAGGATATGCACATGGTAATGCGGCACTTCCTGAGCGGCGACATCACCTGCGTTGGAAATGGTGCGATACCCCTGCCCGCCCTCGCCCGGCTGAAGGTCGAGCTGGGCACAGATCTTGGCGATGGTGCGATTGAAATCGACGATCTGGGCATCGGTGGCGGCAAGGCCGAAATGATCGGCACAGACATAAGGCCCCTTGGGGATCACCAACACATGCACGGGCGCTTGCGGAAAGATATCCGCGAAAGCCAGCGTATGTTCAGTTTCCATCACCGTGTTGTTGGGAATTTCCCCACGCAAGATACGCGCGAAGATGTTCTGCGGGTCATAGGAATAGGCCATCTTGGTCCCCTGTCAGTCTGCGAACAGATACGGGGTTTCGGCCAGCTCTTGCGCGGTGTCCAGATCAATATCGAAAAACTCGGCCAAAACATTGGCATTATCGGTTGGACGACGATCTTGGCGAATGCGCCAGTGGCGCGGAAACTCGGCATCGCGGATGCGCACGGATTCATCATCGAATTCATGGCGCAGCGTGGGCAGCATGCGCGCGATCACCTCGCCCGGCGTATCGGCGGTGGCCAGCCCCACGCGCTTGGCATGGCCGACGAGATATTGATCATCGAAAACGCATTGCAGCTCGAGGATGCGCGCATTGGCGCGATCGGACATGAAATCATGCATCAATGCGATATTGGCCGGATCCAAACAGATCAAAAGCCTGTCGGTGCGGTAATAGTCGAACATCATCCGCATCAGCGCGCGCCTATGGCGGTTGCGCTTTTCCAAGGTCCGCTCGATCCCGCCCAGATGCGGCACGGCACAGGTCGCCTCATCGAACAGATACTCGATGCCGCGCAGGTCCAGCTTATCGACGCTCGCATGCAAGAGACGCTTGGCGACATGCCATTTCTTGCACACGATCATGTAAAGATCGCGGTCAGGGCCAAGCGTGCTTTCCCGTTCCCAAAACCGGGTGCCGTAGCGTTTGCCGATCCGCCCCCGCCCAGTCAGGAAAGCATGAAGTTTTTCGCCCTCTTGGCTGGTGGCGAAATCGACCCTGTCCGATTGCCACAGCGCGCCCAAACGGTCCTTGAGCAACGCCGCCTCGGGGCTGATTTTGCGGGCAAAAAGGTAATCTTGGCTGATCAGCAGATCATACTGATCATTGTAGAATGTCACCGGCATGCCGTAGTCGGAAAACAGCTTGAAGGTCAGCGTGCGGCTTTCGATCTCGCGTTCGGGCACCAGATGGCGGGCCAAGGTCTGAAAGAACGTCTCGTCGGGAATCCATGTGGTGGCGAAAAACCGCACGACATCGCGGCGTTTACGACAAAACGCCAGCATCCGCTCGATGGTGCGCCGGCGCAGGCACCACCATTGGCTGCCGATCTGCACCTCGATATCAGCGGGAACGCGGCGGGTAAGCTTGAGCCGCTTTTGCATTTCATAGCTGCGGTAGAACAGCCATTTTTGCGTGCGTTCATTGAACCAATGGCGATAGATCAAGCGTTCTTCCTTGAAGCCTGTCTTGATCCAATCGGAGGTGAAGAAATCGAACGCCTCGATGTAATCGCGGTCGGCGGCATCCAAGAAACGATGCGCATAGGCGGCTGATTTGACCGGCAGGCAATCACCCGACAGCATGTAGAAATGCGTGGCGTCGGGAAAGGCAGCTTCGGCCACTTCGACAGCGTTGAGCGTTGCGCGCACAAGGCTCCAGGCACCCCAGCCGCATTTGACCCGCTTTTTGGCAAAAACCACCCCGGGATTGCCCGCAAGTGCCGTCGTGATGGCGGCGTAATCGGCGGGTTTGGCACGGGCATCGAAATGAATGGCGACGTAGTCACCCGTCGCGGTCAAACGCGCAGCCTGCGCGATGATCGCGGGCGCGTCTTTGTGACAAAGCAAAATGAACGCAATCTTTGCCATCAGGGAAACAGCACGCCTCAATCTTTCCTTATTGTTCTCATACCAGTAACTAACGGAAGTTGAAGATTCTCATCTTTTTACGCAATATGCACCAAATCGGCGCGATGTGGTGGCGCAACAGAAAAGACGAAAGAGGCAGCAACGATGGGTTTCCCCGGAACCTGGATGACGGAAAGCGAAAGTGTGGTCTATCGCGTGGTGCCAAAATGCGCCTGCTCGACCATCGGCCAGATCATGTTCTACTCGGACCATGCCGCGTATTTCGACGGCGATATCCATGATGCCACACATGGGCTGCACAAATGGTCGCTCGACGCCAGCCAGCCCTTGATCGAGGCGAATGTGAAGGGTCATAAATCCTATACCTTCACCTGTGTCCGCAACCCCTATACCCGCGTTCTTTCAAGCTTTTTCGACAAGATCTGCGGCATTCAGCGCAACGGCAAACGCTATCGCGGCAACCTTGTGCCGCTGTTGATCCAGAAATACGGGATCGAGGTCGGCGGCGAGGATGGCAAGGGTGAGTTCGACCAGATCGCCTCGTTCCGGCGCTTTCTATTATTCGTACGCGACACGATTCGGTGGCGCCGCCCGATGGAGCCTGACATTCATTGGTCGGCAATGTCGGGCCATGTCTCGACGCTGATCGCCAATGGTGGGCGCTACAACCAGATTTTCTGGACCGAAAAGTTCAACGAGGGCATGCAAAGCGTGCTTGAGGGGATCGAAACGCGCCACCCCGTCGATCTTTCACAGGTGCCACGCTTCAACGAAAGCGAAGGGCATGGCCCCAAGCGCCTTCATAAGGTCGAGGATTACTTCGACGATCTGTCCATGCATCTGATGTACGAGATCTATCACCGCGATTTCGCGCTGTTCCGCTATGATTTCGACAATCCCGCCAACAAGATGCCCATTGGCGAGATCGATCTGGACGAGGTGCATGCCAAGCTGGGCGATTGACGCCGGTCAACCCTCGGACAGGCCGACCTCGGCGAAAACCTCGGACAAGGGGCGCTTGGGCCGGGGACCGACATGGCGGATCACCTCGGCGGCGGCGGCAACACCCATGCGGCCTGCTGTCTCAAGATCGCGGCCCATTGCCATGCCTGCCAAGAAACCAGCGGCGAATTGATCGCCTGCGCCGGTCGCATCGACGGGCGTGATGCGCGTCACCGGCACCGCGACCCGCTCGGCCCCGTGCAAGATCTTCACCGGATCGCCCGAATGGGTGCAGACGACCAGATCACAGATCGCGGCGGCCTTTGCCAGCGCAGCATCCAGATCGTCGGTCTGGTAAAGTGCGAGCCACTCTTCATGGTTGCCGATGACGTAATCCATTTGGCTTTCGATCAGGGCCAGAAAATCGGCGCGATGCCGGTCGACACAGAACGGATCGGAGAGCGTGATCCCCACCTTGCCGCCGCCTGCCCTGCAATGATCGGCGGCGGCATGAAAGGCGGATTTGCCTTCGGGCTTGTCGTAGAGATAGCCCTCAAGAAACAGCCAGCGTGCATTTCCCGCAACGGCGGCATCCACATCGCCCGCGTTGAAATCGGCCCCTGCGCCCAGGTAGGTATTCATCGACCGTTCCCCATCCGGCGAGACAAAGATCATCGAGCGCGAGGTGGGCGCCGTGGCCTCGGGCGTAGGCGGGTTGGGGAAATCCGTGCCCTGTTCGGCCATGCCATCGGCGTAAAAGCGGCCCAGCGCGTCATCCTTGACCTTGCCCAGAAACGCCGTGCTCAGCCCCAATGTGCCCGCACCTGCGATGGTATTGGCGACCGATCCGCCCGGCGTCTGCACCCTGTCCGTCATCGCGGCGTAAAGCAGCTCGGCCCGCTCTCGGTCGATCAGCTGCATGATACCCTTTTCGATCCCCATATTATCGAGGAAACGCTCATCGCCGTGGCTGATGACATCGACGATCGCATTGCCGATGCCGACAAGGTCATAGGTTTTGGTCATAGGGTTTTTTCCTCGTATTGGCACAGGTCGCGGATCAGACAATCATTGCAGCGCGGCTTGCGCGCCAAACAGATGTAGCGGCCATGCAAGATCATCCAGTGATGGGCATGAAGCTGAAATTCGGCCGGCACATGGTCTTCGATGGCACGCTCGACGGCATCGACGTCTTTGCCCGGTGCGATCCCCGAACGGTTGCCCAGCCGAAAGATATGGGTATCGACGGCCTGCGCGGGGAAATGCCACCACATGTTCAGCACCACATTGGCGGTCTTGCGCCCCACGCCCGGCAGCGATTGCAGCGCCGCGCGGCTTGATGGCACCACGCCGCCATATTCCTCGACCAAGATGCGCGAAAGCTTGATCACATTCTTGGCCTTGTTGCGAAACAGGCCGATGGTCTTGATATGCGCGATCACGCCTTCCTCGCCCAAGGCGAGCATCTTTTCGGGCGTATCGGCGATCTGGAACAAATCCTTGGTGGCGCGGTTGACGCCCTTGTCGGTGGCCTGCGCGCTCAACGCGACGGCAACGACCAGCGTAAAGGCGTTGGTGTGGTGCAATTCGCCCTTGGGTTCCGGCGCATCGGCTTGGAACCGCGCGAAGATCTCGCGCATCGCGGCATAGGGAAGCTGTTTGGCCATGGCGCTCTTTTGACGATTGCAGCGCGGTACGGCAAGCGTATTTTGGCGCAAGTTTCGGGTCGCGCGCGCAAGGTGCGGCGCGCTATTGTCGCGTCATGGAACAAGATCGCAGCTATCATTACAACGTCATCCGCCGCGCCATCGATCTGATCGATGCGGCCCCTGCCCCCCTCAGCCTCGAGGCGCTGGCGCAGGCGATGCAGATGAGCCCCGCGCATTTCCAGCGCCTTTTTTCGGCTTGGGTCGGGGTCAGTCCCAAGCGCTACCAGCAATATCTTGCGCTGGGTCATGCCAAGCAGCTTTTGGCCGCACGTTTCACCACGCTTGAAACCGCGCAAGCGGTCGGGCTGACCGGGACTGGGCGGCTGCATGATCTTTTCGTGACATGGGAGGCGATGGCGCCGGGCGATTACGCGCGCGGCGGTGCCGGGCTGGTGATCAAGCATGGTTGGTGCGACAGCCCCTTTGGCCCGATGCTGGCGATGGCGACCGAGCGGGGCTTGTGCGGTTTGGGTTTTGCCGCTGAAACCGGGGCCGAGGCGGTATTGGCCGATCTGGTCGCGCGCTGGCCCGATGCCAGACATATCGCCGATGATGCGGCGCTGGCACCGCTCACGGCGGCGGTCTTCGGCGGCAGCACGCCTGCGCGGCTGCACTTGATCGGCGCGCCCTTCCAGATCAAGGTCTGGGAGGCGCTTTTGCGCATCCCCACCGGGCATGTCACCAGCTATAGCGAGATTGCCGATGCGGTGGGAAATCCGCGCGCGGTGCGCGCCGTGGGAACGGCCGTGGGGCGCAACCCGATCAGCTGGCTGATCCCCTGCCACCGCGCGCTGCGGAAATCGGGGGAATTGGGCGGCTATCACTGGGGCCTACCGGTCAAGCGCGCCATGCTGGCATGGGAGGCTGCGCGCAGCGAAACACCCGAGGCCAGCCACAGCTGACTGCTGCGCGGGTTTCCGCCAGCGCAAGATTTCGTGCTGCCGGTCGTGCGATGGCCTGATATACTCGCCGCGAAACGCGCGCCGGGACAAACCGGGCCGAGAGCAGTATGGAAGGGTAATCTCATGAAATCCAAAGCGAAACTTGCAGTGCTGACAGCTGTGTCGGCCTTGGCCCTTGCGGGCTGCGTCACCAATAGCCCCCAGCCGATGGGCGAGCGCACCCAAGCCGGCGCCATCATCGGCGGCATGGTCGGTGGCTTTATGGGTGGCACGACCAATGACAGTGACCCGGCGCTCGGCGCTGTGGTGGGCGCGGCTGCAGGCGCGCTGGCCGGTGGCGCGATCGGTGCCGCACTCGACCGTCAGGCGCAGGATCTGCGCGGCTCGCTGGCCAATGATGATATCGTTATTCAGAACACCGGGCAGGAATTGATCGTCACCATGCCCGACGGCATCTTGTTCGATGTCGATAGCGCCGCGATCCGTGCCAGCCTGCAATCCGACATCCGGGCGCTGGCGCGCAATCTGCAAGCCTATCCCGACACGACAGTCGATGTGGTCGGCCATACCGACAACACAGGCTCGGCCGGTTACAACCAAGATCTGTCCTCGCGCCGCGCGCAAGCGGTGGCGGGCGTGCTTTTGGAGCAAGGTGTTTCGCCCGCTCGCGTGCGCGCCTTTGGCCGTGGCGAGGATGACCCCGTTGCCAGCAATCTGACGCCCGAGGGGCGGCAACTCAACCGCCGGGTCGAGGTGATCATCCGCCCAACACGGTAGGTGCGCGCGCAATCGGCTGGACACCCCCCTCACGCTGGTCATATTCTTTGACCAATCGGGAGGGGGCCCATGCCATTTCAACGTATCGAGGCCGAAAAGCTTTCGCATTCGGTGGTCAAGCAGATCGAGCAATTGATCCTACGCGGGATCTTGCGCCCCGGTGAGCGTTTGCCGTCAGAGCGTGAATTAAGCGAACGCTTGGGTGTGTCGCGGCCCAGCCTGCGGGATGCAGTGGCCGAATTGCAGGCGCGCGGGCTGTTGGCCACACGCGCAGGCGCGGGCATCTATGTGGCCGATGTGCTTGGCTCGGCCTTTTCGCCCGCGCTGATCCGGCTGATTTCCAGCCATGAAGAGGCGGTTTTTGACTATATCGCCTTTCGCCGCGATCTTGAATCCATCGCCGCCGAACGCGCCGCGATCCATGGCTCGGATATCGACCTCAAGGTGATCGACGCGATTTTCCAGAAAATGGAAGCCGCCCACCGCAAGCGCAACCCCGCCGATGAGGCCGAGCTGGATGCCGAGTTTCACCTCGCCATTCTCGAGGCCAGCCACAATGTGATCTTGCTGCACATGATGCGGTCGATCTTCGATCTGCTGAAGCAGGGCATCTTTTTCAATCGCCAGATGATGTTCAAAAGCCGCACAACGCGCGATCTGCTGCTCGATCATCACCGCGCGATCAACGCGGCGCTGCAAGCGCGCGATGCCCCCGCCGCGCGCGCGGCCATCGCCGAACATCTCAGCTATGTCGAAAGCCGCATGGGCGAATTGCGCCGCGCCGAGAAGAACGAGGAAATCGCGCGGCTACGCTACGCGCATGAAACCGAGCGCGGCTAAAGATCCAAGACCATGTGCCGGTTCACATCCTTGTAGAGCAGGTAGCGAAACCGCCCCGGTCCGCCCGCATAGCAGGCTTGCGGGCAGAACGCGCGCAGCCACATGAAATCACCCGCCTCCACCTCGACCCAGTCGCGGTTGAGGCGATAAACGGCCTTGCCCTCCAGCACGAAAAGCCCGTGCTCCATCACATGCGTCTCGGCAAAGGGAATGCAGGCGCCGGGTTCAAAGGTGACGATATTGACATGCATGTCGTGGCGCAGGTCGGTCGGTTCGACAAAGCGCGTCGTGGCCCAGCGCCCTTCCGTGCCGGGCATCGGTGTTGGCGCGACGGCCGCATCGGATGTGAAAAACGCCTCTGGCCGGTCGATGCCTGCCACGGCGACATAGCGCTTGCGCACCCAATGCAGCGTCGCGGGCGCATCGCCGTGATTGGTGATGGTCCAACCGCACCCCGGCGGCAGATAGGCATAACCGCCCAGGTCCAGCACATGGGCGACCCCGTCCAGATGCACGGTCACCGCACCGCCGACGACGAACAGCACGCCCTGCGCGCCCGCCTCCGGTTCGGGCTGATCCGAGCCGCCGCCCGGTGCGATCTCAACGATCAGCTGGGCGAAGGTTTCGGCAAAACCCGTCAGGGGACGCGCCAAAACCCAAGCCCGCGTGCCATGCCAGTGCGGCAGGAAGCTGGTCACGATATCGCGCATCACCTCCTTGGGGATGACGGCATAGGCCTCGGTAAAGACCGCGCGGTCGGTCATGATCTGCGTCTGCGGCGGATGGCCCGCAAGCGGGGTGGAATAGCTTGGGCGGGAATTGGGCGGCGTTGTCATGGTGTTTGGTCCATTGATCGACACAAGGCGCGTGCCAAGGCTCGCCCATGCTTGCCCAAGCGGGGCGACGAAGAAAAGACCAAATCGCCGCCTTTGGCGTTAGGTCGCCTCGCCGCCGTTGACCGCGATCATCTGGCCCGTGACAAAGCGCGCCTCGGGCGAGCACAGGAATGCCACGACAGCCGCCACATCACCCGGCTGGCCCATCACCCCTGCCGGGATGGATTTGACCCGTGCGGGATCGTCCTGCGTTGCGGTCTCGCTGCGGATCTGACCGGGCGAGACGATATTGGCCGTGATCCCATGCATCGCGAATTCTTGCGACAGCGCCTTGGTCAGACCCCAGACACCATGCTTGGCCGCCGAGATCGGCGCCCCCTCGAAATAGCCGCGCATCGCTTTCATGCCGGCGAAATTGACGATGCGGCCCCATTTCGCGGCGACCATATGCGGCAGTACTGCGCGGCTGAGCCGAAAGGCCGCCGTCAGCGCGGTATCCATCACCCCGTCCCAATCGGCATCGGTGGTCTCCAAAAAGGGCTTGTGCGGGCGGATCGCGGCATTGTTCACCAGAATATCGATGCCGCCAAATCGCGCCTGCGCGGCGTCGATCATGCGCGCCACATCATCAGGCTTGGCGACATCGCCCATCGCGACCAAGGCTTGCGCACCCGCCGCCGTGACACCGGCGGCGGTTTTTTCGCATCCCGCTTGATCGCGCGCGCCATTGACCACCACATTGCAGCCAAGTGCCGCTAGCTGAAGCGCGATGGCGCGGCCGATATTCTTGCCCGACCCCGAAACGAAGGCGGTTTTCCCCAAAAGCGGATGATCCGTCATTGTGTCATTATCCCTTATTTCATCTCGTTTGCGTCAAGCGTCACGGGCAAGCAGCCGATCACAACCATCCCATGCGCCGCCGATCAAGCCCAGCCGATCCTTGAGATCGGCGTAGCGGGGCTTTGTCCGGCAATCAACAGAATATTGTTGACAATCCGACCGCCGCAGCTTGAATTGGGCGCATGGAGATCGATCAAGACATCCGCCACGCCACCATGGTCAAGCGCCAGCGCCCGCTGTTTCTTGAGGTGCGCGATGAATTGGAGCGGATGATCCTGCACGGCGATATCGCCCCCGGTGAGCGACTCAATGAATATGCCTTGGCCGAACAGCTTGGTGTCAGCCGAGCCCCCGTGCGCGAGGCGGCCCGCTCGCTCGAACGCGAGGGCTTGGTTACGGCTGTGGCCAATGAAGGCGTCTATGTGCGCAAGCTTTCGGTCGATGACGCGCTTGAGCTTTACGATCTGCGCGCGCTGATGGCAGGCCATCTTTGCGCAGCACTCGCACGGCGCGCCGATGCGGCCATCAAATCGGAGTTGCGCGATTTCATGGCGCGCATGGACCGCGCCATCGCCGCAGGCGACGAAGCGGCCTATTTCGAGATCAACCTCGCCTTTCATGACCGGATCGCCGAGGCTGCAGGATCGGAGCGCGCCCGCGCGCTTTACGTCGCCTTGGGCAAAGAGGTGCGCCTGATGCGCCGCCGGGTGCTGCATGGCGCGCCTGCGCTTGCGCGCTCAAACATGGAACATGACCGTATCGTCACCGCCATCGAGGCGGGTGATGCCGAGGCTGCCCGCGTAGCCGGTGCAGGCCATCACGAGCACGGAAAGAAACGATTGCTGGACACGCTTTGAAAGCATCACACGGCTATGTGCCCAGCCATCAAAGCGGGAACTGCCCACAGGAGGGGGCGCCCCGCATCGCGACGAACCAAAACCCAGGGAGGACTACATGACACTTCAAACCGGACCCATCGCAGACCGCATCAAGCTTGGCGTTCTGGGCATGGCCTTGGCAGCGCCGCTTGCGCTGGCGGGTGCTGCGCATGCGCAAAGCTACCCCGACACGAACCAGACACTCGATTGGACCATCGCCTTTGGTCCCGGTGGCGGCAATGACATCATGGCGCGCACGATCGTCGACATTCTGGCCAAATACGACCTCTACCCCGGCGATATCTCGGTCGAAAACCGTGCCGGTGGTTCGGGTGCTGTTGGCTGGGGCTATCTGTTCGCACAGTCAGGCTCGGGCTATGGCATCTCGACCACATCGGGCAGCTTCGTGACCACGCCGCTGCAGGCCGACACGCCGTGGCAGCCCGCCGATTTCACCCCCGTCGCCCTTTTGGCGACCGATGACCTCGTGCTGGTGGTGAACGGCTCGTCCGAGATCCAAGATATCGGCCAGTTCATCGAATTCGCCAAGGCCAACCCGATCACCATCGCCGGCACTGGCACCGTGAACGTCGACTTCATCGTGCCGACGCTGTTTGCACAGGCTGCCGGCTTCGAGTTCGAATATGTCTCGTTCAACTCGATGGCGGACCAGACTACCGCGCTGTTGTCCAGCTCGGTCGATGCGATGGTCGGCAACCCCGGCGAGATCTTGGGCCTGATCGACAGTGGCGATCTGCGCGCGCTGGTCTATTCGGGTGCAAGCACCCCCGATGCCTTGGCAGGCGTGCCCACCATGGGTGATGTCGGCCATGATATCGGCGTCTCCATGCCGCGCGGCTTGATCTTGGCACCCGATGCCCCCGCCGAGGCACAAGCCTTCTGGATCGAAACGATGAAGCGCGTCGTCGAGACCCCGGAGTGGGCGGCCTATATCGAGAACAACACGCTCACCCCCACGATCGTCTATGGCGAGGATTTCCGCACCTTCCTCAACCGCACGCAAAACGGCTTTGCCGAGGTGCTGCGCTCGGTCGGCGCGATCCAGTAAATCTGGTCTGACCTTGGGCCGGGCGCACAACAGCGCCCGGCCCATTTTTCGAATGCAACGGGGTAGCCATGCGCATCGTATTCCTGATCGTCCTGCTGTGCGGCGCGATCTTCTACACCTACATCGCCTTTTCCGATCTGAATTTCATGACGCGCACAGGCCGGCTTGGGCCGGGCTTTTTCCCGCGTCTTGTGGGGCTGGGCATTGTGGTGATGACGCTATGGGCCATTGTCGATGCCTTGCGCGATCGCCGCGTCATCGGCGCTGGTGGCACCGACCCATACGACATGACACCCGACGCGCGCTGGCGTGACTTTGCGCTGCTGGTGGCCTTGGTGCTGGGCTACGCCATTTTGATCCGGCTGTTTGGTGGATGGATCTCGACCGTTGTCTATCTGGGAACCGCGCTTTACTTGCTCAACCCCGGTCGGCATTTGCAAAACGCCTTGGTCGCGCTGATCTTTCCCACGACAGTCTACCTGTTGTTCGACCGCGTGTTGAACGCGAATATGCCCCCCGCCCTCATCAATCTGCCGTTCTGAACGCGCTGGCATCGCCGCGCGTCATTGGGAGCCTCGAATGGACATTTTCTCAGATCTCGTGATGGGTCTGTCGATCGCGATCACCCCGATCAACATGCTTTACCTGCTGGCCGGTGCGATGGTGGGGATGATCGTCGGCGTCATTCCGGGCTTTGGCCCCTCGGCAGGTCTTGCCATCTTGCTGCCGCTGACCTTCGGGATGGACCCTGTGGGCGCGATCATGATGCTGGCTGCGATCTATTACGGCTCGATGTATGGCGGCACGATCACCTCCATCTTGCTCAATACACCGGGCGAAAGCGCCACGGTCGCCTCGACCTTCGATGGCTATCCGCTGGCCAAGAACGGGCGCGCGGGCCCTGCGCTGGTGATGCAGGCGGTGGCCTCCTTCGTGGGCGGCACGGTGGGCGTGATCTTGATCACCATCCTTGCGCCGATGTTCAGCCAAGTCTCGCGCAGTTTCGGTCCGCCGGAATATTTCTTGCTCGCGATGATGGGCATGCTGACGCTGATCGTGATGATCGGGTCGAACTGGAAGCTGGGCATCATCTCGGCCTTGATCGGTTTCGCGCTCGGCACAGTCGGCGTCGATCTGGAGACAGGGCAAAGCCGCTATACCTTTGGCTCGGCGGAACTGATCGGGGGCATCTATTTCATCCCGATCGCCATCGGCTTGTTCGGTCTGGGCGAGCTGTTTTACGCCTTTTACTCGGGCATGCACCGCACCGGATCGGGCGGGCTTGTGCAATATGACAAGGAAAGCCGCTTTTGGCCCACCGCGCAGGATTTCATCTCCACCCGCTGGACGATGGTGCGCGGCTCGATCCTTGGCTTCGTGGTTGGTGTGATCCCCGGCGCAGGCGCGACCATCGCATCGCTCATGGCCTATTCAACGGAGCGTTCGCTGTCGAAGACGCCTGAGAATTTCGGCAAGGGTGAGATGGCGGGCCTTGTCGCGCCTGAGACGGCGAACAACGCCGCCTCCTCGGGGGCGATGATCCCGCTTTTGACACTGGGCATTCCCGGCTCGGCCTCCACCGCGGTATTGTTGGCGGCCTTCTTGCTCTGGGGCTTGCGCCCCGGCCCGCTGTTCATGTCGCAAAACCCCGAGTTGGCATGGGGGCTGATCGCCTCCATGTATCTGGGCAATATGGTGCTTTTGGCGATCTCGGTCTTTGCAATCCCGCTGTTCGTGCAGATCATCAAGGTGCCCTACCGCATCCTTGGGCCATGCATCGTGGTGATCTGTGCGCTTGGCACTTTCACCGTGCATGCAAGCTTTATCGAGATGTGGTTGATGGTCGCCGCAGGCGTGATCGGCTTTTTCATGCGGCTCTACGGCTTTTCACCGGCTGCTTTGGTCTTGGCCCTTGTGCTTGGCCCCTTGGCGGAAGAGGCGCTGCGCCAAACCATGACCATCTCGCGTGGCTCGTTCGGGATCTTCCTTGATCGTCCGGCGTCGGTCTGGATCATTGTGGTGACCATCGCGCTGCTCTTGATCTTGCCGCTGATCGGGCGGATCGGCGCCAAAGCCAAGGCGAGCGGGGCCTGACGAATGCCCGTCTTGTACGAAGATGACGCGCGGGCCCTTGTGGCCCGCGCTTTTCGTTCAGCTGGTGTCAGCGCGCCGGGCTTGGCCGAGGATGCCGCCCATGCGCTGGTCTTGACCCAGATGATGGGGATCACATCGCATGGGATAGCGCGCGTGCCCTCTTATTTCGGGCGCTTGGCGGCAGGTGGGATGAACCCCGATGCGCGCATCACGGTCAACGCCCCCGCGCCTGCCTTGCGGCTGATCGATGCCGATGCAGGCTTGGGCGCAGGCGTGGCCATGGCGGCGCTGCGCGTCACGATGCAGGCCGCCCGCGAGACTGGTCTTGCCGGAAGCTTTATTCGCCGCGCCACCCATCTGGGCGCGCTGGCACCGCTGTTGTGGCTAGCCGCAGAGGCGGGTTTTGCCGCGATCATCACCACCAATACCGCGCCGATGATCGCCCCCCCCGGTGGGCGTGCGGCAAGGGTCGGCAATGCGCCGTTGGGTCTGGCCATTCCCGATGTGAATGGCGGGCATGTGATCTTGGACATGGCGCTGTCGGTGGCCGCGCGCTCACGCGTGCGCGATGCGGCCAATCGCGATGATCCCATCCCAGAGACTTGGGCCACCGATGCCCAAGGGCACCCCACCACCGATGCCAAGGCCGCGATGGGCGGGTTGATGCAGGCCATCGGCGGCCCCAAGGGTGCGGCCCTTGCCGTCAGCCTCGATCTCTTGGCCGCAGGTCTTGCCGGTGCCGCGATGCTGTCGGAAATCCCCGATACCCATGTCGATCCCGCAGCACAGCCCGGTTTGGGCCAGATGATCTTGCTGATCGATGCCGCCAGCTTGATCGAACCACAAGATCTGAGCGCGCGGATCAAGGATGCCGCAGCGATCCATGCGGCGACCCCACCCGTGGCCGGTGGCCCTGCCCCGCGCCTGCCCGGCGCGCGCGCCATTGCCGCGCTACACAAGGCAAGGGCCGAAGGGATCGACATCCCCCCGGCCCTTTTGGACGAGTTGGTGCGGCTGGCAGGTTAGGCCACCTCGGCGCTCTCGATGATCTCGCGCATGGCTTGAAGGAATTGCGCCACCTCGGCCTCGCTGTTGTAATGGCACATCGACACGCGCACGGCCGCATCAAGGCCCAAGGGCGTCAGGATATTGCCCGAGTAGTGATCGGCCTTGCGGGTATGGGTGCGAATACCGCGCGCGCGTAGCTTGGTCACGACATCGGGGGCATCCATCCCCGCCACGCTGATCGACACCAACCCCTCGCGGCGTGTATTATCGACACCGCCCAAGATGGTGACCCCCTCCATCTCTGCAAGCCCTTTGAGATTGCCGATGCCGTGGATCATCGCATGGGTCAGCTCATGCTCAAGCTGGTGGATCGCCTCGCCTGCGGCGACGATGCGCGCGCGCCTGTCCGTGGCATCCGAGACCTGCGCGCCCAGCCAATCGAAGTAATCGACCACATCCGAAAAGGTAACGTAAGCGCCCGTATCGCGCGTGCCGAACTCCCACGGGTTGCCGGGTGCGTCGATCAAATGCTCATGCTTGATGGCATGCAGGCGCTCGCTGATCCATGCCACGCCATAGCCGTGGCGCGAAAACACCTTGTAGGGCGAGACGACATAGCCATCGATATCATAGCTGGCGATATCGAGCCGCCCATGGGCTGCATGCTGGATGCCATCGACAATGATGATGCACTCGGGCGCGACCTTGCGGATCTCGGCCGCGACTGCCCCCACATCGACGCCCATCCCCGTGACAGGCGAGGTATGCAAAATCGTGGCGACCTTTGTGTCGGCGGTGATCTGGGGCGCATAGGACGCGGCATCGACACAGCCCGTCGCATCATCATGGGCCACAAGGATATGCGGCTTGCCCGCGACCTCGGCCCAGTGCCGCGCAGCGCTTCGCGTGGCGGGATGCTCTAATGTCGAGCCCAAGACGCGCCCCGGCCCGGTGCCGACGATGGCGGTTCGGATCAGGCGAAACAGCAATTCCGTGCCGCTTTCGCCCACGAAGAATTGCCCCTTGGGCGCGTTGAAAAAGACGCGCATATCTTCCTTGGCTTTGTCGATGAAGGCGACAAGCGCATGGGCGGCGGGGTTGTCGCGGCCCTGATTGTCGGGGATCGCCGCAAACTTGGCCGAGGTCGCCACGACGCTGTTGAGTGTCAGCGCACCGCCAGCATTTTCGAAGAAAACGCGTGGCCCCTCGAAGGGGCAGCTTTCGACATGCGAAAAACGGCTACGGATATCCGCGACCAGCGCGGGTTTATTGGTGATCATGTGAAATCTCCGTGATTTTGACGCTCAGCCGGGCATTTTCCATGTCGCCGTTGCATGAGCCGCAAGCTTCATCTCACCATCGTAAAGATGGCTTTCCATGAAGGAAATACTACGTCCGCGCTTGGTAAAGCGTCCCTCGCAGGTCACAAGCCCGCCTGCGACCGGGCGCACGAACTGCACCTTCATCTCGATCGTGGCACCGGGGCCTGCAACCTTGGCGACCAGATGGCCCATCGAGATATCCATGGCAGAGGCCATGACGCCACCATGCAGCACCCCTTGAGGGTTTTTCAGCATATCGTTGACCGCGAATGTCAGGCGACAGATCTCTTTGTCGGGATCGGCCGCTGCTTCGGGCAGATAGGCAAAGGACAGGCCCAGAAAGCGGGCGAAAAAGAACCGCTCAAAGGCCTGTTCATGATCATCCAAGGCGTGATCGAGGCGCGCACGCGCCGCGATCACATCGATTTGGCCCTGTTTGGTGTCACTCATCGGCCCTGTCACGCGCCGATGAAGTTGGGCTTGCGCTTTTCCATGAAGGCGCGGCGGCCTTCGATGTAATCCTGGCTGTCGAAACATGCCTTTACGCGGGCCTCGCAACCCGCCAGATCACGCGCGCTTTCAGGGGCGACGGTTTGGCCCACGATGAATTTCACCGAACCCACGGTCATCGGTGCATTGCCCGCGATCATGCGCGCGGTCTCTTCGGCAACTTGGGCGACCTGATCGTCGGGCACGACCCGGTTGACCAGACCCATCACGCGGGCCTCTTCGGCGTCGAAGCGGCGGGCGGTGTAGAAAATCTCCTTAGCAAAGGAGGGGCCGACCACATCGACCAGACGCTTGATGCCGTAATAGCCGTATCCCAGACCCAGCTTGGCCGCAGGCACCGCGAAACTTGCGCCTGCGCCACAGATGCGCAGATCACAGCACAGCGCCAGCGCCATGCCGCCACCGATGCAAAAGCCGTCGATCTGGGCGATGGTGGGCTTTGGGAAAGCCTCGACCATGTCATAGACGCGCTTGGTGGTGGCGTTGTAATGGGCCACCGCCTCTTCGCTGGCGCGTTCGCTTTCGAACTTGGAAATATCAGCACCCGAGACGAAGGCTTTGCCGCCTGCCCCCGACAAGATCAGGATGCGCACGCTGTCATCGGCTTGAAAGCGCGTCACGGCAGCCTCGACCGCCTCCCACATTTCCAGCGAGACGGCGTTGCGCTTTTCGGGCTGGTTGAAAATGATGCGGGCGATATCGCCATGCTGCTCGGTCAGGATCTTGTCGGTCATGTCTTGTGTGTCCCTTGGATCTCAGATTGCGCCAGAGGCTTTCATGGCGGCGATCTCGGCGGCGGAATAGCCGATCTCGGTCAAGATATCGGCGGTGTGCTGACCGGCCAGCGGTGGCGGCGCGGCAATGGTGCTGGGGGTGCGGCTCATGATGATGGGTTGGCCCACCAGCTCGGTCGCGCCGCGCTCTTGGCTGACGACAGGCTGGGCAAGGCCCAGATGGCGCACCTGCGGGTTGGAAAACACCTGACCGATATCGTTGATCTCACCGGCTGGAACACCGGCATCATTGAACTTGTCGATCCAAGCCGCCGTCGTATCGGTGAGCGTGATCGCCTCGATCTCGGCGTTGAGTGCGGCGCGGTTTTGCGAGCGGGCAGCGGCGTTGAGGTACCGCGCATCTGCGATCCAATCGGCGCGGCCCATGCTTTCGCAGAATTTCTGCCAAATCTGGTTACCCGTCACCGCGATATTCATATGGCCATCGCTGGTCTTGAACACGCCCGTGGGAATGGTGGTCGGGTGATTATTGCCCGCCTGTTTCGGAATATCGCCATCCATCAAGAAACGCGCGGCCTGAAAATCGAGCATGAAGACCTGTGCTTGCAAAAGCGAGGTCTGCACCCATTGCCCGTGGCCCGAGTGCTGACGCTCATAAAGCGCGATCAAGATACCTTGGGCGGCGAACAGCCCGGCGCAAAGATCGGCGATCGGGATGCCCACGCGCATCGGGCCGGTGCCCGGCTCGCCTGTGATGGACATCAGCCCACCCATGCCTTGCGCGATCTGGTCAAAGCCGGGGCGGTCGGCCAACGGCCCATCCTGCCCAAAGCCCGAGATCGAGGCGTAAATCAGCCGCGGATTGGTCATCGACAATGTGTCGTAATCAATGCCCAAACGCTTTTTCACGCCGGGGCGGAAATTCTCGACGATGATATCGGCGGTATCGGCCAGCCGCTTGAACGCCGCAACACCCGCCGGTGATTTCAGATCGATCGTCAGCGAGCGTTTGTTGCGATGCAGGTTCTGGAAATCGGGGCCGTGGCGCGGGCCGCCAAACTGCGCCTCATCCACGGGCGCCTCGATCTTGATGACATCGGCCCCCCAATCGGCCAATTGGCGCACACATGTCGGGCCGGAACGAACGCGCGTCAGGTCAAGGACGCGCAAACCCTTGAGGGCCGCACTGGCAACGGGGGCCTGAGCGGAATTTTCTACCCCGTTCTCGGCATTTGCGTTGTGCTGATTTGCAGGCGATGTCATGCGTCCTCCCCGTGGTGCAACCCCCCGTAATCATGTATGTGAAAGGTCGATGCTTGACAATAAAAATGTTAAATGTTGACAAAAACATCATCGGCGGTTGAGGTGGCAACATGGTGAAAGCGGTGAAGACAATCGGACTACAGCGCGCGACGCTTGCCGGCGAGGTGCGCGGCGAGATCGAGCGCATGATCGTCAGCGGCGATCTGGCAGCGGGCGAAAAGCTCAACGAGCTTTCGCTGTCCAATGCCATGGGCGTAAGCCGCGGCACCGTGCGCGAAGCGATCCGGTCCTTGGCCGATAGCGGGCTGATCGATTTGATCGCCAATCGCGGCGCATTCGTCCATAAAACAACGCTGACCGAGGCGCGCAATCTCTACGATCTGCGCGGCGCGATCTTTGCCATGGCCTGTGCGGCGGCCGCGCGCCGTCTGCGCGAGGGGCTGGAGGCGCGGCTGATCGCTCAGCTTGAGCGCAACCTCGACCAGATGCGCAGCGCCTATACCACGGGCGACACGACCAAATACTACGCGCTGAATATCGAGTTTCACGACATGCTGCTGGCAGCTTCGGGCAACCCCAAGGCCAAGGTGACCTATGACAATCTGGTGCGCGAGATGCACCAGTTTCGGCGTCGGGGCCTG
>Ga0209137_1001027_pt1 | contig 27533 bp, 24 predicted proteins | sample SaaInl5LU_22_DNA_FD_184642 | JGI IMG/M metagenome (GOLD analysis project Ga0209137, IMG submission 184642) | Marine microbial communities from expanding oxygen minimum zones in the Saanich Inlet - ESP_105LU_22_DNA (SPAdes) (version 2) | ecosystem: Environmental > Aquatic > Marine > Intertidal...
ACATTATTTATAACACCAGCAACAGCATCAGCTCCATAAATAGCTGAGGCCCCATCTTTTAAAACTTCAAGCCTTGAAAGTGCATTGGTTGGAATTAAGTTTGAGTTTACTGTCATAGTTGGGACATAATCATCACCAATTAATTCAGTCTGATAGCCTGCATTATTTACCATTCTTCTTCCGTTTAGAAGGACTAAAGTATTACCTACACCCATACTTCTCAAATTGTAAGCTCCTACGTCTCCCCTTGCAGCGTTAACACCACCAGAAATCTCTTCAGCTTCATTAAAGAAATTTAAACCCTGTTCCACAAGGTTGTTAATCAATTCATCTCCATCACTAGTAGCAATAGCTTCAATATCGTCTGCGCTTAATATAGTTACAGGAAGAGCTCCGGTTATGGTAGCTCCTTTAATTTGTGAGCCAACTGTTACAACTTCTTCAACTGACTCATCCTGAGCAAAAGTATAAGTTGTTATAACTAATGGAAATATTAAGAATAATTTTTTAAACATGTTTAATCCCCTAAATAATTTATAAACATTAGCCATTAATATATCATCAATATACTATATGTCTATTTAATTTGTATTATTATATTAATATATACATAACCTGAGGTTATACATGTTATCGTCTAAACAAATTGAAATTTTTTATGAAGTCTACAAAAACTCATCTATGACTGCTGCTGCAAATAAAATGCAAATATCCCAGCCTTCTATAAGTAAAACTCTAGCAGCTGTTGAAAAAAATCTTGGGTTTAAGCTATTTTTGAGGAAAGGTAAGAAATTGATACCTACAAATGAAGCTGTAGAGCTATTCGAGCAAGCTTCGATAGTAACTAATCAGCTCAAAAACTTTAACTATATTGCTAATACATATAAATCAAGATCATTGGATTTTATTAACATTGGAACAACCCCAAGTCTTGCAGAGACTTTGGTCCCTAAAATAATTAAAAAATATAATCTAGTTAAACCAGATGCTAGATTTAATCTTATAAATCTAAATAGTATCGATCTTATTGAAGAGAGGTATAAGCCTGATATAGATATAACCATTTGCTTTAATGCCAGATCACCTTCAAATTCTAAAAATATAATTATTAAAGAGGGTAAACATTTTTTAGTTTCGCCAAAAAAATATAACTTAAAAAAAGAAATTTATTTGAAAGATGTATTACATATTCCATATATTGAAATAACAAATCTTTTATCTCTATATTCTGAATCAAGTATTATGAATTATTTTATAAAAAATGAATTAAGTATGAATTTCTATTTTAAATCAGATTCATATTCTGCAGCCCTTTCTATAATTAATGAAGGAATTGGGATATCTATTCTTGATGATAATACTATTTCTAAAGCAGATAAGAATCTTGTGAATATCTCGAATATTATTGACACAGAATTTACATATCAAGTTAATGCAATCATAAAAAATGACATTGCAAGCACTTTATGTAATGATTTTTTTAATTATTTAAGTGAACAAAGTCAATTAAGTCATTAATTCTTTTAATAACCTCATCTTTTTCAAATAAAAACAAGGTCATGCCAAGAGATGGTGAATTTGTAGATCCTGTAAGAGCTATCCGAATAGGTTGATTGACTTTAGGGACTGCAAGATCTTTTTCACTTCTATACTCTAAAAGAACTGCGTCAAGTGATGACTCTGTCCATGTTTCTAAATTTGCAAGCCTATCTTTGAGATCATCTAAAATCTCAACTGAATTACTAACAAATTTTTCAATAGCTTTTTGATTATAGGCTGGAATGTTTTGGTAGTAGCACATTAAATTAGATGCAACTCCTTCCAAAGTATTTGCAGAAGATCTCATTGATTCTATAAGCAATTCTGCCTTTGGATGATTTTCTACTTGAACACCTTTGCTCTCAAGAAAAGGCTTTAAATGACCTATAAAGTCATTTAAGTGTAAATTTGACATATGTTGAGCATTTAAATAATCCAACTTTGTAATATCAAATATAGCTCCAGCTTTTTGAACCTCGGTTATCTCAAATTGTTTGATTAAATCATTAAGGTAGAATATCTCGTTTTCGCCTTTTGACCAGCCTAGTCTTGCTAATGTATTTAGTATTGCTGAATCAAGATAACCCGCCTCTTTATATTCTTCAAGACTTGTTGCAGCATGTCTTTTGGAAAGTCTTTTCTTGTCTGGTCCTAAAACCAATGGTAAGTGAGCATATTCAAGCTCTGGATATCCCAAAGCTTTTTGAATATGTATTTGCCTAGGAGTATTACTAATATGGTCCTCGCCCCTAATTACAGTAGTGACACCCTGCTCATAATCATCTACAACATTGCATAGATGATAGGTAGGGGTACCATCACTTCTTAAAATTATTAAATCATCAAGTTCAGAATTATTAAATACTATATCTCCCCTAACATAATCTTTTACAACAACCTCTCCGTCTAGGGGTGTTTTTAGTCTTAAAACAGTATTATCAGATTTTTTAAGATTTAAATTTCTACACTTTCCATCATATTGAGGTTTATGACCTTTTGATTGTTGCTCTGCTCGCATTTTATCCAGTCTTTCAACAGAACAATCACAATAGTATGCCTGATCTGAATCAATAATTTTTTGTGCAGCTGCTTTGTATATATCACCTCTTAAAGATTGATTAATAGGATCTTCGTCAGGTGATAAGCCAATTGAATTAAGACTGTCCAAAATATTTTTTTCAAATTCTTTAGTAGATCTCTCTTTGTCCGTATCTTCAATACGAACTAAAAATAATCCGTCATATTTTTTTGCATACACATAATTAAATAATGCCGTTCTCACTCCGCCGATGTGAAGAGTACCTGTTGGACTTGGCGCAAATCTTGTTACAACTTTTTTCAATGTATTTCTCTCCATAATGTTTTAACAGAGTTCCTTTCTTCTATATCAAGAAGTCTTGCTTCGTGTTCTTTCAAATCTTGTCTATCGGCTTTGATTAATTTTAATTTAAGGCCATCTTTAGATATTTCATTTCTAGAATCGCTATTTTGGCTATTTGAATTCATAGAATTAGAGCTAAATTCAAATTTACTTTGTCCACCTGTTAACATCATATAGACATCGGCAAGAATATTTGCATCAAGTAGCGCGCCATGAAATGTTCTATCATAGTTTGAAATTTCAAAACGATTAGCAAGAGCATCCAAAGAATTTCTTTGTCCAGGAAACTTATCTTTTGCAATTGCTAAAGAATCTTCTATTTCACATATGTCTTGCAGCATAGGATATTTTGAAGATGCTAGCTTGAGTTCATTATTTAGAAAACCTATATCAAAAGCAGCGTTATGAATGACCAGTATTGACCCATCTACAAATTCTAAGAACTCTTCAGCAATTTCATCAAATGAAGGTTGGTCAATAAGATCCTCATTCATAATTCCATGCACTTTTGAAGCTTCTTCATCTATCAATCGTGAAGGGTTTAGGTAAGTGTGGAAATGTTCTTCAGATTTTTTTCTATCATTCATTAGGACAGCGCCTATTTCTATAATTCTATGGCCTTGCAAAACCTCTAGTCCGGTTGTTTCAGTATCTAAAATAATATATTTTTTTGCCATAATTAAAGAGTGTCTATACCTTTATTAGCTAATTGGTCTGCTATTTCATTTTTGGCATGACCTGAATGACCTTTTACCCAATGCCATCTTACATCATGTTTATCTTGAAATTTATCTAATTCAACCCATAACTCTTTATTTTTAACATTCTTTTTTGCAGCATTCTTCCAATTATTTTTTTTCCACTTACTAATCCATGAAGTGATACCTTGCATGACATATTTTGAGTCAGTTGTTAAATTGACTATACACGGCTCTGAAAGAGCCTTTAGCCCCTCTATAGCAGCCTGTAATTCCATTTGATTATTGGTCGTTTCCTGCACTCCCCCATAAAGTTCTTTTTTAATATCACCATGTTCAATAAGAACACCCCAGCCTCCAGGACCAGGATTGCCTCTGCAGGCCCCATCGGTATAAATATTTACTGTTTTCATAAATTTAACTTAGAATTCCCATATGATAAAGATTGAGTCAATTGAAGCATTTACAGATAATTATATTTGGTTAGTGACAACTAATGAAGGGTCAATAGTAATTGATCCCGGTGAAAGCTCAAATGTTATTAATTATTTAGATAACAATCAACTAGATTTAAAGGCAATATTTATTACCCACCATCACTTTGACCATACTGGAGGGATTGATGAAATAACTTCTTATTATCCTGTTAATGTTTTTGGTCCTATTAATAATGTTGAGACTATCAATAAAAGACTAAAAGATGGGGATAGGGTAAGTATTATTGGTATCGATTTTGAAATAATTGAAATACCTGGACACACACTTGATCATATAGCTTACTTCTCTGAAAATAACGGAAACCCAATTCTCTTTTGTGGAGATACATTATTTGCTGCAGGATGCGGAAGAGTCTTTGAAGGTACATTTGAACAAATGTATGAGTCAATAATTAAATTAAAAAATCTTCCAATTAATACCAAAATTTACTGTGGTCATGAATATACGCTTTCAAATCTAGAATTTGCAAAAGAAGCTGAGCCATTTAATCAAGACACACTTTCAAGATATAATAACGTTTTAAAATTGAGAGAAAAAGGAACTCCTTCAATACCTTCATTATTATCAACTGAACTTAAAACAAATCCTTTTTTAAGGTGTGATAATAAAGAGGTTCAAGAAAATATTTCTACTAAATTTAAAACAATAAAAGAAAGTAAGGAAATTTTTAAAGCACTAAGATTATGGAAAGACAATTTTTAATATCTTTATTACTTTTATTTTCAATTTTTAGTTGTCAAACAACTTCAAATTTATCTTTAGTAAGTAATACTCAATGCATTTCTACAGATAGTCAAAATAAGTGTTTTGATAATACTGAAGAATTACAAATTGCTATAAAACCAATACCTTCTGATGTATGGGAATACATGATATTTAATTCTGAGTATGACAAAAATATTATTCTAGATCAAAAAACATTATCTTATATAAACAAACATATTCGAGATATTGAAAAATTTAATGAGTACCTCAATAAATCTTATTATTTTATTTATTATGTTATCCAAGAATTAGAAGCTGCAGATCTTCCTGTTGAGTTAGCGCTAATTCCATTTATAGAAAGTAATTACGATCCTTTTTCTATTTCGCCCTCTGGTGCAGTAGGCTTATGGCAATTTATGCCTAAAACTGGAAGAATATTTGATCTTGAAAAATCTTGGTGGAGTGAGGATAGACATGATCCTTATAGGTCAACACATGCTGCTGTAGGTTATTTTAAATATTTATTTGAAAGATTTGATAATGATATTTATTTAGCGCTAGCTGCATATAATGCTGGCCCTACTTACCTGGATAGACAAATCAAAAAAAACTATCGAAGAGGTATGAGCACTGATTTTTGGTCATTATCATTAAATAGTCAAGTTACAGAATATATCCCAAAATACATTGCGCTAAGAGAGATAATTTTTAATTCAGAAAAATATAATATTAATCTTCCTTATATTCCTGTTGAATCTGTTGTTAAAAGAATTGAGATTCCTGGCCAGGTTGAAATATTAACTCTGAGCGAATACTTAGATATAAAACCAGAGTTAATTTATAAATTGAATGCTGGCTATACAAAATGGGCATCGGCACCAAAAGATAAAAGCATTTTTTATGTACCAATAGAAAAAACATCGCTTTTAGATAGTCCGGATAGCCCTTTTGAAAATGTTAATCAAATAAACTGGATATCTCACGTCGTTGTATCAGGTGATAGTCTTTGGAAGCTAGCAAAAAAATATGATACTGAAGTTAAAATAATTAAAGAAATTAACTATATCGATAATGATTTACTAGCAATCAACGACACACTTTTGATACCACTTAGCAAATCTAAAACAAATAATTTCATACCTTATGAAATGCATATAGTTTCAGAGGGAGATACCCTATGGGACCTTTCAAAAAAATATAACATTGAGCTAGATGAATTAGCAAAAATGAACTCTATTAATAAAAATTCTTATCTTCAACTTGGTCAGCAACTAACTATAGGCAATAAAAATATTCATCGTAATATAGAATCAAAAAAAAGAACTATCCTTTATTCAGTCAAGCAGGGTGATAATTTATATAAGATCTCTGACCTTTTTGATGTATCAGTTGGGAGTATTAAAGAAATTAATGATTTTCAGACATCAGATCTTATGCCTGGCCAAATTATAAAAATTGCAATAAGGGCTTTTTAGTTATCAGTTGTCTTTGGATCGAGAGCATCTCTTAGACCATCTCCAAAGAAATTTAATGCAAACAAAGTTATTGTAAAAGTTAAGCCTGGATAAATTAGTAACCAGCTATATTCTTCCATAGACTCAACACCATCTTTTATAAGTGTACCCCAGCTGCTCATTGGAGGCTGAATACCTAGTCCTAAAAAGCTAAGAAAACCCTCTAATAGCATCACTTGAGGTATTGTTAAAGTTGCGTAAACAGCAATTGGTCCCAATATATTGGGTAGCAAGTGTTTTCTAAACATAGATAAATTACTCACCCCCATTGCTTTTGCAGCCATGACAAACTCTTGATTTTTTAAACCGATAACTTGACCTCTGACAATTCTGGCCATTGTTAACCATTCAACAGCTCCAATTGCTCCAAAAAGTAGCCACAAATTTCTGCCAAAAATAACCATTAGTAAAATAATGAAGATAATGAATGGAAGTCCATACAAGACATCAACAATCCTCATCATGACCGAATCAACTTTTCCTCCAGCATACCCAGCAATAATTCCCCAAGAAACACCAATAACCAAAGCAACGCCGGTTGCTACAAAACCAACTAATAATGAAATTCTTGCACCATATAAAATTCTACTTAATAAATCTCTGCCTAAAACATCTGTGCCAAGAATATGAGCAGCGGAAGGTGGAGAGGCTCCTAACTCTAAATTCTGAAATGAGTATGAATATGGTGCTATCCATGGAGCCAATGCTGCACAAAGTATTAATATGAATAAAATTAAAGCCCCAAACATGGCAGCTTTATTTCTAGTTAGTCTATATATAGCATCAGACCATAGAGTTGAACTTTTACTCATGAAGTATCTCTTGATCTAGGATTTAACCACATTGCAGCAAGGTCAGATAATAAGTTGAAAAATACAATCATTGCAGAGAAAAATATTGTTGTGCCTAATATCATTGTGTAATCTCTATTAAATGCTGCTTCAACATAAAATCTTCCTAAGCCTGGTATTTGAAAAATTGTTTCTACAACGAATGATCCTGCTAAAAGACCGGCAATGGCTGGACCTAAAAAAGAGACAACAGGTATTAAGCCACCTTGCATTGCATGCTTGATAACAACATTTTTTTCAGTAAGACCTTTAGCTCTAGCTGTTCTGATAAAATCTTGATTTAAGACTTCTAGCATTCCTCCCCTGCTCAATCTTGCAATATAAGCTGCATATGCAAAACCTAAAGTAATTGAGGGTAGTATTTTATCGCCTGGAAGCTGACCCCATCCAGAAACAGGCAAAATTTCAAGATTAATTCCAAAGATTAATACTAAAAGTGGTCCCATTAAAAAAGTAGGGACACATATACCAATCATAGCTATTGCCATAGGAATAAAATCTAAATAAGTATTTCTTTTTAATGCTGCAAGGACTCCAGATGAAACTCCAATAAGCAATGCTATTAAAATTGCATAAAAAGCTAGCTCAAAAGTCACTGGCAGGCCAGTTGCAATCATTTCAGAAACAGATCTTCCAGGAAATCTAAAAGATGGTCCGAAGTCACCTTGCAAAATACCAGACATGTAAGCAACATACTGCTCCCACTCAGATGCGTTTAAGTTATAAGCTTCATTTAAATTTTTTAAAACTTGAGGTGATACTGCTTTATCAGCATCAAATGGACCGCCTGGTGCCAATTTCACTAAAAAAAATGTAAGGCTGGCTACTGCAAGTAAGACTGGAATTGCCAGTAATAATCTTTTTATAAATATGCTTATCACCTAGCTTTATTCTCTTTCTAAATAAATAAATTTTGGGTGATGGTGATCTAGGATGTGTGGGTTATACCCTTTAACATCAGATGATAATTGGTAATTTCTAACATATGTATATAGAGGAATTATTGGCATGTTATCAATTAAGATCTTTTCTGCTTCATTAAGAAGTCTATATCTCTCTTCCTGATTGTTTGTTGAGTTAGCCTTTGCTACCAGTGAGTCATAGTCAGCATTTTCCCAGCCTGTTTTATTATTACCTCTATTTGGTCTCATGAGGTCTAAGAAAGTATTAGGATCTTCATAATCACCAATCCATCCAGCTCTAGAAACTTGGAAATCTCCAACCATCTCTCTACTAAGATATACCTTCCAATCTTGGTTAACCAATTCAACGGTAATTCCTAAATTTTGTTGCCACATCTGCTGAATTGCTAATGCTACTTTTCTATGATCTTCATTCGTATTAAATAAAATTTCTAATTTAGGAAACAAGTTATCATCAGAGTAACCAGCATCGTTAAGCAGCTCTTTAGCAAGATCAGGATCAAATGGAATGACGGTATCTGGCTGATAGCCATTAGAACCAGGTGGCGTAAATGAATAGGCTGGTATTTGCCCACATTTAGTAACTTTTTCAACCAAAAGTTTCCTATCTATTGCATAGGCGAGTGCTTTTCTAACTCTTACATCCTTTAAAACTGGGTTATTCGTATTAAGTCTGTAAAAGTATGTACCCATATATGGATCTATTCTTAAGTCAGGATTATTTTCCTCGATATAAATAGGACATTTTTGAGAAGGTAATGTGCTTGTGACATGAAGCTGCCCTGCTCTAAACATTCTGTCTTCTGTCATAACATTTGAAACAGGATAATAATGGATCTGATTTAATCTAACTGAAGAAGAATCCCAATAATTAGGATTTTTTTCTACAACAATTCTGTTATTGAGCTCCCATGATTTTAGGTTGAAAGCGCCATTACATACGAAATTACCAGGCCTTGTCCACTCACCATTACGATCATCTATTGAACCATGTTTTAAAACAGTTTCTTTGTGAACTGGCCATGTGCTGTAATGACTTAACATACCAATAAAAAAAGGAGTTGGAGCTTTTAAAGTTACTTTTAGAGTATATTTATCAATCGCCTTAATACCCACCCTATTAAAGTCATCGATTAATCCTGTGTGATATTCCGATGCTCCGACTAAGTAATAAAGCATATCTGGATATTGAGAACCAAGACTAGCAGTTAAAATTCTTTTCCAAGACCATACAAAATCTTCTGCAGTTAGTTCGTCGCCATTTGACCATTTACCATTCTTTCGTAAATTAAAAATATATTCTTTACCATCTTCACTGATTTGCCATGATTCTGCAGCGCCTGGCAAATTACCATCACCAAATGCATTTGGAATTGTTAATCCTTCGCATAAAGAAATTAGTATGTGGTGTTCTGGTACTCCAGTAACAATATGAGGATCAATACCCTGAGGTTCTGAACCATTTCCAAAATGAAAAATTTGATTCTCTAAACCATCATCAACAGGAGATGTGCTTGAAGAGCAACCAATCAAAAAAGCAACAGTAAATAACGCAATTAGATGTTTCATATTAAAAAGCCAGGTTATCAAGGTTTACTCTAGCTGAGTCAATTACCTCTTCATTAATTAAAGATGAAATATTTCTTGAGATTCTTTCTTCTGTAAAATTATTATATTGTTCAAGCAGGTCCTCAATAGATTCAATAGAGGGCTTATTAATACTCAACAAATCTACTATATAAATATCCCCATCTCTTGTACTAACACTAATAGAGCTATCTGGAGATGATTTAAATATCTCTGAGATAACCTCCTGAGGAAGAAGAGATGAATATCTTTTAACCTCAACAAATGATTCTTTAGAAAGAAAATCATATGCTTTTAAGAAGGATTCTAGTGTATTTTCTTTTTTTGCTAAATCCAGTTCAGCAGAAAGCAAAGCTTGTTTTTCAATAGTCTTACTTTCAGATAAATAATTTGCTACCAAGTCTTTAACACCATCATATGGTTGAAGTTCAGGCTCTTGAACTGAGGAAACTGATAAAACAATGAGTGAGTCACCAAGATCAATAAAACCTGGTATACCAATTTGTGAATCAGTTGAAAAAACAAAATCTTTGATTCTTGAATCTGTAATTTCAAAATCAAAATCATTAAAAGATATATTGGTTTTCAGATTTACATTTTTAGCTAATGAAGTTGCAATTGTATTCAAGGACTCGTTAGAAAAAATCATCTCATCTATTGAATTAGAATCATCATTCATTAAAGCAACTGATTCTGATTGAATTAACTCTTCGATCAAAACACTCTCCATCTCAGATATTGACATAACCTCAGACTTATTAAGCTCGGTTACTTTTAAAATATGAAAAGTATCTTCTAGCTCTACAATATTACTAAGTTCATTGATATTTAAATCTTGTAAAGCAACAGCAAATTGTTCAGGAAAGACATCTGCATCAAAATATTCTAAATCTCCACCATTATCCTTAGTAACAACATCATCACTATATATTTTAGCCAACTCAGAGAAACTATCTCCATCTGTTAGCTTTGAATAAACTTCAGATGCAACCTCAAAAGCTGTTTCGTTAGAAGTATGATTCGACTTCTCAATCATAATATGAGCAAATCTAATTTCATCCCTTCCACTAATACGTGCTAAATAATCGGCATAAGCATTATCCACATATCCGTCTGGAACCTGAACTAAATCTTTGTAATCCTCAGACGTTAATACAAAATATTCGAATGACCGTTTCTCATCTGAGAAAAACATAATTTGATTGTTTTCATAGTAATCTTTAAGTTCTTCATCAGAGTTCACTATTTGATTTTTTAAAAGGTTTGAATCAAGTTTAATAAAATCAATATCAACTGATTGCTCCAAAATCTGTGCTAACTCTTTGACTTCAACCTCTGTAGTAAATCTAGAAGATGCTATTGCAATTCTGAACATCTCAGAGGCCATCATATCTTTAGTCATTTCTATATAAGAATCTTTTGTATATCCAGCTGCATTAACCTGTGCTTCATAGATACCTTCATCAAAAACTCCATCGATTTGAAATACTGGATTTCTAATAATAGATTTTTTTGCTTGTTTTTCAGTATCTTTATTTACAAGACCTAATGATCGAGATTCTGATAGTAAAACCTTTTGAGAAATTAATTCTTGTTTTACAGCTTCTAGCTGAATAGATTCGTCCAGTTCATTAAAATCAAAATCATCACCATAAACATTTTTAAATTTTTGAACAGTCATATTAGTAGCAACCTGAAGATCAGCTTGAGTAATATCCTCTCCATTTACTGAACCAAATGAATTTTGAAAAGTTGTGCCTAAAGAAGAGGTACCAAGAAATACAAAAGGTAATGCACAAGCAGCAATTACAATAAATAATCTAGGTCCAGTTAAAAAATTTCTGAGTGATTCCATCATAGCGATATAATTATAAATAAAAAAAGGGTGCGGAAGCACCCTTTTTTAAAGTTAATAAAACTTAGCTGTTTTTAACCTTATCTTTAAGGCCTTTACCAGCTTTAAAACCTGGAACTTTTGAAGCAGCAATATGCATTGATGCGCCTGTTTGAGGATTTCTACCCTCTCTAGCAGCTCTATGCCTTACTGAAAATGTTCCAAAACCTACTAGTGATACGGAATCACCATTACCTAAAGCATCACCGATACCTCCTAAAACTGCATCAACAGCTCTGCCTGCTGAAGCTTTAGAAATATCTGCATCACCTGCAACTGCATCAATCAAATCTGATTTATTCATATTAAATACTCCTCTGTATAAATTTATTTATATAAATACCCTTCTATGAAAAGCTTTTTAAGGCTAAAAGTCAAGCAAATAAAGGCTTTTAATGAGCTTGTTTATTTTCTGTTTTAGATTTTCTAGCTCTTGTAGTTTTATTTTTTATATCTTCCGTACTTTTATTGAGAGGTGTTGGCTCACTAACAAGTGCATGTGAAATAACTTCGTCTACCCAGTCAACTGGAATAATATTTAAAGATTTTAGAATTTGCTCAGGAATCTCTTGCAAATCTGATTCGTTTTCTTTTGGGATAATCACATTTTTGATACCGCCCCTTTTAGCAGCAAGCAGCTTCTCTTTTAGGCCTCCAATTTTTAAAATCTGACCTCTTAATGTAATCTCTCCTGTCATTGCAGTATCAGCCCTCACAGGGATTCCAGTAAAAATTGAAATTAATGAAATAGCCATAGCACCACCAGCACTTGGACCATCCTTAGGAGTAGCTCCTTCAGGAACATGGATATGCACATCATGTTTTTCATAGAAGTCAGGCTTTATACCTAATGAACTAGCTCTAGACCTCACAACAGTCAATGCAGCTTGAATAGATTCCTGCATTACATCACCCAAGGATCCAGTTTTTATAATTCTTCCTTTACCATCTATGTGAGAGGCTTCAATTGTTAGGAGCTCGCCACCTACTTCTGTCCAGGCTAATCCGGTTACTTGACCGATGGCGTTATCCTTTTCAGCGATACCGTATTTAAATTTTCTAACACCAGAAAACTTCTCAAGGTTTTTGTTAGTGATATTTGTTGATTTAGTAAGAACCTTTTTTGACAAGAGTCTTTCTTTAACAACTTTTCTAAGTATTTTTGCAATTTGCCTCTCAAGACCCCTTACACCAGCTTCTCTTGTGTAATATCTAATCAATGAGAGTATTACTTCTTTATTTAAGTTGATTTCTTTATTCTGGAGTCCATTTCTTTCCATTTGTTTTGGTAAAAGATATTTTGAAGCTATGTTAAGTTTTTCGTCCTCTATATATCCTGGAATTCTAATTATTTCCATTCTATCTAAAAGAGGTGTTGGGATATTTAAACTATTAGCTGTACATACAAACATCACTTCTGATAAATCATAATCAACTTCTAAATAATGATCACTAAAAGTATTATTTTGTTCAGGATCTAAGACTTCTAGTAATGCCGAGGCAGGGTCACCCCTATGATCCATACCAATCTTATCTATTTCATCTAACAAGAAAAGAGGATTCTTAACGCCAACTTTAGAAAGCTTTTGAATTATTTTTCCAGGCATTGAACCAATATATGTTCTTCTATGTCCCCTAATTTCAGACTCATCTCTGACCCCGCCAAGAGACATTCTTACAAACTTTCTATTTGTAGCTCTTGCTATTGATTCTCCAAGAGATGTCTTACCAACTCCTGGAGGACCAACCAAGCACAAGACTGGTGCTTTCATTGATTTAACTCTTTTTTGAACTGCTAAATATTCAATAATTCTCTCTTTAACCTCTTCAAGACCATAATGATCTTCCTCTAATATATCTAAGGAGGCTTGAATATCAGTTTTTACTTTTGATCGTTTTTTCCAAGGGACCTCAACAAGACAATCTAGATAAGATCGAACAACAGAAGCTTCGGCTGAAGATGGTGACATATGCTTAAATTTTGCTAATTCACTTTTTGCTTTTTTCAAAGCATCTTTAGGCATTCCTACTGTATTAATTTTATCTTCTAAGAGCTCCAGCTCATCTCCCTCTTCCCCAATTTCTCCAAGTTCTTTTTGGGCGGCTTTAATCTGCTCATTGAGATAATATTCTCTTTGAGATTTTTCCATTTGTTTTTTTACACGCTCTCTTATCTTTTTTTCAACATCTACAACATCTAGTTGAGATTCAATAAACATTAATACCTTCTCTGATCTCTCCTTAAGGTCAGCTATTGCCAATATTTCTTGTTTTTTTGATGTTTCGATAGGCAAATGCCCGGTGATTGTATCTATAAGCTTTGATAAATCATCTAATGAATCAACAGTTGAAACTATTTCAGGGGGAATTCTTTTTGTTATGCCGATATAGTCTTCGAATTTAGCTTTTATAAATCTAACTAAGTTTGAAGCATCTGCTTCTTTAAGAGGTATATCATCAACAGAAATAACTCTAGCTAGATCATATAAATCTTTTCCAATAAGTTTTTCTATTGAACATCTTTTATGACCTTCAACAAGAACTTTCATTGTTCCATCTGGGAGCTTGATAAGTTGAAGTAAATTACTTATTGATGCATTTTTATATATATCTTTAAATTCAGGGTCTTCGATTGCAGGATCAAGCTGACTAACTAGTACAAGTTTTTTATTTGAAGACATTGCAACATTTAGGGCTTCAATTGATTTTGGCCTGCCGACAAATAAAGTTGTAACTATTCCTGGAAAAACTACAACGTCTCTAAGGGGTATTAATGGTAAATCTGATTTTATATCTTTCATATACCCAATATAGGGATTGTTATGAAAATATCAATTAGCAGAGGATTTTTTTCTAGAAGTTTTAAGTAATTTAATTGGCTCTGATTTAGAAATAACAGTATTTTCATCAATGATGACTTTTTCTAAGTCAGTATTAGGAAGTTCGAACATAGTTTCCATAAGAATGTCTTCCATAATCGAACGCAAACCCCTTGCTCCAGTTTTTCTTTTTATGGCTTGCCTAGCAATTTCAACAAGAGCTTCATCTCTAAAATTTAATTCAACATTATCAATTTCAAATAAATGCTTATATTGATTCACTAATGCATTTTTTGGTTCTTTTAGTATTCTTACTAAAGCATGCTCATCTAATTCATGAAGATTTGAAATTACTGGAAGTCTACCAACAAACTCAGGAATTAAACCATATTTAACTAGATCCTCAGGCTCAAGATTATCAACACTTGTTGATATGGATTGAACATTAGATGTCTTACTAACTTCTGCTCCAAAACCTATACCAGTATTTGAATTCCTTTGATCAATAACTTTATCTAGACCTGAAAATGCACCACCGCAGATAAATAATATATTTGATGTGTCGATTTGAATAAATTCTTGTTGGGGATGCTTTCTTCCGCCTTGTGGTGGAATCGATGCAACAGTTCCCTCAATTAGCTTTAGAAGAGCTTGCTGAACGCCTTCGCCAGAAACATCTCTTGTTATCGAGGGGTTATCAGATTTTCTAGCAATTTTATCTATCTCATCAATATAAACGATACCTAGCTGAGCTTTTTCTGGATCATAATCAGACTTTTGTAGTAGTTTCTGAATTATATTTTCAACATCTTCCCCTACGTAACCAGCCTCAGTTAATGTTGTAGCATCGGCAATAGTAAATGGAACGTTTAAAATTTTTGCTAAGGTCTGAGCTAATAAAGTTTTACCACTTCCTGTAGGACCTAGTAATAAGACATTACTTTTTTGGAGCTCAACACCGTCTTTTAAATCATTTTTTTTAAGTCTTTTATAATGGTTATATACGGCAACGGAAAGAACTTTTTTAGCCTTCTCTTGACCGATAACATACTCATCAAGTTTCTGAAAAATTTCAAGAGGAGAAGGAAGTTCATCCAAAGAAATATCTTCCTCACTTTTAATTTCTTCTTCAATAATATCATTGCATAAATCTACACATTCGTTGCAGATATAAACACTTGGTCCAGCTATTAATTTTTTTACATCATCTTGAACCTTTCCACAAAATGAGCAATTTAATTTATCAGCTGATGTATCACTTGGCATTAGACTTATCTCTTTGATTAAGAATACTATCAACGATGCCATATTTTATAGCTGCTGGTGCATCTAAAAAGTTATCTCGATCAGTGTCTTTCTCTATTTTTTTAATAGTTTGCCCCGTGTGCTTTGCAAGAATTTCATTAACAACTTTTTTCATATGAAGAATTTCTTTTGCGTGTATCTCGAAGTCAGAAGCCTGACCTTGAAATCCTCCAAGAGGTTGATGGATCATAATTCTTGAATTAGGCAAAGCAAATCTTTTGCCCTTATCCCCACCCGCTAACAATATTGCCCCCATACTTGCAGCCTGACCAATACATAGTGTTGATATTGATGGTGATACAAATTGCATGGTGTCATAGATAGCTAAACCAGCAGAAATGCTGCCACCAGGAGAATTTATATATATGGCTATGTCTTTTTCTGGATTTTCTGACTCTAAAAATAATAATTGAGCAACAACCAAATTAGACATATAGTCATCTACGGGTCCAGATAAAAATATAACTCTTTCTTTTAATAATCTTGAATAGATATCAAAAGACCTTTCACCTCGAGGTGTTTGCTCGATTACCATTGGAATTAGTGCTGACTCTATTTCTTTCATATACATGTATTTATTATTTATTTATTTGCTAGTTCTGAAAATTTTATCACCTTATCTTTAGATTTAAGGGCTTTTTCTAAATTTTCAATCAATTGCTGCTCCAAAGCAATCATTCTAAATTGCTCAAGTTGCTGTGGTTGATTTTTAACCCATTGTTTAAATTGCTCAGAATCCTTGTATTTCTCAGATTCTTTTTCAATAAATGAGTCTAGCGTTACCGAATCAGCTGTGATTTCAAAATGATTTATTAATTCTGCAAAAAGTAAATCAAGTTTCACTCTTTTTTCTGCATTCTCCATAAAAGTGTCAATTGGAAATAGATCATCCTCTGCTTTATCCTCTGTATGACCAATTCTCATCAAAGCATCTTTTCTCATAAGATCTGCTTGTTCTTTAACAGTAACATTGGGAACGTTAAAAGAATTAGTTTTTAATAAAGTTTCATAGATTGACTCTTTGGTGAGATCCTTCTCTTGAACTTCAACTTCCTTTGTCATTCTTTTTGATATTTCTTCTTTAAAAGCAAGCTCATCTTTTACATCCATATCTAATTTTTTAAATAAGTCAGTATTTATTTCTGCTTCGTGAAGCTCTTGAACATTTTTAAGATTAATTTCAAATTCAGCTTCAACCCCTGCTAAGTCACTCTTAAAGTAGTCATCTGGAAATTTGGCTTGTATAGAAAATTTTGAAGGTTCTTTGTCTAAAATAGCATCTTCAAATCCAGGAATCATTGAGTTGCTTCCTAAAACCAACTTAAAATCTTGTGCTGAATTGCCTTCAAATTCTTCATTGTTAATTTTTCCAACAAAGTCAATTACTACCTGATCATCTTTCTTTGCTTTTCTTTTCACATCTTTCCAATCACCATATCTCTTAACAATATCTTTAATAGCTAAATCTATGTCGCTGTCTGTTATAGAGATCGAAACTTTGTCGTAATTTGTCCACCTACTTAGCTTTGGCTTTATCTCAGGAAACACCTCAAATATAGCCGAATATGATATAGGTTTTGATGGATCTTCACTCTCAAGATTAACTGTAGGAGCTGATGCTGGGCGAATTTTATTTTCAGCTAGAGCTTCTGGATAAGAGCTTTGTATTAAATCATTTACAACATCAGCATGAATAGATTTTCCATACCTTTGCTCTAAAACATCATTTGGAACTTTACCTTTTCTGAAACCGTCTAGTTTTGCCTGACCTTTAATATTATTTAATTTAGATTGGAATTTTGAATTGTAATCTTCAACAGGAATGGAAACTGTAAGCTTTCTCTCTAAGTCTTTTAATTTTTTTAATTTACTACTCATACTTATACCTAATTTGATGGGGCGAGCGATGGGGTTCGAACCCACGGCCTCCGGAGCCACAATCCAGCGCTCTAACCAACTGAGCTACGCCCGCCACGAAACGAAACATTATAGATTAAAAAATAGAATTATTATTTTTTTTTAATAGGATTCTTCCCTGTAATGCATTATTATTTTTACATAGGGGAAACAAATGAGTAATTTTTTAGATGACACAACAAAGTTTGTAAATAAAGCTTTAAGGTTCCTTGATATCTCACCGGGACTTGCTAATAAAATAATAACTTGCAACTCAACTTACACAGTAAGATTTGGAGTTCGTCTGAGAGGTGAAATACATACATTTGAGGGCTGGAGATCAGTTCATTCTGAACACATGGAGCCAACCAAAGGCGGTATCAGGTTTGATTTAGCAACGCATGTTGAAGAAGTTGAAGCGCTTGCTGCTTTAATGTCTTATAAAAATGCAATAATTAATGTTCCTTTTGGTGGCTCTAAAGGTGGTTTAAAAATTAATCCTAATGATTGGGATAAAAGAGAAATTGAGAAAATTACAAGAAGATTTGCACAAGAATTAATTAAAAGAGATTTAATCAGTCCTTCTCAGAATGTACCAGCACCAGATATTGGTACCTCTTCAACTGAGATGGCATGGATTGCAGATGAGTATAGAAAAATTAAACCAACTGATATCAACTCATCTGCATGTGTTACTGGAAAACCAGCAAACAAAAATGGTCTAGTTGGAAGAGAAGAAGCAACTGGAAGAGGTGTTCAATATATTTTAAGAGAGTTTTTTCGTAATGAAGATCTCTTAAAATTAATAAAATTTAGTTCTAATATGGAAGATAAAACTTTTATTATCCAAGGATTGGGCAATGTTGGTTATCATGCAGCTAAATTTATTAGCGAAGATAATAAATCAAAATTAATTGGAATTGCTGAGTTTAATGGAGGCATATATAACAAAGATGGAATTAATGTCGAGCATGCAAAAAAATATTTTCTAAAACATGGTTCATTTGAAGACTACCCCAAAGGCCTATTCATAAAAGATGCCTCTTTGTTGCTTAAAAAACAATGCGATATATTAATTCCAGCAGCTAGAGAAAATGTCATAACTGAGAAAAATGCCAATGACATAAAAGCTAAATTAATTGTTGAAGCTGCAAATGGCCCAATTACTTATAAAGCTCATTCCATTCTAAATAAGAAGAAAGTTTTTGTTATTCCTGATATTTTAGCCAATTCTGGAGGTGTTGCAGTAAGTTATTTTGAGTGGGTTAAAAATATTAGGCGCATCAGATTTGGTAGATTGGAAAAGAGAAAAAATATCATTCAAATGAATAGTCTAATAGAGGCAATTGAATCTATGACTGGTACTTCGATGCCTGCAAAGTATAAAAACAACTTCCTCGAAGGTACTAATGAGATTGATCTAATAAGATCAGGGCTTGATGATATGATGATTGACGGTTTTCAAGAGGTAAAAAAAGTTTTTATTTCAAATAAAAAAATTCCAGATTTCAGAACAGCCTCCTATATGGTTGCAATTGATAAAATTGCTATGTCATATGACTCTATTGGCTTATAGGAAATAAGGACACAGGGCTATCTTCATCCCAAACTTTATAATTAATCATTACGTTTTTAAGGATAGTACTTTTAAGAAATTTTGATAACCACTTTTTTACTTTTGGAATTTCTTCATTGTTATCAAACCATTCTGAATTGGCAATTCTAAATTGTCTTATAAATGGCAAAATTGCAATATCAATTTTATTTATAGAGTTTGTAAAAAACCAATCATGATTTGAGTCATTAATATATAGTTCGATTTCTTTTAAGATATTAAAACAGCATTCCCTATGGTAACTTTCATCAACATCATTATATCTTGAGGAATATTTATATCTATCAAGATGAAATTTAAAAGTTGAATCAAATAAGCTAATTGTGTTTTCAGTATATAAAGTTTCTGATTTAGAAAGTTTATCTTCAAAAAAAAATTTTTGCTCAAGACACCAATTGATAATATCAATACTCTCATCAATAACTTTTCCGTTTTCAAGAAGCATTACAGGAACAGTTCCTTTTGGTGATAATTTGATCATTGAAGGTGGTTTATTTTTAAGACTAACCTCTCTAAGCTCACAAGATATATCTGATAGATATAAGGCCATTCTGGCCCTCATCGCATAAGGGCATCTTTTAAAAGAATATAAAATTGGCATATTAAATTTTAGATTTTCTAATCTCTTCTCGAGGACCAATGTGTTTTTGATTCCTCTTTTTAGCTAAATCAACTTGCTTCTGCCTACTCATATACCTAGCTTTTTGTTCATCAGTTGTGTTTTTATAGCATTTTGGGCATGCAACACCTCTAATGTATTCATTTGTTTCTTTATCTCTCTCTGTGATTGGCATTCGGCATCCATGACACATATCGTATGTGCCTACTGAAAGATCATGTTTAACAGATACTCTATCATCAAAAACAAAACATTCTCCATCCCAAAGAGATTCCTCTGAATTAACCCTTTCAAAATAATTAAGAATACCTCCTTTTAGATGACTTACATTTTTAAATCCGTCTTGAATCATAAATGATGAGGCTTTTTCACACCTTATACCTCCAGTACAAAACATAGCTATTTTTTTTTCATTTTTTTCTTCTTTTGTAAAATTTTGATCTTTTATCCATTGAGGGAATTCTCTAAATTTAACTGTATTTGGGTTGATAGCATTTTTAAATGTTCCTATTGAGCATTCGTAATCATTTCTTGTATCAATCAAGATTACATCTTGATCAGAAATTAATTCATTCCAATTTTCAGGCTCCACATAATTTCCAACTATTTTGTTTGGGTCTACGGAATCATCTCCTATTGTGACAATTTCTTTTTTTAGTTTTATTTTCAGTCTTACAAAAGGGTTTTCATCTGACTCTGAATATTTAATATCTAATTCTGAAAAACCTTTAATTGTTTTTAGAAAATTAACTGCATTAACGATATTGATGGCCTCTCCAGATATTGTTCCATTTATGCCTTCTGAACCAACTAAAATTGTTCCATAAATAGAAAGTTTTTTTAGCTCAACTCGAATGCTATTTTGAAGCTCTTCTGGGCAATCGATAGATGAAAACTTATATAATGCTGCAACTGAATACATAATAATATTTTACTATATAGCCATTCAATAGGATTTATTTATCGAAGAACGATTTTTTTGAAGAATCAAAAAAATTATTTATAAAATCTTTATCAAGCAACTGATAATCATAAATGATTGAGGATTCAGTTTTATTGGCGACACCTAATATTGAACAAAGGCTTGAATTATTCATTTTGTCACTCATTTTAATACATTCGTCTATCCATAAGTATTTTTGATTATCCTGAAGTTCTTTAACTCTAGTTTTAAGGGGTTTAGCATAATGAAAATCAAAAATTATCTCATCAATAAGGTTTTCTTTATTAAATAAGATTAATGCAGGCAGGTTGATATATCTTTTTCCGAAATATATTTTTTTTTCTTCTTGTATTACCTTAAAACCGTCATTGAGTTGAGGGAAAGACCACATAGAGGCTATTCTTGTTCTATTCTTTTCAATGATGGATGTAAGATCAATTTCATTTTCAATAAGGCTTTTTTCATAAAATAAATTTCTTCCAAGACCAAAACCAATAATATTTGCACCGAGTAGATTCATTACTGTTGGAGCAACATCAAACATGGAGCCAGGTTTTAATATTTTTCTTGGTAATTGCTCTTGAGAAAATATATAGAATAGATTTTTTCTATCTTGATCTTCTAGTTGATACGATGCCGTATTTTTTAATGCTAAATGGTCTGATAAAACTACAAGCACAGTATCTTTGTATGATTTATCAGTAATAATATTTTCAATAAATTTTGCTGCCATTTTATCTGCGCAATGAATAGAATTAAGAATTGGATTCGTTCCATCTTGATATTTAATGTCTTTGCATGATCTTGATAAATAACCATTAGGATGATGGGTATCGAGTGTTAATGTAAATAATCCATAAGGACTATCGCTAGACCTAAAATGTTTTAACCTATCCATATTAATTTCGTAGAGCGAATCATCAAATAGTCCCCATGGAGATCTATAAGAGCCATCAATTAGGCGTGACTTCAACTCCTCCCAGCCCTCTACAGAAGTGAAACCATGAGAATCATAAAATTTACCTTTTCCAGCAAATTCAAGTTCTGAGCCACCTATATAATGAAGGTCATATGAATTATTTTTTAATACATCCCCGATACAGGTTGCTGATGTTAAAAACTTATCCATTCCCCCCATATTGTTTGCGACCTCAATGTTTGTTAATAATGGAATACCGCACTGAGAAGCTACCATCCCTGCTATTGTCCAGTTAGTTGCATAGGGAGAAATAATATTTGTAAAGCTAATGGCTTTTTCTTCAAGCCTAGTAAGATTTGGAGTCAAGTTAGGGAAAATATCATTGTTTGTATAAGTTCTCTCAAATTGCTCTAGGTACAAAAAAATAATATTTTTTGGATTCTTTTTAAACTGTATATTAGTTTCATAAAAATAATCGATATCATTTGGATCAAAAAATTCTTCTGAAAAAAATTTATTAGCATCAATTAAAAGCGGGTTTAAAAAAAATAATGTTAGAGAAGAAAATAGTAACAAATGACTTCTATGATTTTCCCTGTTTTCATTAACAATAATTTTGTTCTTGCAGATTAGTAATATAGATAAAGATGATAAGAAAAATAAAAATAATATTGTTCCAGGAATAATATATTCATCTACTCCAAACCCAGTAATACCATGCATTAAATGAAAAATGACCGCTTCATTTAATCCATTACCAGACAGGAAATCAAAGAAAAAATATGCACCTAAAAATATTAGATTTAGGAAAATAATTATAAGAAAACTAGCTTTAAAAAAATTGTTCTTAAAATTAACTTTTAAGGATAAGTATAGTAAAAGTAAGACTAGTGCAAAGTTAAAAAAAGACATTTTAATATTATAAAAGAAAATGGCGCGCCTGAAGAGATTCGAACTCCTGACCCACTGCTTAGAAGGCAGTTGCTCTATCCAGCTGAGCTACAGGCGCGTGGTCGGGGTAGTAAGATTCGAACTTACGACCACTCGCTCCCAAAGCGAGTGCGCTACCAGACTGCGCTATACCCCGAGGGTGCAAATATTAAAGTTTATCTAAAAAATAAGCAATGATGATATGAATAAATATTTAGAAATGCGATAATATTTTTATGGTTGCTAAAATTTTAGATGGTAAAAAACTTGCTTCATTAAGTGAAGAAGAAATTAAAAATGAAGTCTCTGTTCTTCTTTCAAAAGGGATTCAACCTACTCTTGCTACTATATTGGTAGGTAATGATCCTGCTTCTGAAACCTACGTTCGAATGAAAAGAAACACATGTAAGAAAGTTGGCATGGAATCTATCGCTGTAGAGCTTCCTGAGACAACATCAACAGAAGAATTACTTGAAGCAATTCAAAAATTAAATAACGACTCCAATGTCCATGGAATTTTATTACAGCATCCTGTTCCTTCTCAAATTGATGAGAGAAGATGTTTTGATGCAATAGATATAGAAAAAGACGTGGATGGCGTCACCTGTTTAGGTTTTGGCAATATGTCTATGGGTATTGAGGCATATGGTTCATGCACCCCAGCAGGCATAATGAGACTCATTAAGCACTATGATCTTGATATACAAGGGTTGAATGCTGTAGTCGTTGGTAGAAGTCCCATCCTTGGAAAACCTATGGCAATGATGCTTTTAAATCTTAATGCTACCGTAACTATATGTCATTCAAGAACTAGAAATATTGAATCAATTATCAAACAAGCTGATCTAGTAGTCGGTGCAGTAGGTATTCCTAGATTTATAAAGACTGAGTGGATAAAAAAAGATGCAATTATTATTGATGCAGGATTTCATCCTGAAAAGTGCGGAGATATAGATTTGGAAAAAATAGATGAAATTTCTTCGGCCTATACTCCAGTTCCTGGTGGCGTAGGACCAATGACAATAAATACTTTGATATTACATACAATGCAGTCAGCAAAAAAATTAATAAATAATTAATTTTTTTCAGGCTGGGTATCGGCCTCTTTAGCCTCACTATTTTCGTTTGGAGTTTCAGGCTCTGGCTCTGAATCACCCTCAATAACTTCACCCTCTGCTTGAGCATCACTATTGCCCTTAAATGGAAATGGTTTTTCATCCGTTTTAAACAATAGAAATGAAAGAGAATCGCCAAAAAACTCTAAAAGGTGTTCGTTAAAATTTGCTATAGAATCATTAGGTTTTGATGTGAATAAATAAAAGAGAAACTGTATAAAAGCAAGTCCAAGACAAATAGTTAATACAAAATTAATTGCAAAGCCATATAGAAGCATGAACAAAAATCTTATCCATTTGCTAGTTTTTAAAATTTCATCTTTATCTATATCTATTTGATTCATAACTTTTTCCTAATATGTGAATTCTACATCAACTTCATGAGGATTTTTAACAAGATCATCTATTAATGTTTTTGGTGATGAGCTTTTGTAAATAATATCATGTAAGGAATCTACTAAAGGCATTTTTATATTTAAATTAGATGATTCTTCTTTAATTACTTCCAAAGTCCTTACACCCTCAGCAACTTGTCCAACTCTGTCTTTAGCTTCTTTTAAACTCAAACCACCTCCAAGATGAGTTCCAAGCTGAAAGTTTCTTGAGAGATTTGAGGTGCATGTAGCAACAAGATCGCCCATGCCTGCAAGACCAAGAAATGTAATTGGATTTGCGCCTTTCGCAACAGCAAATCTACTCATTTCTGCCATACTTCTGGTAAGTATTAACCCTACAGCATTCTCCCCAACACCCATGGCATCTGCCATCCCACAAATGATTGCATAAATATTTTTTAGCGCTCCTGCTAATTCAACTCCTTGAATATCATTAGATGAGTAAACTTTAAAAGAATCTGATGAAAGTGCATCTTTAACACAATTTATTAAAACATTACTAGTACTTGCAATTACCGTGCCTGCAACTTTATTTTCAGCTATCTCTCTTGCTAAATTAGGGCCGCTCAATACTCCAACACTATTGATATTTAAATCAACATTCATAGAAATGATATCTGACATAGATCTGAAAGGATCTAACTTAATACCTTTTGTGCATGAAATAATATGAGCCCCACCCTCAATCAAAGGGACTATTCTTTGAACTATATTTTCAAAAATAATACTGGGTGTAGCGATTAAGATAATATCTGAATCCTTCAAAACCTCTTCTAGATTTTCTGAAGCTGCTATATTTGATGAAAGTTTGAGCTCTGGATGATAGGTAGAGTTTGCTCCCTCAGAATTAATCCTCAGCGCTTGCTCAGAATCTCTAACCCACAATGAGACATTATTACCATTGGATGCAGCTATATTTGCTAAAACAGTTCCAAAGCTCCCTCCTCCCAGAACTGCAATTTTTTTTATGTTGTCCATTTTATGATAGATATTTATCTAATTGCCTTAAGTATTTTGAGGGGTCTTGAGGTGAGCCACCTTCGGCAATAACAGCATAATCATATAAGAAATCAACATATGAATTAAATTGTTTGCCTTTCATGTCTTTAAGTTTTTTTACAAGCTTGTGCTTGATATTAATTTCAAATATAGGATTAGATGATCCCAAGGTTTGACCTGAAGCTTCTAAAATTTTTCTAAGCTGAGCTCCCGGCTCATGCTTAGGAAGAACAATACAACTTGCAGAATCTGTTAAGCGTGAACTAATGACAACATCAGAAACTTTTTTATCAAGGTGTTTTTTTATTTTCTCAATTATCCCTTGATCAGCTTCAGATACTTTTTTATTTGAGTCTTCATTTACTTCATCCTCTTTGGCTGCATTGACAAGCTCTTTACCCTTGAATTCCATTAGACCAGCCATAAGCCATTCATCAATTCTATCTGTCAGAAGAATAACCTCAACGCCCTTTGATTTTAGACCTTCTATATGAGGTGAATTAACAGCTGCCTCATAGGTATCAGCAACACAAAAATAAATTTTATCTTGGTCCTCACTCATTCTTCCAACATAATCATCTAAAGTTTGATTGACTGAATTTCCACTTGAGTAAGTTGATGCAAAAAGCATTAGGCTTGCAATAATTTCTTTATTTTCAAGATCTTCTGCTGGCCCTTCTTTTAAAACTAAGCCATATTCATCCCAAAATTCTTTGTACTTTTCAAAGGAATTTTTCTTTAGCTCTGTTAATGAGTCTAGTATTCTTTTAGTTGCAGCTTTTTTTATACTATCAACCAATTGATGTTCTTGTAAGATTTCTCTAGAGACATTCAATGGCAAATCACTCGTATCTATAATCCCTCTAACAAACCTAAGGTACAAAGGTAAAAAGTTGGATGCATCATCCATGATAAAAACTCTTTGAATGTAAAGCTTAACTCCTCTTGGTGATTCTCTATTCCAAAGATCAAATGGGGGTTTTGAGGGTATATATAAAAGATTAGTATATTCATTCTTGCCCTCAACTTTATTGTGAACCCACAGTAAAGGGTCCTCTTGATCGTATGTAATAAATTTATAGAATTCTTTGTACTCTTCATCTTTAATAGATCTTTTTGGCTTTAACCATAAAGCATCAGCATCATTGATTCTTGTTGTATCACTCTCAGAGGTAACCAAATTTAACGGGAAATTTATATATTGAGAATATTTTTCTAACAAAAATTTTACTCTGCCTTCTTCAACAAATTCCTTGTTCTCATCATTTAAATAAATGATGATATCGGTTCCATTTTTTTCTTTTGTAACTTCTTTTAGTTTATATTTTTCTTCACCATTACTTTCCCACAACGTAGCTTTGTCAGATTCTTCATAAACTGATTTAGATATGACCTCAACCTTATCAGCAACCATGAATACAGAATAGAAACCAACTCCAAACTGACCAATAAGATTAGAATCTTTTTTCTTATCACCTGTGATATTGTTTAAAAAAGATGCTGTCCCTGATCTTGCTATTGTTCCAATATTAGCTACAACTTCATCCTCGTTCATTCCTATGCCGTTATCAGAAATAATAATTTTATTTTCATCTCTTAAAATCTTAACGTCTATTTTTAAATCTTTGGTATATTTTGAAATAGATTTATCTTCAACGGATTTAAACCTTAACTTATCAATAGCATCTGATGCATTTGAAACAAGTTCTCTTATAAAAATCTCTTTATTTGAATAAAGAGAATGAATCATTAATTTTAAAAGTTGTTTAGTCTCTGTCTGAAAGATTTTAGTTTTAGTTTTAGCCATGGTTAATGTTCCTCTCTTTACCTATTTGTAGTAATTAATAATAAAAATTCAAGGCTTATAGAGTTTTTATAAGTATGTAACCCTAACAATCTGTGTTATGGAAATAACTAAAATAACCAAAGTATTAAAAACACTTAGGTTGTGGAAGAATTTAAATAATCTTTCCCAGCCCCTATCTCTTGCTGCATTTGTTAATGGAATGATGATATAACCAAGGAAAGAAAAACATACCGCAGTCAATGCAAAATAAACGTCAGTTTGCTGAAAAAATAAGTATGAAACAAGCAATGCTATGAGGGTAATTAATAATAATAAAAGATAGTATCGTGGAAAGATTTTTCTTAAAAAGTTTGAAGCGTTTTGATTATCTAAAACTTTAAAAACCACTGGAGCTGTAAGCAATACTTGAGCAAATATTATGCCTAGAACCAATGAGTAACATAATATGAGTAGACTTAATATAACTATATTCATAATTAAGTGGCGGTCCGACGGGGAATCGAACCCCGAACACCGCCGTGACAGGGCGGAATTATAACCGTTTAACTACCGGACCACTTATTAATATTCGAATAATATAT
>Ga0209137_1001030_pt1 | contig 27484 bp, 23 predicted proteins | sample SaaInl5LU_22_DNA_FD_184642 | JGI IMG/M metagenome (GOLD analysis project Ga0209137, IMG submission 184642) | Marine microbial communities from expanding oxygen minimum zones in the Saanich Inlet - ESP_105LU_22_DNA (SPAdes) (version 2) | ecosystem: Environmental > Aquatic > Marine > Intertidal...
TAAGCATCCGCCCAATTCGTAGTTCCAGCAGCACCGTTGTAAAAACCTGAATCTATCCGGGCGGGAACTCTTTGACTATTATCACCATTAAAAAATTGAGGATTTGTTTTAAACTCAACACCACTTATACTCTGCGACGACCCATCGTTCATGGAACTTTCAACTCTAATGAAATTGGAAGCAGTTCCCACTGGTGTCTGTACATGAAGCCTCGCCACTGGATCCGTCACCCCGATGCCGACGTCGCCCGCCTGTGTTAAAACTATGTTTCCAGCTCCGGATCTCAACGCAACACCCTCGTATCCAGATAATATGGGAATATCTCCCGAATATTTGTAGCTTTGGTCATTCCATGCGAGATCATCGAACCCGAGACCGCGCCACGGGCTACCGGTGTTGTCATCTGGAGACCCGTCACCAGTGTTATCACCGACACTAGCCACCCATAAACGGTTACTGAATATCCCATTATATTGCGACGTACTATCATTTATGTCTAATGTACAACTCGGATCCGTCTTCCCGATGCCGACGTTGCCAGAAGGGTCAAAACACATAGTCGGTGTATTTGTCACCGCACCGAACGAGGGCCAAAACCCAAATGTATTTGTATTATTATAAAACCCCTGACCAAAGACAGTGTTCCCATTTCGTACAAACGCTAGATGTGCCTTAGAACCGCCATCAGTGGGGTGTCTTACTAAATTCACCATCCCGTAATCACCTTGATCGGTCACGTTATCACCGATATGAACAGTTGGTGCAGATGGGTCACTTGCACTTCCACGTACATCTAACGTCGCACCTGGATCCGTCTTCCCGATGCCGACGCGTCCATTATTTTTGATTACCATTTTTTGGGACATTGTAGCATCAGGGTGGTCACTTCTAACAAAAAAATTTAAATCCCCAGTTGTGTTATTAGATCCATCTATTAAAGAAGCCTTAATAGCAGCATGAAACCCGGCATGACTACCAAACATTACAGCACCACCACTACCAGCAATACCATCATCACTTCTCAACGCGAGGGCGCCGCCCATATTCCCATCTTGGTTAAACGAAGTAAATGATGTCTGCCCCTCACCATGTACCTCCAGCTGACCCGTCGGGTCCGTCGTCCCAATCCCGACCTTATTCCCCACCGAATCCACAAAGAGGGTGTTCGTATCCACCGCCAAGTTTGAGGAAATCTCAACATCTCCTGAAAAGGCTTGGACGTTCGTCGCTACCATTTATAAGTACCGGACAATTTTTTTAGGAGCCTATGGCGCTTCTAAAAAAATTGGGTGTTCTTTAGGAGCCCGGGGCGCTCCTAAAAGGGATTTAGTACCCAGTAGATGTTCCGCCGATAGTCGATACACTTCCAGCTGCGTCGCCTGACACATATTCCACAAAAATGTTATAGTACCCCGTAACATCTAAGTTTGTAGAGGGGGTCAGGGTGACCGTTGTCGTAGTCGCACCAACGGTCGTACTCCAAGGATTTGATGTGGCATCACCGAAAATGGAAAGAGGCCCCTTGGCGATGTTGAGGGTACTCGTTGAGGCACCACCCCTCCGACCACCTGTAACATCTATGAAGAGGGTGCTTATTTCTATATCGGATTCAATGAGTTGGGCTGTGATTTTAGCGGAAAAGGCGTGATCTGAAAACACGATGTTGATATTTGGGGCAGTACCGGTCGTAATAGTACCAGTTTGGGAGTAGGTCTTCTTCGTGACCCCACCAGTATTGGTCACAAGACCCCCTGTGACATAGGCGCGTTCCCCGACATACACATCCTTCGCTATACCGACACCACCAGCTACCTTAAGAGCACCCGTAGTTGATGATGCCGCCTCCGTAATATCCGTGACGTCAACACTTTCGAAAGTTGCGTCGGCGGCGTGTATGCTCTTAACAACCCCGAGACCACCCACAACTTGGAGAGCGCCTGTGGTCGTAGATGAGGCATCTGTGGCGTCCCAAACCTTGGCGACACCCCCAACGTTCAGGTTTTCTTGGGTACTCACACCACCGGCAACCCGAAGGGCACCCGTGGTTGTAGAGTCGGAAGTTGTCACATCTGTCACGTTGACACTATCAGCTTCGACATCTTCAAAGTTTGTGTTTGTGGCGTAGATGTCCCCTGCGACACCTAGACCACCACCTGAAAGAATGAGGGCACCACTGGCTTTCGACGTGGAAGGTGTGGTATCAGTAACAGTGACACTGTCCGCTTCGACATCTTCAAAGTTTGTGTTTGTGGCGTAGATGTCCCCTGCAACACCTAGACCACCACCTGAAAGAATGAGGGCACCACTGGCTTTCGACGTGGAAGGTGTGGCATCGGTGACAGTGACACTGTCCGCTTCGACATCTTCAAAGTTTGTGTTTGTGGCGTAGATGTCCCCTGCAACACCTAGACCACCATTCGAGAGGATGAGGGCACCTGTGGTCTTAGAAGTGGCATTCGTAGCGTTCGTGATGGTCGTGATACCCGCTGGGGTCACCGTAAGTCTCGCATTTGTGCTCAGATTTGTGGCGTGATTGGCGATGTTGAATGTGTCATTGACGGAGTTATCGATACCCACAGAGAAGGCTTCTCCTCCATCGACACTGAATGAAACCACGGGGTCATTCGCAGTATCACCACTCGTTGCGAGGGTGACCCGGGCATGATTATCGACTCCATCGCCACCCACATACACACCACCGACACTCGTCGCCACGACATGAAGTGGTTGTGTAGTTGATACCGTACCCACACCCACATGGGACCCCACATAGACATTTGTGGAGTGGATGTTTGAGGCTACACCTAGACCCCCAGAAACTACGAGAGCCCCTGCTGTCCTTGTTGCGGTGTCCGTCGTACTCTGTACCCTCACATCACCACCAACATCGAGGGAAGCCCCGGGGGAAGCCTCGTTGATACCAACCCTTGAAGTACTCACATCCACAAACAAGTTGGAGGCGGCACCCACGGTGAGATCATTCGCGAGGCTCGTCGTACCCGTGACATCGAGGGTTTCATCTACAGTCAAATTGTGATCTATATTGACATTACCAATTAAGTTTATAAGCATTCGGTGCGTCTCATCCTCGTAGTGGAGAATGTGATCATCTGTGAATGTATTTTGTGTATAGCTAATCGAGAACCTGTGTTCATCTGCGTGATAAATAAGGGCGACGTTGGCGTATTCGAGTGGGTCACCTTCTTGGTGTTCAATTATGAACCCACTATCGAGACCAGATACCGAGTTGTTCGCGGCGACACCGAAAATCCGATCCGAAATCGTCACGGATTCCGAATTGAGAATCGTAGTGTTACCACTGAGAGTGAGGTTACCCAAGAACTCAGCCTCGGCGGCGCTCACGACGTATGTCCCACCAGCTGTGAAATAAATGGGAGACTTTTCCAGGAACCCATCAGTTCCAACCATAGGGATGTGTTTGTTGATGGGGTCTGTGAGACCAATCACTGCAATGTTTGAACCTACTTCGACGTTCCCAGTTGTCACGAGACCTGTGGTCACATTTGTGAATTGAATCGTATTTGAAGTCGTGTTTCCAGTATCCGTAACTTGTTGGAGGGTTTGAAGTTGGGTCAAGAGGTTTGAGGGTTCAATCTTTTTGAAATCATTATTCGCATCATTGACATAGACCCAGTTAATGGCAGTTTCATCCAGAACAATTTGGGCGTTAGGAATATCGTTGGCACGACCAATACCTGTGACGAAGATAGTGCCATTCGTTTCGCCAACTTTAACTACCACTCCCACATTTTGAATACTATCTGGAACTGTGTCGGTATAGAATGGTTTCACATTTGACAACCCACCTGCGACGACATTACTCACATAGACAGTTTCACCTTCTATGAAACCCAGTGTATTTACACTTTGTGCTCTACCATATGCCACAGCGATACCCTGACCACCTTGTGTGATAGTAGCATCATTTACTATACCAATTGCGGGCATCGTAGATGGACTATCAGCTCTCGCAAGTCCAACATTTACAACGTTTTGATTATGGGCACCCGTCACATATACCGCATCACCTCTTGAAAGGTCGGTACCAGCGTCATTACGAATACGTATATATGTGTGCATTGGGTACTCATTTATCCAATCTGTCCCGTCATACACGAGTAATTGGTCGGCAACTTGTGCGTTTAAGTTTACATTATAGAGTTGGTCGACTTTCACCTCGACATTTGCGGTGAGATCTGTGATGAGGGCTGTCGTAGGATCGTCGAGTTTGAGTGTATTGGTAACGTAAGCATTACCAACAACGTGCAACTCTGCATCCGGGTATTTGGTGTTTATACCGATGTGATCAGCCTCTACATCCACGTGGAAAGTGTCTGTATCGACAGTCAGATTTGAAGACGCATATACATTACCCACCACGTGCAACTCTGCATCCGGGTATTTGGTGTTTATACCGATGTGATCAGCCTCTACATCCACGTGGAAAGTGTCTGTATCGACAGTCAAATTTGAAGACGCATATACATTACCAACAACGTGGAGCTCTGCATCCGGGTATTTGGTGTTTATACCCACGTGATCAGCCTCAACATCCACGTGGAAAGTGTCCAAATCAACGGTCAAGTTTGAAGACGCATATACATTACCCACGACATGTAACTCAGCGTCGGGATATTTGGTGTTTATACCCACATGGTCGGCTTCGACATCCACATGGAAAGTGTCCAAATCAACGGTCAAATTTGAAGACGCATATACATTGCCAACGACATGTAACTCAGCGTCGGGGTATTTGGTGTTTATACCCACATGGTCAGCTTCGACATCCACATGAAAAGTATCCAAATCAACGGTCAAGTTGGAGGAAGCATATACATTACCCACAACATGGAGTTCTGCGTCGGGGTATTTGGTATTGATACCCACATGGTCAGCCTCCACATCTACATGGAAGGTATCCAAATCGACCGTCAAGTTCGAAGAGGCATACACGTTACCAACGACATGTAGTTCTGCGTCGGGGTATTTGGTGTTTATGCCCACATGGTCGGCTTCGACATCCACGTGGAAAGTATCCAAATCAACGGTCAAGTTGGAGGAAGCATATACATTACCCACGACGTGGAGTTCAGCGTCGGGATATTTAGTGTTTATACCAATGTGATCAGCCTCAACATCTACGTGGAAAGTATCCAAATCAATGGTCAAGTTGGAGGAAGCATACACGTTACCAACGACATGGAGTTCGGCATCGGGGTATTTAGTGTTTATACCCACATGATCAGCCTCAACATCTATGTGGAAAGTGTCATCATCAACCGTAAGGTTTGAGGAAGCATACACGTTACCAACGACATGGAGTTCGGCATCGGGGTATTTAGTGTTTATACCCACATGATCAGCCTCAACATCTACATGGAAAGTATCCAAATCAACGGTCAAGTTTGAAGACGCATACACGTTACCCACAACGTGCAACTCTGCGTCGGGGTATTTAGTATTAATACCCACGTGATCAGCCTCGACATCTACGTGGAAAGTGTCTGTATCCACAGTCAGATTTGAAGACGAATAGACATTACCCACAACATGCAACTCTGCATCTGGTAAAACAGTGTTTATACCAATTTTGTTGTTTGTAGAATCTACGCGAAGTACATCAGTATCTACTGTGAGATCACCTGTGATGCTTGTATTACCCGTGACAACCAAAACATTCGAACCATATTCATCAACATACAAATTTGAACCCACATCTAGAGTGTGCTCAGGACTTGTATTTATGATACCAACATTGGATTCAGTAAATACACGACCATACACATGTACATCTAGGGTCTCTGAGGTTAGTGGGGTGATGGTGTTACTTTCTGCGCTACTTTCGGTATAAGCAAGTACGAGTTCATCCGATCCTTCCCTAAATCCAACGGTTACGTTGGATTCGGGTCGAGTCATAATAAGACCAAGATCTAGAGTTGTGTCCTCAGATGTATTGTTTAAACCCAATTCAATAATAGCATCCTTAACTTTGAGGTTTTCAGTTGTGATTGTTGTCAAACCACCGGTTACAACGAGGTTACCATCGATAGAAACACCACCAGAAACTACAAGAACATTAGCACCCAAATCATCGACGTAAAGATTGGAACCAACATCTAAAGTGTGACCAGCGATAGTATTGGCTACACCAACATTTCCAAAGGTGACAAAACTCACTTCGGGATTTATAAATTGAACAACATTGGATGTGGTATTACCACGGTCAGTGGTAACCTGGAACGTTTGACCACCAAGAAGTGCGTTCGCGCTTTCACCTGATTCAGATAATTCTCCTGTGGTTCGATTGTACATCATTAACACGATGTTTTCGTCTCTAAAATCAGGTCTAAACCTAACAGGTGACATATAAATACTACCACTGTTCGGTGTAGTTACCAGAGTGTTACTGGCATTAAAAACGATCGTATTTTCAGCCTGAACATCCGAGTCAGGCACGTTCTTACCAAACCTAATCTTGGTAGACCGCTCAATTGTCGGTATATTCTTGACCATTTACTATAACATTGCATTTTAATTTGCGTACAGGAGCCCAGCCATACCATTCTCGATACGAAGGATGTTGTAATTGACTGCATAAATTGGGTCATTGATAGGCATAGTTTCACTCATGATTTTGGCGGATGTGAGGCGACTGAAGTTTAGAGTGCCTGTGGGTTGAAGAGAACTTGTAGAGAGGCAGAAACAATACAAAAAGAAATCTGGAGATGTCACAAAGTTTGTGTGATAATAATTCATGACATCGATGAAATGTGGTTTCCCCCATCTGTAATTACTCACATCGAGACCATTGATATTCAACTTAACTTTGTTGGTGGGTGACGTGAGAGCACCATCGGTGGTTGTGTCCGAAGAGGCGAGATACTTCACGGGATGGTTAAATGTAAGATCCTGAACGATCGCATTTGTTGGTACATTCTTTTGTACTTGGGTGATGAGAAGATCGTGGCGACGAGAAGCGATATTGCCACGTTCCTCATTATCGAGATAGTAGTAGTTAGCGTAACACTCTACATTATAGTTGGCGGCGGCTGTTGCCCAATGAATACGAATCTCGACGTTATGATAATTGAGTGCGACGAGGGGGAGGGCACATTGGGGTCCTTCACAAAAGAAAAAGCGCAGGGGATAGAAATACGATCGCGCGCTCACACCGGGGTGTGTTCCGTTAGCACTCTTGGAAACATTTTGGGCGAACGTATCAATAGCAATTTTCTCTGTGAAAATGGCATCTTGGCTATCGACGAGGGATCCGCCAATATAGAGTTCCACCTTGTCAATAATAGTGTCCCAACGCTGTATATCAAGGGCTTGTGCTGTATCATCGATGGTAAAATAGACATACCCTAGAAGATCGCCAGTTCGTTCGAATTGAACACTGGACATTGAATTGTTTTTCACAGGTCCATGGATGGTTTGTTTTTCGATGGACTGTGAAAAATTAGCATGTCTTTTGAATGTTGAACTAAAGAAAGAAATTTCGGGATCACCCACGATATATTCATCCTGGGCACCGATAGCAATCAATTGAACAATACCAGCAGACATGGTATACTAATTTAAGCTAAGAAAATTACAAATTAGGTTTTCTACACACGAACCGAATAACTAAAAAGTTATTGGCATTTGAATCGGAATTTTTAATTGTGTTCCCGTTTTGATCACGAATAGTCACCGTCATGCGATCTAGGCGGCGAATGGGGTCGATGTATTGAGTCACGATTGGATATTCATCCTTAAAAATTGTGGTTGCAGTACCATCAGAAATAACACTCGCGAAAGATCCACGAACAACACTGAGAGATGACTGACCTTCATAAACATTAGAAGCTCGATCATTAAAGATTGTATCCAATTCCTTAATGGAAATATAGGAGTGCTCCGTAGAAACATTGGAATTAATACGAGCACTGACAAGACGAGCTTGGACTATGTTTTTCAGGGGCTGCTGAAGATGACACGTAAAAGTGTTCGCACTGTCTTGACCAATGGAATCAATTGTTACAGTGTGATACTCGTAGTTGAGGTCTGGAATAGTCTCCGTCGGCGAAGTGATGAGAGCCATTTATATTAGCTTAGATTAAAGATCCACCGATTCCATCCGAAATTTCGTACGACGCGAGATCCGAAACGAGCTTTTGAGCACCACAGAGACCACCTGGGGTCAGGGACTTGGTATAAGCGCTACCCTCCTTGCGACCAGGGGTGCACTCAACCTTATTCTCCAGGTCGAAGATGGAACCGGTGGACAGGGCCTTCACCGTGATTGGCCTGGGTTGGTACATGCTGGTATCACGGAACATTTTGAGAGCCACGATGATGAAAAACAACACTCCGATCGAAGTGAGAGCATTACGGTTCGCCTTGTTGAGATTGAACATTTACTATGTACATATATTTTTTATAAAGCGCGTTAAAGATATTTTTTTTAGTTTCTACATAGAGAGTAGATGGACGAGGAAATCGTACTCGATCGTGGAAACACAACTGTGATGAAATTAGACGCCGACGAACAGGCCCTTATGGATGAGATTGAAATTTCTGCTCCTCGTCCCAAACCTGTGCCACGCCCTGTACAGCACATGCACCGCCCAGCCCCCCAGCAGCACCAAGAGGCGATGGATGCTTTCGTGAATCCCAATAAACAGACTGCACCTTCTCAACCCCAGCAAGATGAGGAGATTGATTATGGAGAGGATGAACCTACATTTTATGATGATGAACCCATGGGTCCTGGTCCCCAGGAAGAGCAACCATCCAAGGGATACACATCCGTAGATGAGGAGAAGGCTGACCTCATTAACAAACTTGGACGCCTCGAGAAAAAGGGGTTCGCTGTGAATAAACGGCTCACCGCATACTCGAACATTGATGAGCTTCGTTCCGAGGTGAAGCGTATTACGTACAGTATAGATGTAGAACAATCGGTTCGTTTCTCTAGGCGAATGCTCGTGGCGTGTGTGACTGGTCTGGAGTTTCTCAACAAGAGGTACAACCCCTTTGAGATTCAGTTGGAGGGTTGGTCTGAATCCGTGATGGAGAATGTTGATGACTATGATGGTGTCTTTGAGGAGTTGTACGTGAAGTACCGCTCGAAGGTCAGTGTCGCTCCCGAGGTGAAGCTCATCATGATGTTGGGTGGTTCTGCTATGATGTTCCACCTCACGAACAGCATGTTCAAGTCGGTCATGCCTAACATGAACGATGTGATGAAACAGAACCCCGATCTCGTCAAGAATATGATGGCGGCTGTTCAGAATACAACCCGTGCCCCTGGTGGTCCCGCTACTGAGGCACCAGTTGGAGGTACGAACAATGGTCAATATGAGATGCAAGGCCCTGGTCTAGACATTTCGAGTCTCATGGGTGGGATCATGATGCCTCCCCCACCCCCAATGAACACTACGATGGGTGGGGGTGCCCAGGAAAGTGTCATAGATGATGATGATATGTCCGACATTGTATCAATTTCGGGTGAATCCACTGGTGGTGAAGTGAAGGAAGTGAATGTAAGTGGTTCCGCTAAACCCAAGCGAACCAGGCGGAAGAAGAAGACGGAAATTAATCTCTAAATACTATATAAATGATAGCGTATTGTCCGCTAGAGGAATTGGAACCTCCTGTCAGGCAGCCAGAACCTGTCGTGAAATCCAAAACTGTTGAGGTAAAGCCAGAAATAGGTCGCGAAGAAACTGAGTTGAATTACGTCATCATGGCTTTCATTGCCGGCGTTGTTTTACTCGCCGTCTCTGATTCCATCAGGGCGTAAATGTGTGTATTAAATCTACCGCGGGGTCTCACCCCTCGTAGTAAATTTAGTAGTTGAAATCGTTTTTGATGACGATTGAGTTTGTCGTGTCTGGATTATTTTGACCCAGTGCAGTGTTTGTTCTTATAGCTTCGAATGCACCATTCCGCGAAGACATGAGCTCCACAGAAACATCATAGAAGAATGTTATACCGGATGCAATTGATTCTGAATTGGGTCTAAGTATGATACCCGTTTTACCGGTCGTAACCGTAGGACTCCATGGAAACGAGTTTGTACCACCAAAGAGGTTTTTCGTGCCTACGGCTATATCAACAGATGAGGTACTTCCATCATGGGTTCCTCCTTGAACTTCGAGAATTAGGGTACTCATGTTACTGTATCCGGATCCAAACGCTGTATCCACGCGTCTAAAGATGGCTACAATTTTTGCGTAGAATGACCCCGTACCGAAAACAAGCTGCACATCACTCGATTGACCAGCTGTTCTCGAAAACGCGTGTGCATATTTTTTAGATGCAAATGTATCAGAGTTTGTGATGAAGCCACCACCAACCTGAAGTTGTGTATTGGACGTCTCACCACCGAGACCAATCGCGACAGCATCACCAAGATCGATGTTTCCACCAACAGCAAGATCGCCAGATACATTGATATTACTCTGAACAAATGTATGTGTGGAATCTGGATTTATATACACATTCCCCGTCGTATCCGAAAGAATGTTTGACGTACCACCAGATGTCTTGAATTCAACGACTGCTGCAGTTGATGTATTTTCGATGCGTGCAACTCCATTGTATAGATGAAACTTTTTGAGTGGATTTACAGTCCCTATACCCACATTACTCGTATGGGTGATATGAATAGTATCAGATTCTGCAGAGTCATATTCTGCCCCAATTGTTATACCGGATGATGAATATGTGGAGTTTCTATACCCCCTTACATACCCACCAAACCCTGCATCCGTGTAAAGAAGGATACCAGTTTTTTTGTTGGTACCTGGACTCTCAAGTCTGAGCATGTCCAAATCGGTTGTTCTCGAATCATACACATGTACATTAGATCTAACAGTGGATGTTCCTATACCCAACCGTCCAGCCGTGTCAAAACGCGCAAACTCTATATCATCAATTAACGGATCTGTATCATCTTCATGGGTAAATGTAATGGGGCGACGCACACTTCCGTTCAATATACTCCTAATGATATTTCTCGAACTTCCACCCGACGTAGTCAAGAAATCAAAACCTGTCAATTTGAATGTACCTGTACCGGCGAATTCGACATCACCCTTTACGATGAGTTTTGTATTCGTACGTGCAGCTGCCGCTGCCGCATCATCTCTGTTACCACCTATGACTACTGTACCTAAATCCGTAATACATAAAGGTACATCACCTAGACTCTCACCGACTGCTCCGTCGAGAATATCATCTAGTGTTTGATCGGCTGAACTATACGTATCGAAAACATGTTCAGCCGCGATATGTCTAATTCTTGACGGTCCCGTATTTACCGAACCAAGTTTGTTACCTTTGTAAAATAGAAGTTCATTCCTATTGAAATCACCAGTCGCGTCAAAATTTCTTTCAATGAATATCGTGTTACCAAATTCATCACCTGGAAGACCCCCAAAGGTGATTTGATGTCCTAGAACAACATTTCCATATACCTCCAACTCACCGCGAGGTGCATCTGTACCTATACCTATGTTCCGTGATGTACCCTCTATGAATAAAGCTGTTGCGGCTGGTTCTGAAACCTTTTCATAATCCTCTGTAATCCTGAAATCACTTGACTCACCTGTAACACCCACAGACCACCCAGTTAGAGCTGTATCGTTATCACTTTGAACGTACGATGTGAATGCGTTACCACTGGCTATGTCCGTTTGCATGGCTACGATAGCATCACCCAAAGTGTGGTTATGTACCAAGATACCATTACCTTCTCCTTCGTTACCAACTGGATTTCCTATACCGGTAGCATACACTTCGAGGTGTGCAGACGGTTGAGTCGTACCGATACCCACACGTCCATCCGCGCGTAAAGTCAGAACCTCGGTTTCATCTGTGTAGCGGTCATCTGCGAGGTAAATATCGAGTTTGGATTTGGATTTCCCAACTGTGTTATCGAACTTTCCCATCTTGAACGTGGCTCGCACACCATCACGATCCGCATTACCTTCACGACTGAGATGCATCACGTCGGCGACATCAGTACTTCCACCGACAATTGCTGTGACGTTAGAGACTGTCATGGGAGCTGAACGGTGGTTAAACGCGTTTCGATATTGAATTGGTGTGTTGATAAAAACGGAGCCACCAGTTGTATGAAGACGAGTTTGGGGTGTCGCCGTCCCAATACCCACGTTACTTGTCTCGAGGATCGTCATTTTGGGGTTACCCATCGTTGAAGTTTGGCTCACATAGAAGTTGAGACCCTTCCCAGCTGCCACGATGTTCTCCACCTTGTTTTCACCCACATTGGGATTCGAATACATACGCATCCCCTTCGAACCCCATGTGTTTCCATACACCACCGCGTTACTCCCTGTCACATGAACATTTCCGGACACTGTGAGAGCTTCAGAAGGGTTCGTATTGGCTATACCGACTTTACCCGTGGAAGTGACGCGCATCCTCTCTGTGTTCTTTGTCGCGAACCTGATATTTTGATGTGTATTGGATGTACTCGCACCGAATATTTCAATGGAGCTCACGTTGGATGCAGTTGGACCAGATCTGAGGACGAGTGCATTCGACGTACTATCCGAGCCAGTTTGATCCGCATGAATGAGGATGTTTGAACTGTATGCCACGACACGAGTTTCTAAATTTGTAGTCACCGTGTTTCCCAAAATGGTCAAAGTATTTGAATTTACAATATTTGCAAAAACTTTAGCACCCACAGAGAGTGTATCAGTTGGAGAACTGTTAGAAATACCAGCGGGGTGTGCCCCAGTCGTACGAAACGAAAACATCTGGACGTTCGCCGCCATGATGATGGGGGGTTCGGCACTTGCATCGATCTGAAGCAATTCGTTCGTACTCACAAGACCTCCATCACCCAAATTGAGTTGCTCTATGTACACGTTACCTGTCGCATGCATAACATTGGATCCTGTATCATCAAAAAACACGTTAGAACCTATGCAGAGTGTGTGTGTAGGTGTGATGTTGGCGACACCCACGTTACTTTCCGTATATAATTTACCATACACATGAACATTCACGGAGTTTGAATCTAGTGGAATTTGTTGCGCTGTTTCGATACCACCGATATCGTAGCCACTTCCAAATGTTTTGGAAAATATAAACTCTGTGTTTGCTGTCGAATATCCTATAACTAAATTGGATTCAATTCCTGGGTTATCGGTCATGATGAGACCATTATCGTACGTACCACCCGGAACACCATCTGCCATCTGAATGATAGCGTTGGATACGACAAGGTTGTTACTATTTTTGTATGTCAAATCATCAGTAATACTGACGTTACCAGATACAACGACATCACCAATTATGTTTAAACTTCCATTATCTATGACGACGTTTCCATTTTGAAATCGAGCAATGTCAGTTCCTACACTAACTTGCGGTCCCACGGTAAGTTTTGTACCTACTGTCAGATTCGTGGAGTGTGTATTTCCCGTGATTTTCAGAACATTCGAAGCAGCACTATCAACAAAAAATTTGTTATTTTCAGTTCTAAGAATGTTTGAAGTTGTTACATTTGTTGAAAACGTATTACCAGTAATTTTCAATAACTGTGGTGCTTGTCTGTTTATCACAACATCGTTAATGCCGACTTGAAAATCATTAACGGGATTTATAATCCCGATACCAACCTGTGTTGCAGTCATACGGAATATATTCGTAAAAGCCGATAGTTCCATATCACCTGTAGCGGTCAGAGAGCCTGACATATTCAGATTGGATACTGTGATTTCATCTGCTGTAATCTCACCAGCATCGATACTCGCGACACCTGAAATAATATCTTCTTCTCTGGGTGCAGCATCTAAACTACTGACATAAATTTGGCCAGCCGTGACGAGAATGCCATCCGCTTGTGTCGCCATATACTTTAATTACCGAATAAAATTCCAGCTAAACCATCCTTGATCCTGAGTACATTATAATTGACTGCATATACGTACATGTACTGTTTATTCACCGCTTCGACACCTCTGATGACAAGTTTGGCATTATCGAGGCGACTAAAGTTGCATGACCCAGATGGGTTATAGTCTGACGCGTTCAGACAGAAATGATAGGCATAGTATCGAGTATAGGTGGGTGAGTGTGTGGGTGCATTAAAATAGGTTCTACCATATGTAGATTTGTAATAATTTTGCACTGTGTGAAAATAAACTGGACTCATATTTTCAAATAAAGATGTGCCATTGATATATAAATCCGTACTTACAAAAGTAAAACGATCTGCGGCTGGATTAATTTGTCTCGTACCAAAACCAAAGAAAAGTGATTTGACTGGGTGATTAAAGGATGAAATATCTAGGGTATTATACCCACCTGACTGTGTGGTATTATCAGTGACCGAACTGAGTGGAAATTCAACCCTTTGAGTTTGGGTGATGACAAAATCCATAGAACGTTTCACGAGTGCTTCTCGCTCCTCTTTATCAAGGAATATGTAGTTTCCGTACATGTTGGCTTTCTTTTCGGATTCTGGAATATTTGTCAGATTGGTTTCATCGAAATTGATTCGTATTTCGACTTGATGATTTTGAAGTGCCACAAGGGGTAGAAAAGCTTTGTGATCACAGAAGAAAAAATGAAGAGGGACGAATTGTTTATTCGAGAGAGACGCTTTGTTGTTCAATTCTTGGGACTTATTGTATGTATCAGCTAGATAGTTTGGCCAGATTTCGCTGTAGTAATCGAAGTGTTGAGAATCTACTTTTTGACCCCCTATAAAGAGATCGATTGTGGAATTGTAAAACAAATTTGATGCAATATTATCAGTACTGTTACTATCCGATTCAAACCAAAGACCGTTAATCACATCACCCAAAACTGGAATTGTTATAGAGGTATCTTTATCACTAATGGTTTTGATGTATTTGGGAGCTTGGGAAAAGTTAGTGTGTCGCATGAATTTTGTACGGAAGAATGAATGTCCTTCATCACTTGTGAGATATACATCCTGAACACCCTTCGAGACGAGTTGTATTAATGCACCAGACATTTAATAGATATTCAGATTATAAAAACTGAAATTTTCCTGGGGTTAAGTTTGTTTTAAAGAAATGTTGAGTCATTTTATAAATGAAAGGCCAACCTGAAAATAAAATTTGTTCGAAATGCAAACTGCTTAAATTGAGTCATAAATTTCATATTAAGAAAGCGTCTAAGGACGGACTTCAGTCGAAATGTAAAGAATGCTGTGGAATATATCTCAAGGAAAATAGACAAGAATTATTAAATCGAATGGCAAAGTATTATACAACACATCGAGAAGAAAGAATAGCTAAACAAGTAGATTACTATGTAAAAAATACGAATAAAATAAAGGAATATTATAGAAAAAATAGAAAGCAAAGGACAGAATACATCCGGAATCGTCGCCAAACGGATGAAGCATTTCGACTATTAAATAATATCCGTAGTCGGTTATTTAAAGTGTTAAACGGAACACGAAAATCAATAACTACAATAGAACTCACTGGTATGGAATCGGGTGAAGCCCTGCTGAAGTACCTATACCAAAAAAGTCCGCGGTTTAAGGATGTGTCATTAAAAGATTTACATATTGATCATATCATTCCATGTTCAGTATTCGACCTGACAATCCCTGAACATCAACGTGCTTGTTTTCATTATACAAATCTACAATTACTCACACCAAAAGAGAATTTAACAAAGAGTGATAAGCTTCCTCTAGATTTTGATTTAGAGACTCATTTAAAAAGACACTTTCCCTGAGGGAAGTCATTCTTCTTTTCTTCCACAACTTTCCCATGAATTTTAAAACCACCTTGTCTATATACTTTCATTCTTTTGTAATACATTGCCGTGAATACAGACCATGGATCATTTATATCATAAATATGTGGATCATTCTTCTTTCCTTTTGTTTCTCTCATAATTCTCCCAATACTTTGGGTGATGTCTGACTTGGGTGAAGCTAAGATAACTGTGTCAAGTGTGGGAATATCCAGACCTTCGTGGGCTTGACTGAACGTTGCGAAGATGATCTTTTTTTTGGAAGATTCCTGAAGTTGTGCTTCCTTCATCCCACCCATGTAAAGTCCTGAAGTTTTGGGAAAACATTGATGAAGGAGTTCGCAATGGTTACGACGATCGCTGAGTACAAGAAGTTGTCTCGTTCCGGCTGAAGCCTTTTTAACAAGTTCCACTAACATCTTATTTCTTTGGCGATCTTCGACCAACTCCGTAATCATGTTGGGCATTGATATCTTTCCATTTCGCATAGAAGGTGGTGGATTTCTATAGTTTGGTGAATTGAATGTAATGGTAAATACTTCAACTTGTTCCTGATTTTTCCTCTCAACTGCGAAAAAGGTGGGACCCATGAACCAGTGAAGTACTTTGGTGAGTCCATCTTTCCTTTCAGGAGTTGCTGAAAGTCCGAAGATGTGTCGAGGACACATCTTGAAGAGACTCTGACTGAACACCTTCGCACAAATATGATGCGCTTCATCTACAATGAGTGTCCCCACACTATCAAAATCTGTGAATGAATACTCCTTAAGCGAAAGGGATTGAAGCATGGCAATCACAAAGTCACAATTGACCTCCTTCTTATCCTGTTGAACAACCCCAATCGTGGCACCCGGACAAAACTGTTGGATACGCTCACGCCACTGATCAGCCAGAAATTGTTTATGGACGACAATCATTGTTCTGTATCCCAACTTGCACGCTATAGCCAGGGATACCGTCGTCTTCCCATAGCCACATGGTAGAGAAAGGACACCATGACCTGCTTGAATTGCTGCTGCGAGTGCTTCGTTTTGGTGTGTAGCGTCTCTGAGTTGTCCGACAAACTTTGTCTTAATTCGTATGGGCTCTGGTCGTTTGTCTTCCTTGGGATCTCCAAGTTTAGTAGTTCCGTAGAATCTTGGAACGCACACTCCATTCTTAGTTGGTCTGAAAACTTTGAAAGGTGGTGGAGGAAATCCAAAGTCCCCATTGACGATAGGTCTTACCGTAAGATCCTTTTTAATTTCTTGTATCGGTCCCTCACTCACTAGGTATCCAGTTCGAGTGAGCATACTTATTTAAAGAGGAAAAACTTTAAATGAGTACAAAGATGCCTGTCGTCGACGTTGAAGAGAACATTAAGAAGCTCCAGATGAACATTGAGCAGATGACCCAGGAGGTGTTTCGACTCCAGGGTATGCTTCAGACCTTCCAGGGTTTCAAGAAGGGTGGTCTCACTCAGATTGATCTCCCCGGCGACCCCAATCAACCCGCGGAGGCTCCCATTGAGGAGCTCGAGAGTACCCAAGAGAAGCCCGAATGATTTCCAACGTTCCACACACCTTTAAAATCCACTGTAACTTCCACTTCATCCCCCTTTATAAGAGACTGCACCGGTCGCCCTTTGACTTCGCACATCACTCTCCTATAACGGAATGGAACTTTGACAGTGAGGACATCACCATCCAGTGGATTATCTACGTTTGAATTGAGGAGGAGCTGCATCCTCGATGTGTGCATTCGTTCTATAATTTCCGAAACCTTTGTGGGGATTATAAAACGGATATACTTTTTAGAGTTAAAATCGTACATGGGTTCATAAACTTTAGCTACGAACTTCATTGATTTATATTACGATATACTAGAATTAAAACTATAAGTAGCACCACGGCCACCAGTAGAGCTTGTGAAAGAAGAATGGGTTGAAGAGGCTCTCTCGTATCAAATTGTTGATGACTGAGGGCTCTGGACACTTCTACTGCTGCTTCAATACTCGAATAGGGTGTATTCCTAGGGGACATCATACCACATATTGCCACCTTTGAACATTTCCCAAAGAAGGGGAGCTGTCCATGGAGACTAAGAACACCCGAAGATTGTGAAAAGTCCCACGTGTTATTATTCCACTCGGCACCCCACCCAATGCGTATTTCCCTAGGCTCAGAAAGTTCGAGTTGTTTGAGCACTTCAGTTTTTACTGTGTCGGGGTCTGATCCGAGAATTTCTTCGGTGAGATGACAGATTACACATGAAACAGTCTTCCCATCTGAAAGAACTTTGGGTTGGAGATTCCATTTGGTAGTTGCGGCTATTTCGAGATCTGATTTTAGTTCAACTCGATCATCATAGTCCAGTAAGACATTGATAGCTCCGTATGTACTTTCTCGAACTTTTTTGTCTCCATCCTCACCCCAGTTATCCCCTAATAATTTGAGAGCTGGACTATTGTCTAGACATAAAAACATCATTCCATCTTCTATAGTTTTTCCATCTGAAAATTTAGCTATATACGTATCATCTCCATATGCAATGCTTTGGAGTTCTGTATTGAAAACAAAATTCCCACCAGCTTCCATGACTGCATTTTCCATCGCATCACACATGATCTTCCCGGAAACTCGTTGTGTGTAAGGTTTTGAGAGACCAACATGATCTAAATTTTTTACAAATTCGTAGGCTGTCATGACGTCCCAAGTGACACCATCCATTATGAGGGGTAAATGTTCAACAACTTTTTGACCATCTTCAGTCAAGGTTCCCACACTTTCTTTGAGAGATATCGATTTATGTTTTTCGGGTTGAGCCAAAACCCTAACAAAGAGGGAAACCAACGCCCCATAATCTTTCAGTGTGAGGGAACGCAACACAAAACCAATGTGCTCCCCGTTCCCGGTACTCTGAAACATAGTGTCCCAAGAAATTCCCATTTCACTAAAAAGGGAACGTGTATTGACAAACGCGCGATCAAACACGATTCGGTGTGCATGAAGATCTCTCACTTCATCATCGGGTTCCCACCATGATCCACCTGCCGACATTTTTCTATCATAAAGGGTTACTTCGTGATCACCTGTCCTGAGTAATTCCCATGCGAGAGACATCCCTGTGGGTCCGGCTCCAACGATATGAATCTTCATTCTACTTTTAGGGGATATATAATTTTTCGTGCATCGTCGTATAAAATGCCACAAGTATCATAGTGACCCACATCTGTATAGTCATAAACATACGACCCTTAAATAAGAGAAATAGAGTGAGAAGTATATGCATTGGAATTGGCTTTTCTGGTCCATACTTCATGTGAAATCCGGTAGTCGCAGCGATGGTTAGAATGAGAGCACTCACGAAAGAAGATTGGGAAGGTTGGAGTAAAAACCACGAAATGAAAAGAAGGGCAACATACGAAATAAAGATGGAACGTCTTCCGAGTTCCTCTTTACTATCGACTATAGCCAATTTTTCACCTTTTAGTAATTTGGATTCCCAGTGAGGACCTAAAATAAGATATGAACAGTACAAAAGTAAGAATACCCACCACATTTATTATATGAAGCCAGTTTTTTTTCGCTCCTCAGGAGTTTTGAATGCATACATGATACTCAAGAAGATTAATGTGGAGAAAAGGGCGTACTCAAAGTCGCGGGTGGCACTAAAGGCGATGAGCATGAGGGATGTGAAGCGGAACGCTTTATTTTCAAAAAGTGTCATGAGGCGCTCAGGTACCTTGAATGCATTTCCCGAGAAAAGACCCTGGTACAAAATAATAAGGGAGAATAACATTGGTTGGGTACGTATGAAGACTTCAGCTGGACCTGTGACGGGACTGAAAAGATTGGCAACTTTTACCATTTTAATAACTTAAGAAAATAAAAACCTCCACAGAAAGTAGAATGTTATGTGTTGCTCAACATGTACCAGTTAGAGTTCCTAACCGAAAGCTGAAAACATGGAAGTTTGCTGCTAAGTTTCTTTGGAAAAATGCCACTGTACAAAACAAGGCGGAACTTGGTCGTTGGACGAAGGAGGAACTCCTCGAACTTGGACCAACCTTTGTAAAATTAGGTCAAATCGCTTCGACGAGGGGTGATCTCTATCCTCCCGAATTTACAAAAGAATTGGAATCACTCCAAGATGACGTCCCTCCCGTGGAATTCGATACCAGTGTAAATTACGACATTTTCAAAGAATTTGACCCTGTACCATTTAAATCTGCGAGTATTGGCCAAGTCCATATGGCTGTGCTCCAAAACGGTCAAAAAGTTGTTGTAAAATTGAAGCGTCCAGGAATCCTCGATATCATGAAAGAGGATACTGATACCATACGTAACATCGTACATTTCCTCGAGCGCGTAGGTATTGACACTGGGAATAGTTCTGGATATGTTCTTGATGAATCTATCGAGTACCTCTTGGGTGAAGCCGACTATCAACAGGAGATTGATAACGCCATTGAGTTTAGGAAAAGTATGAGGGATGTGGAATGGGTCAAGGTTCCAAAGGTGTACAGGAAATATTCCAACGATGAGATGATCGTCATGGAATACGTTCCATCTACAAAACTCACAGAGATTACGGACCGGAAAGTAAATAAAAAGAAGATCTGTGAGGCTCTCATCAATTCCTATGTCATCCAAACAATGGACAATGGCCTCTTCCACGCCGATCCACACCCAGGGAACTTGGGATTTTCATCTAGGGGTAAGCTTGTATTTTATGATTTTGGGTTGCTTGTACGTTTGTCTGAAGAATTGAGAGATGGGTTTAAGAAGTTATTTGGGTATATCATCACGAGGGATACCGCGGGGATTGTCGCTGTTCTCATTGAATTGGGTGTCATTGTTCCCACAACATCTGATGTCTCTGATATTGAACTGTTTTTTGAGACCATCTTGGGTTACCTAGAGACCCTCGATGGTTCAGGTATCATGAATGATGATCTCGCTGTCCAGCTCGCTGCTGAGAAACCCTTTGTTGTACCAACAAGTTTTGTATATTTAGCAAAATCCTTCTCCATCATAGAAGGTATCTGTCTCCAACTTGATCCAGAGTTTAACTATTTCACATACCTCGAACCTATGATCCAACAACAGTTCATAGAATCCTTCGACGTGAATGATGTATTCAAGAGAACTTCGGAAATCCCTGCAAAGATTGGAAAGATAAGTTCGACAGTCATGGGTCTAGAGAAATCCAGATCTGCTATGAAGCGGTCGATGATTAAGACACAAAGGGAGATTAGGGTCGTCCAGTACAGCGTGGTTTGCGCTCTACTGGCAGAGAGGTTTGGGGATACACCCCTGGCGATGGTTTTTGTCTTGAGTACGTTGTGGTTTACTTTTCGTAAAAGTCGATAGACTTCTTAGCAACTTTCTTTTCGGGCTTCACCTTTTCAAAGAGTTTCTTGTGTTCCTCGAAAACTTCCTTTACACGATTGGTCTCATCCTTGGCAATATCAGAGAGTTTATCCTTGATTCTGTCAACGTCACCCTGGCGCTGTTTCTGAACTTTCTTACCGAGCTTCTTGAAACCTTTATTTTTGTTGTTAGCGGCGAATACTGTGGCTGTGCTTGTAATGGCGAACATTTACTTTGTAATGACATTTAAATTTTTAAGTTTCTTCAGTCTCGCGACACGTCTGGGCTGACGTTCTTCTTCCATCTTCGCTGCTGCTGTATCTTTATAGTCAAGTGCTGGTGGTTCTTTCTTCTTGGGGTGTTCAATCACCTGAACGTACCCCAATTTACGGGCAAGCACGGGACGTCGGGACACTTCGAACTGACACAGGGTCGGGTTTGGGTGGATAGCGCACATATTGTTCATCTTGTAAGGTACTCATTCTGGGGATTTTATTTTTAAACGTTTCAATTTTTCCTTAAATTCTCTAAGCTCTCCGGGGGACTCAATCTGTTTTCCACCAGCGATAGCCTCAATCTCGGGACCTGTAAGCTGCATCGCATTCACCCTGAAATCCATGAATGCCTCCATTGTGATAGGGACCAGGGGCTTCACTAGGTCAAAGATGGCTGTAGCATAGTCCCTAATTTCCTGTTGGGCATGGGCATCCATGCGAAGGTGGAGGTAGTGGAGGAGGTTATGTAGGTTGATTTTCCAATAGAATTCGGTATAGGTCGATTGTGGGAGTGTTCCACGTGCCTGCTCTCGACAGCATCCATTCTCTAGAAGTTCTTCATAGACATCGAACGAATGACTCAGATGCTGAGACACTTTATCGTCTAGATTTCCCGCAAGTTCTACCACACCCTCGGACCCCTGGTGATTCACTTGTGACTGGCCACGGTATGTTTCCGGTTCATAGTACTCCTTGGGAACCACAGAGTACCGAGCAGACAATTCATTCACACTGGCGGTGCGGTGCCGAAGATGTTGTCGGGCAATGTAGATGGGCATTTTGATGTGAAACTTGAAGTCGACCATTTCAAAAGGGGTTGTGTGCCAGTGGCGTAGGAGATAACGGATAAGACCACGGTCTCCACGAGAGGTTTTGGTACCGTCACCGTAGGAGACTCGAGCTGATTGGACGATGGACGAATCCAGATCTTTCTGAGGCATGTGATCCACGAGCCTAACGAATCCATGATCGAGAACCTTTTGCATTATACACAACTATCCGTTCAAATCTTTAATAGAGACACTCATCATCCATTGGCACCTCTCCACAAAAATCATAAAGTTTGTACAACTTTTCCTGTGCCTTCTCGAGTTCGATTTGCGTTTCATTCATGGCATCAATGGCATCATCCACGAGTTCGAGGAAGGTGTCCAACTCATCGAGAGCCACGCGATGTGTGTTCCTGTTAGGCTTCCTCGTGTGAAACGCAGACTTGAGACGCTTGTTACTCTTGATAACCTTGTCGATGTGGGGCTTGTTGACGGCGGACATACGGATGGAGAGAGACATTTAGTTGGTATTCACTTCAAATCTTTAACAAGATCGTCTATGTTTTTGTAGTACCTCTTAAGATCTTTCATGAACCTCTTGTTATTTTCGAGAACTTCACATTCAACTTTATTTAAATAAATCCATGCCAAGTTTGACTTTGAATATTTTGTTCTCTTTTGATTTTCATTGGGACGTCTAGGAACCAACTTTGTGGATTTCTTCTTTTTAGAAGCTGGTAGAACTTCAACTCTATTGACAAACGAGAGAGCTTGCATCACGGTATCCGCCAGGTCATCTTTCTTCTTAGACTTTAGGAAGTTGTCGAGCCAGTGTGCATTTGTTGGACCACTGCGAATAAACTCTTCGCACCTTTGAATGGCAACCTTCTTCCTCTTGTTATACTGTGCCTTCCCCGGACCAGCGACATCTGGAATTTTGTGACGCGCATCATAAAGGATCGTCTCAGCCTTTGGGCATTTAATGATAAAGTATGCATGAAGGAAGTGCATCACAGACACCATCTTCTTGTTACGATCAGGTTGCTTCTCGATGAGCACAGTGTCAGCTGTGAGTACCCAGGGTCTTTCATCAAGGTGTTTCCGAAGTGAGACATACACACCATCTGCGTGTTGAGGTGGAATCCCATCGACGTCCCACTCGCGGACAAGATTACCAGCTTTATCATCCAGAAGACAAAGTGCTAAATTTTTTGTACCAACATCTATACTTAAAATCATTGGTATAAAGGATTAATATTTCTTTAAACTAGGATGAAGTGTATCGCACACCGGGGCTATTCGTTAAAGTACAGGGATAACAGTATTGAAGCTATCGGTGAAGCTATACACAGGGAGTATGATGGTGTTGAAATTGATGTTCAATTATGTGCGACAGGTGAATTAGTTCTTTATCATGATATATATCTAAATGATCATTTTGTATGTGATATGTCATTACGAGATTTGAGAGAACATGGTGTTTGCACACTCAAAGATGTATATGAACAAGTTCCAGGGATTCGTGACACACTTCTGATCATAGATATCAAGGGAAATGATATATCGATTGTGAATGCACTAAAAGAATTTTACAAGGATGAATCGATAAGCAAGATTTTCTTTTGTAGTTTCAATCGAAAAATTATTTACAACTTACCAAAAACTTTTAACATAGGTTCGACATTCGAAACAACATTTCATGAAAGTGAATACAATGAAATCACAAGGGACTTGAAAGCAGTTGTACTTCATTGGACATGTCTAGATCACACTTTCATTTCATATTGTAAAGACAAGGACATTCGGATTTATACTTATACACATAAAGAAGACAAAGAGTTGGAATATATGTATAGGTATGGTGTAGATGCAATAATAACAAATGGGTTTTAAGACTTCACCATGATCAAGACGATGAACATACAGCATATCATAACAGAAGAGGCACTGGAACCTATACCCGCAGTTGTGTTATCGATACCTAACCCTGTAAAAAGTCCGCCGAAAATGTTGCCAATGATACCACCGAGTCCTTCACTCAGGTCTTTAGTTAAACCTTCGAGGCCGTCCATACCTGGGAGATCGACGTCAGTTTCTTCATCACATTTACCTTTGCAGTATGTGTCACAGTTGTCCATGTTTGTCGTGCAATATGGCTGATTCTCGATGGGTGTGACGCCATATTCCTCGAGCGAATCTACGGTGCTATACTTCAATTCATTCTTGCTGATACCTCCTTGTTCGTATTCGTCCCAATTGTGGGGAAGACATCCAGCCATACAATCTTTGAATTCTTCCTTAGCTTCGGAGTATTTATTATCGATGTAATACGCCAACCCGAGCGCACCAGCGCCAGCCATGATCGTCATGGTATTGTTCGCCTGATCCGCACGCTTTGCACTAGAACCCAAGCCGTCAAAATTTCTTACACCATCGGGGTCTATCCGATTTATAATAGTGACTTGATCGGATTCATCTAGACGTTTTAATATACTAGACACATCCGCATCGTCCATGTTTTTTATAGCTGGAGCAAATGCAGTTGGATCAGCTTTTATCATTGTCACTAAACTATCTGTACTGAGATTGTCAAAAAGTTTCAATTGACTCGCATCAAAGGAGCCCGAGAGGTTGGCACCTCTCTTGAATGCCCTGGCTAAGGTATCCGCCATTTACTATGTACTGAGATTTTTTAGTTACATGATGGTACATTTAGGTTCTTCGAAACTTATGCCACCATCGTCAATATGAACACCTCCAATTGGTGTGGTTACCCCTACACCACCTGTACCAACTTCAAAACCCCCAAGAATTGTATCAACTTCGACACCTTCGTCGGTAATACTTCCACCACCAACAATTGTATCCACCCCTACGCCACCAGTTCCTGCATACGCACCACCAAGGAGTGAATCTACCTCAACACCTTCATCTGTAATACTTCCACCACCGATCACCGTATCTAGTTGAACGCCCCCAGTTCCTACAGAAGCACCACCGACAGCTGAATCAACGGCCAAATTGCCATCATCAGCTGAAACACTTACGGAAGTTACGACATCTACCGCAGCCTCTCCAGCGGCTGCGACTGTATCGAGAGGATTAAATGGTTTATTGACTTTACCGTTCCAGCACGTAAATTTCTTTGTTTCATTGTCTGTAATTTCATCGTATGAGAAGTCTTTACCTTCTCCGGGATCACACTTTATCCTGAAGTATCCACCTTCTGGTATATAAAATGTATGATCCTCTGCTATTTTAACTTGCCCTTGGGAGCCTAGGAGTGGGTGAGGATACAATTGACCTTCACTGTCACGCGCAGACCATGTCATGAAGTTACCACCATCATGTTTAGCCGTAAAGAATTTACATGTGTCGCCAGTGAGACAGTATTTGTCTTTGCCGCCCATCTTTTCCTTGATTCCGGCGACAAAACCAGCACCTTGTTCGCTAAAACCAAGTGGATCTGTAACCATTAACATAGTAGCCAACACAGGACCATGTTTTTCCTTTCTATCTTCATATAACTGTTCGAGATCGGCTGGAATTTGCCCTGGGTCATCCCAGTATCGTTTCGCATCTCTCACAATATTTGTACCTAAAAATACTTCGGCCCACTTTTGATCACCTGTCAATTCACAATCTGTGTATGGTGTTGTGTCTTTCCATGTCTTTGTTTTATAATCAATTACATATCGATCACAATAATCTCTCGTGTATTCACAAACACCATTTTCAAAATTGAATTTTACCCCAAATTCTCTCGGATCGATCGCTTCTTTGTACTTGGCGGATGTTCTCGGTTTTTCACAATTCGATACTAACGGACCAAATGGATATGCCAAAGTAACCTTAACTGGCAGTGTATCATAAACGAGATTGGGGGCGTTTGCCGTTCCCGGGTTAGTTGTATTCGTTTTCAGGTAGCGATTTGTATAGATGGCTGTGAATGGTGGTACCCAGTCGGGTTCTGGTATATTCGGGGGGGAGAATGGATCAAGGTACGTAAACCATTCTTGACGTTTTTCTTCGTTCCACCTCCTTGCCGCTTCTTCGGTAATAGATATACCTACAGTTGATTCAGAAGACATCGAAGGTACTAGGAAAATATCATTTCTACGAGACTCTGGTATTTCAGCTTGTAAAGCGTCAAATGTTTGTTTGTCTAATTCAACCGCATGCTTCCCTCGGACACTCGCTATCCACCTATCAATTACTCCAAGACCTTGCTCTTGTTCTTCAGGTGTCTCAGAAATAACATCAGTACCTTCGTCTTCTGCACTAAACGCCATAAGGAGTAAATTCGCCATATAATCTATACCACCTTCAATTTCGAGAAGTTCGTCCATATGATCCACCATCATTTGACTGGTCATTTCCGATGCGATGAGTTCGGAAGCTTCGGGGAATAATAGGGAATATGGGAAGAGTACGGGATATTCACCACCGGATAATGTGATGGCCTCATAAAACTTATACACCATGAGATCGCGCATTTGCATGTTTGTTTTGTTTTCGATGAAACTATCATAGTTTCTAAGATCAGCCAAATCCATGGTAAGACTAATCATTTCGAAAACGAGTAGAGCCCAACCAACTGGTCCAGAACCTAACTTGATTAACATCCTAGAAGCAAATTGTGACATCTTCAGCGCCATTTTGGCAGCCATGGCCTGTGCAGTTCTCGCGGTTATCTTGGCAAGTGCTTTACTCGAATATGCAGCTATACGAGTTCCAATCCTGGGTAAAACGGATATGATAATAACTTCAGCCAGCAATGTTACGCCAACTTCCAGCATGATGTCCTTAATCATTTCCTGTTGTTGAAGCGTTGCACGTTCATCTGAATCACTTTTCAATTTACAACATCCATCTTTGAGATCATAAAATCTTGTATCACAAACACCATCTTCGGGATATACGAGACATAATAGATTTTTTGTATCGAGAATCTCTCTGTCTATATCTTCTTTTGTTATGCCAACGTTTTCACCACCCCTATATATTCTTTTACGATGGTTTTGCATTTTGGTTTCCAGGTTTTTCTGACGTTGAGCTCGCGTGTTTTTATTTTTCGCTGCATCCCTTTTTCTTTTAATGAGAATGATCAAGAATACAACTATAATCACCAGAACTAAAAGTAAGAGCATTGTTAAGAGAGCGAACAACCCCGATCCACCCGAAGACCCTCTTCGATTATTTAGTATAATATAGGGTGCATCCATCCTGGATATCTTATAGTAATTAAAGAAAAAATAATTAAGTTCTTTATGTGGTGTTGGTGGTGTTGTCACGATTT
>Ga0209137_1001041_pt1 | contig 27339 bp, 16 predicted proteins | sample SaaInl5LU_22_DNA_FD_184642 | JGI IMG/M metagenome (GOLD analysis project Ga0209137, IMG submission 184642) | Marine microbial communities from expanding oxygen minimum zones in the Saanich Inlet - ESP_105LU_22_DNA (SPAdes) (version 2) | ecosystem: Environmental > Aquatic > Marine > Intertidal...
TTCGTCCTTGATTAACTCGAGATAGAGCAGTATCCCCGAACCTGCTGGAATGAAGAGTAGCGACATGTGCCGAAGAAGCGGGCTCGCGATTGTTTGCATGCTTTCCGATACGCCGCCGGTCACAACAAGGTAGGCAAGCATTAGCATCATCCCGATCACGGGCCCAGGAATGGGTATGCCAAATTGCTCTGCAAGGAGATCGCCAGCGAGTTGGCATCCAAAAAGGGCGAGTAGGGCAAGGGGCATGTGAGTAGTCCACCGGTAGTCAAAGGCTAGTTTAACCCCAAGAGCATGCTCCATCATATCGCGGCTAAACGAGCACAATTCATCTCGCGGTGACTGCTTGCTAATAGTTAGCAACCGGAGTGCAGAGGATAAAAAACCCCGCTTGAGCGAGGTTCCAATACGTAGCGTTTGAGTAACGGTTTGTCTGTGGCATTCCTCTACGAAGATCGGAACTACGTTTCCTGACAATATGTTACTGGCTGTCGTTGCGCCCTTTCCCGATTACCGCGGGATCGGTTGGAGACGTCAATGGCTAGGGAATTCTTGCTTGAGCATCCGCAATACCTCTATGCGCGCTTTATAGCGGTCTTTTTCGATGTCAAAGCAGCAGTCTGCTTCTAGTCCAACGAGTGTTTCAGCGATGTCGTCGGACATGCCGGTAACAAACGTTCGCTTGCCCGCACGTTTCGCATCACACGCGATTGTCTCGACTGCGCGGGCTGCGGAAACATCGAGAAAGGGTACTCGCTGGAAGTCGAGCACAATAGCCCGCATGCCATCGCGGTAGCGTTCTCGGACATGATGGCCAACATCAGCAGCGGCACCAAAACTCAAAGGACCCCCGAATTCGAAAATGGTGACTCGATCTTTAATGTCATGAAGTAATTCGCGTTCTTCTTCGCTTGTTGGTGTAAGCGGTCGAGATAGTAAGTCATCGAGCTGACTTGCAGCCACTTGGCGTACGTAGGCTAGAGCGGCAAGTACTACACCGGCTGCTACAGCGGTTATGAGGTCAATGAAGACGGTCAAGCCGAGAACCATAACCATCAAGGCTAGATCCCAGCGAGGTCCGCGATGGGCATTCTTGAGGTAGCTAAAATCAATAATATCGAGTCCCACTTTAATGAGAACACCTGCAAGTGCAGCGTGGGGTATATACGCGGCCACGGGTCCGACACCCAGAACAACGGCTGCGAGTACCAGTGAATGGATCATTCCGGAGAGTTTAGTGACACCACCTGAGCGAATATTAACAACCGTACGCATAGTGGCACCTGCGCCGGCAATGCCTCCAAATAAGCCCGCAACTGCGTTACCAATACCTTGCCCTATGAGCTCTTGGTTAGAATCGTGACGCGTGCGCGTCATGTTGTCGGCGACAAGAGAGGTCAATAAGCTATCGATCGAACCAAGAATGGCCAATATAACCGCGGCTTCAATGACCAGCGCGAATACCGATTGGTCAAAGACCGGTAGATGCAGCGAGGGTAAGCCACTGGGTATATCGCCAAGAATTGGCATGGCGCCCACAAATAGCGACAGAACAGTACCGGCCGTGAGTGCTGCCAGCGGCGCAGGGAGGTATTTACCCCAAGTGGTGGGCCAGCTGTAGACAACCACAAGCGTTAGTGCGGCAACGGACAGCGCAGACCAGTTAATACTTCGTAGTGCGGTGGGTAGATAGGCCAGTCCCGGAACGGTGCCTGCAGGTGCTGCATGCCCTAACGTCGCGTCAAGCTGGAGGATGATAATGATCACTCCAATTCCGCTCATAAAGCCGGATACAACGGGGTAGGGTACCAACCGGATCAAGTCGCCCAGCTTAAAAACCCCGAGAGCAATCTGTATGAGTCCTGCGAGCATGACCGCAGTTAAGATAAGCCCAACGTCGCCCGAAAGACTCGCGAACAATCCCGCGAGTACCACGACCATGGGGCCTGTTGGTCCTGATACGTTAGTGGGTGTTCCTCCGAACCAGGCGGCAAAAAATCCTACTATAATCGCGCCGTACATGCCCGCAATGGGGCCTAGGCCCGAGGCTAAACCGAAGGCGAGTGCAAGAGGGATTGCGACTACACCGGCGGTGAGGCCGCCGTAAATGTCACCGCGTAAATGGGATAAGTCAAATTTAAAGACAGACAACATGGCACCGTTCCATTTGAATTTGCGTTACACAATGGTCTAAATTCGTTGCAAAAATATATAGACGTTAATCAATATAGGGTATAGATTTAATCTATCACAAGACAATCTTTGGAATCCACCGTGCCTTCATTGCGACAGTTAGAGTATTTCCTTGAAGTTTCCGAAGCGGGCTCGTTGAGACAGGCGGCCACGCGCTTAGGGGTTACTCAGCCGACGCTTACCGTTCAACTTCGCAGTCTAGAAGACGCGTTGGGTGTTGTGCTGCTGGAGCGAAGCCGCAATGCCACTTATCTGACGCCAGCGGGGCGTGAGCTTTTGCCCAATGCACGGGAACTCCTGAATCAATGGCGAAATCTTATCGAGTCGGCCCACTTGCTCGGTGACCATACCTACTCAACGTATAGGTTGGGTGTGCCACCTACATTGGGTCCCTACCTGTTGCCGACCCTGTTGCCCCTCATTCACAAAAAGTTCACGCGCTTGCGCCTACACGTGCGCGAGGAGGTACCCGATAAGCTGCTTTCGGGTCTTGAGGAGGGTCAGTTCGATTTAGTTATCGGTCCATTGCCGGCAAGTAATGACGCGCTTGAGCGGGAGCCGCTATTTCGTGAGCCATTGTTATTAGCAAGCCCCGCTGAGATGGCGTTTAACAGCGGTGAAGATTTCCGTGAAAGCGATTTAAGTGGCCTGGAAATTCTGGCGCTCGATGAGCGGCATGCGCTGCGTCGTGAAGTTGAACGCATCTGCGAGCAAACGGGTGCTCGTTTAAATCGCGATTTTGAGGGTACCAGTCTCGACACGTTACGTCAGATGGTCGTCATGGGCATGGGACTCGCTTTTTTACCGGGGTTATATGTGCGAAGTGAGATTCATCGGCCCGAGGAGTTGCGTATTCAGCCTCTCTCCGGTGGGCGTCTATTTCGAGAGCACGCTCTACTTTTTCGTCGCAATGCCCCATCTCGGGTCTTTTATCGAGAATTAACTGAGTTAATTCGAGAAGTAATCAGTAAAGAATTGAAAGACTCCGTTATTCCCCTAGGATGACGAAAGATTAGCCGCCAATAACCCGTTGTCGCTATTGAATTTGAACTTTGAGTATGTTTTTCTTCTCTATAGTTTTTTATCGACCAATCCTGTACTCAACAATAGTTGCGGGCACCACCACCCGGTGGCGCCTGCCACGCGCTTAATTGCATGTGCCTGATGGCATGTGCCTAATTGGAGGAGCAATGACTCACACAGCTTATATCTACGACGCGATAAGAACACCGCGTAGCAAAGGGAAGAAGGACGGCTCGCTGCATGAAGTTAAGCCTGTCGATCTCGGTGCGGGGCTCCTGCGGGAGCTCCAGAGTCGACATGACCTCGATACCAGCTACGTTGACGATGTGGTGATGGGCTGTGTGACGCCCGTGGGTGAGCAGGGATCTGACGTTGCCAAAATGATCGTTCAAAATGCGGGCTGGGATGAGTCTGTTGCAGGTGTGCAATTGGATCGGTTCTGCGCATCCGGCTTGGAAGCGGTAAATATTGCTGCTCAAAAAGTAGCTTCTGGTTGGGAAGACTTGGTTGTTGCCGGTGGCGTCGAGTGCATGTCGCGAGTCCCCATGGGCTCCAATGGCGGCGCGATGGGTGGCGATCCTGCGTTCTCTTTGAAGTCAGGTTTCGTACCCCAAGGTATTGGCGCAGATACTATTGCGACGCTTGAAGGTTGGTCGCGAGAAGATGTTGACCGATATGCGGTCACCTCTCAGCAGCGCGCTGCCCATGCGCGTGACAACGGCTGGTTTGATCGGTCGGTAGTCCCCGTTAAAGATGAAAATGGTTTGACCATTCTCGAACGCGATGACTTTATCAAGCCGCAAACCAACCTCGAAGGCTTAGCGAAGCTCAAGGCATCGTTTGAAATGCACGGAAGTTTGGGCTTCGATGATGTGATTTTAGCCAAATACACTACCTTAGACCGGATTAACCACGTGCATACGCCCGGGAATAGCTCGGGTATTGTCGACGGCTCAAGTGCGGTACTTATCGGTAGTGAAAAAGCAGGTAATGACTTAGGCCTCAAGCCTCGTGGGCGTGTAGTCGCGACGGCTGTACTCGCCAATGACCCCATCATCATGTTGACCGGCCCTGGCCCTGCGGCAAAGAAATGTTTAGAAAAAGCGGGCATGACCAAAGACGATATAGACCTTTGGGAAATCAATGAGGCTTTCGCCTCTGTGGTACTTCGTTATATGAAAGATCTCGACCTTGATCTCGAGATTACTAATGTCAACGGCGGTTCGATCGCAATGGGGCACCCGCTGGGCGCTACGGGCGGCTGTTTGGTCAGTACCATGCTAGATGAACTCGAGCGCCGCAATCTTAAGCGCGCCATGTTGTCCCTCTGCGTGGGCGGCGGCATGGGTATCTCTACCATTATTGAGCGCGTTTAACGCTGGTCTACAGACAAAGGATTGATTAAACAATGAGCGGATTTAACTACGAGAAAGACGCCGACAATATCGTTACTATCACGATGGATATGGACGGCCCAGTGAACTCTATGAGCCCTGCTTTCCTGCCCTTGCTCGAGGAGACGGTTGCAAAGCTAGAGGCAGAAGATGGTCTTAAAGGTGTCGTGCTGACATCGGCGAAAAGTACTTTTTTTGCGGGCGGTGACCTAAAAACATTGGTTCAAGCGTCCGCGGATAACGCCGAAGAATTTTTCAACAATGTTGAGGCTATCAAGGCTGTTTTTCGCCGCATGGAAAAAATGCCGGTTCCTTTCGTTGCGGCCATTAACGGTGCGGCATTGGGCGGTGGTTTGGAGCTGACGCTTGCCTGTAATCACCGTATTGCCTGGGACGACAAGTCAGTGCAGCTAGGTTTTCCCGAGGTGACATTGGGTCTTTTGCCAGGCGGTGGCGGCGTTGTGAAAGGCATTTACCTGATGGGTCTCATGGGTGCCAACGAATACCTTATTGAAGGTAAGCGCGTTACACCCGCTAAGGCGCAGCAAGCAGGCTTGATCCACGAAACGGTTGCGCAACGGGACGAGCTTGTCCCTCGTGCAAAAGCTTGGATCATTGAGAATGCCGATAACGAAGGTGCAAGCGTTCAGCCGTGGGATACCAAGGGTTATAAGATTCCCGGTGGGAACGCGAACCATCCAGCGGTCGCTCAAATGTTGCCTGCCGCGTCGGCTATGCTGTTCAAGCAGACTCGCGGCTTGTTACCCGCACCTGCGAAGATTTTAGATGTGGCAGCTTCTGCGTTACGGGTGGATTTTGACACCGCCATGCGCATCGAGAGCCGTAACTTCACTGCGCTAGCGCAAACCGCAGTTGCTAAGAACATGATCACCACGTTCTTCTTTCAAATGAATCAAGTCAATGGCGGCGCGTCGCGACCCAAAAATATCGAGCCTCAGCTCACTAAGAAAGTGGGCGTTTTAGGCGCTGGAATGATGGGGCAGGGTATAGCCTATGTTTCGGCCATGGCGGGGATCGAAGTTGTTCTCAAAGATATCTCTCAGGAAGCTGCAGATAAGGGTAAGGCTTACACAGAGAAATTACTGCAAAAGCGCATAGCCAAAGGTCGTATGACTGAGGAGAAAGCGCAGGCAGTTCTCGGTCTGATCAAAGCCACTGCCAATAATGACGATCTTGCTGGCTGTGACCTCATCATCGAGGCCGTGTTTGAAAACATCAAACTCAAGCATCAAATTACCCAGGAGCTTGAGCCTTATCTCGCTGAAGGGGGCGTCTGGGGGTCAAACACATCGACATTGCCCATCACAGAATTGGCCGAGGCGAGTAAAAATGCTGAGAATTTTGTTGGCATTCATTTCTTTTCACCTGTCGATAAGATGCCCCTCGTTGAAATCATCATGGGTGAGAAGACCAGTGATCTCGCGCTTGCCAAAGCCTATGACTACACCAAGCAAATCCGCAAGACGCCGATCGTTGTCAATGATTCCCTGGGCTTCTTTACGTCGAGAACCTTTGGTACCTACCTGGACGAAGGCACGCGTATGTTGAGTGAAGGTTTGCACCCAGTGCAAATTGACAATATGGGCAAGGCAATTGGTATGCCTGTCGGGCCGTTGGCGGTGTTTGATGAAGTCAGTCTTGAGCTCAACCGCAAGGCAGATGCCACTTGGACCGAAATGGGTGTTCGTGACCAGTGGGGTGACGGTAGTGTGACGCGGGGCGTTGTGGGCACCATGATCAATGACCATGGTCGTGGCGGGCGCCATCACGGTGGTGGCTTCTACGAGTACAGCGAAGACGGCACTAAGGCAATCTGGCCTGGCCTGCTAGATCTTTATTACAAGCCCGATGTTTCTGTACCGGTGGATGACATGAAAGATCGACTACTGTTCCGTCAGGTTATTGAGGCACTTAAGTGTTTGGAAACAAACGTTTTGCGAACAGTCGCTGACGGCAATATCGGCTCGATTATGGGCATTGGTGCCCCTGTGTGGACCGGTGGCTTGATTCAGTTTGTGAACACTTATGGCTTGGAGCACTTCATTGCCCGTTGTAATGAGCTGGCAGTGTCCTACGGCGATCGCTTTAAAGCGCCTGCTATTGTCGCCGAGAAGTTGGCGGCGGGTGAGCAGTTCGCATAAATACGTAAGGTAGTAGTACCCGCCGTCGGCGCTGTGCGCTTGCGGTGGACATGCCGGTACCTGCAGTGCTGTGATAAAGCGAGTGAAAGCTCGCTTTTTTTATTGCCGATTCGGTTTGTTTGGAAAGCGGGTTTAAGCAGTGCTCAAGCACTGTCGCGAATAATGAGCTGCGCTTGCGATATGTCATCGCGCGGGCGTTCACCACTGAGCTGCGCAAAAATAGACTCACACATTGACTTTGCGCCTGCTGCAATGGGTTGTGCGACCGTGGTCAGCTGGGGGCTAATTAGTTGAGACAGGGAGATATTGTCAAAACCGATAACCGAAACATCATTGGGTACAGCTTTGCCAGCACGTTGAGCGGCTGAAATCGCAGCAATCGCGATGAGGTCTGAGCAACACACGATGCCATCAACCTCGGTTTCTCGGGTAAAAAACTCCTCGAGCGCTTTCTGTGCCGTTGAAGGATCAAAAGAGATATTGATATGAAGCGACGAGTTGGTCTCGGCTAAGCCGGCTTCTTGAAGTGCATCCACATAGCCCTTAAAACGTGCTTGTGGCTCTGGAAAGTGTGTGTCACCCAAAAATGCCAAGTGCTTTCTATGGCATTGTTCAATGAGGTGCTTGGTCGCCAGATAGCCACCTTGGCGGTTATCGCACCCTACAACCGTGTAATCGCAATCGAGCGTGGCATCACCCCAAACAGCGATAGGGAAGCCGCTGTTGGCCAGTTCATTCAGGGCCTTGTGCTTCTTACCCTGACCTATAAATATGACACCGTCACTGGCCGACACTGTCTGGGATTGTAAAAAAGAAGATGCATCGTCCAGTCGCTCATGAGCGATCAGCGTGTTGTAGTTTCGCTGTCGTAAATACTCGGCGATCTCCGCAATGATTTCCATGAAGAAAGGGTCATTGATGGTCTGGGGGGAGTCATGCTCTAGAGTTAATACGACCGCGATCACACCGGTGCGGCCCAATCGAAAGTTTCTGGCGGCGGTATTCATGACGTAACCCGTCTGCTTTGCCGCGTTAATAATCAAATCTCTCGTTTTAAAACTGACTAAAGGAGATCCTGACAGTGCTCTCGAAACAGTAGAACGAGAGACGCCCGTCATATCGGCGATCTGCTGCATATCTACGGTCTCGAATTTGTTCACTGACACTTACTCCCAAGAGGCGAACAGTTGGTCTTGTTGGCTTAATTGATCGAGCGTCACGAAAAAGCGTGGCGCGAAGCTCAATTGTAAATCGTCTGTTGCTTTACTTGTATAGGGTGCCATAAAAATCAGCCGGTTGTTACGCTCATCTAAGCCTAAAATTGTTGCGCCGAACAGATGATCAACCCCGCAGAGAATGCTCGATTGCTTACCAGCCCTGATCCACGGTCCGAATGGCGATTCTCCAATGTAAAGCCTGATGCAGTTCGAAATTTCGCAGTCATCCTGCATCTCAGATTGTCGGTCAGTGGTCGCTGCCACCAAGATGAATTGTTTTAGCTTTTGCAGATAGAAAAGTTTCGGTATTTCAAATTGGGTAAATTCATCGCTATCGGGAAGCGATATGGGGGGAAGCAAGACGGCCTCTTGCAGGCCATTGACGAGCTGTGCGATGCCCAGCGCGGGTTCTCGTTCGCTCGATTTAGCCGCAAAGGCCACATAGGTCTTTTGGTCATAGGCGAAAACAAAAGGGTCGCGCCAAGCGAGAATAGGACCCCCGCACTCGCCTTTGTTACTGCCTAAATTTTCTTTGTCGTCAATAAAATAGCCTGAGCTGACAATATAATCATGGTCTCGTTCTGGGCACAGAACACAGTGACCGGATGCGCTTGACCCATCGGCATTCAGTAACGACAGAACTAGATTTTGTATAAATGGTTGTTCAGAAGAGGCGGATCGAACACCTGTATAGGCTTCGACAATGCCATCGGGTAATGGGGTGACTGAGCCACTCCAGACATTGGCTTCATCGTAAGGCTTAGTCATGCCGGGCCGGCGATGAACACCTACATCGCGCCACGTTGCACCGCTATCGGTGGACTCAAAGTGATGGATGTGAAACGCATGATTATTACGATCGCTGGGATCAATCGGGGCATCCCAAAAATCCCGTCGTGGAATCGCTAAACAGAATAAGTGAAAAACGTTGTTGCTTTCATAGGACCAGGCGTCCCAAAGGTAAAATTCAGGATGCTTAATGCCGCTCGTGAACTGCATGCTCATAGGTTATTAATCTGCTTGGTAAAAAGTGCCCCCCGTTGGGGGGGCACAGTGTTAACGATTTATCAGAAATCGTACCTGATACCTACAGTGCTAGATCGACCGCTCAAAGGACGCGCTCGAACAAAGCTACCTGCTGCCGCTGAGCCTTCTTCAGATTCAGTAACGACAAACTCATCGGTCAGATTATTGACGTTAAACGTAAGGAGCAAACTATCGCTGATGGCATAGCTACCGAACAGGTGTACCAAGCTATAAGCATCCTGTTTCAGGTCATTGTTGTCCTGCACGTAGTAGTCAGTTGAGCCAACAATTGAGGCACCAATTCTAAATGGACCGTAGGCATACTCAGGCGTGATGGTATAGATAACATCTGCCTGACGGCGGGGTGTGTTGCCGACAACACCTGCGTTGGTGAGGTCTGAAGCAATTTCAGCATCAACCCAGGTTAGGTTTCCTGAGATGAAAAAGCCATTACCCAGTTGTGCACTACCTTCTAGCTCCAAGCCCGTCGCTTCGTATTCACGGATGAAGGTCAGTCCGGAGGTGATTTCAGCGTTGGTTTCTTCAACGGTGGTGTCGAATAACGTAGCATAAGCTGCCCAGTTATCGCCTTGATGCTTATAGCCAACTTCAAACTGGTCAACGGTGTCGTAGCCGTCGGTTGTGCTTGCCAGCGACCCATCTGAGTTTAATGCACCTGAGATCTGAGTCAGGCGATCACCGATAGCACGGCCACCCGATGAGAAACGAGCGAATACAGATGAACTGTCACTTAGCAAGTAGCTCGCACCAAAGCTGTATGACGTGTTGTCTGCGTCGTAGTTCACGTTAGTTACTGCTGAGCTTGATTCGTTCAATACTCTAACACCGCCCGAAATGAAGCCTGCAGAGGTTCCTGTGGGGCTCTCGAGCAAAGGATCAATGACGCCGTTGCCGTTGAGATCTACAGCGACGTTACCACCACAGCAGCCATCGAGGCGGCGACCAGCGGCTTCTACATTGTCTTGGCGAACACCCGCATCAATGTAGAGATCGTCAGTGACTTGAAAGCCTAGGTTTAGGTAGGGAGCAAATGTTGTGTATTCCAGATCCCAGTCCCAGCTCAGGAAGCTTTGGGTTACCGCACCGTTATCGGCAAGAACCACATCAGTGGCGTTACCCTGACCGTCAACACTGCCACCTACAGCAACGTAGTTGATGTTCTGAGAGTTCGCACCGCTCAATGTTTGCATGCGGGTGTGCCAGCTATTCCAAGTGATATCGATGTTCTGCTTGCTGTAGTACAAACCAGCATCAAGGTTCACACGATCAAACGTCTTGCTGAAGCTGAAGTCGTTAACCAGTAAACCAACATCGTTAAATGTTGTGTCGAACAGAAGGTTGGTGAAGGCCAATTGATTAGGATTAGCATTTGAGCCGTTGACTGTCGCTACAACGTTACCGCAGTCAAGTGTCGCGCCGTCGATTCGAGCGTCCGCACAAAGCGCAGCGCCTTTGTTTGCAATGGTATCCGTGCCACCAGCAAAGCCATCGGTAAAGGGAGAGATGAATCCGCCTTTTATCGATGAAACGCGGAACTTGTTATTAACTCGCCAGCCATTACCAACGTCTTTGTCAAATTCGAAGCCAAAGGCGTCAACTTCTGATTCGATGCCATCTGAAACAGACCGAGACATGCCGTTACCGTAGGGGTCGAAGGTTGTAATATTCGCTGTCGCTTGAGAATGTAGTGTCTGGCTTGAAGCGTCATATCCAGGTACTGCACCGAAGCTGCCGTTTGACTTTACTAAGACGGGCGAAGGCAAATACGTGGTGACCTTATCGTCAAGATGCTTGAAGTAGAGGCGGAAGAAGCCATCTTCTAGCTCTTTGGTGATGTTGAATTTTACTTGGCCGCCACTGTCACCGTTAAAGCCGGTTTCTCTTACGCCTTCGCCGTCACGGAAAAAACCACCGATATGGTAGTAAAGCGTATCGCTGATACGGCCACCGTATTCGAAGTCAGTTCTGAATTCGTCATAGTCAGCGCCGAAAGAAAGGCCAACAGAACCCGATTCATCGCCGCCGGTCTTGCTAATCATGTTGATAATGCCGCCGGGCGAGTTGGAGGAAACGATTGATGCAGAGCCTCCGCGGATGGACTCAACGCGGCCGAGTGTCCAGTCGTAGCGAACAAAGTTGTCGGTGTTTGCAAAGTTCATGTCACCGAACTCAAGGACGGGTAAGCCATCTTCGTGGAGTTGCATGTATTTTGAACCGCCCGTGGCGAGGGGGATGCCGCGTACCGTGATGTTCGCGTTGCCGTTACCGCCTGAACTTTCAGAGCGAATGCCGGGTAAGCTTCGGAATATTTCCGCAATTGAGCGGGGTGCAATTTTCTCGATGTCATCTTGAGTCATTGAGCTAACTGAAACGCTTGCTTCTAGTTTGCTGACACCCTCGCGAGCTACACCGGTTACTACCACTTCCTCAAGCTCTTGGGCATAGCTTGAGCTGTTTACCAACGCGATGGCGGCAACCAAGGGAAGCTGTGCTATGGATAGAGACTTTCTCATTTCTTGCTCCTTTCGTTATTTATAGTGCATTAGCGATCGTAAGAGCCGAATCGCTGATGTTTTGTGAGCATAAACGCCATGCCTGACGGCACCCTAAACCGCAATGCAATCGATTGCAAGTCAAAATACAACCGATTGCATTGATAATACAATCGATTGCATTAAAATTGCATATAACCGCTAATAATGTAATTCTTAGTTCCTAATAAATGTTTGGCGGTGCGAATCATGTCAATAGAACCGAGTAATACAGCGAGCTCTGACGCATACCGATCGGCTCGAGTACTGACCTACTTACTGTTTTTTATATTTGCGTTAACGACGGATGCAGTCGGCGTAGTTATTCCAGAAGTCGTAAAGGAGTTTGATCTCTCTCTCACGCAGGCGGGTAGTTTTCATTACGCTACGATGCTGGCGATAGCATTGTCGGGTGCTTTTCTTGGTTCATTAGCAGACACCTACGGACGCCGCTTTGCGTTGCTGCTTGGTATGGGTTTGTTCGCCGCATCGTGTATTGCATTCGTGACCGGTAGGCAGTTCCTGTTTTTATTGGCTTTGATCTTTCTAATGGGGGTTTCCATTGGCGTGTTCAAAACGGCCGCCCTTGCATTGGTTGGAGATGCAAGTTCTGATCAAACGGCCCACACCCATACCATGAATATGGCGGAGGGATTTTTTGGCTTGGGCGCTATTGTGGGGCCGGCTATTGTCACGGTAATGCTGACAAATGGCATACACTGGACCAACCTATATGTCATCGCCGGTGGCCTGTGTTTACTGGTTATGCTGTATGCCAGTCGGTTGACGTTTCCGAGCTACAAACCCAAAGTATCGAATAGCGCATCGTTCAGAAAATTATGGGCATTTAGCAAGGATCCCTATGCTATGGGCTTCGCATTGGCAATCATGCTTTATGTAGTGGCTGAAGCGGCTATTTATGTTTGGATGCCGACCTATCTGGCCAGCTATGACGGTTCATTTCAGTTGCTTGCAGCGTACGCACTTACACTATTTTTCTGTTTGCGCGCTGGGGGTCGGTTTTTGGGCGCTTGGATTCTTAAACGGACGTCGTGGAAGGCGTCATTAACGATTGCGACCGGCTTGGTGGCTGCTTGTTATGCTGGTGCAGTCGTATTGGGCGTTCAATATGCTATTTTTTTGCTGCCTTTGTCGGGACTTTTCATGTCACTGATCTACCCGACGCTTAACTCAAAGGGAATAAGCTGTTTTGACGCGCATGACCACGGTTCTGTCGCAGGTTTTTTGCTGTTTTTCACGGCTGTCGCGGCAGCGGGTGGTCCGCTAATCATGGCGCTCATTGGCGATGTCTTTGGCGACATGAAATACGGTTTCATTTTTTCACTGGGCTGCGCTGTGGCGCTGTTCGGCATGGCCGCTGCCAATCAATTGACCAAAGCGACGTCGGGTCGTCTGGGGTGAGGGCTTGCCAATGACTTGTGTCAACAACACGTCAAGCAGAGTGGTGGCCATTGAAGGTGGGGGCACTAAATTCGTCCTCAGTATTGGCAATGACGCTGCTACCGCAACGCGTCACGTCATACCGACAACGACGCCCGAAGAGACAATGCGGTCAATAAAAGAGGTCATTGCGCGGGAGCATGATGAGCTGCCAGTGGCAGCTATTGGAGTGGCTACTTTTGGCCCTATCGACATTGATCGGCAGTCGCCAAGCTATGGCGCTGTCGGCGTCACTCCTAAACAGGGTTGGCAAGGCTACAACTTTGTTACTGACTTAGGGTTGAGCTTTGGCCTGCCTGTCCTAGTAGATAGTGACGTTAACGCGGCGGCTCTAGCGGAGGCCTCGAGCGAGAGTAGGACGCAAAAAATGGTCGATGGCGAGGACCCATGCCGACATTTGGTTTATGTGACGGTGGGTACGGGGATCGGCGTTGGCGTGGTGCACTCGGGCGCTATTGCCAATGGTTTTATGCACCCTGAAATTGGCCATATCGCAGTGCCTCGACATCCACAAGATCGTGAGTTTAAGGGGGCTTGTCCCTATCACGCAGATTGCATTGAGGGTTTGGCCTCTGGCCCTTCGGTGATAAAGCGGTGGGGTCAATCATTGTCTGAGCTAGGTTCTGATCACTTCGGGCACGACCTAGAGGCTTTCTATCTCGGCCAGCTTTGCGCAACTCTGATTTTAAATCACATGCCTACGCGCATCGTTTTGGGCGGCGGCGTCTCTAAAACGCCGGGCCTCATCCAGCGAGTACGCGGCCAGTGTCGGCTGTTATTAAACGGTTACCTTCCCGCGGTTGATACCGATGAAGCCCTTGAGCGACTCATTGTCCGTCCAGTGCTCGGTGAGCATTCAGGTATATCGGGTGCCTATATTTTAGCGAATCAAGCTTTGTCGTAATTGCTTAAATTGATCAGATGTTGACCTTCACTCAAGACAGTGCCACAAAGAGCCTTTATCGCTGCGCGGGCCCATGTTATGTGTGGACGTTACACGCTGACGGTCAATCACCGCCCCGATCTACTGAAGCTGGGGCTGCAAACAAAAGACCGCTTTAACATAGCACCTCAATCAGAGGTGTTAGTTGTAAATGACCAGAAAGTTCACGACTTGATACCCTGGGATTACTCTCCGGGCTGGGCAAAATCGCCGATGCATCTGAGTAACGCTCGCTCTGAAACGCTGCGAGAGAAGCCCTCTTTTCGCGGCGCTAAGCGCTGTGTATTCATAGCCGATGGCTGGTACGAATGGCAGCGGACGGCGGGCACTAAACAACCTTGGTATCACCATGGAAATGGCGAGTTGCTTTATTTTGCTGGCATCTATAACGACAGCAGCGGCTGTGCCGTTGTGACGCGCGCCGCCCATGACAATATCGCGCATATCCACCATCGGCAGCCAGTGTTACTGGAATCTAGGGCGGTCTCGCATTGGCTGGAAGGACATGACTTGTTTGCGAGCGCTATTACTCGAACAATACAGTGCCATCCGGTGGGATTGGCCGTCAACAAACCCACTAACGATACCGCGTCATTGACCGAACCGGTAACGCTGCCCTCTGTGAACAGCGTATCGGCAACAGATGATCTGTTCACAAATAAATAGCCCACCTTGCCCGCAAGCCACAGGTCGTTTGGGTTTTGTGGGCAGACAATCCACGAGCCAATAACGCGTTGATCTTATGACTTCACTCAGCGTTTTTGTTGATCGTCTCGACGTTGAGTTGGTTCAGTTCATTTTCTAGTCGAAGTCGTGCCGTCGCTCGGGGCTTCGCAAAGCGCGCAATGCCGAGATAGATAACGGGCGTTAGGTAAAGCGTGAAGAGCGCCGCCATACCCAAGCCTCCGAAGACTACCCAGCCAACCGCTGCACGTGCTTCTGCGCCTGGGCCGGTAGCAAGAATTAACGGAAGTGCACCCAGAACGGTCGACATTAAAGTCATGGCGATCGGCCTTAGGCGCGTATGAGCGGCACCCGTAATGGCATCTCGAACCGATTGCCCTTCATCCCGCAATTGATCGGCAAATTCTACGAGTAAGATACCGTTTTTAGCGATGAGCCCGATGAGCATGACCAATCCTACTTGCGAGTAGATGTTGAGTGATGTCCCGGTGAGAAATAGCGCGAAGATGGCGGCCGCCAGACCAAACGGCACAATCATAATAATCACAATTGCGGACGCTAAACTTTCAAATTGCGCAACGAGAACTAGAAAAACAACCAGTAGTGCAAACCCATAGGTAATGAGTGTATCGCGGGTAGTCTCATTCAGCGCCGCAGCTTCACCGCGTGTGATGAGTGAAACATCGTCAGGCAGTACTTCGTCCGCCAGCATCATTAGATCATCGATTGCTGTTTGGAGCGCCACTCCCGGCGCAACTTCGACGTCTACTTCAATCGCTCGGCGCTGAGCGCGGCGGTCGAGTTGACCCGCGACACCGCGCTCATCGAGTGTGACAACACTGGAGAGCGGAATGAGTTCTCCAGTAGCGGTGCGCACATAGAGATTCACAAGGTCGCTGGGATCATCAATTTTGTCGCTACCGGCTTCGAGTACAATCGGCACGCTTTGATCGTCTACGTTGAGATCAACAACTTCAATCCCATCAACCATGACGCGTAATGTCTGTGCAATGCTATCGAGCGGAACGTTGAGGTCTGAGGCGCGCTGCCGGTCGACCTTGACCGACAACTGGGGTTGGGTTGGCTGGTAGCTAATTCGGGGGCCACTGACTGAGTCTAGGCGCTCACGAATAGCGTTGGCGAACTCTCTTGCTGCAGCATGTATTTCATCATAGTCAGTTCCGAGTAGCGCCAAGCTAATGCCACCGCTCGATGCGCCGCGCAGCCCTAAGGAGTTAGAGCTAAATATACGGATAGTCATACCTGGGATGTCGGCAAACAACGGTTTCAGCTCTTCTGCGATTTCTTGCTGGGAGCGCGCTCGCTGATCCCACGGTGCGAGGCGCGCACTGATAAAGACAATATTAGGGTCCCAGCGGCCCACGATAGTGTAGAGCGCCTCGATTTCTCCATTTGCCATTAGTGGCAGAAGCGTGTTTTCCATATGATCGCCTTGGCGCTCAACGTAACTCAGGCCGACACCATCGGGGCCGCGCGAAAATACATTGATGGACCCGCGATCTTCCGGCGGCAAGAGTTCTCTGTCTAACTGCGTATAAACACTACCGGCTGCCATAGCAGCTGCGATTGAAATAAATAGCGTGAGCCAGGGATGGCGCATAACTAGGCCGAGGCTGCGGTCATAGAAATGGACAAGAGCGGAGCCCAAGCCGTCAACGCTGCGTGAGCGCGCTTGATACGGAGCGAGTCGGGCCATCGCAGCGGGGACAATGCTTAAAGCCACGAAAGAAGAGATTGCGACGGCGACAGCCAGCACCAATCCAAACTCTCTAAAGAGACGGCCTGCCGTTCCCGGCAAGAAAGCTATCGGTATGAAAACCGCTACCAGTACCGCAGTCGTTGCGAGTACAGCGAAAAAAACTCTTCGAGTTCCTACGACTGCAGCTGCATTAGAGCCGAGACCTTCAGAGCGGCGACGCTGAACACTCTCGAGCACTACAATTGCGTCATCAACAATAAGTCCAGTTGCCAAAACGAGCGCCAGGAGCGTCAAGATATTGACAGAGAAGCCCATCGCCCAGCACGCAGCGAGTGTGCCTAGCAGTGACACTGGAATCGCAATCGCTGGAATCAAAGTGACACGCATTGAACCGGAAAATAGACGAATTACAGCAATCACTACGATGATGGCAAACAACAACGTTTTGATAACTTCTTGAACGGCTCCGCGAATAAATACCGCATCATCGGAGATTACTGTCAATGTGATGTCTGCGAAGCGCTCATTGACACTAACAATAGCCTCGCGAATGCCGTTCGAAATCTCAATGGTATTGGAGCCCGCCTGTCGCACAACACCCATACCTACGACACGCTGGCCATTTAAACGAACGATACTAGTAGTATCTGCAGGGGAAAAGGTTACGTGAGCCACATCGCGCAGTCTGATTTCATCGCGAATAACTAGCGCTGCAATATCTTCTTCTTTGGTGACCGCCGCGTCCGCGCGCACTAGCAGCTGTTGGTCTCCTGCGCGAAAACTGCCTGCAGGCACGTCGAGGGGTGCGCCTCGGAGTACTTCAGTGACGTCCGCAACGGTGAGCTCGTAACTGGTCAGTCGTAGAGGGTCAAGAATAATACGCAACACACGCCGTCGGTTGCCGAAAAGCGGTACATCAGCGACGCCGGGCAGTGAGATGAAGAGCGGCACGATATCTTGTTCGATCAGTCGCGCTAACTCTTGCTCGTTGTATGCGTCACTACTCACCGCAATACGAACTATCTCTTGAGCGTCCTGATCGGCTTTAAATACGGATAGCTGCTCCAAGTTATCCGGTAAATCGCGCTGAACGCGGCTGACGGCCTCGCGCACATCGCCCGCCGCTTGGTCGACGTCGCTGCCTGGGCGAAATTCAATACTGATTCGGGCACTATTTTCTTCACTCGATGAATCAATGGATTTGACACCGGAGACTCGTGCGACCGCTGACTCTAGAATACGAGTGACTTCGGCGTCCATCGTTTCTGGCGATGCGCCGGGCAACAGTGCCCGTACGTTGACAACCGGGCGGTCAACGTCGGGTAGCTCTCGGACCTCCACGGCTAAAAGAGCTGCAATGCCCGCCAGAATGATCAAAAGATTCATGACGACTACCAGCCATGGGCGCTTAACACCAAGCTCAGGTAATCCGCCACGCCAGTTCAATGGAGTCTTAGGCACCGCCATTAGACCTATCCTTTACGCCGGGGGCGGCCGGTGTTCGCGGTAGCTCTTTGGGGGTCGTATTTTGCAAATTGAGTGCGACGCCAGCCCGTACACTTTGGACGCCCTCAGCGATAACCAGCGTGCCAACGGCGATATCACTCTCAATGAGTAATCGGTTCGGAAGTCGTTTCACCAGGCGAACATCTTTACGCTCTGCCTTGCCATCGCGAGCGATCCAAATATAGGGGCCGTCGGCACCCCACTGTACCGCGACGTCAGGTACTGCGATGAATTCTCCGCGAGAGGTGCTGATGGCAATTTCAAAGGCCATTCCCGGCCGGAAACGATCTTGTTGATTGTCGATAGCAGCCCGTGCAGTGAAGGCACGTGACGCGGTATCGATCCGTGAGTCCACGGCGACGACTTCACCCGAAAATGCGGGCCGACCACTGTTCCAAAGCTGGACCGATACAGCGGTTCCCGAGGTTACCTGACCAATGAAAATCTCAGGGATCATAAAATTAACGAGTAACGTCTTTCTGTCATCAAGCGTCGTGACTAGGGTGGCAGTATCGATACGATCGCCGACGTCGATATCGGTGATGCCCACCCGACCATCGAATGGCGCAATCATTTGCCGCCGAGATAAATCTAATTGGGCTTGTTCTAGGGCGATATGTGCGGTGTCGACAGCGGCTTTTGCAGTGTCGATTTGGCTTTGTGCGATATTGGTTTCATCGCGATTCACAGAGGTGTAGCGCTTTACGAGACGCTCGGCATCGGCCAGCTGGACCTGGGCTAGACGAACAGCCAAGCGCTCATCACGGTCATCGAGCTGTAGCAGCACGTCGCCGGCTTTGACCAATGAATCAGGCTCAAAGGAGACCGCTGTGACCATACCTGCGGTTTCAGGATAAAGCGCGACACTTTTAAGGGCTCTGGTCGTGCCTACGGCTTGTACCGATTCAGTGAGCTTTTCGAGGGTTGCGGGCACAGCGACGACATTAACACTCCGATTCCCTCTGCCGTAGGCTGAACCCTCGCCCTCTGAGGTATCTTTAGAGCAGCCAGAAAGAGCGGGAAGTAGGCAGCCAACTAAGACTAAACATGCGCATGCACGTAGGCCAGAGCGAGTAAATTGCGCAAAGCGATAATGTTTGAAGGACATCCTGTTCCCTGTTGAGCGGCGTTGGGTTATGACGTTATACACGGTTGTACTACCCACAGCTTTACGCTGAGTAACCCCATTCAGATGACTGCTGGGGGCGAGTTTACCGCGCTTCGAGACTCTTCCGGTCAACTTCTAGGGTGTTATTCACACCGGTGAGCACCACCGTCTATGCAGTGCACGAGTTGGTTGGCTGTGCTCATTCGAGTTCCTTAGTTAGCCGATTAGCCACTTGGTTAGCCGATTAGCCACTTGCTCAGGCTTGGGGGGCAAACCCAGGTAAAATAACTTCGATTAGTCGCGGCCCACGGTGCGCCATCGCTTCTGCGATTGCGGAATCAAACTCGGCAACGGTTTCTACTCGGCTTGCGGGCATCCCCATGCCGTTCGCGATATTGACCCAATCGATTGTCGGATTTGAAAGGTCGAGCAGTGACTTGGCTTTGTCGCTCGGATTCTCTACGCCCACCCGTTGCATCTCAATATTGAGAATAGCGTAGGAACTGTTATTCAGAAGTACTACTGCGACGTCGGTGTTTTCGCGGACCATCGTCCAAAGCGCCTGAGGCGTGTACATCGCCGAGCCATCTGCCTGGAGCGCGATAACTTTACGATTGGGGCAAGCGACGGATGCGCCAAGTGCTAGAGGAAGACCCATGCCAATAGCGCCGCCCGTCAGTGTTAGCCAGTCGTGTTGGCGTGCACACCCTGTGAATAAAAAAGCCCCCAAACCGTTGGTAGCACCCTCGTCGCAGACGATAGCGTTCTCCGGGATATGGTTTGACAGTACCTTGCCCATCTCAACCATGTTAATCGGGCCTTGTTCCAAAGCGTGCTGGGCAAAGGGTTGAAGAATAGCGGGCTCCGCAGGTGCCTCTAATGCGTCGGCGAGACGAGTAAGTGCATCGAGCGCATTACAGCGGTCGTCAGCCAAGCCAACAACGCGAGTGCGATCGGCTACTAAATAGCTAGGCTTGCCTGGATACGCAAAGAAAGATACTGGCGCCTTTGTACCAACGATAACCATGGCATCGAAATCTTGCAGATACTCGGCCGCTTGTTCACCGAAGTAGGGCAAGCGCTCAACCGGAACACGACCTTCGCCCCGCTGAAGTCGGGTGAAAAACGTTTCAGTAATGAGCCGAGTACCTGTTGCAGCCGCAATACGACCCGCTTGAAAGAGAGCGTCAGAACGTAACGCCATGCCGCCGAGGAACAAGGTGCTATTAGTGGTCTCCCGCAACGCTTCTGCAGCTTCTTTAACCGCGTCATCTGAGGCTGTGGGGGGCGCGATGCGCTCAACCTGGCGGCTATGTGCCGGTGCACTGGACCACGCATGATCTGCAGGGGCGATAAAGCTCGCAATTTGCCCCGGGTAAATACTGGCAGCTTCAAATGCCTGAACCCCAATTTCCGCTAGGTGTTCTGGACTCTCTGAATCGCCAATCCAATCGGATACGGGCGATGCGAATGCATGGATGTCAGATGTTAGCGGCGCATCATATTCGCGATGATAAGTAGCGTGATCGCCGATCATATTGATGATGGGAGAGTTCGCGCGGTTAGCATTGTGTAGATTGGCACTGCCGTTACCAAAGCCGGGCCCAAGATGCAGTAGTGTCAGGGCTGGTTTCTCAGCCATTCGTCCATAGCCATCGGCAGCGCCTGTCACAACACCCTCGAAAAGACCTAGAATAGCGCGCATTCGCGGCTCGCCATCGATCGCCGCTACCAGCTGCATCTCTGACGTTCCGGGGTTAGCAAAGCAAACTTCAACGCCTGCGTCAGCTAGAGCTCGAATCAGTGCATCTGCTCCATTCATTGCGTGTACTCCGATTTTTGAAGGTACTGTTGTATAAGGTGCCGTTGTATAAGGTGCCGTTGTATAAGGTGCCGTTGTATAAAGTGCTGTTATCTACGGTGCTGCTAACTAAGCCGCAGTAAAGCGGTCACAGGACAAGCCCGAACCATGCTGCTGTCTGCGTCTAGAAACAAGCTCATAGAAATTATTGCGGGATTGGGTTTGAGCGCCCGATGCCGGTGATCAATGCCTTGTATTATCAGGCTACAGCGTGTGGCTGTAAATGCGATTGAGATCTGCGGATTGGTTGTTATGCAGTTGCCCGGAATAATGAGCAGTCGCTTCTGTGTGAAAATAGCTCTTTTGCTTTATAGGCCACAATTTTTCACCCCGTTCTTGAACCAGATCGCACCAATGCGTTTATGATGTCGGGCGAGCACGACACGGGTGTGCCTATGCTTGTATCACACGCGCACCAAAACACACTGTAAAAGCAACAAGGAGAACACCATGTCGAAGGGGCCTCTTTCGGGTATTAAAGTGATAGAAATTGCAGGTATTGGCCCTGCGCCGTGCGCAGGCATGATGCTCGCCGACATGGGTGCTGACGTGATTCTCGTAGAGCGTCGCGCACCTAACGCGAATGCCGAACCCGATGCGCAAGCACAAGCCAATCAGACGTTCTATAACCGTGGAAAGCGCTCTTTGGCTTTGGATTTAAAGAAGCCTGAATCGACAGCGATTGTGCTCTCGCTTATAGAATCTGCTGATATCCTGATTGAGGGCTTTAGACCCGGTGTCATGGAGCGTCTTGGCTTAGGCCCCGACGTCTGCCACGCGCGCAATCCGGCATTAATCTTTGGCCGAATGACGGGTTGGGGTCAAAGTGGGCCGCTTGCGCATGCCGCGGGTCATGATCCCAATTACATTGCCTTGAGTGGTGCACTGTCGGCAGGTGCGAGCGCCGAGCGTCCGCCAACGGCCCCACTTACCCTCGTCGGTGATGTAGGTGGCGGCACTATGATCTTGCTGTTTGGACTGTTGAGCGCGTTCATTCACGCTCAAAAAACGGGCGAAGGGCAGGTGATCGATGCCGCAATTACCGATGGCTCGGCATACATTTCATCTCTTTTACTTATGATGCGTAATACGGGACAAATATCTGACGAACCCGGCTTGGGGTGGGCTGATTTCGGCTCTCCTTGGCACGACACCTATCGCTGTGCCGACGGTAAACCCATTACTATCTGTCCGTTAGAGCCTCAGTTTTACGCGCTGCTTTTGGATAAGCTGGGCCTTGCTGATGACCCGTTGTTCAACAACCAGTGGGATAAGTCTCAGTGGCCTGCTGGAAAGGAGAAAATGGCCCAAATTTTTGCAAGTAAGAATCGGGACCACTGGTCGGAGCTGCTTGAAGGGACAGATGCATGTTATGCACCCGCTCTTAATTTTACAGAAGCGGCGGCACATCCACACAACGTGGCTCGCGGAACCTTTATCTCTCCCGATAACGTTGTACAGCCAGCACCCGCGCCGCGTTTTAGCAAGACGGTTCCCGCGGTTGGACGCTGCCCGGTGACAGGTCAAGATAGCGATGCGATCGTTACCGAGTTAGGGTTAGACCCTGAACAATTGCGAGCCAGCAATATCATCTGAATGTAGCGGGGGCTCGAAAACGCCGATCCTGCATAGTTGTGGAGCATGAGATACATGAATCAGTCAGTCGATTTACCGGGTATTCAGCAATATCCCCATCTTTTTGAGCCCTTGGATTTAGGTTTCACAACGATTCGCAATCGTTCAATTATGGGGTCGATGCATACAGGGCTGGAAGAGATGCCCGATGGCTTCGAGCGAATGGCGGCTTTTTATGCTGAGCGCGCGGCCGGTGGTATTGGCATGATTATTACGGGTGGCATTTCTCCGAACGAGGAGGGTGGCATAGCGGTGAAGGACGAACACGGTAACGTGGCGTTTTCTGCCTCGAAATTGAACACGCAGGCGGAAGCCGATGGCCACAAAATTGTGACGTCTGCGGTTCATAAAGCGGCTCCTGATGTAAAAATATGTCTCCAAATTCTGCATATGGGTCCACTGGCCCACAACGAGGAACTGGTAGCACCCTCAAAGGTGCGCTCGCGAATTAGTAAGCTAACGCCTCATGAGCTGGATGAAGCCGGTATAGAGAAGCAAATTGCTGATCACGCTAACTGTGCGCTATTGGCTCAGCAAGCTGGATACGATGGTGTTGAAATTATTGGTTCTGCCGGTTACCTGCTGTCCACTTTTCTCGTTGAAAAAACGAATCGACGATCTGATCAGTGGGGTGGTAGTTATGAGAACCGTATGCGCTTCCCGCTCGAGGTCGTCAGGCGCGTTCGTGCCGCTGTCGGCGACGATTTCATTGTGATTTTTCGCATTGCCGCGATGGATATGCTGCAAGGCGGTATGAGCTGGGATGAGGTCGCACTCTTGGCTCGTGAAATTGAAAAAGCCGGTGCGTCGATTATTTCGACGCACTTCACGTGGCATGAGTCCCAGGTGCCAACGATCGCCACGATGGTGCCCCGTGCTGCTTTCACAAGCGTAACTCACCGTGTGCGCCAAGAAGTGTCGATACCTGTGATTACGTCGAATCGCATCAATATGCCCGATGTTGCCGAGGCTGTGCTCGAACGAGGTGATGCGGACTTAGTATCGATGGCGCGCCCCATGCTGGCAGACAGCCAGTTTATGCAAAAGGCGGCTGAAGGTAAGAGTCAGGAAATTAATACCTGCATTGCGTGCAATCAGGCGTGTCTAGATCACACATTTAGTTTCAAGATGACCTCTTGTTTGGTTAATCCTCGTGCGTGCAATGAAACGTTGCTGAACTACCTTCCGACTAATGCGGTAAAAAACATCGCGGTGATTGGAGCAGGCCCTGCTGGACTCGCGTATGCCTGCGTTGCAGCGGAGCGCGGCCATCGAGTCACGCTATTTGACGCTTCCAACGAGATTGGTGGTCAGTTTAATTTAGCGAAGCGTGTACCCGGTAAAGAGGAGTTCTATGAAACTCTGCGCTATTACGATCATCAGCTACGCAAGGTGGGTGTTGAGCGCCGTCTTAATACTCGCGTCGATGTAAGCATGCTTCAAGCTGAGAATTATGATCACATCATTGTCGCAACGGGAATTAGTCCTCGAACGCCCGATATTCAGGGTGTCGATCACCCAATGGTAATGGGTTATGTCGATGCTATTAACGGCGCTAAGCCCGTTGGTAAAAATGTAGCTGTTGTGGGTGCTGGGGGTATCGGATTTGACGTTACCGATTTGATTACCCATGAAGGGCCATCCGCCGCGATGGATATCGATGTCTTTGCCCGTGAATGGGGCATCGATTTCGAGAATCATCCCCGCGGTGGTGTCACCGGAATTGAGCCTGACGTTGCTAAGGCAGACAGAACCGTCTGGTTATTGCAACGCAAAGACACGCCCGTTGGACGTGGGCTTGGAAAAACGACTGGCTGGACTCACAGGCTGACGTTGGGTCGTCGCGGTGTCAATATGATGAACGGAGTTGATTACGTGCGCATCGACGACGAGGGCTTGCATTTACTGGTAGCTAATCAGCCTGAATGTTTGCCGGTTGATACGGTGATTATATGCGCCGGCCAAGAACCCGAACGGTCGCTTTATGAAGAGTTATTGTCGGCAGGCCTACCTGCCGAGTTGGTGGGAGGAGCCTTTGAAGCTAATGAGTTGGATGCTAAGGCGGCCATCAGTCAGGCGAGCTGGATGGCCGCGGAGGTTTAAGTAGCCGGTGTCCGATAGCGGATTGCGCAGCAACTAATAACTGCTACTCACCCGGTAGCGGCGTTCGACAAACGGTTGGCGTTTCTCAGCGTCAAACAACGCTTCATGCATGGTTTCGCTCACAAAGTCATCAACTTGACTCTGGAAGTGTGGGTGGCTCGGATCATCGAAATGGTTTCCATACTGATGAACGCCGAGCACTTCTTGCTGACCCTGTGCGTCCCAGCGCACTAAATAGTAAAGGCCATCTCCCGCCGTTACGTGCTGGTGATCGTCATGGTCTTCACCACTATAGGCAGCCCGCAAAGTATCTGGTCCGCCCGCAATAGGCAGGTGTGTATCGTCCCTGCCGTGTTTATTAACGTCGCCCCAGCTGGGCGTCAGTGTGCCACGCATTGCAATAACCTCATCGATACAATCATCGAGTGCGTCTTGAGGGTCGGGGCGCGCCGTGCCGTAGCTTTCTGAAATCCACTCAGCTTTTAGGATGCAGACTCCCAATGCGGCACCTCGATTGGCGGTGTCAGTGCCTCGGTTCCATTCTTTGAGAATGGCTTGTGCTTCTTGCTGCTGTTCGTTTTGACCCTTGAGTGCAGTCACTTCTCGCAAAAATGCCATGCCGCGGTAATCCTCTGAGTAGGCGTTGTCATGTTTTATAGCGAGTAAGGTTTCTTTGGATATTTTCTCGTTGTCCGCAAACAGCTCAAGCCCTCGTACTGCGCGATTAGTCATGCGCGTTTGCCAGCCTGCAGTCGCTTGATGACCATTAGGTGTTGGATTACTCCCACTGTCGGAAATCGCGAATGGCGTTTGATTGGTGCTGAGAATAAATCCCGATGCTGGGTTTTGTACTTGTGGTAGCAAATCAAACGCTAAATAGTTTTCCCAGATTAGCTCACTGCGGTCGCCTGGAAGGTATTGCTGCCAATCCCAGCCAGGGAGTCGCTCGGGCATTTCTGAGTTGTGCACAAAGTAAATGTCTTGGTCTTTTCCTGCATAAACAAAATTAAAACTTTGAATGTGATTGAGAGCCACTGCCGCTCTCCATGTCTCGAAATTATGTGCTTTGTTCATTGCAAGCCATTGCTCGACTTGACGAAGTTCTCCCATGCCTGCGTAGCGAACAGCGTAGACACCGTGCTCTGTTTTCATTACTGGTCCGTGAACGGACCGATAGATCGTTTCCGTCACAGACCAGGGGATGAAGCCCCAAATTAAAACATCGAGCTCGATCTCCTGGCTTTCTAGATCTTGCCATTGACCGTCGAGCGCATACTGATTTTCATCATCGGGGTTCATCGCCAGCACGTAAACATCGATTAAATCGGGTTTATTGACTGTTGCGCCCCATGCCGTATTAGCAGTGAATCCAACGCCAATAGTGGGTGCTCCCGGGAACAATCCTCCCATGACGTTTAAGCCCTCATCTGATTCTAGATGTGCTTCATACCAAGCCACGGGACCTGTTAAAGGTTGATGAGAGTTGATGACCAGCATGGTGGAGCCATCACTACTTCGATTCGGGCCAACGGCTATTGCATTTGAGCCTTGGGGTTTGCCGTCGCGGATCACCGTACCCTGAGCTGTCGGTTGTGCGCGTGTTGGGCCGGTCAGTTCTTTTATCGTGGCTTCGAAGCCGTAGAACATAATGTGTCTAAGCATGTGGGCCGCGACAATGTCTTTACCGGTAATGGGTAGGACGTCGAGAGTGACTCGATTGGGATGTTCTTGTGCATAGGTATTGAGACCCGCTGCAAATGCCTCGACATATTCGCGTGTAGAGAGCGGAAGATCGCTGTCGTAGCCTCTGTCCATGTCTTCCCATAATCCCAGCCAATGGACTAGATAGTCGCTCCGCGCGGCGTCGGGCCCAAAATAGCGTCCCGCAGTGCCACGATAGTACGGAATAGACGCCTCGATGACCCCCCACGTATCCTCTGCTTGTGCAAAAGCCAAACCAAAGGCGGCGTCAGCATCGCTTACGCCTTTAATGTGCGGGACGCCCCATCGGTCGCGCTCGATACTTGCGGTCCAAGATGCCGCATAGGTTGACAGTGAGGCGAGTAGTAAACAGCTTATTAGCAAGTACCGTAAGGATGTGGCCATAGGGATTCTCATGCTTTGTTTAATAGCGGTGAAAGTGAGCGACTACGTCGAGTTCTGGAACTAGAGTATCATTGTGTGGTGAAAATCTTTAACACACCGATGACTTCGTGCTAATTTTCAGTTATAACGTCATAGCGTATAAGCATAACAAAGGTTGCGAACGCCGTTGCAAGCAACGCGAAGCAGACCATTCAACGATCGGGAGTTTTTTTATGAAACATTCTCAACTACAAGGTGGTTTGATGGCGGTCGCGATCAGCGCCGCTATGTCCTCGTCAGCATTGGCTACGAACGGCTATTTTACTCACGGTATAGGCACCCACAGTAAGGCCATGGCCGGTGCGGGTGATGCGATGCCGACTATGGCTATCGATGTGGCAAACAACCCTGCATCGGGGATTTTAGTGGATGACGAGCTAAACCTTGGCTTGGCGATTTTCTCTCCGCGCCGCGAATACAGCGTGACGCAAAGCCAACTCAATGGTCAGTTTGGCGCATTTTCTCTAGGTGCAGGTACTGTTAAAAGTGACAACGATTACTTCCCGATTCCTTATGTAGCGAAAAATTGGCACCTGAGCGAAACGAGGGCACTCACATTGTCATTCTACGGCCGAGGTGGCATGAACACCGAGTATCGCGGTGGGACCG
>Ga0209137_1001048_pt1 | contig 27244 bp, 27 predicted proteins | sample SaaInl5LU_22_DNA_FD_184642 | JGI IMG/M metagenome (GOLD analysis project Ga0209137, IMG submission 184642) | Marine microbial communities from expanding oxygen minimum zones in the Saanich Inlet - ESP_105LU_22_DNA (SPAdes) (version 2) | ecosystem: Environmental > Aquatic > Marine > Intertidal...
CTTAGGCGGAAGTTTTGAAAACGATTATTTTAATACAACCAAAATTAATTACGGAAACTTCCAATTAGGTTTAGCACCAACATACCAATTAAAACAAGACGATTTAACTGTGAATCTTGGTGTTACATTAACTTATTTAAACGATACCGAAGCGAGTAAAAGCAGTTTCTTTATTTATCCAAATATTAGTGCAAGTTATCGTTTAGTTAACGAGATTGTTATTGCCTTTGGAGGTGTAAAAGGTGGATTAATACAGAATTCTTACTACGATTTTGCCACAGAAAATCCGTTTGTTTCACCAACATTATTTATTGCGCCTACAGACCAACAATATAATGCTTACGCAGGTTTAAAAGGGAAACTGTCTAATACCATTGGTTATTCGGTTAGCGGAAGTTATACCTCAGAAAAAAGTAAAGCCTTATTTGTTAACAATCCTATTACAGCAACTACACAAGATTATACTTATGGTAATTCTTTTGGTATTATTTACGACGATGTTACAACTCTAGGAATTGCAGGTGAGCTAAGTGTAGATATTAATAGAAATTTCACCATGGGAATTAAAGGTGAGTATTTTGTTTACAATACAAAAAATGAAGCTGAGGCATGGAATCTACCAAACATAAAAGGAACTGTTTTTATGGATTATCAAATTAACGAACATTGGTTTACAGGAGGAAACTTATTTTTTATTGGAGAACGAAAAGATGTTTTTTTAGATTTAACCACAATCATTCCTGCAACAACAACAACAACAGTTAATCTTGATGGTTATGTAGATGTTAATGCTCACGTAGGTTACCATGTAAATGATCGTATTTCAGTATTTTTAAAAGGAAATAATCTAGTAGGAGGAAGTTATAATAAATGGCAAAACACACCTGTGCAAGGCATTCAGTTTCTAGGAGGTGCAACTTATAAGTTTGATTTTTAAATACATTTTTATCATTTTATAAAAAAAGAAATCTTTTAAATATTCATAAAATAAATTACAAAACCAATAACGTCCTTTCTAATAGAGGACGTTTTTTTTATTACTATATTTATCCACCAAATATAATAGTAAGATGAAAAACCTTTTTTTAAGCCTAATTGTACTTTTTGTTTTTAGTTGTAAAAACGATAAAAATGAAGTAGACGCTATAATTATAAATGCAAATGTGTATACAGTTGATGCAAACTTTAATAGAACCGAAGCTTTTGCCATTAAGGATGGTAAATTTGTTGCTACAGGAAGCACTAAAGACATACAACAACATTACTCTGCTACAGAGGTTATTGATGCCAAAGGCCAAACTATTGTTCCAGGATTAATAGATGCGCATTGTCATTTTTATAACTTGGGTTTAAACTTTCAAACAGTAGATTTGGTTGGAACGTCTAGTTTTGATGAGGTTATGAAACGCGTTATTGCTTTTCAAAATGAAAAACAGCCAAAATTTATTATTGGTAGAGGTTGGGACCAAAACGATTGGCAAGATAAAACCTATCCAAATAAAGCACTTTTAGATGAATTATATCCAGACCTTCCAGTCGCATTAACAAGAATAGATGGTCATGCGATGCTATGTAATCAAGCCGCTTTAGATTTGGCAAACATAACTATAGACACAAACGTTTTTGGTGGAGAAATTAAAACCGAAAAAGGTAAACTTACCGGAATTCTAATAGATAATCCTATGGAATTAGTAGAAGCCATTTTTCCAGAACCAACAAAAAAGCAACAAATAGAAGCGCTACTAGATGCACAAAAATTTTGTACAAACTTAGGTTTAACAACCGTTAATGATGCAGGATTAGACAGGCAAGTTATAGAATTAATAGACAGTTTACAAAAAGCGAATACACTACAAATGCGAGTGTATGCCATGATAAGTAATAAAAAAGAAAACCTTGATTATTACTTAAATAAAGGAAAAATTAAAACCGAAAAACTAAATGTACAATCTGTAAAAGTTTATGCAGATGGAGCTTTAGGTTCTCGCGGTGCAGCTTTAAAGCAGCCATACAGCGATGAGCACAACCATTTTGGAGCGATGGTAATTGGCGCAGAAGATTATAAGAATTTAGCACTTAGAATAGATAAAGCAGGTTACCAAATGAATACGCATGCTATTGGAGATTCTGCAAATCGATTTGTTTTAAAAACATACGAAAAAACATTAGCAAACCAAACAAACAGACGTTGGAGAGTAGAACATGCTCAAGTAATTACAGATAATGATTTCGACTATTTTAAAAGCGAAAATATAATACCTTCTATACAACCAACACATGCTACTAGCGATATGTATTGGGCAGAAGATAGAGTAGGTGCAGACAGAATAAAAGGCGCTTATGCCTACAAAACATTATTAGAAAAAAGCGGTCGAGTTGCATTAGGCACAGATTTTCCAGTAGAGCAAGTCAATCCGTTTTTAACATTTTACGCTGCAGTTGCTCGAAAAGATTTAAAAGGATTTCCAGAACAAGGGTTTCAAAAAGAGAATGGTTTGTCTCGAGAAGAAACTTTAAAAGGAATGACTATTTGGGCAGCATACTCTAACTTTGAAGACCAAGAAAAAGGAAGTATTGAGATAGGAAAGTATGCCGATTTTATAATCCTAAATCAAGATATTATGGACGTTGAAGAAGAAAAAATACCTTTAACAAAAGTACAAGAGACCTATATTAATGGAGTGGCACAATAATTGATTTTAGAAAACGAAACAAAACAATAACCAATGAGAACTATTTTTACACTACTATTATTTTTAGCATTTGCATCTACAAGTATTGCGCAAACAGATGATTATAGCGAAGCTGTTAAAAAATGTATACAAAGTAATGGTACAATGGCATATTATGAAAATGTTATGGATGATATGTACGATATGCTTAAAGTACAGTTTACAGATGAAAACGTACCAGACACTGTTTGGACAGAAGTAAAAAAAGGTAAGCAAGCTGCAATGGATGAATTAGCACAAATGTTGGTATCTGCTTACAAAGGTCATTTTACGCATCAAGATGTAAAAAACATGAATACGTTATACGCTTCTAAAGCAGGAAAAGCGATGTTTAAAAATGAAGCATTATCTGAAGGTGACAAAATTATTTTAAACCAGTTTTATGAAACAGAAACTGGACAGAAAATTTTAGGCTCTCAAGATTCTATGAACGCTTCTATGAGTAAAATAGCCGAAATGTGGAGTAGTGATGTGTATCGTGGTGTAATTGCACAATTGTCCGACAAAGGTTATAATTTATAGTCGTGTAAAAATAAGTTTTATTGGTTTACAATTACAGCGTTGTATTTAAATATACAATTTCGCTAAATAATCAAAATGTTCGCCTTCCATAATTTTCTCACACTGCAATCCTACTGAAGCGCAAGCAATAGCTAAAGTGTTAAAATCGAGGTATAACCACTTCATTGGTTTTTCTTCTTCATCTTTATAGCTTAAAAAATAATCGAGTTCACCATAGTAGCCAGAGTTAAGATCTTGCCAAAAACCACCATCTTCATCTTCGTACATATATTTAATGTCACTAGAGTCTATAAGAATTTGTCCATTTTCATTTAATAAGCTTTTTAAATGCCTCAAATATTTTGGGACGTCTTGTAAAGTTTGAAAAATACCAGTACCATTCATTAATAAAAATATAGTATCATAGGTTTCTTTTTCGTCTAAAAGCGAAAGCAATTCAGCATTTAAAAGCCCTCTTTTTTTACAAACTTTAATAGCGCCTCTAGAAACATCTATTGCTTTTATCCTTAAGTTTTTTTCTTGAAGATATAGACTATGACTTCCAGCACCACAACCAACATCTAATACTCTTCCTTTAGCAAGCTCTAGTGCTTGTTGTTCAATTTTAGGCATTTCTGCATAACTTCTAAATAAATACTCTAGAGGTAAAATGTCTTCGCCAGAAATATTAGTAGATGTAATAATATTTTCAGGAGCATTTCCGTTGTAAAAATCTAATAAAGCTTTTCCGAATAGGTCTTTCATTGAATATTTATTTTTGTCAGTTTGAGTGATTTCGAGTTGTCGAAATTGTATCGAAAACTTTGCTTATTTTTGCCACATGCAAGACATTATTAATAATCTCCCAAAGCTCGCCAAAGATAAGCATAAGGAAAATAAAACCTTTTTTGCTAAGCTTAAAAAAAAGCCGCCAAAACAGCTAGATTATATTATGCAAGAATTGCATGAAGAAGAATTTAAGAAAACCAATTGTCTAGAGTGCGCAAACTGTTGTAAAACAACAGGTCCATTATTTACAGATAAGGATGTCGATAGAATTGCCAAGCATTTTAAAATGAAAACGCAAAAATTTGTAGAGCAGTTTTTAAAGATAGACGAAGATAACGATTATGTTTTGCAAAGTGTACCTTGTACTTTTTTAGGTCCAGATAATTACTGTTCTATTTACGATGTAAGACCTAAAGCGTGTAGTGAATTCCCACATACTAATAGAAAGAAATTTCAACAGATTTCTAACCTTACCATTAAAAATGTGGCTATTTGCCCAGCGGCTTTTAATATTGTAGAACAAATGAAAGCACGCATTAAATAATATTTTATTCATTTTTGTATCTTTAACTAAAAAAAAGATTTGGAGTCTCTAATTAACTATTTCGAAACCATTCCTACATTACATAGAAGTCTACTTTTAGTAGGTGGAATAACATTTTTTTGGCTATTAGAAGGTATGCTGCCATTGTTTAATTTTAAATATAATAAATGGAAACATGCAGTGCCTAATTTGTTTTTTACGCTAACCACTATCATTATTAATTTTGCTCTGGCCTTTCTATTGTTAGGTACTGCAGATTGGGTTATAGCAAATAACTTTGGGATTATTAATTGGTTGCCAGAAATTCCAATGTGGCTATATGTTGTTTTAGGTGTTTTGCTTTTAGATTTTATTGGTGCTTATTTGGCCCATTTTACAGAACATAAAGTTGGTGTATTGTGGATGGTGCATTTAGTTCACCATAGCGATCATGAGGTCGATACTACTTCTGCAAATAGGCATCATCCTTTAGAGAGTGTCATTCGTTTTGTATTTACGCTTGCTGGTGTTTTTATTATTGGTGCACCAATTGGTATTGTTATGTTATACCAATCGATGTCTTTGGTCTTCACACAGTTTACTCATGCCAATATTAAAATACCAAAGCAAATAGATAAGTTATTAAGTTATGTTATAATATCACCAGATATGCACAAAATACACCATCACTATAAATTACCATTTACAGATTCTAATTATGGTAATATTTTCTCTATTTGGGATCGTGTTTTGGGAACTTACATGTATCTAGATAGAGCACAAGTGGTCTATGGTGTGGATACCTTTCCAAATGCTGAAGAAAATGCCAGTTTAAAACATCTTTTAAAACAGCCTTTTCATGAATATAGAAAACCAACAACAGAACAATAATTAGTTTTTTTTGAATTATTATTTAATTATAAAGCAAATATTTACCTCTAACTAATCTAAAAGCATCTAAGTCTGTTTTCCAAGTGGCTTTTATTTTTTTCTCATCCCAACCTGCAATAATCTGTTGTTGTAATTTTGTTGTTCCAGCATGTTTTGTAAAAGATTCGGTTTTAAAAAAAACTTCTTTTTTATTACTGTTATTGTAAGCTTTAATAATATATTGTAGAGTTACACTGTCTTCGGTTTTTACTTTAGAGAGGTCTTCACCATAACACAATATGTCTTTATGTTTTGGGTATTTAGCACCAAAGTTTTCCTTTGGAGTATAGGTAAAATTAAAAGTGTTACTGTTTAAAAAAGGTGCGCCATAACGTTGAAACTGAAACGCTGTGCCACGACCTGCATTAATGGTAGTACCTTCAAATAAACCTAAACTTGGATAAAGCTTTATAGATTGATCATTAGGTAAATTAGGAGATGGACGCTGTGGTAAACTATAAGGTTTGTTATGTGTATAATGCTTCATTTTAATAATGGTTAAATCACTTTTTACTTTGTTTTTTAGCCAAACTTCACCATTAATCATAGTTGCATATTCACCAATAGTTAAACCATGAACTAAAGGAATAGTGTGCATGCCTAAAAAGCTAGTATGTTCTGGTTCCATAGTTGGGCCATCTATATAATTTCCGTTTGGATTTGGTCTATCTAAAACAATAACAGAGATATTATTTTCTGCACAAGCTTCCATAACATAATGTAATGTAGAAATGTAAGTGTAAAAACGTACACCAACATCTTGAATATCAAAAACCACAACATCTAAATCTTTTAACTGTTCTTTTGAAGGTTTTTTATGCTTTCCGTGTAACGAAAAAATAGGTAAGCCAGTTTTACTATCTACACCATCTTTAACCAATGCTCCAGCATCTTCGGTTCCTCTAAAACCATGTTCTGGCGAAAACACTTTCTTTAGGTCAATTTCTAAACTAAATAACGAATCTACTATGTGAGTAAAACTTTTAACTTCTAACTTTTCACTATTCACCTTAAAAATAACACTGGTTTGGTTAGCCACAACACCAACACGTTTTCCTTGTAATAAGGGTAAATAGGCTTCTGTTTGGTTTGCACCAACAATAATGTTTAGGTTATTTTGAACTTGTTTTATAATCTTGTTTGAATTATCAACGAGAGAATCAACTTTTGCCTTTTCACTTTTCACTTCTAACTTATTAGTACTTCCACAAGAAATACCTAAAAAAAGAAATAATAAAACTGTATTTTTACACCACATTAATTGTACATTCATAACTTTTGAATTTCGAATACTTTATAGCTAAACGCATTATCGATAGTAAAGCGTATAAAAGTAGCATATCAGCACCAATAATAAAAATTGGAATTGCTGCAATTGCGCTTGGCATTATTGTTATGATGATTGCTATTGCAACAGGAATTGGTCTACAACAAAAAATAAGAGATAAAGTAGTGGCATTTAATGGTCATGTTACCATTAGTAATTATGATACTAACAACTCACAAGAAAGCGAAAACCCAATTTCTATAAATCAAGAGTTTTATCCAGATTTTGAAGGTGTAGAAGGTGTAACGCATGTGCAAGGAGTAGCTACTAGATATGCTGTTTTTAGACAACCAGATAATTTTGAGTTTGTAGTAATAAAAGGTGTTGGTAAAGATTACGATTGGCAATATTTAAAAGATTACTTAATAGCGGGTGTTTTACCAGATTACTCACAAAAAATAAACGAAGACCTTTTAATTTCAGAATACTTTGCAAAAAGACTAAACCTAAATGTTGGAGATCGAGTAAATGCCAATTTTTTAAGAGAAGATTTAAATAAACCGCCAAGAATCATACCTTATAAAGTGGTTGGAATTTACAACTCAGGTTTTAAAGAATTCGATCAGCAATTTGTAATTGGAGATATAAAACACATACAGAGGCTAAACAAATGGGAACCAGACCAAATTGGAAATTTTGAGGTTTTTATTGACAATTTTAATGAAATAGATGAAAAAGCAATAGAAATTTATAAAAACACACCATCTAAATTAAACACTATTTCTGTGACCAAAAAATTCGGAACCATTTTCGAGTGGATTGGTATTTTCGATAAAAATATTGTAGGTATTATAGCTATAATGATTCTTGTTGCAGGTATAAATATGATTACTGCATTACTAGTTTTAATACTCGAACGTACTCGAATGATTGGTACTTTAAAGGCTTTAGGAAGTAGTAACACAGGCATTAGAAAAATATTTATTTTCAACGCAACCTATCTTATTATAATCGGTTTGTTTTGGGGAAATATAATAGGTTTAGGTTTATTATTTAGCCAAAAAATATTTGGTTTTTTAAGTTTCCCAAATCCAGAGCAGTATTACATGAAAACTATTCCAGTATACATAAGTTTCGATTATATTATACTACTAAATATAGGTACATTTGTACTCTGTTTTATCATGCTATTAGTGCCATCCTACATCATCACCAAAATTTCTCCAGTAAAAGCTATGCGTTTCGAGTAGAATAATTAGAGCATTACCTTAAAGGTCACGCTTTTCGCTATATCTTTTTGCAATTAGTGGCAAAAAAGGATGCCGAATCAAGTACAAAGTAGTTACGGTTTTTTCCAAATTAAAATAGATGAGTAATCGCTAACACAAGCATGTTTACTAAATTCTCTTTATCTTCAAAAACAAGCGTTTTTTTTAAAGCTATGGTCTCATGCATTAAATAATTTAACTTTTAACTTTCAACTTTTAACTTTTAACTTATTTTTGCAACATGAAATACGCAGAAAACATTCTCGAAACTATAGGTAACACACCATTAGTAAAAATAAACAAACTCACAGCAGAGCTTCCATGTTTGGTGCTTTCTAAATACGAAACTTTTAATCCTGGAAACTCGGTAAAAGACCGTATGGCATTACAAATGATTGAAGATGCCGAAGCAGATGGCAGACTAAAACCAGGAGGAACCATTATAGAAGGCACCTCTGGTAATACAGGAATGGGATTAGCATTAGCAGCTATAATTAAAGGCTACAAATGTATTTTTGTAATGGCAGATAAGCAGTCTAAAGAAAAAGTAGACATTTTAAAGGCAGTAGGTGCAAAGGTTGTAGTTTGCCCAACAGCAGTAGAACCAACAGATCCAAGATCGTATTACTCTGTGTCTAAGCGTCTAGCAGAAGAAACACCAAACTCTTGGTATGTAAACCAATACGATAACCCAAGCAATTGTAAAGCTCATTTTAAAAGTACAGGACCAGAAATTTGGGAACAAACCGATGGTAAAATAACACATTTTGTCGTTGGAGTAGGAACAGGAGGTACAATCTCAGGTGTTGGTAGTTATTTAAAAATGAAAAACCCAAACATTAAAATTTGGGGAATCGATACTTACGGTTCTGTATTTAAAAAATACCACGAAACAGGCATTTTTGATGAAAACGAAATCTATCCTTATGTAACCGAAGGTATTGGCGAAGATATTTTGCCATTAAACGTAAACTTTAGTGTTATTGATGGTTTTACAAAAGTAACAGACAAGGATGCAGCAGTTTACACACAGCGTTTAAGTAAAGAAGAAGGTATGTTTCTTGGTAATAGTGCAGGAGCAGCTATAAAAGGCGTTTTACAATTAAAAGAGCATTTTATAAAAGACGATGTTGTTGTAGTATTATTCCATGATCATGGATCGCGTTATGTTGGGAAAATGTATAACGACGACTGGATGCGTGAAATGGGCTATATAGATTAAATTGCTACGAAAGCAGGAATCACTTAACAGAAAAGCAAAAAGCACAGTTTAAAGACTGTGTTTTTTTATTATGTTAAAATATTTTAAAGGTTTGATTAATGGTCTTGGCTATGATTTCGTTGAAGGAATCATAAGCTCGATTATTCTGTATAGAAATCAGCTATTAAAAAACGTTTTTCTTATTAGTCAATGCAATTCAGTTTCCCATTCCTCAAAAGGAGGTTCTACAATGTATTGGTTTTCTTCATAAAATAAACATGAAGCTACAAATTGTGCAGCTCTTTTAGTAGCGTGATTAAAATTAACAACTTCACCTTCAGTATTCATCTCTATATTATTTGAAAAAATAGTATACAACATTTCTACATTTGAAGGCATTTCATTCATTTCTTCAATATAATCTCTACTAGTTAATTTTGAAATTCCTGATACAAAACCTAATATTTAAATGTCTTCTAAGATTACAGATACTTAATTAAATGTTATTTAAATTTAAAATAAAAAGATATTGAAAACACGAATAACTATTTATATCACATGTTTTCATTTTTCTAATAATTAGTAAAGTTAAACCTATGTATTGTTTAGTGTATTGTTTTTTTCATATTCATTGTGAATTAAAATAATTAATAACCCAAAAAGAACGGCTACAATGATTAATATAGTGCTTACAATTCCGCTAACACCGAAAGATAGTCGAATTAGAATAGTCGATACTATAAACCCTGAGTTTCTAATTATTTTATGAAATTTATCGGTATAAAAGAAAGAAATTAGTAAGAGTATAACATCGACTAAAATTAATACAGTAAAAAAATCATCAAAAAAAAGATTGTTAATAGTTTCAAATGATGGCATTACTTCTGTAGAGAATGAAATTTCTGAGCTCCATTGTATTAAAGTGCTTAAAGCCAAAACAAAAAAGAATGGAACTAATACAATAGCTATTATTTTTTTTCTTTTTACGAATCGTTCAACCATAGGTCCAATTTTATTTTTCTTTTCGGTTTTTCGATTACCTTGTTTTTGAAAATGAAATATTAAAAAGAACAAAACAAGAGAAGCAAAAATGTCATATGTAAATTGTAAATCTCCTTTAATATCAAACCAATCTGAAGTTAGTTCTAGCATTGATAAATCCTTAAATAATTTTCTAATAATTATAAGAGTAATAATTTCATATTGTTTCGTTATATAGATTGTGAAAGATTTAGGGAGGTAATAAATTAGAAGATACACCTCGTAAATAAGAATAAAAGAAAAGGGTGTGTAAATGGCTGATATTGGATTTAAAAGCAATACAGAGTTAGGGAATAAACTAATAATATCAAACTTTGAGAGTCCTATTATGATTAGATGAATAAAAAAACTAATAAGAGCAACGTAAAGTATTACTTTTTCAATACGCTTTTTTGTGTGTTCAGAAAGAAATATATTTTCTAATATTTTAAATATCTTCATTAACTTACCTATGGTGTTTTTTTAATTAACTGTAGCTTTATCATTGATTAAAAACCGTTTCAATATTTTATATAGGTCTTTCAACGAAGTTAATAGAAAAAAATAACTAATGCAATATTAAATATAACTAACATATATTATGAAAAAAACAATAAAACAAAGTGTGAAAACCACTACAACTTTTTAATTAGGTTATTTATACGTTTCTTTTTATTCGCTTTTGTTCTAATGTCTTTCTTTATTATTTCTAAGCTTTCATTGTCTACTTTTTTAAAACTGTTTATTGAAAGCTACTCTCTTTTATAGCCAAACGAATATTCTTAAAGCGTTTGGACTTTTCATGTTTAAGTTGCTTTGCTCTAACATTATAAGCATTAAATCTTTCTTAGGTTCCCATATTTTATTAGTGTTTATTTTTTAAAAATGCTACATTTATAAAATATACTTAACAATTTTTATTTAAGCAATTTAGTACATTTAAAGCATGCAAGAAGACTTCCTTCATTATTTATGGAAACATAAAAAAATAATAGCCAACAGCCTTAAAACAACTAAAGGAGAGTTGGTTAGTATTATAAACGTTGGAGAACATAACCACAATACTGGACCAGATTTTTTTAACGCACAATTAAAAATTGGAGAGCAATTGTGGGCAGGAAATCTTGAAATACATATAAAATCTAGTGATTGGTACTTACATAACCATGAAACAGATGTTAATTACGACAATGTAATTTTGCACGTGGTCTGGGAACACGATACAGAAATTTTTAGAAAAGACAATACACAAATTCCAACCTTAGAATTAAAACATTATGTACCACAAGATGCTTTAAATGGCTATCAAAAGTTATTTAATAATAATAGAAAATGGATAAACTGCGAAAACGATTTTGCTAACACTCCAGAGTTTATAATGTCTAATTGGTTAGAACGTTTGTATTTTGAACGATTAGAGAGAAAAGCAAATGATATTACAGCTTTGCTTCATGAAAACACAAATAATTGGGAGTCTGTGCTGTTTAAAATGTTATTTAAAAATTTTGGACTAAAAGTAAATGGAGATGCTTTTGCTAGTATTGCAAATTCATTCGATTTCTCCATCATAAGAAAGCAACAATCAAATCTATTAAGTTTAGAAGCCTTATTATTTGGTCAAGCAGGTTTGCTAGAAGACGATTGCCAAGAGGCTTACTTTTTAGAGCTCGCTAAAGAATATCAGTTTTTAAAACAAAAGTTTGCTTTAACAAATACAAATGTTACGCCATTACAATTTTTTAGATTACGTCCTCCTAATTTTCCAACCATTAGGATGTCTCAACTGGCAAATATGTATTATTTGCATCAAAATCTATTTTCAAAAATTATAGCAGCAAATACTTTAAATGAGTTTTACACTTTGTTTACGGTAGAGACCTCTGCTTTTTGGGAAACCCATTATACTTTTGGGAAACCCTCTAAAGTTTCAAAAAAGAAAGTAACAAAAGCATTTGTAGATCTTTTACTAATTAATACAATTATTCCAATAAAGTTTAGTTATGCTAAGCAGCTTGGTAAGACTATAGACGAGGAAATTATACGAATGCTTCAGCAAATTACTTCAGAAAAAAATAGTATCATAAATAAATTTAATGGCTTAAAAAAAGTGTCACATTCTGCATTAGAATCTCAGGCTCTTCTTCAATTAAAAAACGAATATTGCGATAAAAACAAATGTTTAAAATGTGCCGTTGGAAATTCGTTATTAAAGTAATAATGGTTTGTTTTTTTAGAATTAAATAGCAAAGGTTTTATTATATTGCAGTTATGCAATCAGCTCACAGTTTATTATTGTTTTTTCAAAAGCATGGCTATCATGTTTGTCAGCGCATAGCAGATAGAATGGGTATTCGTGCAAAAATTGTGCGCACTTCTTTTATGTATTTAACTTTTGTAACGGTTGGTTTTGGTTTCGCATTATATTTATTTTTAGCGTTCTGGATGCGTATTAAAGATATAATTTATACTAAAAGATCTTCGGTTTTCGATTTGTAAAGATGAGAGATTCACTGCTTAAATTTCTAAGAACTAAAATATATCTGGCTATTACGCTTCTAGTAATTGTATTATTAATAGGTGTTTTAGGCTTTAGAATTATATCTGGCTATTCCTGGGTAGATGCTGTTTACATGACTGTTATTACAATAACAACAGTTGGTTTTGGAGAAGTAAATCCGTTAGATGATAGTTCGAAGATATTTACCATTTTTTTAATTTTATCAAGTGTTGTAATAGTAGGTTATGCGCTTTCCATTATTACAGAATATATTTTAAGTAGAAATAATCTAGAAGACCTTAAAAAGAAAACCATGCAAAAGAAAATTGATAAATATACAAACCACACCATTATTTGTGGCTATGGACGCAATGGAAAACAAGCAGCAAAAAAACTAATGTCTTATAATAAGTTGTTTGTAATCATAGAAAGAGATAAAGAGGTTATAGAAAAAAATGAAAGCGATTTAATACCTATGGTATTGGGTAATGCTAATGAAGACGAAGTATTAATTCAAGCAGGAATAGAAAGAGCAAGTACGCTTATTTCTGCATTACCAAGCGATGCCGATAATTTATTTGTAGTGCTTTCTGCGAGACAAATAAACAAGGACACTTGTATTATAAGTCGTGCTTCTCAAGAAACCTCATATCAAAAATTAAAACTAGCAGGTGCTAATAATGTAATTCTACCAGATAGAATAGGAGGAGATCACATGGCATCTTTAGTAGTTGTTCCAGATTTAATAGAATTTATAGACAACCTTTCTATTGGTGGAAACCATAATGTAAATATAGAAGAGATAGACGTAGATAAGCTATACAATACTTCGCATAAAGTGCAAACCATTAAAGATTTAGATTTAAGAAATAAAACAGGATGTACAGTAATAGGGTTTAAAGGAAATGACGGAGAATACATTGTAAATCCAGAAGCCGAAATTAAATTAGTGCCACACTCTAAAGTCATTGTTTTAGGACGACCAGAACAAATACAACAGCTAAACTCTATTTACGATTTAGACTAAATTTAAGCTTTTTAACAACTACCATTTTATAAATTCAGCAATTTTTTGCATCTTGCTATTCTTAATCAAATAACTAACTAACAAAAATATATTATGAAGAAATACCTTCTTTCAATTTTAACAGTAATATTGCCATTACTAAGTTTTGCTCAAGACAGTACTGCAGATACTATTGACGCTGTATTTAAAAAGTATACAGGTTGGTTTGTAGAAGGTATTTTTTCTGAAATACCATTTACCGAAACAATAAGAATACCTTGGGTTTTAATAGTGCTTATTGGAGGAGCATTGTTCTTTACAATTTATTTTAAGTTTATCAACTTTACCGGTTTTAGAACAGCAATAAAAGTTGTACAAGGTAAATATGAAGATATTGAAAAACACGGAGTAGATTCGCTATATGGCGACCAAACACCAGGAGGAGATGTGTTTGAAACTATTAAAAATGAAGGTGCAGATGGAGAAGTATCACATTTTCAAGCGTTAACAGCTGCTTTATCTGCAACGGTAGGACTCGGTAATATTGCAGGTGTTGCAGTAGCACTTTCTATTGGAGGTCCTGGAGCTACATTCTGGATGATAGTTGCAGGACTATTAGGTATGGCATCTAAATTTGCAGAATGTACATTAGGAGTTAAATATAGAGATGTTGGAGAAGACGGAACCGTTTATGGTGGACCAATGTATTACCTTACTAAAGGTCTAAAAGAAAAAGGAGCAGGAGGCTTCGGAAAAGTCCTAGCAGTTCTTTTCGCTATTTTCGTTGTTGGTGGTTCATTTGGTGGTGGAAACATGTTTCAAGCAAACCAAGCTGCTGCGCAATTCACAAAACTATTCAATTTAACAGGAGAAAATGCAGGAATGTATTTTGGTATTGTAATGGCTGTTTTAGTAGCTGTTGTAATAATTGGTGGTATTAAGCGTATTGCTTCTGTAACAGAAAAAGTGGTGCCTTTCATGGCTGGTATTTACGTGCTAGCAGCTTTAATAATATTATTTGCAAACTTTACTCTAATTGATGATGCCTTTGCTGCTATATTTAATGGTGCTTTTACACCATTAGCTGGTTTAGGTGGTGTTATTGGTGTGATGATTCAGGGTATAAGACGTGGTGCTTTTTCTAACGAAGCTGGTGTTGGATCTGCAGCTATTGCACACTCTGCAGTACGAACAAAATATCCTGCAAGTGAAGGTATTGTTGCCTTACTAGAGCCATTTGTCGATACAGTTATTATTTGTACAATGACTGCTCTTGTAATAGTTATAACAAACTTTGATGGTGGATTTATGGAGTATGGAGTAGAAATTAAAGAAGGTGTAGAAATTACAGCAACAGCTTTCGATACTGTAATCCCTCATTTCTCTATTGTTTTAACAATTGCTGTTATTTTATTCGCTTTTAGTACCATGATTTCTTGGTCTTACTATGGTATGCAAGGTTGGGTGTTTTTATTCGGAAAAGGAAAAATTACAGATTTAGTATATAAAATTTTATTCTTATTATTTGTAGTTGTTGGAGCATCTATTAGTTTAGGTGCAGTTATCGATTTTTCTGATGCAATGATATTTGCAATGGTAGTACCAAATATTATTGGTGTTATTATTTTATCTCCAGTTATCAAGAAAGAATTAACCAAATACATGAATGCTATTAACAAAAAAGAAGATGCTTTAGAAGATGGAGCTACAGATTTAGTAGATAAAATGTAAACGTTTTAATAATGAAAAATTTAAAATCCCATTTTGTGTTCTCTCAGAAACAACGAAATGGGATTTTTTTATTGATAATACTTATTTTAGTTTTTCAATGCTTTTATGTATTCGTTAGTTTTTCTTCTGAAGATATATCTGTAGATTCAAAAGAAATACAATTATTTCAAAATGAGATAGATTCTTTAAAATTGGTAGAAATTGAAAAAAGCAAACCAAAAATCTATCCTTTCAATCCTAACTTTATAACAGATTATAAAGGTTACACTTTAGGAATGACCTCTGAAGAAATTAATAGGCTTTTAAAATTTAGAGCCCAAGACCAATGGATAAATTCTGCTAAACAGTTTCAACAAGTCACAAATGTTTCAGATTCCATATTTAATAAGATCTCACCTTATTTTAAATTTCCAGATTGGGTTACAAACCCAAAGTCCAAACAACAATACACAAAATCTTATAAAACAGTTAGCCCTAAATCTGAAGCAGAGAAAATAGACCTAAACACTGCAACTTCTGTTCAACTTCAAAAAGTATATGGTATAGGCGGAGCATTCGCAGAACGCATTATAAAATATCGTACCAAGCAAAATGGATTTGTTTCTATAGTAGAACTCGATGAAATTTACGGCTTAAAACCAGAAACAATTACCGAGTTAAAAAAGTCATTTAGTCTAAAAACACCAAAAAAGATAAATCAACTTGATATAAATCTTGCAACAAAGGCAGAGTTAGTAACCATTAGATTTATAGATTATGAAATTGCTCATAATATTATTGAATACAGAACACTTCATGAAGGCTTCAAATCGCTTGACGAATTAACAAAAGTTAAAGACTTTCCCGTTAAAAAAATAGAGATAATTAAGTTATATTTGCATCTAAATTAGAATATAATAAAATGGATAGCAGATACTTTACAGAAGAGCATAATTTATTTAGACAAAGTTTAGCAGATTTTTTACAAAAAGAAGTCGTACCACATATAGAAAAGTGGGAGGAAACTGGATATATAGAACGTTTTATCTGGGAAAAGTTTGGTGAAATGGGCTTTTTTGGGATTGCTTATCCTGAAGCATATGGTGGTATGGATTTAGATTTATTCTATACTGTTATTTTTCTTGAAGAACTTCAAAAAATAAATTCAGGTGGCTTTGCTGCAGCAATGTGGGCACATGCTTACTTAGCAATGACTCATGTTAATGCTGAAGGCAGTGAAGAAATTAAACAAAAATATTTAACAAAAAGTATTACAGGAGAATGTATTGGATCAATGGCAGTTACAGAGCCTTTTGGAGGTAGCGACGTTGCAGGAATGAGAACAACTGCTGTTAAAAAAGGAGATACATATGTTATAAATGGTTCTAAGACTTTTATTACAAATGGAGTTTACAGTGATTATATTGTAGTAGCTGCAAAAACAAGTCCTGAATTAGGTAATAAAGGCATAAGTATATTTATTGTAGATAGAGATACAAAAGGTGTTTCTGCAACAAAATTAGATAAGCTAGGATGGAGAGCATCAGATACAGGAGAAATAGCTTTCGATAATGTAATTATACCTTCAAGTCATTTAATGGGTGAAGAAGGTAAAGGTTTTCCATACATTATGCAGCATTTTGCTTTAGAGCGTTTAATAATGGGAGTTAATGCACATGCTAGAGCCGAGTTTGCTTTAGAGTATGCGGTTAAGTATATGGGAGAACGTCAAGCTTTTGGCAAAACAATAGATAAATTTCAAGCATTACGCCATACAATGGCAGATTGTTTCGCAGATATGGAAGTGTGTAAAGAATTTAATTATTCTGTAACAGCAAGATTAAATAAAGATGAGTACGTTGTAAAAGAAGCAACCATATCTAAACTACGCTCTACAAAAATGGCAGATGATGTTATTTACCAATGTTTACAAATGCTAGGAGGCTATGGTTATATGGAAGAATATCCAATGGCACGTTTATTGCGAGATAGTAGATTGGGACCTATTGGTGGAGGTACAAGTGAAATCTTAAGAGAGATTATCGCTAAAATGGTAATTGATAAGAAAGAATATAAACCAGCAGTTAATCATTAATATTAAATTATTGTTTTAGCGAAAATTGTTTTCAATTTTGCTAAAATGGTAATTGATAAGAAAGAATATAAACCAGCAGTTAATCATTAATATTAAATTATTGTTTTAGCGAAAATTGTTTTCAATTTTGCTAAAATGGTAATTGATAAGAAAGAACATATGCCTGAAGTAAATCACTGAATTACTACAAAAGAAGGGATTTCATAATAAAAGGTGAAAGGTCGTCGTTTAAACTATAACTTAATTAACTTTTTTTCCATGAAACTTCAAAATCAAATCCTATATATCCTATTTTTTTTGTGCAGTACAATAACTTTTGCACAACAAGAAATAACTAATAAAGTTGTAGATTTTTTTAAAGATGAGCCTATTGAGAGTGCAAGTGTTTATATTAAAACTACAGCAATAGGAACCATTACAAATGCAGATGGAAAGTTTGCACTTCGAATTCCAAGAGAGAATGCAACAGATACTTTAGTAGTTTCATCAATAGGGTATTCAACAGAAAAAATTCCATTAGATCAATTCGACGCTTCAGAACCCATTTATTTGGTTGAAGAGGTTGCATCATTAGATGAAGTGGTGTTAGAAGCAGAAGAAAGACCCAAAACAGGGAATGAGATTGTATTAAAGGCCATTGAAAAACTACCACTAACAATGCCAGATTCTTCTTATATACAAAAAGGATTTTTAAGACATAAAGAGCGAAATAAAAAAGAATTTAAATGGCTTATAGAAAGTGCGATTTCTGTTTACGACTCTAGTTATAATGTCTCTGCAAATACGCATTTAAAAATCAATGTAGACCAAATGCGTAAGAGCTACGATCTTAGAGATATAGATAGCTTATTTACTTATGCTTCTTATTTAAACCAAAATAACAAAACAAGAACAAATCCTAAAAACCTTAGAAGAGTTCAAATTAAAACAGCAGAGCTTAACAAAGCTATTAAGTGGAATGACAATAGAGTAAATGGTTTACAAAATATATTTCAAGGCAAACTAAATATGTTTAGAAATGTAAATAGTAAAAAAGCATTATTTGGTGATGATATTTTAAAAAAACATCAATTTGAATTAGATACAATTTTAGTTGATAATGAACGTAAGTTGTATAAAATTAAAATAAATAAAGGAGCAGAATATGTTGGTTTAGATACTAAAGGCATTTATAACGAAGGTTACCATGCCAATGGTTGGCTGTATATATATTATGATAATTTTGCTATTAAAAAAGTAGAGTACGAATTAATTGCAGCATCAAACGAGCAGAAAAGTAGAAGCAAGCGTTTGTTCGATACTCAAGTTAATCATAAATTGGTAATAAATTATAAAGAGTTTAATGATAAAATGTACCCTAATTATATTTATTACGAAACGCCTAAACTTGTAAATGTAGGTTTTAAACCCAAAAACAAACAAGAAGAAGAACTTGCAGAAGAATATAAAGAAGAACGCTATTATTACACTATACAAGAAATATTGTTTTCAGATATAGTTTTAGATCCTGCTAAGATTGGTAGTGCACTGCAAAACAATTGGGACATGGATATTTTTTCACCTAAACCTTATAACAAAGAGTTTTGGAAAACCTATAATGTGTTATTAGAAAGTGAAGATGACGAGAAATTAATAGACGACTTATCTCAACGTGCTTCATTATTTAAAGAATAGTAATTATCTTGACATAAAAATAATACTATGTCTTTAAAAGCGTTTACAGATTATCTTGAGTTGGAGAGGAATTATTCTCAACTAACAGTAAAAGCTTACGCAAACGACATTAACTCTTTTCAATCTTTTTTAGCTAAAGAATTTAAAGATTCTCAATTAAACGAAATAAATTATGCTCAAATTAGAAATTGGATAGTACAATTAGTAGAATCTAAAATTTCTAACAGAAGTATTAACCGTAAAGTATCTGCATTAAACTCCTATTATAAATTTCTATTAAAAATAGGTGACATAGAAGTTAATCCTTTAGTAAAGCATAAGGCTCTAAAAACAAGTAAAAAAATACAAGTACCTTTTTCTGAGGCAGAAATAATTGTAGCTTTAGATGAATTATATTATGAAGACAGTTACAAAGGTATTAGAGATAGATTAATCATAGAACTATTTTACTCTACAGGTATTAGAAGAATAGAATTAGTTAATTTAAAGTTATTAGATATAGATTTTGGAAATAAGACTTTAAAAGTTTTAGGTAAAAGAAATAAAGAACGTTATGTGCCTTTGTTATATTCAGTAATCCAAACATTAGAATTGTATATAGAAAAAAGGAAACAGCTTAAAGAAATTAAAAATAAGCAAGCACTATTTTTAACTAACAAAGGCGTTAAAATCTACGAAACACTTGTTTACAGAATAATAAATGAGTATTTTAGTTTAGCATCTAATAAGGTAAAAAAAAGTCCACACATACTAAGGCATTCTTTTGCAACACATTTATTAAATCAAGGAGCAGATTTAAATGCGGTTAAAGAACTCCTAGGGCATTCAAGTTTGGCTGCAACACAAGTTTATACTCACAATAGTATATCAGAGTTAAAAAAAGTGTATTTAAAAGCACATCCAAGAAGTAAAAAGTAATTGTATAGCCTAATTTAATAGTAATGCATATGAAAGTAAATACTCAAGCCGTTAATTTCAATGTGAACCAAGAACTTTTAGATTTTATTCAACAGAAAATGAATAAATTAGATACATTTTACGATAAGGTTATAAAATCAGATGTTTTTTTGAAAGTAGAAAATACTAGTGACAAAGAAAATAAAATTTTTGAGGCAAGAATTAGTGTTCCAGGAGATAGTTTCGTTGTCAAGAAGCAATGTAAAACGTTTGAAGAAGGTGTAGATATCGCAGTTGCGTCATTAGAAAGGCAACTAAAAAAGAGAAAAGCAAAATTAAGAGCACATTTATAAAAATATTTACTTAAAATATTTTTGAATAACTAAATAAATATATACATTTGCAGTCCGTTAGAAATAGCGGGCTTTTTTTACATGTAAAAAAAGCGATAAAAGCCGATGTAGCTCAGCTGGCTAGAGCAGCTGATTTGTAATCAGCAGGTCGTGGGTTCGAGTCCCTCCATCGGCTCTTAAATAAAAAAGTTAAAGCTTTTTTATAAGTTCTTTAAAAGATTGAAAAATTTAAAATTGGGGAGATACTCAAGCGGCCAACGAGGGCAGACTGTAAATCTGCTGACTACGTCTTCGCAGGTTCGAATCCTGCTCTCCCCACTAATTTTAAATTTAAGGATTTAAATAATTGCGAGAGTAGCTCAGTTGGTAGAGCGTCAGCCTTCCAAGCTGAATGTCGCCGGTTCGAACCCGGTCTCTCGCTCTATATTTAGCCGGTGTAGCTCAGAGGTAGAGCGTTTCCTTGGTAAGGAAGAGGTCACGGGTTCAATTCCCGTCATTGGCTCAAATTTTTTAAATTAAAAAAATAGAACACTAATATTATTATATAACTAAGATTAAATTATTAAAACATGGCAAAGGCAACTTTCGATCGTTCAAAACCACACTTAAACATTGGTACAATTGGACACGTAGATCACGGTAAAACAACTTTAACTGCTGCTATTACTAAAGTATTAGCTGATGCAGGATATTCAGAAGCGAAATCATTCGATCAAATTGATAACGCTCCAGAAGAGAAAGAAAGAGGTATTACAATTAATACTTCACACGTAGAATATGCAACTTTAAATCGTCACTATGCACACGTAGATTGTCCTGGTCACGCCGATTATGTAAAGAACATGGTTACTGGTGCTGCGCAAATGGATGGTGCTATATTAGTTGTAGCTGCAACAGATGGTCCTATGCCACAAACACGTGAACACATCTTATTAGGTCGTCAGGTAGGAATCCCAAGAATGGTAGTATTCTTAAATAAAGTGGATATGGTTGATGATGAAGAACTATTAGAATTAGTAGATATGGAAGTTCGTGAATTATTATCATTTTATGAATATGATGGTGATAACGGACCTGTAGTTTCTGGATCTGCTTTAGGTGCGCTAAATGGCGAGCAAAAGTGGGTAGATACAGTTTTAGAATTAATGGAAGCTGTTGATAACTGGATTGAAGAGCCATTAAGAGAAATTGATAAGCCTTTTTTAATGCCTATTGAAGATGTGTTTTCAATTACTGGACGTGGTACAGTAGCGACTGGTCGTATTGAGACTGGTATTGCAAACACTGGAGATCCTGTAGAAATCATTGGTATGGGTGCTCAAAAATTAACATCAACTATTACAGGAATTGAAATGTTCCGTCAGATATTAGATAGAGGAGAAGCTGGGGATAATGCTGGTATCTTGTTAAGGGGTATTGAGAAATCTCAAATTTCAAGAGGTATGGTGATTTGTAAGCCAGGTTCTGTAACACCTCATGCTAAATTTAAAGCTGAGGTTTATGTGCTTAAAAAAGAGGAAGGTGGACGTCACACTCCATTCCACAACAACTATCGTCCACAGTTTTATGTGCGTACAACTGACGTAACTGGTAATATTGCGTTACCAGAAGGAGTAGAGATGGTTATGCCAGGAGATAACTTAACAATTCATGTTGAATTAATTCAACCAATTGCAATGAATGTTGGTCTTCGTTTCGCAATTCGTGAAGGAGGAAGAACAGTTGGTGCTGGTCAGGTAACTGAGATTTTAGACTAATTTTTAGTCTTTCAAATATAGAGTTAAGGTGTCTCGTTTTTCGTGACACCTTGACTTATATTTACGGGTTTAGCTCAGTTGGTAGAGCACTGGTCTCCAAAACCAGGTGTCGGGAGTTCGAGTCTCTCAACCCGTGCATATAGGTGTTAAGGTTTTGTAACCTAGTTCCTAATTAAATTAGGAAAATGTAGTAATATGTTTTTCGTTAAATTATACATTAAAATGGCTGGAATAGTAAATTATATAAAAGAATCATTTGGTGAATTGAAAAATAACGTGACATGGACACCTTGGCCTGAAGTGCAAAGGTTGACTATTTTAGTTGCTGTGTTTTCAATCATATTTTCTCTAGCAATTTGGGGAGTTGATACTGTTTTCAGTAAAGTAATTAGCGAATACTTTAAATTAATTAGTTAATATAAAGTTTATGGCTGAAGTTGGAGAAAAAAAGTGGTACGTAGTTAGAGCAGTAAGTGGTCAAGAAAATAAGATAAAAACTTACATCGAGAATGAAATTGCTCGCTTAGGTTTACAGGATTATGTTGAGCAGGTTTTAGTGCCTACAGAAAATGTAGTGCAAATTAGAAACGGAAAAAAAATAAACAAAGAAAAAGTTTATTTCAGTGGATACATAATGATAAAAGCTAATCTTACTGGAGAAGTTCCTCACATTATTAAATCAATAACAAATGTAATTGGTTTCTTAGGAGCTACAAAAGGAGGAGATCCTTTACCTTTAAGACAGTCTGAAGTTAATAGGATGTTAGGTAAAGTTGATGAATTATCTGTTGATATGGATGCTAGCGTTGCAATACCATTTACAAAAGGAGAAACTGTAAAAGTTATAGATGGACCTTTTAATGGGTTTGATGGTACTATTGAAAATATCAACGAAGAAAAACGTAAGTTAGAAGTAATGGTCAAGATTTTTGGAAGAAAAACACCGTTAGAATTAAGTTACATGCAAGTAGAAAAAATTTAATAATTGTTACAATAAAGAAAGTGTTGGATCAGCTTCAAAAATAGATACAATACGAAACTAAATTATTTAAAATGGCAAAAGAATTAGGCAAAGTAGTCAAATTACAAGTAAGGGGAGGTGCAGCGAATCCGTCGCCACCGGTTGGACCCGCTTTAGGTGCTGCTGGTGTTAATATCATGGAGTTCTGTAAGCAATTTAATGCTAGAACTCAAGATAAAGCTGGTAAAGTTTTACCAGTTGTGATTTCTGTTTACAAAGACAAATCGTTTGATTTTGTAATCAAAACTCCTCCAGCTGCTGTACAATTGTTAGAAGCGGCCAAAGTTAAAAAAGGATCAGGTGAACCTCATGTACGTAAAGTAGCTAAGGTATCTTGGGATCAGATAAAAACTATTGCAGAAGATAAAATGGTAGATTTAAATGCATTTACTATTGATTCAGCAATGAAAATGATCGCAGGAACTGCAAGATCTATGGGTATAACTGTTAAAGGTGGTGATGCACCCAATTAACCTAAAAAAGATTTTAAAATGGCAAAATTAACAAAGAAACGTAAAGAGGTAATCGCAAAAATTGAGAAAGATAAAGTATATTCTCTACAAGAAGCTTCTGCCTTAATCAAAGAAATATCTAACGCAAAGTTCGATGCTTCTGTAGATATTGCAGTACGTTTAGGTGTAGATCCTAGAAAAGCGAATCAAATGGTAAGAGGTGTTGTATCTCTTCCTCATGGTACAGGAAAAGACGTAAAAGTCTTAGCATTAGTAACTCCAGATAAAGAAGCAGAAGCTAAAGAAGCTGGTGCAGATTATGTTGGTTTAGACGAATACCTTGATAAAATTAAAGGTGGTTGGACAGACGTTGACGTAATTATCACTATGCCTAGTGTAATGGGTAAATTAGGTCCTTTAGGACGTGTATTAGGTCCTCGCGGATTAATGCCAAACCCTAAAACAGGTACAGTAACTATGGATGTTGCTAAAGCAGTAACAGAAGTAAAAGCTGGTAAAATTGATTTTAAAGTAGATAAAACTGGTATTGTTCATGCTGCAATTGGTAAAGCATCATTTAGTGCTGATAAAATTGAAGGTAACGCAAACGAATTATTAACAACTTTAATGAAACTGAAGCCAACTGCTTCAAAAGGAGTTTATGTAAAGAGCATTTTTATGTCTTCTACTATGAGTCCTAGTATTGCAGTTGATACAAAAATCGGTTAGTAGTTAAATAACTTATATCATGACAAGAGAAGAAAAATCAAAAGTTATAGTAGAATTAACTGCTCAATTAGCCGATAATGCTAACATTTACTTAGCAGATATATCTGGCTTAAATGCAGGTACAACTTCAGATTTACGTCGTGCTTGTTTTAAAGCAAACATAAAATTAGCAGTTGTAAAAAACACATTACTTGAAAAAGCAATGGAAGCCTCTGAAAGAGATTTTGGGAACTTACCATCAACGCTTAAAGGTAATACATCTGTAATGTATTCTGAAACTGGTAACGCTCCAGCAAAAGTAATAAAAGCATTCCGTAAGAAATCAGAAAAACCTTTGTTAAAAGGTGCTTTTATTGAAGAAACTGTTTACATAGGAGATAATCAGCTAGATATGCTAGTTGATATTAAATCAAAAGAAGAATTAATTGGAGTTATTGTAGGATTATTACAATCTCCTGCTAAGAATGTTATTTCTGCACTTAAATCAAGTGGAGGAAAACTTTCTGGAATTCTTAAAACATTATCTCAAAAAGAGGGATAATAAAAAAAGTACGCACTTTACACTTAAATATTAAAAATTAAAAAAAATTATCAAAAATGGCAGATTTAAAAGATTTCGCAGAACAATTAGTTAACCTTACAGTTAAAGAAGTAAATGAGTTAGCAACTATATTAAAAGATGAATATGGTATCGAGCCTGCTGCAGCTGCAGTTGCAATGGCTGGACCAGCTGCAGGTGGCGGAGACGAAGCTGAAGCTCAAACAGAATTTGATGTAATCTTAAAAGCAGCAGGAAGCGCTAAGCTAGCTGTTGTAAAATTAGTTAAAGAATTAACTGGTTTAGGATTAAAAGAAGCAAAAGGTTTAGTTGATGATGCACCAAGTGCAATCAAAGAAGGTGTTTCTAAAGATGAAGCTGAAGCTCTTAAAACTCAGTTAGAAGAGGCAGGAGCTGAGGTTGAGCTTAAGTAAGCAATACCAATAGTTTTTACAAAGGTTTAGGTCTAGAGCATGCGCTCTAAGACCTAGACCATTTGTCGTATATAGGTAACACCTATATGCAAGTATATTTTTTTAATCAAAATTTCGTCCATTGATGTTAGTAACACAAGCTGAAAGATTAAATTTCTCGTCTATTATTAATAGAACTGAATATCCAGATTTTATGGATATACAGATAAAATCCTTTCAGGATTTTTTCCAACTTGAAACAAAATCTGAAGAAAGAGGTAATGAAGGTTTATATAATACCTTCATGGAAAACTTTCCAATTACAGATACTCGTAATCAATTCGTATTAGAATTCTTAGATTACTTTATCGATCCACCAAGATATGCTATTGAAGAGTGTATAGAAAGAGGACTTACATATAGCGTTCCATTAAAAGCAAGGTTAAAACTTTACTGTACAGACCCTGAACATGAGGATTTCGAGACTATTGTTCAAGATGTGTATCTAGGAACAATACCTTACATGACACCTTCTGGTACCTTTTGTATCAATGGTGCAGAACGTGTAGTCGTTTCTCAATTACACAGATCTCCAGGTGTGTTTTTTGGACAATCTTTCCATGCAAATGGAACAAAATTATATTCAGCAAGAGTTATTCCTTTCAAAGGGTCTTGGATTGAGTTCGCTACGGACATCAACCAAGTGATGTATGCCTACATTGATAGAAAGAAAAAATTACCTGTTACAACTTTATTCAGAGCTATTGGTTTTGAAAGAGATAAAGATATTCTTGAGATTTTCGACTTAGCCGAAGAGGTAAAAGTTTCAAAATCTGGTTTAAAGAAAATTTTAGGACGTAAACTTGCTGCTCGTGTACTTAATACTTGGCATGAAGATTTCGTAGATGAAGATACAGGAGAAGTGGTATCTATAGAGCGTAACGAAATTGTTCTAGACAGAGATACAGAATTAGATAAAGATAATATTGAAGAAATCCTTGAAGTAGGAGTAAAAACTATTCTTTTACACAAAGAAAGTGCGCAACAAGGGGATTACGCTATCATACATAATACGCTTCAAAAAGATCCAACTAACTCAGAAAAAGAAGCAGTAGAACATATTTACAGACAACTACGTAATGCTGAGCCACCAGATGAGGAAACAGCACGTGGTATTATAGATAAATTATTCTTTAGTGACCAACGTTATTCTCTTGGAGAAGTAGGTCGTTATAGAATGAACAAGAAATTACAGTTAGATATTGGTATGGATAAGCAAGTGCTTACCAAAGAAGATATTATAACTATTATAAAATATTTAATTGAGTTAATAAACTCTAAAGCAGAGATTGATGATATCGATCACCTTTCTAATCGTCGTGTACGTACAGTTGGTGAGCAATTATCTTCTCAATTTGGTGTAGGTTTATCACGTATGGCTCGTACTATTCGTGAACGTATGAACGTTCGTGATAACGAAGTCTTTACTCCTATCGATTTAATTAATGCAAAGACCTTATCTTCTGTTATTAATTCTTTCTTTGGAACAAACCAATTATCTCAATTTATGGATCAAACCAATCCTCTTGCAGAGATTACGCACAAGCGTCGATTATCAGCTTTAGGACCTGGAGGTTTATCTAGAGAAAGAGCAGGATTCGAGGTTCGTGATGTTCATTATACCCACTACGGAAGACTATGTCCTATCGAAACACCTGAAGGTCCAAACATTGGATTAATTTCGTCTTTATCTGTATATGCAAAAGTGAATTCTATGGGATTCATTGAAACACCATATCGTAAAGTAACAAATGGTGTTGTAGATATTAAAGGAGAGCCTATTTATTTAAGTGCCGAAGAAGAAGAAGAGA
>Ga0209137_1001050_pt1 | contig 27181 bp, 27 predicted proteins | sample SaaInl5LU_22_DNA_FD_184642 | JGI IMG/M metagenome (GOLD analysis project Ga0209137, IMG submission 184642) | Marine microbial communities from expanding oxygen minimum zones in the Saanich Inlet - ESP_105LU_22_DNA (SPAdes) (version 2) | ecosystem: Environmental > Aquatic > Marine > Intertidal...
GTACCAATGAAACTTTCGGCAATTTCTTTCATTTTTACTAATACCATGGATGAAATCTCCTCGGGTTGAAATACACGATCTTCTCCTTTATACATCACTTTGATTTCAGGTTTTCCATCCTTGTTTCCCCGTACTTCATAAGGCAAGTGTTTTAGATCCGATTGAACGGTGCTATCCGAGAAATTGCGACCAATCAAACGCTTCGCATCAAAAACAGTATTTGTAGGATTTTGCGAACTCTGTGATTTTGCAGCATTTCCAACAAGACGTTCGTGGTCATTAAACGCAACATATGAGGGTGTTGTACGATTACCTTGATCATTAGCAATAATTTCTACATTATTATTTTGCCAAATACCAACACAACTATACGTCGTTCCCAAATCAATGCCAATACAAGTACTCATTATAATACAATATCGTTATTTATCTTTAAACAGTTTTACATTGTATTTTACCGATTATTTTATAAACATTGTTTATAAAATGGTTCATAAAATCGATTTACGAAGTGATACTGTCACAAAACCCAGTCAAGAAATGTATAGTGCCATGTTTTCTGCTGAAATCGGCGATGATGTATATGAAGAAGACAAAAGCGTACAACAACTACAAAATACATTAGCCGAATATTTCGGTAAAGAATCTGCTCTGTTTTTTCCAACAGGAACGATGTGTAACTTATGTTCTCTTTTATGTTGGAACGATAGACGTGGTTCGGAAATCATTGTTGGTGACCAAAGTCATATTTTTCTCTTTGAGCAAGGAGGAGCATCACAATTCGGAGGGATCGCAATGCACACATTGCCGAATAAGGAAGACGGAACAATGGACATTGCAAAAATCGAAAAGGCAATTCGCGATGACGATATTCACGAACCATCTACATCACTCATTTGTATTGAAAACACACATAACGCATGTGGGGGGAAAGTACTGAAAGAATCTTTTTTCCAAGAACTTCGAACATTGTCCAAAAAACACAATATTCCTATTCATTTAGACGGCGCGCGAATTTGGAACGCATTACAAGAAAGTACTATTTCTCCTCTTGAAATGGGATCGTATGTTGATTCTATGAGTGTATGTTTATCGAAAGGTTTGGGTGCTCCTGTCGGTTCTGTTTTAATAGGATCAAATGATTTTATTAAAAAGGCGAAACGAATGCGTAAAGCATTGGGTGGAGGTATGCGACAAAGTGGCGTTTTAGCCAATACGGGATTGATTGGATTTCGCGATTTCCAAAATGGATTGTTAAAATCTGATCATTTATATACCAAACTTATTGCTCGTGAAATTGCGAAAATACCTGGATTTATTCCTCAAGAAAATGTGGAAACAAACATCTTGTTTGTCGTGATTGATCATCCTAGTCACAACGAAAAAACAGTAGTCGATTTTTTCAAAACACATAATATTTTAATTTCAGGATGGGATACGAATCTCATTCGCATTGTATTACATCGTAATATAACAAAAGAAGATGTGGAATATCTTTTGGGAACGTTTCAAATGCTAAAATAATACAAACTTTATTTTACACATTTGAACATTATGTTTTTGCAGGAACAAGTATAGGTTATATTAGAAATAAACAAAATATTCCTTGGGTTGATGATTATGATATAATCATTTTTGAAGACCAAATAGAATTGTTTGAAAGTAAAGTATTACCAATATTACAAGAATATGGGTTTAATTGTCTGAGAGTAATGCCTAAGGATAAAGATTGTGCTGGATATTTTGTGCTTTCATATTTCGGACAAAAATGTTTCCAGTGTGATATATTTTATACAATTGTGGATAATGATATTAAAAATAAACTTAGTTGGGGATTATACAATACAAAAAATATTCATATTAATACTGTAAAACCAAAACAATATTTAACAATTGATAATGATTTAACCTTACCTTTTTTTAATGATATTAAAAATGATATAAATGTTGAATATGGTGATGTTTTCAATAATTGCTGTATACATATTAATCATGGGAAAACTTTTAATATGAACATACATTTTGATATAGTATATAACATATTTAATAACATTAAAACAGATATTATAGAAAACACATGTAAATTATTTGTTGAACATAATTATATAAACAATTTAACATTAGATAATTACGACAACTTTTTTGACAAAGTATCTGATATGAACAATTTTAATAAAATACTACATTTTTTAAAATATATTAATTCTAAACAAGTGAAAAATTTATTTATATTGGATGAAAAATATTTATTATTTTGTGTTGATTTAAAATTTTATTTTAAAAAAATACAAATTATTTTTTATAATATAAACAAGTTAGATAATAAAAATATTATTTTATTTAATTATGTTGATAAAGTCTTATGTTCTAATAAAGAACGTATTCAACAACTATATAAATTCGAGTCATTATTCACACATAAACTAACTATAGATTTAATACGAGTTATAACATTTGGTACATATGACCTTTTTCACCAAGGACATATTAATATTTTAAAACGTTCGAGTTGTTATGGTGAGTTATTTGTTGGTGTTTCTACAGATGAATTGAATGAAAAAAAGGGGAAAAATCTATAAATAATTTAGAAAAAAGAAAATCGGATGTATATAATACAAATTATGTAAGTTGTATATTTGAAGAAAAAAGTCTTGAATTAAAAAATGAATATGTTGACCAATATAATTGTAATTTATTAATAATGGGAGATGATTGGAAAGATGCCTTTAATTTTTGTGATTGTGCTTGTGTATATTTACCAAGAACACCAAATATATCAACTACAATGTTAAAAACATTATAAATAATAAATAAAATTATATGTATAACTTAAGGTGTGATTTTAAATCTTCAATGGTGTAAAACGCCGACTTTCCATATGATACTAATGTTTTTTATTTACGAAAATTTTAATATTTATATACTATAATATAAAATGAATGTGTTATTTTATGGAAATTGTCAATTACATGCTGTTTTAAAAACATTGAATTTAGATAATACATATAATATATTTCACATTGTGTGTTTGAGTAAAGAATTAGATAAACAACATTTTACTGATATAATAAACAGATGTGATATAATTATAACTCAACCAATAAGTGATAATTATAGAGATGTTGATTATTTATCTACATCATATATAATAAAACATAAAAAATCTAATTGTAAATTAATATTATTTGATAGTTGTTATTTTAATTTTTATTATTTCGATTTAACATATAAAAAGTTTAATGGTGATGTGTTACATAAACCGTTGGATTACCATTATAATAAAATGATAGAATGTTATAATAATAATAAATCAATAGAATATTATATAACTAATTTTGTTAATAATTTAGATTTGAAAACAAGTGAAGAATTAGAAATAATTGCTCAAAATAGTTTGGAACAATTACAAAATAGATATAAAAATATGAAAGAGAAATATAAGCATGAAAATATATTTATAATAGGAACACGTGAATATATTAAGAATAATTATAAGAATAAATTATTATTTTATTCTATGAACCATCCTACAAAATATGTAATACAATTTATATGCGAAAAAATAATAAACATTTTACAAATAGAGAATACATTAGATTATAATATAGATATATTAAATAATCCAAAATGTATCTTATATAAATGTATTCAAAAAAATGTAAATTTTGATATAAATAATCATAATGCTTTGAAATTCGGTATTACAGATGTGAGTAAAATCACACAAATTTATTATGATACATATAAAGAAATTAAATTTAAATAATCGGTGTTTGAAATAATACAAAATTGAATGAAAAAAGTTTGTTTTACATGAATTATAAAACAAACTAAGATGAACGTTGTTCTCAATAAACTGAAGTTACCATGCGATATGATTTATGAAATTAAGTCCTTTTGTTATAACGACACGGGATATAATTTTGTAGAACTTCAAGAAATACACAAAATTAGAAAAAAAGGGCAATTTCAAATGAAACGTATCAAAGTAGAATTGCTTTATTGGAAATCGACTGGTTGTAGTATTGCTTGGTTGAAACCATTACATAACGGTAGATGTCAAGGAGCATATTTAAACAAAAAACATGAAACAAATGAAATTAGACAAGCATATCAAGAAAATCGTCTATAACTAACTGTATTCGCATTTTATGCTTCGTTTCCCGTTTGTTTTTCCCTCGATTTTTTTTAAATCTTTCATAATAAAAGAGCGTATAATAAATCGATCGTTTCCGTCGAATTTTGGTTGGAATGGCGACCTTCCATGTACTACTTTGTGATTATCTAATAACAATATTTCTCCAGGTTGTAATACATATCCATGACGACAATTCTTATATATAGTCACTATTTCCTCAATCATTTTTGAAGATGTTTTCGTCTCCCCTATCATTAAATCTTGATCGAATACCAAGTCATAATGATCATATCTATTATTTAATATAGACAATGGACCACGGGTAACAAAATCACATCCATTTAACGCAAAGGACATATCTACCCCTATTTTCCATTTCTTTTTTTCCAAATATTGGGTTTCTTTGTCTGTCAATTCCTCTACTATTTGATTTACATGTAAAAAATACGTATAGGCATTTTCATCTCCTTTTATACAGGCCAGACTTAAATAATCAGGTCTATAATCTGAAAATGCCTGTTCCGTATGTAGTTCTAATTCGACTTTGGAACCTAAACTTGTTTGCGTTTTACTCAGTTCTTTATTCGGAACCATGTCTTGAAATAAGTATCCATCTCCTTCTGCTTCGTAACTTACCATATGTCCAATATATTCATTGAATAATGCTTGAATGCGCGATAAAATAGTAGTTTCTCCTATATGTTCTTTATTATCTTTTGGTGTATTGACAAGCATGTCGTTTGGTATATTACGAATTAATAGCACACCATGTTCATGACCATGACTCCTAAAATAATTTAAAATCTGTTTAATTCTTACTGGTAACATAGAAGAAAAATGTTTCACGTTACTAATATAATCATCTTCTTTTGTGGAAGGACTAATATGTTGAAAGCGACTGGCTAATATGGTTAATTGTTCTTTTTCGTTTTCTTGGATTTCCAAAATGTTCATTTATATAAACGTCGATTATAAATATAAACACAAAAATTTTGTATTGAATAATGAAAGTCGTTAGTTTTGATGTAGGAATTAAGAACATGGCCTATTGTGTCTTGGTGGTTGAAAACAATATGTTAAGTGTCCAAGACTGGGGGATATTAAATTTAATGAATGAAATCCCGAAAACAATTGTTTGTAATTTCCAGATCAAAGGAAAAAACCCTAAAAAATGTGGAAAAAAAGCAAAATATACGAAAAATGGCGATTGTTTTTGCGAAACTCACGCAAAAATGGCATGTAAGCAATTTTCTTGGACTCTTCCTAATCAAACTTTCAAGAAATCAATACTTTCGAAAAAATCGAAAGAAGAATTAGAAAGAGTCATCGAAGAAAACAAATTGTTTGTGGAAATACCTAAAACAAAAAGGGAAATTATTGAGAAAATTATAGATAAAATCCAAGAAATTACATTGGAACCTATTACAAAAAAGAAGAAGAAGACTGCAAATGACATTGATTTAATTTCGATCGGCAAAAATTTGAAAGAGGAATTAAACAAAAAGGATTGGGTCCAAGAAATCACACATGTAATTATTGAAAATCAAATATCCACAATTGCTACGCGAATGAAGACATTACAAGGAATGTTGTCACAATATTTCATCATGCAAAGTAGAATACCAAACATTGAGTATGTATCATCATCGAATAAATTAAAGGATTTTATATCCAACAATGTCCAAGAAAACAGTTATCAAAAACACAAAAAGGACGGTATTTCTATATATCAAAAATTTGTCCAAGAAAACGAACAACTTGCTTCTTGGACTTCATTATTTCAAGCAAAAAAACAAGATGATTTAGCCGACGCATTCTTACAAGGAATCTGGTATCTAAAACATAAAAATATAATTAGTTATGCGGAGAACTTAAATATTAATTGTGTAACTTTATCATAATTAAACAATGGAAGTGATTGACATTGGATTAAGTGATTTAGAACCAGTTTCTTTCAATCTTCAAGATGATACACCTTCCGAAAATAATTCGAATCAACCTTCTGTGAATTTCGGTCCTGGTCTCGAATTATTGATGAATGATAAAAAAATAGCCGCATCTTCTTCCACAAAAGTGGATGTTTCTGATCTAGACAATTTAGAAAATGAATTAAATGATTTGTCGAGAAATGTGGAATCTGTAGAACCTACTGAATCGTATTCTTCCTCTTTAGGAGGTTTAGGAAACTTATTTAATTTTTCGAAATCTAGCGATCCGCCCAGAGAAAAGGAAGAAATTAAAAAGTTACATGAAACACCGTCTGGTGTTGGTTCCGCAACCGTTGATAGTATTGGTCATACAAAAACATGGGACGGTTTTACCAAAACGAATGAAGTACCTCCAGTGTCTTCGAGTAGTAAAATGAGCGATCGTGAGAAACGTCGTAAAAAACGTGCGATGATTAAGAAACTCGACGAATGGTATGAAAAAGGATTGATTAAACACAATTCTCGTTTTACATTGGATTCAGACTATGATGAAATCGAAGACGAATATGAAACGGCAATGGAGGACAAACGTAAAAAGGATAGTATTAAACTTCAAGGATGGTGGTTTACTACATTGATTAATTCTATTGAATATGGAAATGCCGTTTTCGATCCATTTGGTCTTAATTTGGATGGTTGGGGCGAGCAAATCAATGAAGATATCGACAGTTACGAAGAGATCTTCGCAGAACTACATGACAAGTACAAAGGTGGTAAAATGGCACCTGAAGTGTCTTTATTATTGCGTGTTGCCTTTAGTGGAGCAGTATTGAATATTACAAACAAAGCGCTTTCTACCTCTACTCCTGGATTCAATGATATTATTAAACAAAGTCCCGAACTAATGAAAATGTTTTCAACCGCAACTGCGCAAACAATGGGGCAACAGAATCCCGGTTTTGAATTTGTAAATAGTGTATTACATCCCGACGAAAAAGTAAATACATCATTTGGTCCTCCTCCTGATCCAGTAAAGACACAGGAGCAAGCACCTCCTCAGCGTCCATCCATGCAATATTCAAACCAACAATCAAATAGACCCGACATCTCAATGGGACGCGGAACCATGTTTCGCGAGGAAGGAGTAGATATTAACAATCAATATAGTAACCCAAATGATGCCCCCAAACGCCCTGAAATGCGTGGTCCCCAAAATGTCGATTTAGACAATCTTTTGTCGGGATTAAAATCCACTCGTGACGTGAATCCTCAAATGAGAAATGATGAAAACGAGTCTATGGTAAGTATATCTTCTCTTCGTGACAATCAGAATACCAATATGCCCAAATCCACCAAACGTAAGCAACGTTCAGATAAGAATATTGTTTCCATTGATATTTAGTTTTGATATTTTTGAATAATTGAATTCATACAATTCAATTATTTTACTGTCATCTAATACATTTACGTATCGTTCTCTTCAATAATAAACGTTCCATGGTTCGTCCAATTTGTTAATTCATTCTCATCCGACTCAACACATTGTTCAGCAGATGTATTTTTTTTTTCGTCGGGAATCTTTTCGTCAATGTCCTTATTTTTATGACATCCAATTTGGTTCATATCTTCCTTCATAGTAATCAGTAAATCTGTCGAAGATGTAATATACAAACTCGGAAAAAAAGCATGTATCACTGCCTTACATGAACCAATCGCGAAACACCTGGCTAATTTTAGCGAAAACGCGCAATGTTGAAAATAAGTCATACATACTGATTGTGGATGTTGAAAATAAGAATACAATTTATTCTTTTTTAAACATGGCAATAAATCACTGTACAACGATCTCATTATATAAAATACAAACACAATAAGTTTTACAAATTATCTGTTTTTCATTTTATTCATATATGATTCTACATATTCATCATAGTCAATCATGGGTCTAGGATAAGTTGTATCGTTTTTTTTGTGATATTTGTACCACTTGTGAATGTGTTTAGACAAAACGTCTTTTAATTCAGGAATCCATTTTTTTACGTATTTGGAATCCACATCATTTTTTTCAGACTGCGCCCATGGACTCAGAACGCGAAACCATGGCATGGAATATAAACCTCCCCCCACCACTGCTTGCCAATTTCCCGAATTTGATGCTGGATCATAATCAACCAATGTTTGGGCGAAGTATTTTTCTCCTTCCCTCCAATCAATATTTAGAATCTTAGTCAGAAATGATGCCACAATCATACGTGCTCGATTATGCATATAACCAGTTTGGTTCATTTGACGCATTCCGGCATCCACTAAAGGAAATCCAGTCTCCCCCTTTTTCCATTTGTTCAACCAATTTTCATTTTTTGTCCAGTGTTTGTCCATAGAACTATCATGTAATTTTCCCAATGATTCAGGATAAGCGTTTAACAAATCCATATAAAAGTCGCGCCATATGAGTTGGCGAATAAATTCACCATGCTTACCATACCGAATACTAAATTTAGATGTTACCTCACGAATAGATACACATCCAAATTTTATATATGCGGACAAAATGGATGTTTCCTTTGACATATCATCACGGTCGTCTTTATAATCTTTTGTTCTTACTAACGCTTGTTTTAATTGCGTTAAACCTAGATCACGACCACCATGAACAACCAAATTATCGTTTTCTTTATTAACAAACTTCTTCATTGCGTTTTCTAAAGTCAGGGTCTTTTCTATTGTTTTGGTTGTATTTGATAAATTTCTTACAATAACTTTAGATGGATTTTTAAAGTCTCCCTCAATAATCGATTTTTCATAATATGGTGTGAATTTTTGATATACAGTGTTTGAACCCGATAATATTGTACCCGGTTCGTTAATATAATAATCATGAAACATTTCGCATTCAACATGATTCTTTTTACATAGTTTTTGTATTTTGTCAATTCGTTCTTTCGCATAAGGTGTGTAATCTTCATTAAACCCCACTATATCTATATCCAAACTATGAATTATATTTGACAAACAGGTGACTGTAGGACCATGACAAACAATCAGTTTGCCTCCATTTTTCGACAATTCTTTTTCTAAATCAACCAAACTTTCGATCATAAATTGAATGGCGTTCGTCGATTTGTAAGAATTGCGGGAAACCTGTTCATTGGTGAAAACAAAACAAGTGTATAACTTGTCGCATTTTTTCGATAATTGGATCAAACCTGAATTATCAACAATTCGAAAATCCCTATGAAATATAAATAATCCGTTTGTCATGTTTTATATAATATTAACAGTTTTTATTAAGTTCTTTTTTCAATTTTATGAATATACATAATTGCTAACGTTAATAATGAATACATGAAAGAAAATAAACACTACATCCATAATATATATATCAACGCAAACACATGAATTATAGCAAATTATCGATTGATTTAACAAAAAATCTACCAAAAAATATTAAAAAAGAGAATGGAATTTATTTTACGCCACCTCATACCATTCAAAATATATTACAATTACTCGATCCCTATATGGAACATGTTCAACATATATTGGAACCATCATGTGGTTCGTGTGAATTTATACATGCTTTACATCGAAAATATCCAAACAAACACATATTCGGTATAGAACATAATTATGACATATATAAATCGATTAAACTGATGTCAAATGCTCAGGTTACGTTATTACATGGAGATTACTTACAATACAAAGCAAATCCTGTATATGATTTAATTATTGGTAATCCCCCCTATTTTGTAATGAACAAACAAGACGTACAATCAGAATACTTGCCTTATTTTGATGGAAGACCAAACATATTTATCTTGTTTATCATTCATAGCTTACAATTATTGAAACAAAACGGGATATTATGTTTTGTGTTGCCTAAATCTTTTATCAACTCTTCTTATTATGATAAAACTCGTAAATATATTCAGCAACATTATGAAATAATTGATTTATTCGAGTGTAATGAAAAATATATTGAAACAAAACAAGAAACAGTCGTGCTTGTTGTACGAAATAATTTACCACTAACACCTTTGAACCATATTTTGGAGATACAGCATCAAACAATCTTTGGTACAACGCAAAATATGAAGACAATACGAAATTTAACTCGAAACTCAACTACATTAAAAGATCTTGGTTTTCGAGTTACCATAGGAACGATTGTATGGAATCAAGTAAAACATATATTAACAAACGACAATTCAAAAACTCGTTTAATTTATAGCAGTAATATAGAAAACAAACAATTTATTTCAAAAAATTTCGCAAATGACGCAAAAAAGAATTTTATTGATAAACCTGGATTACGTGGTCCAATGCTCGTTTTAAATCGCGGATATGGAACGGGTATCTACCAATTTGAATATTGTCTATTAAATCCTAGTTTTCACTATTTGATCGAAAATCATTTGATGTGTATTTGTTACGAGAAAGATCATCGACCAAAACAACTTATTGAATTATATGAAAAGATTATTGCGTCATTTGAAAATCCGAAAACAGGAGCATTTATTCGCCATTATTTTGGTAATAGTGCTATAAATAGTACGGAACTGAATACTATATTGCCCATTTATTTTGAAGATTAAGAAAAAACATATAAACACAATTCATTTTACTACTTAATAGAATGAAAATTCTTTATAATTCTGCTATTCCATTTATTCAAAACTTAATATATAAAGGAGGAACGTGGATGTTGTCGTTTCTCTCTACTTCCCTGGTTTTTATCGATACTCAAGTAACAAATACTTATAATAAGTACGGTTGGTTTAGACTTGGTATTGATAATATACATAAATACAAAACCAAAATGATTCATTATCTATATAACATCAAGGCGTATCCAGAATATAACTGGAATAATATGATCTATGTTATAGACAGACCAGATCAATTTGAATACACTGAACATTACAACGAAACCAAAAAATCAACCAACGAATATACTTTTATGCGCGAAATGCTTGATTATTATTCACCATTATACGAAAGTGAAAACAAAAACAACGTTTGTTTGTTATCAAAATTTAATGATATACTATGTGTTCAGCACACTCCTATTTATTTGAAACATAATGACGTGTTTGAAAAGTCCAATATGAGTTTTTTGAGTATTACGTATAGTCACCCATCAATGGATGAAAAAATTGATATATCGTTATCTGATAATTTCCTATATTGCCATAATCAACTCTTTAATTTTGCGTTTGTTTATCATTGCCTACAATATCAAGATAAACCATATATATTTGATGAACACTACAAAATAGAAATAATGGATTCCAATGTTGATACCAAAGAAATCGTGTATAACCAATATTTACATGTATATAAAGATGAATTTAAGATCCATTCTTTGGGTACATCAGATAAATCTACACAATAGTATTTTTCATAATAAATATTTAAAGATAATTTGTTGATATATAGTATCTATAACTACATGGAAGAAATTGAACAAGAAGTAAATACATATATGTTAAATGATAATTGGAATATGTATTATCATTTACCCGATGATAAAAATTGGGAATTGAGTAGTTACAAAAAGATTAGTTCTATTGATTCACTATCCAGTTTAATTGCTATCAATGAAAAAATGCCCGAAAAAATTGTGAAGCATTGTATGTTGTTTGTTATGCGTAATAATATTACTCCTATGTGGGAAGATAAGAAAAATCGTGACGGTGGTTGTTTTTCGTTCAAAGTTATTAATAAAATGGTATATCCCGTTTGGAAAAAATTGTTGTATTTGTTGTGTGGTGAAACATTGTGTAAAAATGCTAAACATACGTCTTTGTTAAACGGAATTACAATTAGTCCAAAGAAGAATTTTTGTATTGTTAAGGTATGGTTAAAAGATTGCTCTGTTCAAGACCCATCTATTTTGACTGATATTGAGAATTTATCTACTCAAGGGTGTTTATTTAAGAAACACGCGCCCGAGTTTTAAACGATTATCGTAATTACACAACTCGATTGTTTTAAATCCATAATACTTTGTATGTCTATATTAGATTCAATCTCATTTTAAGAAATAAAATTGAATATAATTCTAATTCTAATATCATCAACACGAAACATGAACATTATTAAGAAGTTACCCAATGAACTTATTTATATTATATATTCGTTTATAGATATTGATACTCGTCTTGATCTATTGTTGTCTAGATACTCTATGTCGTTGGTGAATAGTATGAACTATTGTTTGTCAATAGAAGAATGTATAAAATTATATACTTGTCACATAATGAACAAATTATTGAAACGTAATTTACACAATCAATATCCAGCATATTCGTTACTTCCTTTACTTTCACAAGAACTACCCAAAGTAACCTACAAACGTGATTTACGTAGTAAAACGCTTTGTTACGTTCCACATCAAATCGAAACATTCATTGTCGATTTAGTATCAACGCGATGTATGCCAAAAGGTTATCATAATTGGATTCCGCGCAATTTAGAAACCAAACAACGAGAGTTTCTGCGAAATACTATAAATAAAATATACAATATATTTCCATCTCTTGAAGGCGAATATAGTCAATTCTTGTATGTTTTAAAGAGATCTCTCATGTTTTATTTGTTAGCACTCATTCAAAAAGGGAAACCTGAATATGAAAAATCTCGTTGCTTACGAGATCATATTCGGATTAAACAACATACAAAAAAATGGGTATTTAAGGAATTACGCAAAAAATGGGTTCAATATAACAAACGATCGAAACTTCGCGAAAAAGAGCTCGTCAAAAAACAGAAGGAATTATCAAAAAAACGGAAAAATACGGAAAAATTATCAGTTGCATTACCTAAAAAGATTATTATTATTCGGAAGAGGAAAACTATTTCGCATCGCGATCAGATTTAAATACCGCAACACAACACGCGAATGGTAATAATGCAATACAATAAATACATGTAAGTGTCATAAATATAATAAAGTAGTTTATTATATTTTTTACCAATTAACTAGGAGGTAATGGTGCCAAGCAGAGTTTTATTTCACCTAATGATGCTACATCATATTTTACAATCAATGGTAGATCGTTTCCTAGGTACATTTCTAGATGACTGCATAACGGAGTACATTTAATGAAATGGGATAGACTTTTTAATGAAAATTCTCCTTGAATAATAATAGACGCATCGGGTTTTTGAATAAATTCCATATAACCATCCGATTCAGAGCGGAAAATGCGCGAACTGGCAAAATTTCCCTCGCATGAAAAGATCAAATCATTTCCTACTGATTTGATTTCAATACGATCAGAAATACCATTCATATCACGAATAATTTTTTGAAAATCTGATGTTGGTAAGTTAATTACGGTGGAATATTCCACATCTGGTACTACCAATTCTTCTGAATCGGGTTCAATTAGTCGCAATTTTTGACTGTAACATTGTTTAATGTCGCCATTATCATACTGAAGTCCCAAATGTGATACAATACCATCATGATAATCATCCTTGTCAATATACATCGATAATGTGTCGTCATTGGACATAGTAGAAATGACTTTAAATAAGTGCATAGTATTGGCACAAATAATAATCTTATCTGGATTACAATTATATACTTCGAACTTTTCTGAATGAAGAATCACATTTACTAGAATTGTATGTGTTTTATCGAAATTAATAATTTTCAACCCACTACTCGTATAAGTAATCGTCGCATCGGTTAAAACATCCTTAATTGCGGTAATCATGTTACGAATCGGTTGAATTTGGACGGTTTTAATGGTCATCACATTATTTGCCTCGTTCATAACGGAGTCTTCTATATAAAAACAAACGCATTTGTTTTTATATTTTGTTTTTCCTAAATTAATAAATTTATTTATTTTTCAATTGGTTGATATAATGTTTTCCCATATAACTCATTGTGATACATAATTGAAATGTCATAAAACTATGGAATCCAAAATGGTAATATTTCCACCATTTATTTTGTTTATTATGACAATCATGTGATTTATAAAAACAATATCCAATTCCATATAAATTGGGAATACCGAACATGACAATCGTTTGTTCAGGAACATATAGAAACGTGTTATAGATGAAATAACAAAACGAGATCTTTGAAAAATGAAGGTCTAATTGACGTCTCCAATCATCTAAAGCATCACGCCAATAATTTGCTGATATTAATGATGTAGATAATAGCAATAATGGAGAATATATCATATTATAGTGAATATAAGAATAAATTCCGGGAATAGTAAAGAAAAACGAAGATACCGTTAATAACTTACTTGAGTTCCAACTTGAAATTCGTTTCATTTATGTACTATTTATATTTTTAAATTTTTAAATTGTCAAGTTTGGTAGAAATATTCGAAAGAATTCGGTAAGCGCCCACTTCCACTAAATCGTCATACATTTCTTGATATTTGGGTGTCCCTTTTTCCATTTGATCAATAGCAAGTAATTTTTTCAATCCTTTATCGACATATACATTTTCCAATAAATGTTCCATAATAATAGGATTTTTTGTTAGTTCTTCAATTAATGCTAAATTGGAACAATAAGATTCTTTACTATTGGAGTTCATAAATTTCATCAAAAATCCCATCGGAATATTATGGAGAACGCGTCTAAATATTTCATTGTTTTCATTAGTCAGTTTCTCAATAGTAATATCTCGTAAAACATGACTTACATTATGATCACGTTCATATTGTTCCACACAATGTGCTAAATATAAATTGGACATGATCGATGCCATGTCTGCTGACAATCCTTGTTCTTTTTTAATCGCACCACCCTTTAATGCAACGAAATTAGACAAACACGCAAAATATATGGTCTGTTTTTCCAATACATTTTTGGAAAAGAAACTAGATTTCAATGATTCAAAATACAATCCAACAGAATGTTTCACAATATTCCTAAACTTTTCCGTGAAGTCGTCCAAATCATCATTTTGAACTGCTTGTAACAAAGGGTAAATATGAGGATGACTTTTATTCAGTCCCTGACCAAATATGATGAGATTCTTTGTCAATGTGTTACTTCCTTCCACCGTAATACCCACCGGAACGTTTTGGTAAAACTTAGCTAGTAAGTTATTCTCACCTTTACATATTGCCGACCCGGCATGAATATCCATGCCATCATTCAAAACCTTACGACCACGTTCGGTGGTTTGCTCCTTCATAATGGCGCTCAATACAGATGGTTTTTCGCCTTGGTCCAAAATTTTGTTTGTCACATATACACTTGATTGGATGGCCCAGGTATTATACAACATAGATGCCAACTTGTTTTGAATTGCTTCCATTTGAAGAATCGGCATTTTGAACTGCGTACGGTGTTTTGCATACAAAAACATAGATGCGGTGGCTAATTTGGATGACGCATTTGCCGTTGCCGGTAAACAAATACCGCGACCTGCTGCCAAACATTCCATTAACATTTTCCATCCTTCACCCACTTTCTCTTCACCGCCAATCACTTGGTCTAGGTCAATTCGTAGTGTCCCTTCTAACATTCCATTTGGAAATCCTGTATCTAGAGGATTGTGATAATAGTCTTGTTTTAAACCGGGATGCCCTTTTTCTAAAAGAGCAACAGTGACACCTGATTTTTTAGAATCCAAAAGTTGATCCGGATCTTCTACTCGAAATGCCAAACCAATTAAATTGGAAACAGGTGCTAGTGTAATATAACGTTTTTTTATAGTGACCTCGATTTGTAATTTTCCATTGTTTCCTTTTATAATTTTTCCAGTATCAATTTGACCAGTTGCGTCTGAACCGTTATTTGGTCCGGTTAAACCAAAACAGGGAATTTTTGACCCATTTGCGAGGAGGGGTAAGAATTTATTTTTTTGTTCGTCTGTTCCATAATGAAGCAATAATTCAGAAGGACCCAGGGAATTGGGGACCATGGTAATAACGCCTAATGATGGATTTGCAGAAGTAATATACGTTAGAATATTCGACATTTCTTCAACAGACGTTTTCTTTCCACCATATTGTTCGGGAATCAAAAACGAGAAAAACTTGTTGGTACCCATAAAGTCGAATAAAGATTCATAATCACTGTTTGGATAAATATGTTGGCTGGGATATTTGACAATCAGTTCGTCTAATAGTTCTTTTTCGAACATTTGTTGTTTCATTGGTTGAAAATGTTGTTTTTTGACTTTTCCTTCAAATAACTCGCGATCAATGGATGTCGTACCACACTGAAGAGCAATCATTTCGGTGTCACTGATTCTTGGAATCATTTTTTTGACGCGCTGGAAAAGGTTTTTACGTAAAGACAACATAATCTACTATATAATAATACAATAAACTATTATTAAGTATTTTTACACAAATACTTAATAAATTAGAAAAGATGTTGCTGAGTAACGAGTTGTTGAACAATCATTCCAACGGTTCCAATCATTGCCAAACGTCCATTGTTTAGTTCTTTGTCCATCAAAATATCATATTCATCTTCACTGGTTTGACTCGGTGTTTGAAATCCTAGATCACCTGGTTGGTAAAAAGGTTTCAGGGTAAAAGGTTTTTCAATGGGATTCTCCCATCCGTAAATCATACTTGTAAATTCAGACATAAACATAGACCCAATGTTAAATTTACACCGGACCTGGTGAATTCGATATGATTAAATGATGACCTAGACTAGAAACTACATGAATATACGAATGGTTTCGAATATCATTGTCTTTATTTATTTTAAAAATATAAGTATACAGGGTCAAAATAAACAGGAATATTGTGTAATTTGTTATAATATTATAATTATTTGTTACAAATGTCCTATAACTTCCTTGTAATACAATATTACATACACATATTTTGTCGATCGTTTTGTAAATGGGTAAATATGTTTGATGATAAAATACAGAAGATATAAACAACATTACAAAAGAATACATGTATATTTTATCATTCATGTTCAATAAATGATACGCATTTGTTAAAAATAGACCAGCAGTAATTGTATTTTCATTAATTGTCACAGACATATAAAACTATGCAGTGAGCAAAGTTTTATATAGTTTTACAAATCGTCTTGCATTGATATTATACACAGTTACGATTTTGTTTTTTACATGTTTTTCGCGCTAGTTTAAGTGCTTTACTTGAAGGTTGGCATCCTTCTTTCAAAATATGAAAATCAACAATTGACGCGTTACCACCACTAATCGTACTAGCTAGACGCGCTAGACCCCAACTCTCGCCCGTTTGATTTGGTCGAGAACCACTTGAAAAATAAGCACCTCGTCCTTTATTCACTATTTTTTCTAACGCACTACGCTTACATTTTGTTTTTCTGGCTAATTCTTTGGATGGTGATATTTTATCAATATTGTATATTTTCTCGGCACGTTTTAAATGATTTGATTTACGCGATTTAAATGTTTTCACTTTTGGACGTTCATAATATTTCCCCTTTTTATACATTTTACGCGATTTACGCAAGTATTTTTTCTGCTTTTTTGTATCTGTTTTAGATAACCCTTTCGGTATATAACGTTGAGGCACGTTTAATAAATCCATCTATATTATCCATAGAAAATAACTTTCTTTTTATCCGGAAATTCTTTTCCGATAGGATACATAGTGAGACCATGTTTTTGTGCTTCTGTAAAATCATTCTTGTTATAAAGTTCTTTGGTTACCTTATTTTGAACATATGATTTTCCATCATATGTAAATTCGCGATAAGATGCTATTTTTTCTTGGACTTCTTTTACATCTTTTTCGTTAATGTCCTTTTGTATTTCAGGATGATAACTAAAGGCATTGGTACGAACCTGTCCAAAGGAGTAACATGCCAAGTTTTCGTCTTTGTTTTCGTACAAACTACAATCCATAGCGCTTTCTTTTACCGCATTCAAAATTTGTGAATTGACCTGATCTTTTTGTAAAGCGCGCTCGAATAATTGTTGATCAGTGGTCACAACTCCTTGTACATCATCCAATTGTAATAAATAACGCCCTAACATAGTACTATCATCAATACTATCGGTCATTTTCTTGGACAATCTACTTACATCACGCAACCGCAAATTCTTATGTTTATCCGATTCCTTAATTTCATCTGGGATAACTGACATATATAAATATACTTTCACGGTTCGTAATTCTTCTGGTAAATCTTGATGACTACAAATACGACGCGCACGTCCAATCACCTGTTGAGGACGTACCATATTCCAATACGGTTCTACAATATGGACAAAACGTGTATTTTTCAAGTTAATTCCTTCTGCCCCCGATGATGTAATCATGAGTAGTTTAATAGCGTCACCCATATGGTTATTTTCCACATTGTCTTCGCGGAATTTTGAAACAATGGATGATGGTGCTTGATCCCATTTAGAATTATATACATTCAACAATACCTTCTTTTCCTCATCACTTTCTGTACCTGTGTGTAAAGCAAATTTGGGTTTTCCCTTATCTTCTGGTTTTTCAACTACTTCCCAATCGTTTGATCCCGCAATTTTTTGAATACGAAATTCCGCATATCCATTTGCTTCCAAAGTTTCTTTAATTAACGCAATACCTTCTAATGTACGAAATTGACTATAAATCAAATGTAATCCCTTGTTTTCTTTGTCTTGGATGTTTTGTAACAAACGCAAAAATTTAGGACTATACATTTTTAATCCTGCTGGACTGAATATTTCTTCTTTTCTTGAACGCAATTCACCCAATACTTCCGAAATTCGTTTCATATTATCCTTTTTGGGTTCTTGATCTTTCTTTTTGGGTTCTTCCTTTTCATCTAGATTTTCAATATCATGTAAAATAATATTGTCCAAGATCTCAATCTTATTATCAGATTCGTCTGGTCCTTCATCTTCTTCCTCTTCACTCTCATCATTTTCATCTTCTTCCTCTTCACTCTCATCGGAATCTTTTTCACCACCCTTTATTTTGCGTTTTCTTGGATTTTCTTCTTCTTCTTTCTCCTCTACATCATACCCGATTAATTCATCTTCATTTTTCTTTGGACGACCAGGAGGATCAGGAAAAGCAAAATTACAACATTGTCTCGACGCAATACGATAAGTAGAAGGAGTGCTAAACAATTCTTGGGCGTTCTGTTGTTTGGCGCGCATTTTTTTACTTTGTTTTTCCATTTTGCTTTCTTCATCACGGATTTTTTCATAAATACCGAATTGATATTGACTCATTGGTACATGTTCAATATGATAAACAGTATCGTGATCAGACGGTATGAACCGAGGATACAATCCATCATTTGCACCTTTAAAATAAGAGGTGAGTCCAAGAATACGTTTTTGAAACACATTCTTACTCTTCATTTCCGAAGAATCCAATTCTACAAATTTTTCCAAGAAATCCTTTGAATTGTCGGGAAGTGCGTTATGATTCGTGGATTTAATTTGCGCAATGGGTTTTGTATCTAAACCATGCTTCTGTAAAATTTTGACCACCACCTTTTTAAAGTCTGTGTCGTTCAAATTTCCACTATCATCTAATTTCACACCGTTGTAACTTTCGAAACTTCCGCCATGTTGTATCTCCATTTGTGCTTGTGTCATTTCGATACGTTCTTCGTCTGTTTGAATGGTAGTATCAAGAGGGTCTTTAATCACAACCAATCCATTTTCCTTTGCCAAAATATTTTCTGGTTCCTCTTTGGAATCCTTTTTCTTACGCGAAGTTCTAGTTTTTGGTTTTGATTTTGCCTTTTTTGTTCCTCCATATTTCTTGGACTGTGCTGTTTTTTGTAATTTGTGAATATTGACAAAACCAAACGGATTTCGTGTGATAGTTAGATTTTCACCAGAATAATCAATATAATCATATTGGTTTAATTGTTCTTCGTCAAACCAACGAATAATATCATTTTTTGTAAATGATTTCCCCCCCTCCTTAATACGTAAAGGGAAATTCCATGTTTTGATAGTACCGCGTAAAATATTAAACATAATACCTATTTCATTGGGATAGTTGATGATAGGCGTTCCGGATAATAAGACAATTTTCGCATTTGTTGCGTTCATTAAATGTTTGTACAAAATAAATGACATGGCATCTTGTTTATTCATTTTATTCACAATCATACTTACAAAATTATGTGCTTCATCAATAATGACCACACTATTATCAAAGGGGTTTATTTTCTTATTCATAGTTGTTTTTTCGTCGTTAATATGAAATTTTTCGTTGTAATTTTTTTCTGACAATCCATTGTAATTTACATCGATATATTTGGAACGAATCATTTCATCAATTTGTTCAGTAAGTACTTTACGATCTTGATCATTTAAATCGTGGTAATTGGATTTCTTGGACACATTGACCATCCATGCCCCTTTTCTTTTTTCGATAGAAGAACGTGGCAAGGAAAGAACATTGGATAATAAGGCAATATAATCCGGTTTTCCTTCGATCGAAATAAATTCCCAATATTGATCCAATCTGTAAATGGGATCTCCACATACCTTCATTTGATCAAAAAAATTAGCTTTCAATGATGCGAGTGTCAATACAAATATTTTCTTTTGTGATTTCATTCCTTCAGCAATCGAAATAGAAGTACATGTTTTACCTGATCCAAGACCATGGTACAAAAGGAGTCCGCGATAGGGTGTATATAAATTCAAATAATCACTAACTACACGTTGATGGATCATTAGGTTGAATTCTCCCTGTTTCGCGTCTTTTGCCTTTGTATCACATGTTTCAATCGTTGCCTGATCTTGTATTTCTTGTTTGTATTTATTAAACAAAGATGATAAATGACTAATAAACTTTTTTCGATTGTTCATATAATAACTCGAAGCTCGCATACGAAAGTCATCGTATTTTGGTAAACGTTTATCTAAAGAACTTCCTTCCAATATTTGAGTTCCATCAAATTGTTCGAGTGCTATGTCTTTCGGTTTTTTCGGTTTTCTTTTAATAATAACGCGTTGTTTAGGGATTTTTGGGGTAATTTCTTCGTTATCCTCTTCCTGTTCGGATTCTTGTATAATTTGCTCAATTTCATCATTTTCTTCTTTCTCTTCTTTGTCTTGGAGTGTATCTGGTTCTTTTAATTCTACACTCGTGTCGTCAAATGTGTCTTCTGTCTCTTTAAATTCGGGCATTTGAGATGGTTTGAGTTGTTTCGTAACAGGAAAAACGCGTTGTTTTCGAAGAGTTTCCATGAATTTTCTATAATCAAAATCTTCCTTGGATCGATTATCACTGATTTTACATACTCTCTTGTGTTTCTCTTCTTGGACAGTGTCGTCGTTCGTATCTTCGATAGACACTTCTATTTCATTTGGTTCGTCATTCATTATTTCTATTTCATCATTGTCCAAACCCTTTTGTCCAAGAAAAACAGAAAGACCACGTTTATATTGAACATTGGGTATCGGTTTTTCTCTTAATTTGGCTAAATAAATATTCATTTGTATATCAATTCAATATACTATACAATCACAATTTTATTTGTCCCTTTACACACTAATCGACTTCCAAAATGTTGTACAAGGGTTCTTATACATATAAATCAAGACACTTAATACTTTGTAGAAAGCAACCATTTTTGTAGAGTTTTTAGTCTGGATTAATTTACCATATTCAATTGCTAACATTTTCGAAAACTCGTTCCCCATTTTATAATAGTCGGTAATTTCGTCATCATACCAATACCCAAATTTTGTTTCTTTCATTGGAATAGTATGTTTCCATAGAAACATTCTTGAATCATCTCTTGAATATTTTTTGTATAGTTCGCACAATCCCATCACAGTTATTCCATTACAGTTTTCATCACATATTGTATGAATGATATTTGTTATATCTACGTCATTCATCCACGAATGAACCATCACATCGTCATAAATATAACTATATATTTCACGATGTAGTTCAATCGGCAATTTGCGTAGTTTATAACAGTGTCGATCTTGTGCATAATAAAGATCCAATTTATCTTGATAACTATTCATATTTCATTTATTTTGTTATTTACAATAAAAACAAAATAAACTATTCAATTTTATAAAATTCAACTATTTTCGATATTTATACGAACGACTGTAACGAACGCAATGCTTCCTCACATGCGATTTGCTCCGCCTTCTTTTTAATTTTATGAACACCTTTACCCAAATTAATGAAAACCTTATTATGTCCGCACATATGTTGATGAATTTCACTAAAACTTGTGAATTCTGTTATAGAATTTGCGTTATTTACATGAACAGAGTGAATCGGTTGTCCCAGACATAAATAGACGCCCATATGGTATCCAGTTTCTGGATTATGTCCATCTACTTCCAAATAATCAGGAGTCACCTTGAATTCTTTTTGAATACGTACTTGTAGAATATTCTTGTAATTATCGTCATTACGAATTAGATTGATCCAATCCACATGTTTTTCATAGACATTTTCAATAAAGATTTGTGCCATCTGAAAACCGGGGCCAGTAATAAATACATCGGAAAACCAATGCTCATCATCTTTTACACTAATTTTATTAAAATCTAGGAATAGCGCACCTAGGAACGCCTCAAACAAGCACCCCAATTTTTTTAAATTTGTACGACTTTGTTTTTGTTCAGCATTTTTTGAAATCACCAACCATTCATGAAGACCCATTTCATATGCCATACGACCAATCGATTCATTCTTCACCAAAGCAATTTTTTTTTCTGTCATAAATCCCTCATTTTCCTTTGGAAACCGTTTATAAAGAATATATTTAGTAATACACTCTAAGACTCCGTCGCCTACGAATTCTAAACGTTCATTGGATTTTGAATTCAATGGTAAACAATCGCGAGGTTTAGGAACAATAATAACGTTATTTTGTTGATTTTCCAAATGAGTTCTCTTCAAATGAGATTTATTGATAAATGCCCGTTTATATAGTTCCGCGTTATGTATAGGGGCATCAATTCCATATTTTTTTAAAATATTATGAATATTATCCGTAGAAATAAGTTTGTTTAGGGGGTTGTACGGATCAAAGACAAATATATCTTGTCCGGATTCATTTTTTTCAATGCGAATATCTTCATCGTTGATACGTAGGGTTTCTTCATTCGATTTCATGTTATTTGTCAAATAATATGATATCAATACTAATTTGATAAAAATATATCTAAACTGTTTTAGAATAAATTTTATGCTTATCCAATTTTTTTTATTTACATATAGTATAAATGGTTCTTAGTACACGTTCATTTAGAGGCTCCGTCCAATCTAGAAATATCACTTTCCCTGGTCAATTTAACAACCAAGGTGGTGGAAACAAAAAAGCAGGTCTTCCTGGTTCCACCGGTCGTGACTACCACTTCCCTATTTCCCTTAAAGTTGCTGGAACACGCAACACACTGCAAGATGTAACTGGATCGAATGGTCAGGTAATTCGTGGTCTTCGTTTCACATTCCACCCCCATCGCGCCCAACGCCCCATTGGTAGTCGCGTAGTACCATACTTCTCCATCCCTGGACAGGGACAGAAGGGTGGAAGTCCTCCTTTTTAAGCAATATTAAGTTGTTATGAAAACAATATAATTAAAATGATGTATTGTAATACATTATTTTATGAAAATTTTCTTGGACGATCGGGAGCATCAACTATATCATTTGGTACATGATAAAAACACTTCTCTTGATCTAAACCTCACTATTGAGAAGAAAACGTTATTATTAGGAGATGTTGTCTTTGTAGATGACAATGAAAAAGAAATTTTGATTGTCGAACGCAAATCATTAAGTGATCTGGTTGCAAGTATAAAAGATGGACGTTACGAAGAACAATCTTATCGTTTAATTCATTCTTCTGGATTATACCGTCACCATATTGTCTATTTAATCGAAGGAGGCATGTCGCAAATTTTAAATCCTACTGAAAAAAAAATGATCTATTCATCCATGATGACACTACAGTTGTATAAAGGATTCAGTATCATGAAAACCACTTCTATGCATGAAACTGCTGAATGGATTATATACAGTGCTAATAAACTATTTTCTATGATTAAAAAAGGACATACACTATGGAGTCCTGAAAATACGGTAACTGAACAAGTACCGTCGAATTATTGTTCTGTGGTGAAAAAAACGAAAAAAGAGAATGTCACGCCTGAAAACATCGGGGAAATTATTTTATGTCAAATACCAGGAATTAGTTCAGTGTCGGCAGTAACAATTATGAAAGAATTTAAAACAATTTCAAATTTGATAGATCAAGTAAAACAAAACCCATATTGCTTAAATGATATTGTTTGTGAAACAAAAGGAAAACAGAGAAAGTTGGGTAAAAATGTTATACAAAACATTGTAACATATTTAGTATAATATTACTCTTGTAATACACTAGGAACTGTAGATGGTTGGACATTGTTTTCGTCATATATACCCGACGCAACCTTTTCGGCAGTAAAAACGACACCTCCCCAATTAGGATCCATTGGATTATTACTCAATCCATCCTTATTTTCACTCATAGTTGAATCATGAATCTTATCTAAAACTGTATATTGACCCACATATTGATTTGTTGGATCAAATCCATGATAACCTTGATTATATGGTTTATTGTCACGATTCGCATCTTTGTACTCGACCAATGGCGGATGTTGCGAAACTCCTTCCTGTGTCAATTGTTCTACTGAAACACCATAATTATCTAAACTTATCCCATTGTTTGTGGGTGGTTTATTAAATGCCTGAGGATCAGTCGGAGGACCGAATTTAGGCATTACATTCGTTTTACTTAAAAAATAGTCTTGAATAGAACCCAGTAAAATAGGATCGACATTTCCTGATGATTCTGTTTCACGTAGTCGATATACGTTTTCACCTTGCGCATTTACTTCTTCTTGTAAAAATAATACGGGGCATTTTTGATTGTATAATGTGCGCTGTGTTTCAACATAGTTTTTATATTGATCTAAAGTGTCAAAAAATAGTGGATTTTCTCCAACCTCTTCTGGCATATTTTTATTAAATAGCATGTATTGATTTCCGCGTTTAATAAGCAAGGTTGGACATAAATCGTTTGATTCCTTTGTAGATAATTCGTTTTCATTCTCAATTGATGAAGGAGAAGGCGATTCGTTTAATGATGGTGAAGAAGAAACTACGGGCATAATTAATGTATCTGTTGAAGGAGACAACGTCCTTGGTGACGCTCCCGGAACAGGGATAAATTGAGTAATTTCACGATTCACCATTTGTTTAGCTAAAGAAGGTTTATCATTATCTAATCGCGTATTTCCCATCCAAACAATAAATACCCCACCTAAAATAAAAACAAAGACGAAAAATACAATCCATATATTTTCATTTAACCATGATGTTTTCATACTATATATTTAAAACGATAGAAAAAATGTTTGATATTATTTCTAACTATATTGTAAATGGGAAATAAACAAACCAGACATAAGAAGTGTGGTGGTAGAAAAACCAAAAGAAATCGAAAAATACCAGCAAAAAAAATTATTATCGGTAAAATCTATGCTGATTGGTGTGGTCATTGTAAAACGTTAAAACCGGAATGGATACAAATGAAAGATATGATAAAAACAAACATGGGGCGTTCTTTGAAAAATGTACAAATCGACTTTGTTGAAATGGGCGATACGGAAGAAAATCAAATGAAAAACATAAGTGTTGATCAACTAGTAGAAGAATTCAATCAAAAACATTTTCCCAATGGTGATAAACGTGTTAATACTGACGGGTTTCCTACTATTTTTAAAATATGTCGGAAAAAAATAGAATATTACAGCGGACCACGCAATTCAAAAGAAATGTATGAATGGGCAACTGAAAAATGTTAAATAAGGTATTATATACAAACCTTATGTAACCTGTTTTGTCAAAATAATGTAGTATAAAAATAACCCGTAAAAGTTTTTCGAAAATATATCCAAATAATTATAACTCACGTTTTTGATGACATATGGAAATAAGAAAGCAACTCCATATAGTGCCCAAATAAAAAACATGAAATAAAATAATACTTGATTCCAATACTCGGTTCCCACAAATTCATGATAAATTGTATAAAACGAATATAAAAATCCTATGGTACCTAATACAAATCCAAGGATTCGTGGCAAATAACGAATTTCGGCTAAAAATCCAAACAATAACATACCAAAATTTCCGATCACAATTTTTATTAGTGGGAAAAAGTCTTTTCGCAAAATATCTACTATAGTGACTATTTTACCATATTTTGCGATGTTCATATATTCCATGAAAAATACGGTAGTCAGTAACATGAGAGGGGTGGATATAAACCAATCAAAATACCGCGTGTAAGTTACTTCAAATGACATTTGACTTAGATGGTAAATTAACCAAATGTAAAAGGATAGTTCAATGAATTGAACAATCACCTCCAATAACATAATGTCATTTAAAATAGCATCTTTCGATAATAATGGAATAAATACACCATGGATTCCAATCAAACCAATCAAAAATTGAATAACAATGGATATATAAGCACTTTGTAAAATTGCACTCTCTTTCATCATATATTGTCATTAGACTTTTCCGTAGAACCAATTTTTACGATGTTTGTCATGGCTTTTGTTTGTACATAACGTTCAGATGCCATAGTTTTTCGGCGTAGATTACAACTCAAACATGCTATTACAACATTGTCGTTATTGTGTCCAAAATCATTGTTTAATCGTTCCAATGTCCATTGTTTTGGTTCGCGCACATTTTCATATAACAGTTGCGTTTCCTCTTTACAATAATAGCAATTACGTTCCGACGATTTTAATAATTGAATAACATCTTGTAATGTAACAAATTTTTCTAAACAAAGTTTTTGTTTCAATTTGTCCTGATTCATATATCCTCCAATTTTGTATTTCAATTGTTGTAAAATAATTTTTTGTAATGTAGATTCATCGTTTTGTAAGATGGCATCTATATTTTGATCCGTTATATTGGCAAATTCTTCAATCGCGTTTGTCCAAGAACTACATTGAGTAATTGTTCTCTTTTTCTTCGTTTTTTCTAGTTTAACTCTTTTACTTTTTATTGGTGGCGGAATCAAAATAACCTTTTTATTATCCATATTATAAAATATATATGAATTATAATAGTAAAATATA
>Ga0209137_1001053_pt1 | contig 27155 bp, 37 predicted proteins | sample SaaInl5LU_22_DNA_FD_184642 | JGI IMG/M metagenome (GOLD analysis project Ga0209137, IMG submission 184642) | Marine microbial communities from expanding oxygen minimum zones in the Saanich Inlet - ESP_105LU_22_DNA (SPAdes) (version 2) | ecosystem: Environmental > Aquatic > Marine > Intertidal...
CAAAGTTTTGTAGCGGGTGGATATGCTAACACTGCTAATAACTACAGAAGTTCTATTCTTAATGGATCAAGCAATACAGTAAGCAGTAATTTTGGTACTATTCTTGGTGGTGAAAATAACACCATCAATTCTGGTTCTAACTATTCTACAATTATAGGTGGTGAACGTAACGAAACGAACCACCAGTATACAATTGCATCAGGATTAAGATCCAAAACATCTGTACTGGGTCAAGTTGCTCATTCTTCTGGTCACTTTACAGCAACTGGTGATGCACAGACTTCTAAATATGTTTTAAGAAGTGACACAACAGATGCAACGGCTGAGGCATTAACTTCGACTAATACTTCTGGTTCTATTGTGAACCAAGTCATTCTACCCAACAACTCTGCCTACAGTTTCTCAGGCACAATCATCGCCCGTGAAAGTGCAACCAATGGCAGCGACTACGCAAGCTGGGAAATCAAGGGTGCATTGCTGCGTGACGCCAATGCTGCATCAACAGTGTTGGGTAATGGCATTCAGAATAAACTATATGCCACATCAGGTGCATCAGCATGGGCGATTGCCTTATCTGCCGACACAACCAATGGCGGCTTGAAGATAGAGGTCACTGGCGCAGCATCAACGAACATCCGTTGGGTTGCCACGGTCAACACAAGCGAGGTTACATACGCATAATGGGAAAGATTGAACTAGACCACACAGGCTCAGGCAGCGGCATTACACTTAGCTCCGACGGCACTGACCTGCTGCTTGATGGTACAGCTATCGGTGGCGGCGGTGGTGGAGCTGATCTTTATGCAGCGGAAACAACAAGCTCTACTGATCCGACTGCATCAGGTACTAGGTCTATAGCTATTGGATCTAGTGCAAGTGCTACAGATTTTCAGTCTGTAGCCATTGGTGAAAGTGCAACTGCTTCTGGGCGAAATAGTGTTAGTATTGGAGCAGGCACAACTGATAATACTAATGATTACTCTGTTGCAGTAGGTTATTTCTCAAGAAGTTCTGGCGAAGATGCAACTGCTTTAGGAAGGTCATCAAAGGCTGATGGTTTAAGGTCTACAGCACTGGGATACAATGCTGATGGAAACGGCAGTTATAGTGTTGCGGTTGGAAAAGGCTCACTTGCGTACGGCAGTTATTCAACAAGTATTGGTGCAGACACACAAGCCTGGTATAACTATTCAACTGCGTTAGGCCATAATAGTTCGGGGCAATACTCAAGAGCAGATGCTGCTGGCTCTGTCGCTCTTAATGGATCACGAACAGGTGGAACCGACAGCCTTGCCGCAGCTATTACAAACAACACATCTAGCTATGGTGCAACTGGCTCTAATAGTGTGGCTATTGGTAAAAACGCAAAGGCATTGGGAAATTACTCACTTGCCATTGGCGGTTATAACAGTGCTGCTTTTGGTGTAGCAGCCGTTTCAATTGGTGGTAACCAAGCCAATAAGGCTTATGGAAACGCCTCTTTTTGTATCGGGGGTTATCAGGCTTGGAATGAAGCAAGTGATGATAATTCATTTGCTATGGGTGAGGGAGCTAAATCTGCTGTAAAAGGAAAACTTGCATATGCTGGGGGTCGTTTCTCTAGCATAGGTGATGCTCAAGGCGGTCAATTTATTCTTCGTGCAGATACAACAGATGCAACTGCAACTGTTTTAACAACAAATAATAGTTCATCAGGATCAACTAACCAAATCGTAGCAGCTAGTGATACCTGTATCACTTTCGACGGTACAATAACTGCAATGCAAAATGGTGCGCAATCATACGCTTCATGGAAAATAGAGGGTTTGCTGGTGAATGATGGCGGGACAACAACTCTTTCTAACTCGTCAACAACAGTAATACAAAACTCACCTAGTTGGGGTATGACTTTGTCAGCAGATAATGCAAACAATGCTCTTGCTATTACCGTAACAGGTGAGGCTGCTCACAACATTAGATGGGTAGCGAATATTAGAACATCTGAAGTAACTTACGCCTAAACAGGAGATTCCAAATGGCTATTCAAAACAACATCACGGCTGATAACAGTCAATACGGTATCGCCTTTAACGGTGCATACTATCGCATTGTCACAGCGGCTATCAGCCGTCAACGTGGCACTGATCCTAAGTTCTCAGTTATGATTGACCTGTCAGCATATGCGACAGCAACTCCCGGTGACGACACTCGTGAAGTAGACTTCAAACGATACTCAAACGCAAGTCTAGCTGAAGTTGAGGCTTCATCTGGTGACGCCTTCTTAGACAAGTGTTATACTTGGGTTATGGCTCAGGACGACATGGCTGGCTCAACTGCTGTATAATCTACGGTGGACAAAGATGAAGGTTGGCACATATCCAGAAGTGTCCCCGCAACCCTCCTCGTAGGCCTAGGAACACAGGCAGGCGCAATAGTCTGGACAGTGTCCATGATGATGTCAGACATTGACCGCAACTCCCAAGACATCGCCGAGTTTAACATGCGAATGCAGAAGGTTGAATCAAGTGTTCAAACTTTGGCAATCTCCATGGCTCGTATAGACGCCAACATCGAACATATCCGTGGTGCTGTCGAGAAGATGGCTGCGGAATAACCATGCTCTGTACATTGGTGTTCGTTGGGTACTCCCATGCGTTCATCAATGGCAGAGGGAGTTGGTTCCACAAAAAGTGCTACTACGCCTGTGATGCCCCCCTAAACGGTGGGTTTTACAATCGTGTCTGGGCTGTCTCCCCAAACTACAAATGCAACAGGAGGATAAAGGTTAACAATGATTGACCCTTTCACCGCCCTGTCTTTAGCCGCAGGAGCCGTGAGCAACGCTAAGAAACTCATCGCAGCTGGCCGGGATGCCTCATCTGCACTTAGTAAGTTTGCAGGCTGTGTAGCAGACGTAAACTATGCCTCTGAGAAAGCCAAGAACCCCGGTCTTATCGCAACTCTAACTGGTTCTGCTGAACAACAGGCAATGGATGCCTTTACTGCACACAAGAAGATGCAAGCCCTACGCAAAGAGATAGAGACCCTGATCCTTTTCCAACATGGGATGCAGGGTGTCGAGGAATACAAAGAGACCCTACGCAAGGTCAGGGCTCATAGGCGCAAGACCCTATACAAACAAGCAGAACTTAAAGCAGCCATAATCAATTGGACTCTAGGCATTCTATTCACTCTGGTTGCCGTCAGTATCTTTGTTGGTGTGGTCTGGCTGATAGGCAAGAAGAACGGAAATTGGTAAGATGCTCACACAACTAATTGGACCAGTCACAGGTCTCCTCGACAAATTCGTGGAAGACAAAGACCAGAAGTTGGCTCTAGCCCACGAAATTAGTACGATGGCAGAACGCCATGGCCAGGAGCTGGCACTCGCACAGCTGGCAGTCAACAAAGAGGAAGCTAAGGGCAACTGGTTCCAGTCCTCTTGGCGACCAGCGACTGCTTGGGTGTGTGTTGTAGGCATGGCCATCAACTTCATGATCTCACCGCTCTTGGTCCCATGGGGCATCAACGTGCCACAGGTGGACACAGCAACCATGATGCCAGTGCTCATGGGCCTCCTGGGCTTAGGTACACTGCGTACATTTGAGCGCACTAAAGGAGTAAGCAAGTGAAAGATAACTTCGAGCAATCCCTCAAGATGATCCTGCACCACGAGGGTGGCTATGTGAACCACCCCAGCGACCCCGGTGGCCGCACGAACCTTGGAGTTACCCAGGCAGTCTATGAGGGCTGGGTAGATCGCCCTGTCACTGAAGAAGAGATGCGGTCGTTGACGGTGGAGGATGTCACTCCCATCTACAAGCGCAACTATTGGGATAGGGTCAAAGGTGATGACCTGCCATCTGGTGTAGACTTCGCTGTCTTTGATCTTGCAGTCAATGGTGGCACAGGCCGTGGAGCTAAGATGCTACAGAAGGTCGTGGGTGTTACCCAGGACGGTGGCATCGGTCCTCAGACACTAGGAGCTGTAGGGCGCATGGACCCCATCGACATCATTGAACAATACGCAGCAGAGCGTGAAGCCTTCTACAGACGCCTCAAGACCTTTGATACCTTTGGCCGAGGCTGGCTGCGGCGTAACGAAGAGACCCGCCTAGCAGCTATCAAGATGGCTGAGGCATAAGTCAAAAAACACTGATCGACAGAATACTGGCAGGCCAACTCCTGTCAGCTTGAAGAAAGGAAGGTGATCCCATGGTTAATGGAATAGCACTCCCACTAAGCGATCTAATAATAGTTGGATTGTTGTTCGCCATAATGCTCCGTATGAAGTAACGGCGAACTAACTTAGCACTGGTCAGGACCAAACTATAGTCCCGATCAGTGTTTTTTGTCACACCTTGTAAATCACACATTAAAGTGCTATGTGGATGAAGGTTACTCCGGTAACAACGGCGCGGTGGAGTAGGAGCTGCTAGACGGCACCGCCCCCGCGCCACCACTTCACAATAGTTTGTCCCAGTCGATGTTGTTGTCCATGTCATCTATGGCTGGCACACTGTAGTCCCAAGACATAAGAACTGGGTGGTCACACCAGCGCCGCTGTACCCTCTGCAACCACACCCAGTGGATGCCGTACTTGATGGGATACCAAGCAAACCAGCTGTGCCATCTGTTCTTGTCTACTCGTATTCTAGGGTAAATCATTACTGTCTCCTATTTTGACGGAGTGAGCACCCTCTGGTGCATCTATTGAAGCTATTAGGTCTACAAGTTGATAGTGGCTAATGATGAGCAATTGATACTCATTGAACTCTTCAGCGAACTGTCTGATATACACAGTCCCGTCTTCTTCTAGGAACATTTCCACGTCTTCGTGTGCGCCACTTTGGTCAACTGTTACTATCTTTGTGTAATCCTGCTCGAACTCTACAGTGAACATTCTGTTCTCCTGTCATTGGTGTTTAAAGAGGCCCCGAAGGGCCCCTCTGTAGTTTACTCACAGGTACGAAGGCCTGTGGCTGGATCGAAGTAGCAAGCGCCACCCTCTTTCTCATCCACGAAAGCATCTGGTTCTACCACAGTATCTATGGCAGCATCCTCACTTGTAGAGGCATTGAGAATACCAAAGCGCTTTCCGCTGGCTCTGAACGTGGTGCAACCAGAGGAGCCCCCGTCATAGGCTTGCATGTAGACATCCTTGAACTGTTCCCAAGTGACATCATCCCCGACATTACAGGTCTTGCTGCAAGCACTATCGACATACTTGGAGGCAAGGTTGAGCACACGAACATGGTCAAACACCGATAGCGCATCTGCTGCCATACCTTTGACGCCAAACTCACGGACACCATAGTCTTCTACTCGCTCTACCCGTGGACCATCGAAGGTCTGGATGGTGCGGTCGTAATAGTGCGAGAACACAGGCTCGATACCAGAGGACACATTGTCTGCTGAAAGACTGATTGTGCCTGTTGGTGCTACGCTGAGGAGGTGGCTGTTGCGGATGCCATAATAGCTCATTAGTTCACGGATTTCGTCTGGAAGGGTCTTAGCAAAGTCACTGTCCAGCAGCGCATCGTTGTATAGTGGGAATGGCCCCTTCTCAGCTGCCAGTTTTATGGACGCATCGTAGCAACCGTCACGAATGGTACGCATGATCTCTTCCATCATGTCCATGAACTCAGGCGATCCATACGGGAAGCCCAGCGCCTCAATGGCATTAGCAAGTCCAGTGACACCCAGCCCCATGCGGCGCTTGTCTTTGGCTTCCTTCTCCTGTGCTGGCAGAGGGTAGACTGCACGGTCCACCACGTTATCCATGGCACGGACTACATGCGGGATGTCAGCCTTGAGCTTATCAAAGTCGAAGGTTGCCCTGTCGCCACTCTGGATGCCGTTGTGCTTGACGTACTTAACGAGGTTGAAGCTACCAAGGAGACACGCGCCATTGGGTGGCAGCGGCTGTTCACCACAAGGGTTGGTGGCCGCAATGGTCTCACAGTAATGCAGGTTGTTCTTCCTGTTGATACGGTCGATGAAGAGGATGCCGGGTTCTGCCCAGTCCCAAGTGGAGCGCAAGATGTCATCCCACAGTGCTGTAGCGCTCACAGTACGATAGACCTGACCCTCGAACACCAAGTCAAAGTCTGCGTCATCCTTGACTGCCTGCATGAACTTATCGGTAACACCAACGCTCATGTTGAACTGTGTAAGCTCAGTGCTGTTGTTCTTGGCACGAATGAATGTCTCGATGTCGGGGTGGTCCACACGCAGCACGGCCATCTGTGCGCCTCTACGGTGGCCTGCTGAAGCAATTGTCTTACACACAGCATCAAAGATGCCCATGAAGCTCATAGGGCCAGAGCTTTTACTGTCGAGGGAGCGGATGAGGGAGCCATGGGGGCGCAGGGTGCTAAAGTCATACCCAATGCCACCACCTAGCTGCATAGTCTTCGCTGCGTTTGCTGCTGCTTCCATGATGCCTGTCATACTGTCTTCGATAGTCATAGACACAAAGCAGTTGTAGGGTGTCACTCGCCGGGGAGCACCCATAGCGCTCTGGACACGTCCAGCTGGCAGGAAGCGCATGTTGTATAGGATGTTGCGGAAGGCCTCGAAGTGCCACTCTCCGTCTTTGAGTGCATCAGCTACACGGGTCATTGCCTCTTTGAAGGTCTCGCCTACTGAGCGGTACTTCATCTTGTGTATCTCTTCGGAGATACCAATGGTTGGCCCATAGATAGCTGTGCTGTTCATCATATTCATAGTTCGTTCCCCTCAATCTGGTTTATGCGCATCTCGCAGTAGCGGATGGCTTTCTTTAGGTCGGTGATTTCTGATTGTTCTGCGGTCTGATTGGGGTAGGCTTTTGACCCAGCCCTGACTGCATATTTGACTATGTTGCCTATGTGGAACGGCAGCTTGTTAGTCATGATAAAGGTGATTGGTTCAATAGCGTACTGTGTGTAATGCGAAGGCTTCACAACGATGTCTTCAGTTTCCATTATCTGTCTCCCAGTACAGTCCCGCTTTGACCAAAGACACGAAGCCCACATTGAAGATTGCTGCAAAAGTCTCTGGGCTGCACTCCACTTGCAGCGTGGCACTGCCATCCTCATGCTCGTGCACCTCTGTGACTTTGATTAGGTCGCTGTCTTTATCCATCAGCTAACATCCTCCCGATAACTTCACGGTCGGACACGATGTATATCTTGGAGCCAGCAGCTCCTCCGTTGTGCTCTGAGACTTCAGTGATTGCCCCCGCAGCGACTAGCTTCCTAGCCATGTGGTAAACACAGTTAGCACCGTTGTTTTCAAGCAGTGTTTTTAGGTCGAACTCACGGCCATATGTGTAGTCGTAGAACCACCGAAGCATAGCGCGTCTGGCAGACTTCTTGAGTGGCTTCTTGACTGTAACCCAATCGCCAGTTCTCTTGTCTGCCAACGTAAGGTAAGAGCGGTCTATCTGGCTCTCATGGCGGAGCATGGCTTGCCCCAGCATGAACTCCTGTTCATCGTTAAGTTTACATTTGAATGCTATGCTCATGTTCATCTTGTTGGCTCCCATAGTTTGACTGCCCCTGCTTCATCATCCCAGTCCGTGTGGCGTAGGATTCGAGCAAGCCGCGCTTGGGTCAGCGCGTAGTCAGCATCTAGATTTTGCTTTTGGTAGGCGGCGACCACAGCATCCCATGTCGGGTGTGTGCCCAGCGCCTTTGCTGCTGTCTTTGGACCCATCGTAGGGCACCCTGCGTATCCATCAGTCGGATCGCCAGTCAGGGTCTGTGTGAGGAAGTAGCTGTCAGCCTCAGACTGACTGATAGTCATCCTCTCGTTGCTCTGCGGTCTGTAGAGCTTGCATGGGATACTCTTCATGTCCTTATCGTCGGACACGATGATAGCCTTGGTGCCGGGGATTGACCCCATGATGCCCATGACATCATCAGCCTCTAGCTCATCGACTAACACATAGTCCCAAGTCTCTTTGACCCACTCGACCATAGCTGAGTAGCCCACGGGCTTGCGTGTCTTCTTACGAGCTGCCTTGTAGGTTGGCTCTACTCCCCGGCGAAAGTTGCTAGAGCCTGAGAGCGTGATGACTACATCGTTTGCATTGAGTGCCTGCTTGAACGAATCGATCATAGAGTTAAACACACGCTTGGCTGCTGACAGGTCAGTTGATAGTGACCAGATGTCATCACCCCAGTTTGTCTCCTCTTCTACAGACGTGGCAGCTCTGAAGAGGTAAAGGTCTCCATCAATTAGCAGGGTGGGTTGGCTGTAGGATTTCTTTAAGGACATCATCGATGTCTCCTTTTACTTCCATACCGACCTCTGTGATGCACCATCGGCGTCCCCAGCTATCGGTATCTACTTTTGTTGTGATGAAGCCCTCAGAGGCCGCTATGGCTATGTGCAATGCCCCGTCACGCGCGAAGTCAGACTTGACGGTGAAAGGGTTGCGCCATGCGCGGTCGAGGACAATGTAGAGAGACACAAGGTTCTCTATGTACTCATCAATTTCAGTGGGTCTCAAACCAAGTTCTTCCCACGGAATGCTCTGCGGCAATGGGGATTTTAAGGTTGAGAGTGCGGCCTGCTTCTTCCGCCATTCGTCTAGCGATATTACCGACATCTTCTGCTACTGCCTCGTTCTTACAGGCGATCTGCAATTCATCGTGGACCCAACCTACGATGTAACACTCGTCACCATGCTGTTTCTTGATTTCGTCATAGGTGAGAAGAACCCACCACTTACTGACTAGGCTCCCACAGCTCTGTAGTAGCTGAGAGAGGCACCTGTGCTCCGACCTGATCTTGAGCTTTCGACCATCACAGGTCTTGATGTAACCACGGGCATAGGCTGCTTTGAGGTTCTTCATCAGAGTTGCGAAGGCTGGCACAGACTTAAAGAATTGCTCTTTGAGCTGCTTACCTTTAGCTCTGCCACCGCCTGCAATCTCACCCACTCGACTATCGCCACCACCATAATTTATTGAGTAAATAAGTGTTTTGGCTGTAGAGCGATCAGTTCCGAATGCCTCTGCATTATAGCTGTGGATGTCACCTTCGAGTATATGCTTGGCATACTCACCGCCATCGTAAGGCGCTAGGTATGAAGCAAGTGCTCTCAGCTCAATGCCACTAAGGTCAGCACCACAGAGCACCCAGCCCTCTGGCACACCAAATAAGCTGCGGCACTCTTTGCCATATGGAGACCGTGCGCTGGGCACAGTCGCCAAATTTGGAGATGAATGCGCCGCTCTGGTGCTGGTAGTGGCCAAAGGATCGATGCGATGCCTAATGCGGCCATCTGCATCCACCTTCTTGAGCCACGCACCATTGCCTTCTGCCAACATGCCGATCCGCTTTTGGATCAGCTTGAAGTCAGCAAGACGCTTGGCCTCTGGGTACGGAAGTTTGACCAGCACATTCTCATCGATTTTCGCTTGTCCGTTAGGAGTAAACTCCTTGAACTTGTGCTTGTACTTATCGACTAGGCAGCGCTGGATGTGAGGGTTGCTGTTGGGGTTGAAGTACACGGTCTTCTTTTTGACAAACACCTCGCCAGCCTTATAGCCCAGTGTCTTGTTGTCACGTTTAGGTAGGAAGTCCTCTGTGACCTCCCAAGGTGGGAACAAGTCCTTGAGGTCTTCTTCGATCACATGACGCTTCTGTGCCAGCTCTGCGTACAGTTCACCCGCTGCCTTCTGATCAAAGGTCCACCCGTTCTGACCGATCTCATGACAGATAGAAGCCATGCGGTGTTCGAGGTAGATTGCTTGCTCTGAAGGCTCTGTCTTCATCAGGCTCTTGTAGAGAGCTGCTGTGACTTGAGTGTCTTGGATGCAGTAGGTGAGCATCTCTTCACTAAAGGCATCCCAGCCGCCCTCATAGTCATCCTTGAAGTCGCCTAGACGCATACCCCAAGCCTTGAGACTGTGCCGACCCCAGAACTTCTTTGGGAACTTCTCTGCACTCCAGTTTCTCTCCGCATCATCGTTGAAGAGTTCGTGGTGTATCATTTTACTGAGGATCAAGGTGTCTGTGATTTTACCTTTGATCTTAAAGTCTGGGTACACGATCTGTAGGGCAGGGTAGTCGTATAACACAAAGTTGTGACCTATGACCTCATGAGCTGTCGATAAGAGATCGAGGCCTTCTTCAATGTTGTCTGGCCCAAAGGCTCTGACTTCATCAGTGTCTGGGCATCGGAGTACAATGCACCAGACTTTGCTTATGGTGTCCAACAGACCGTTGGACTCTATGTCTGCTATCCACCTCATCGGTCATCACCCGATCCACCGATCTTACCACGCGCTTTACGGTCAGACAGTTTCTCTAGGTTCATGTGAGCGACCTCGTTCAGTGAGAGACCAAGGTCACGGGCAAGGGCCGCAATGTACCAAAGCACATCTCCTAACTCACTTCCTATGTCAGCTCTCTGCTTGTCTGTGAGGTTGTCAGTGCCATCGAACTTTAGGCCCTCGTCACGGATGAGCTTCTTGATCTTGCCGCCTACCTCGCCTGCCTCGTTTGATAGGCCCAGTGCGGGGTAGATCACACGCCACTTATAGATAGCTGTGGATGCTGTTTCCGCTTGGTACTCATTCATGCTGAGTGCTGCTTTAAATTCTGTGCTGACCATGTTTAAACCCTCACTTTCCAGATCGTTTGTGCCCAGCCTGTCGCGGCTTTGCGTTTACCTGCTGCCTGCACGAGACCCCTCCGCACGAGGCGGGGAATGTACTGCATGGCAGAGTGACCGATATGAAAACTCATGCGATTCATCAGCTCATCTCTGGTGAGGCCAGTGTTCTTGGCTCCTAGTAAGATGGCGTAGACTTGCAGTTCTAGGTGGGTGAGGTCTGAGAGCCTGCACGGCTTTAGTTCTACTGTGTCAAATTTGAATGACGTTTGTTCAGCCATGGCTGTTGTTCCTTTGTATTCAGTTGTCATTGGGAAAGGCTGTCAAAAACCCAACCATCAAAAACTTTTGTGCGGGTTGGGATTTAGCTTCTGCCGTTAGAAGGGCACATCATCGTAGACTGTGCGAAGTCTTCCGCTCTCGCGGTTGTACTGGAGCTGATCGGCTGGACCGACCTCGCCAGTGTGTCTATTTTTTAAGACCACCAGATTACGCCTACCACTTGTAGGCTCCTCGGCATCTACTTCCATGGCGACACACGCATCAGCAAGCTGTGCCAAGGCATGTGATCCACGCAGTTGAGACAGTGAGACCTTAGCGCCACCCTCGTGACCTAAGTCTCCGCCGGGACGCCGTAGGTGAGACACCAGTACTAGAGCCAAGTCTAGCTCTGAGCACAGGACTCGAAGGGTGTGCATGATGTGGTCCACCATGACCCTCTCGTTTGAACCTACGTCACCCGCTCCACCACTTATGAGGATCGATATGTGATCTAAAAACACAACGTCACACTTGAGGCCGTGTTTCATGTAGCGGATGCGGTTGCAGATTACGTCCAGCTCTGTTGAGCCAAAGTGATCGAATAGATAGATTGGACCTTTAGCCATAAGACTGTCGAAGCCAGCTTTTATCTCATCGGCTGTAGCTGCATCAGCATCGACTGTGATGTTCTTCTCGATGTGGATGCCACACAGTCCTTGAGCACTTCGTTTGACGCTCTCTTCGAGCATCAGCATACCCACAGTAAAACCACTCATGTGGATGTGGTAGGCCATCTCTCTGATCAAAGTGCTCTTGCCCACTCCAGAGCCAGCACAGAGCGTCACAACGCCTGTACGGATGCCCTTGAGCATCTCATTGAGACGTGGGTACGGATACTGTACGGGGCTATCTGCGTCTGCCACAGCCACCACCTCCCGCAGGTCTCCCATGCTGACGATGCCATCAGGTCTGAAGTCTGCTGCTTGGTGTATTGCACTGATGATTGCTGCCGCATTGCCAGCTACCAGACACTCGTTTGCGTCCTTCATTGGCAACACAGCAATCTTGGTCTTACCAATAGGTAGTACCTCAGCACACGCTTGGGCTGCTGCTTGACCAGCTTCGTCTTGATCGAACATCAGCACGATCTCAGAGAAGTTGTTGAGGTAGTCAATATGCTGCAACAGATGCTTCTTGGCACTCTGAGCCCCGTGGGGCACAGAGACTGTGGCGAACTTGTGGTTCTGTATCTGACTGACGCTCATTGCGTCCAGTTCGCCCTCACAGATGACGATCTTCTTACCACTGGACCACAGGTGCATCCCAAAGAGGCCCATGCGGTCACTGTTGCCTACTACAGAGAACTGTTTGTCTCTTGTGCGTACCTTCTGTGCTACAGCTCTGCCTTGCAGGTCTCTGTAGGTAGCAAGTTGCACCAGTTTGCCCCGGTGCTCACCGATCATATAGCCAAACTTGCGGCACGTTTGTTCTGTGAGCTTACGACTGCGCAGCTCTTGGTATTCGCCTTCGAGCAAGTGTGTCACAGCCCCCGGCTTGACTGGTGCATCCACCACCTCGCCATCACCCGCCGTATATGTAGAGCAAGAGAAACACCAAGTGCTGTTGTCACTGTAGAGTGCGGAAGCATCACTGCTGCCACAGGCATCACAGGGTTGGTGCTGGATGAACTTATTGCCATCACGATCATCGGTGTTCATTAGTCGTTCCTTTGTGATCTAAAGAAAAAGGGCCATCCGAAGACAGCCCTTTGCTCTCGCTTATTGACGACACTCGTCTAGCCAGTCTTGCGGCATAGTCTTGTGCGCCCATCGAAACCCATGCTTCTCACAGTAATCCGCGTAGCGAGTGGGACTGCCCTTGTAGAGCCTCGCTTGCGCATTGCTGAAGAGGAAGCGGATGTCGATTTCTGGGGACTGCTTCTTGATTAACACATGCTTGGCACGGTCAGCAGTTGCCCATATTCCTTTGGTCTCTAAGTACCAGAAGCCACCGGGCTTAGAGAGCTTGAAGTCTGGGGTGTACTTGGCGACACGGGCAGGTATCTCGTAGGTGATCTTGTCCACCTCATACTCAAACTCAATGCCCTCGTCAGTCAGTAGTTGAGAGATAGTTTCTTCGAGCCCTGATCGATAGCCTGCCTTGATGCCACGGAACCTTGCGCGGTTAAAAGTCACCGTTGACTACAGCTTGAGTGCTTGGTGTGGGCTCATCAAAGTGATCTACAGTGAAGCTGCCGCCATCTACTGCCTCAAAGCCGCCATCGTCGCCACCGAAGCCGTTGACCACATCGATCACTTGCACCTTGTCCAGCATCAGGCTCACGCCCTTAGAGCCACTGACAGTGTAGCAGTTGAACACACCACCCATCTTGACTGTTGAGCCTCCGCCGATCTTGGGTAGGGCTGTTGGCACAATAACTTGGCCTTGTGCATCATAGAACTTGGGTTGGTACTTGGATTGAGCTTTGATTGACACCTGACCAGTCTCTTCGTCTTTGGTCACTGGCATCCGAAATTTAGCGTTTGCACCAAAGGCCTCTTGTGCTGCCGCTTTGATCTGTGCGACCAGTGGTGCTGCTTCATCCTCAGACATCAGTATCTCAGTCTTGTACTTCGGGTTGTCCGTGTCAAAGGCTGTGTCTGGGCTGTTGAGGTGGGGGTATTTTGCATTGCCTGCGGGTGTCGTGAATTTGTATACTTTTGCCATCTTGTTGCGTTCCTTTGAACTTACAGAAAAAGGGGCCAGCCGAAGCCAGCCCCAGTTGTTGAGGTAAAGAAAAGCCGTTAGCTGGGAGGCCGCTGGGCTCTTCTAGGAGGGTTGTAGAAGGGTCAACTGAAGCAAAAGTCGTTGTGCCTGATTGCTTCTAGGTCCAGTGATCCTTTTGTGGGAATGGTGATGGGTTTTTCTTCTGTGCCAAAGACCATCGAAGGATCATTAAGCTGCTGCCGTATCTCTTCCTCAAACCGTTGGAATAAACAGTCACCTGAGAACATATCGATGAAGGTACTTCTAACACCCTCAAACAAGTCCCACACGTCCCCTGAGATACTAAAGCTGTCGTGTATCATGAAGAAGTCTTCACTGGTGCCAGCGTCAATCTGATTACAGATGAAGTTCTGCATCAACGCAGCGTCCTGAGAGTGTACAAAGTTAGGAGCAATGCCATTGCAGCTCTTAGCTACATCGAATTGGTCCAAGTCTCTGCGGTAGGTGACTTTTGCTTGCTTTCTTGTGTTTACAGCCCTGTCATACAGAAAGATGTAGACAGGCTTGCCTTGGCTCTTGCGGTAATCCATCAGAACTGGGAACCCACTGTCACTGGTCCACTGGATTGCCTTGTTCTCACTGGTCACAGCTCTTGCAGCAGCCTGTAGATAGTCCATGCTTTCACCAGTCTTCAAAAGAACCTTGCTGATCGTTTTGTAGACTAGATCACCCATGAACCACGCGCACTCAAATTGCCCTTGCTCTGTTTCATGCAACGGGTGTCTCTCAAGCTCACCATAGGTCACTTTGAGTTGCTCAGGCTTCATCAAGTCCTCCATGAACTGCCCTCGCATCCCTACGTTGTTGCTGGAGTAGCCATAGGTCATGGTGGCCCTCTTCATGTGGCTGCGGCCTATCTTGAAGTTGAGCCAACGGTCTGCAAGCTCACCGACTGTGGTGCCAGTGCGCTTAGAGAAGACTGTAGCTCTGACTGCATCATCAATAGCCTTTAGCTCCTCGACGACCTTGTCTGCCACAGTCTGATAGATGTCTGCCATGTGGTGGGAGGGTGTGAGGTTCACCAGTGCGCCCTCAGTCTCACTCAAGTTTAAGCCTGAGTAAATCTGAACGCCGCTGTTGGTGGCATCATGTGGCAGGGGTATGTAGCTGACGAAGGCATCACCTTCCTCGACCCACCTTACATACTCAAACACAGCCGCCAGATACTCAAAGGGCTTGTCTGCGCATGACCACAGATCAAAGGTTCCTTGGTAGTCCCTTGCAATAGCCAGGAGTTCCTCATGCTTGTCAGTGGTCCACTGTGCTCGTGCATCCAGCGGTTGCTTGCTGATCTTACCGAAGTCTCCGCAGTTAGCCAGATGTACCTTGAGCCAATACGCATTGTTGCCTTCGACTAGATAGCCCCGCTTGTAGCAAAAGAGGGCCTTCAGGTGACTGTCGCGGTGGTAACTGAAGTGGCTGACTGGGTACATGCGACCACGGAAGTCACAGTTCCAAGGAATGTAGAAGCCTTCAGTCTCGTAGGCGACCAGCTCTCTAGCTGTCTGAAGGTCTTGCTCCATGACGACTGCTGCGCCTTTCACACGCATCTCTAACTTGATGTGGTTGCGCACTTCTGCCTTGATTGCTGCCACCTTTTCTTTGGGCATCATCTGCCAATGCGTAGGCAACCTTGGCCGCTCAGGTAGCGAGTGACGGGGGAACTTATTGAGCCCTTGCTTCTTTGTGTCCCAACACCACTGAACTGCTTCCAACACAGGCTCATTGATGGCCAGTGGTGTTGCTTGCAGTGCGTTCAGAGCCCTGATCCAAGGCGGCAGGGTGTCTTTGGTGAACTGGTGCGTCACCTTTGCCCTTTGCTCAGGACGAGAGCTTTTGATCAGTGGAACCATAGCTGCAAGGTCTGCGTCATGATAGCAACCAGTATCGAAAGCCGACCATGGCTGAGGTGGTGACAACATGGGCTTGAAGATAGGCGACATCCACGCCATGCGCTCTGCATTGGCTTCCATGGCTGCAAATGCTGCCTCAGTAAACACAAGAACCGACTTGCTGTTGTTCTTGCTGACATACTCTAGCTTCCTCTCGAAGACCTGAGAGCTTTTGATGACGCTGGATAGCACAGGTGCTGCCAGTTTAATCCGCCGCTCTTTGAGCTTTTGTCTCTCCTGCTTGGTGTTAGCCACGCCGAAGTTCTTAGAGCTAAAGCCATTCTTCTGTGTGATGTTGCGGAGGGCCTTTAGTCTATACTCACGACTGTTGTGGGCTTGAGTGACTTGCTGCACTAATCGCTTGTTGGTGTTCCTTGGCTTAGGACGCTCAAGACCAGCGAGGGCTGCTGTTTCCACAGCTTGCGCGTGTTGCTCTTTGTCTGCGGCCTTTAGCTCTGCTTTGAGCAACTCTTGCTCTATGTGTTGCCCCATCATTAGGGTGACTTGGGCCACGGTGCTCTTGTCTTCGGATGACTTTTGTCTCGCCTTCAACACACCATTAAAGCAAACCAAGAGGCCAATGTAAGCCAGCACGTTAGGGTCTATAGTTGACAGCTCGTCAACCCAAGAAGGCACACGGCCACCAGAGCGCTTCTGTAGCTTTAGTTCTTCTGCGATGTCTTTGGATACTCTTGGGAGGGCCTCCACTAGGGAGTTGAAGTGGGAGGGGCTTTGGTCAACTCTAGTCTGACTTTGGGTGCCCTCTGTAAACTTTTCGTGCCCTTCGACCTTCATGGTCTGCTCGTAGGCTCTGTTTGTTGTTTCTTGCCTGTTTACCTCATCGCAATCAGTAACAAACCCATCTCCTTCTTCGAGGTTGATTAAGTCTGTACTGAGGACATCTGTGGGCCCTCTTTGACTATTTGGCCAATCTGAAGCAGGAACCCCTGCAATGGTGCTTACTTTTATTCTGTCCGTCATTCGTTAGTCTCCTTGCCCTCTGTCCCTCTCTGAGGGTTGTAGAAGGGTCTGTTTGTGTTTTCCTATGCTTGAAGTTGGCGGGCCAGCAACTGAAGTGCCGCTGGCTGTGCCTTGATGTATTTACGGGTGGTAGTGTCGCAGCGGTGCCCTAAGAGCATCCCGATCACTGCTGTGTTTGCCTTGTGCTCGTTTGCAAGGCGAGTGGCGGCTGTGTGCCTTAAAGTATGGAACACATAGCCCTTGTGGTTGCCTAGCACTTTGTGCCGCATGTGGTCCCAAGACCTATAGAACGCGTGCTCGTCAAAATGCTTCGACACATCGTAGTCTAAGGCCGCGATTGCGGCCATGACCTGCTTGTTGAGTGGGACGAATCGCTCACTTCCATTTTTAGTTAGGGGTAAATGCAACCATAAGTTCCCATCGTTGTCATTAGTAATAAGGCTCTTTTTGATACTTAGTATCTCACCTCTACGCATACCCGTTTGACTTCCAATAGTTATCATGTGCCGCATCCACCACTGGGGGTGCTCATCGTGAAAGTATGCACACATGGCCTCTAGTTGCTCAGATGTGAAGTAGAGTGGCCTTGCAGCTTGCTCTGTGCGCCTCCAAGTGAACTTCGGAACGTGTGTAATCAGCTCCTCTTTGACTGCCTGAGCAAAGACCTTTGTGAGCATGGCGGCATAACGGTTCACAGTGCTATCTGAGAGCCCACGAGAGGCCTGTACAGCGTCAAAGAAGCTGTGGATGTGGCTGGGCTTATAGTCAGAGATTTCGCGCGTCTGGTGGTCGCTGAAGGCCGCAAATGCAGCGGCCTTAGTTAGGGAGCGTTTGAGGTGCTGGCCGTGCCAGAGGCGGGGGGCTTCAGCTTGTGCGAATTGAAGGAAGGTTGCCATTACTTACTGCCCTCCCGAGTTGCTCTGTAAAAGACTTTTAGGCAGTGCTGAACTTCCCTGTATCTGCCAAGATCAAGGGCGACAGTTGCCTCCTCAAGGTGGGTATTCAAGAGCCTGACTTCAGTCATGCTTGTTGAGGGTAAGCGGCACAACTTGTGCAGCTCTTGCACTGCTCTTGCAAGTTGCAGTTTTAGCATCAAAGGTAACATTGACTTGTCCCGGATCACCCTGTGCTGAGTAATGTGCTTTCTCGTTGCCATCAGAAACACACCTCCCCGACTTCATCACGGATAGGCTCATTGTAATAGTTAGGACTGAGGTACTGGGTGCGGCTGTCTTGCTCCCACAACTTGGCTTCAAGCGGTGAGCGCTGGGCTGTAACACCGATTTCACGGAGGATGTTTTCTAGGGTGTCATCAAGCATCTTCTGTCACCTCCTCAAACCATGCGTCACCTGTCTCCACGCTGTGAATAAGCTCTCTGACATATTGCAAGAGTTTTGCCCGGTCTGCGTGACGCTGCATGGCCTCTGGATCATGGAATGGCACCCAATCCCTACGGGACGCCTCCTCGCGGTCGTTTTGGATGCTGAGGTCCAAAAGGCTCTCCATTAGCATTGCTTGATCATGGGTGATCATCAGCTCTTTGACGCGCTTGCTCATTGTGCTGCCTCCTCTTTGCGCTGGGCTGTGGCCATCACTTGAGCCTTAGCCATTGCCACCTCGATTGCGCTATCAGTTAGACACTCAGCAAAGCTATGCGCCATGTTCATGCAGTCGGTGGCCTTCTCGTCTGTAGGCGCTGTGATTGCGAGGAAGAGGGCCAGCTTTAAGGCATCCTCTGTTGTCTGGGGTTGCTGGATGTACATTAGTCATTCTCCTGTGTTCAGTTGTTGCCGTGGTTCACTGTGAGCCCACGAGATGGCCAGCGCTTCGAGGGGTACGCTGGCCGCCTTAATGAGCCTGCGCGCGTATCCATGTGAGCACTGTGCGGCCTCGGCAACTTCTCTGACTGTGGCGTTAGGGTTCTTCGATAGGTATTCTGAAGCTATCTCGTGCTTTATGGGCCTTAATACAAAATCGAACTCACGCTCTGCTTGATCGCGGGTCATGAGAACACCTCCACCACGATAAGGAACACGAATGGGGTCGCAAAGATTGAGGCGCAGGCGATCAGTTCACCTATGATTTCGATGGCCTTGCTCATGACAACACCTCGTTCAGCATTGCATCGCGGAAATGCTCATATTGAGACTTTGACACCTTAACTACATTGAAACACAGTGTGCGCTTGTATGGTGTCCCGTCAGCTCTGTAGGTCTGCGGGTAGTCTGGGTGAGGCCAAGCAAATGTGACAGTAAATTGACCACTGTCAGTTTGCCCAACGCTGTCGATGTGCAACTTGTCTTTCCAAGTCTGCGTTGGCGCTTCATAGAGGTATGGCGCGTCTGGTTCGCCTTGATAATTGGCTGTTGCAATGTAAGTTGTCATGCTGCCACCTCATCAGCTGTCTGGTCTATGGCCCACTCGATGCAATCTGCGGTGAGGTCTTTGGTCAGTTGTGCCAGTGCATCCTTGCTGAGTGCTGCAACGATAGATTTCTGAGCGTGACCATAGGAACAGTAGGCATCTGCCGCTGTGAACTTGGTAAACTCTGAGATGATAAAGGTGCGCAACTGTTTGCCGTTGCATTCACACAATGCCTTCAAGTTAGCTGCGCGGTGCTCTTCGCCCTTGTAGCTGCCTTCGATCCAAAGGCTGAAGTGCCTGCGCACGATGTGGTTGGGGTCTGTGAGGTCGCCTGTTAAGTCTTGGGCGATGCTTTGTGTTGCTGTAAGTGTCATTCGATCAGTCTCCTTTATGTGAAGGAGTGCTGAAGTCACACGAATGGTTGGTGGTGTTCTGCGATTGTTGCCGCTTGGTTACTACAGGGGGAGTTACAGTCCCCTGCCACACCTTGCGGCCTGTCGCCCACTAATCTTTCGTCGAGCCTTCGGCCTCCGTACTACTCTTGAATCACAATCGTTAGTCCCCCGCAAGAACTTTTTGCACTATTAGTCAAACTTTCTGCACTTAGGATACTTCTACAACCCTATAGGAGAGGAAGCGGCCACAATGCCGTCGCGGGAACACTACTGAGACCCGCGATCCTTACGCGTTCCAGTATACCCCGGCCCCTCCCTACTAATAGTCGACCAAAGCCCAGGAGCTTGAGTGCTATTAGATGACCCAAGAAACATCCTCCTTTATAACACCAATCCAAAGAGAACTAGAGAACGCCTAGAGCTGACCCAAGTCGACTATAGTACCAGTCAAGAGCTGTGTGTGTAGTTGTGTCGTTGTGGTCGTAGCTCAAGGCAACCAAGGTCGACCACCGCTCCTAATAGTGTGTTGGTCCCTTGGTTCCCACCAATCGAGCAAGAGAGAACCGATGTAGCTGTTGGATGACTTGGGTTAGCTAAGGTAGCTAAGGCTGACTAAGGCTGTCCCAATCTGTGTTGAAAAGTCCAAGCCCCCAACCAAACAAATTTCCCGTCGGCTAATGTCAACTAATGTCACCTCGTGTTCATAACATAGGCCCCCACCCAGTGGGACCATACATCCCTCGCACCCAAGAAGCTATAGATTGCAAGGGGTTAGCTGTTAGGATCAATCGTTTCACTAGGTTCCCTAGTCAAAAACTGACCCCCGCACCCTCAGAAACAAAAGCAACTTCAAAACACAGGGCTAAAGTTCTTGTTGTTGTTGTTGTTGTCGGCCTCTTTGAAGCAGGCTCACCTATAGAGAAAAGGAACCCAAGATGGGCCTCGAAACTGGAACTTACCTAGACGCCTTAGTACCCACGAACCCAGCGTCAACTGATGGTCTCGCGCAAGCTGACGACCACATCCGCCTCCTCAAGAGCACTCTTGGCAACAGCTTCCCCGGCATCACTGGTGCGGTCACTGCCACGCAGGGTGAACTAAATGTCCTCGATGGTATCACTAGCTCCACAGCTGAACTGAATGTCCTCGATGGCATCACAGCCACCACAGCTGAACTTAACTTCACTGATGGCGTCACAAGCAACATCCAGACACAGATGGAAACCAAGGCACCGCTGGCGTCTCCTACGTTCACTGGCACACTTACGGCCCCTACAGCTGACCTCACGACAGCCAATGTCACCACGGTTGGCTTAGGCGACTGGATTGTCACCCAGACTGGTACAAACCTTGTGTTTTCCACAGGTGGTTTTGCCAAGATGAAGCTGGATGCCTCTGGTAATCTCACAGTCGTAGGCAACGTGACGGGCTTCGGTACTATCTGATGACACTACCAGCATCGGGTGTAATATCCTTGGCTGACCTCCAGACTGAGTTTGGAACCTCCAGCCCCGTCAGCCTCTCTCAGTTTTACCTTGATGGCTCTATTGTAACTCCTAACAACACTGGTGTTCCCAACAGCGGAAGCCCCATATCACTTGATGACTTCTATGGTGTAGTCAATGCAGCAGACGTAACCTACGAGATTATCGGTGGTGGGGGTGGCGGCGGCTATGGCAAAGAGAACTACACAGGCACTGGTCGAGCCGGTACTGGTGGCACTACCAGCCTAGCATCCATCTCCTTCTCTACGATCACAAGCACAGGTGGCATAGGTGGTCTCAACGCTCCAACTAGCGCACACACTGGTCTAGCTGGTGAAGCCTCGTACTACGGTCCCGGTGGTTCTGCTGTTGGTCAACAAGGGCAATCCCAGCCAGCCCCAGAAGGCAGCTACGGCGCAGGCGCTGGTGGTGCTGGTGGCGACAACGGCGGTACATACGGCACAGATGGTGGCGGTGGTCACGGTGGTGAGGCTTCGGATCGTGTTGCAGGCACCCTGTCCAATGTACCTGTAGGCACTGTAATCACAGTCATTGTAGGCGCTGGTGGTGCTGGTGGTGTTGGCGGCAACCGCTCTGGTGTAGATGGCCACAGAGGCTACGCGCGTCTGCAAGTTGGCAACACCGTGCAAGAGTTCACATCTAGCGGTACGTTTACCTTCACTGTCCCAGCAACTTAGAGGTTACTAAATGTCACTTGGAACTTATTTCGCCCACACTGACACAAGCCTCAGCAACCTAAGCTCTAGGGTACTAGATGACATCACAGGCATAGTCTTTTCGTGTCGTAATGGCATAGATACTGTCTGTGTTGTCACCCCTAGCATCTCTACGCTTTCTGATATTATGGGGGATGTCCCCTTGGTCATCCAAAAGGCTGTGACAGGTAGGTACTTTGTGGACCTAGCAAGTCTAGGGTCAGACCGGGTTCGTCTATACGTTGACTCTGAGAAGCCAGATGAAATGATAGTTGGCTACTATTTCTCACCTGACAACGAGATGCTCATTGAGAAGAGGTACAAGAAGCCCTCTGAGGCCAACCCTCTGCTATGTCCTGTGGATCGCTATGATGCCTCTGGTCGTCTCATATCTGCAAATGAGCCTGAAGTAGTGTCTGATAGGTCATCTTGGACAGGTAGTAGCGCTTGGGCGGATGTAGCAGATGGTAGTCCCTACACTGTTAGGTACACCCATAAGCTCTCCAAGCCCCAGTCTTACATATTCGTATTCTCATAAGGAACTCAGGCCATGCCGAACCTACCAATCCGTGGACTAGGGTCCGTGGGCGTGGTCACTGATGTTGACCCCTACAACCTACCCATCAATGCCTTCACTAGAGCTAAGAACGTCAGGTTTAACGAGGGCTCCGTACAACGTGGTCCTATCATGCGTGGTGTCTCGGACATCTCCTTTGACCCAGTGTTTGCCTATGGCATCACTTCGCTCTCAGGGTTTGACACCGTGTTGGTCGTGGATGATGTGTTTGATGTACGAGAGTTCTCTAATGGAACCTTTACGACCCGTAAGACTACCTCTGGTACGGCGTCTGCTATCCCATCTGTCACAGCCACAACTCTGGCTGACGTGCAGTACCTCAACAGAGATGACCAGACGCCAATCTCACGCACTCCCTCCCAGACTAACTTCATCGACTTGCCCAACTGGCCTACAGGTATGCGTACAACTGCTCTGAGGTCTTTTGGTGACTTCTTGTTGGCGCTGGGCACTGTGGAGACCAATGTGGCCTACCCTAACCGTGTGAGGTTCTCAGATCCCGTACTTGCAAACCAGGTGCCAACTACATGGGACGAGACTGATCTCACCAACAGTGCTGGCTTCAATGACCTTGTGCAGATGAAGACACCCATCATTGATGGTGCAACCCTTGGCCCTAACTTCCTTGTGTATTCACAGGACCAAGTGTGGATGATGGAGTTCGTAGGCGGTACGTTTATCTTTAACTTCCGTAAGGTCTTTGATGACGCCGGAGTAATCAATCAGAACTGCATCTTGGAAGTAGAGGGTCGCCACTACGTTTTCGACAGGGATGACATCTATGTGACTGATGGCAACTCCCGCAACTCTATCTGCGATGGCCGCGTCAGAGACTATATCTTCAGTGGTATCGACAACAGTAAACATGATGCCTGCTTTGTGATGCACAATTCTACCCTCGAAGAGGTCTACTTCTGCTACCACAGTGGTGACGACATGGCCGTATATACAGATGGTGCAGCCTGCAACCGCGCAGCAGTCTACAACTACAAAGAGGACGTATGGTCCTTCCAAGACCTGCCAAATGTAATCACAGGCACTGAAGCCAACGTGAACTCTGTGTTCTCATATGCAGATGCAACCCAAACCTACGAGACTATTGGTGGCTCCTACCATGCGCAGGAAAGCCCCTACACCAGACACCCCATCGTCATATCGACTGTTGGCGCTGGTGTAACCCAAAGCAAGCTCTATGGTATTGACCTAGCTGACAATGGCTCCTTGGCATTTGGTGCTGACGCTACGCACTCACAGCCATTCTTACTTGAGCGCCAAGGCATCGACCTAGACGAACAGGGCATCCCCCTGTCTGGCTACAAAGTCATCAACAAGCTCTACCCTCAGATTAGCACTGGCAACCCTGATGGCATCTTTAAGATTACTTTTGGTGCAGCGGATACTCCAGCTGCCACCCCTAGCTACGGCTCTGAAGTAACATTCGATAGCAACTCCGACTACAAGTTGGATACACGGATGGCTGGTAGATACCTTAGCTTTAAGATGACCAGTGATAACCTCAAGGACTTTAACTTCTCAGGTATGGACACAGACATTGTCGTTACTGGTCGGAGGTAGTTATGGCTCTATCAGACAAGCTGAACCTGATCGTAAACAGGTATGTACGAAGGCAGCTACCAACACTCAGAACTGATGACGTAGGTAGGTTCCTACAGGAAGAACTAAGAGAGCTAGAGGCTTCTATAAAGTCTCTAGCAGACGCATCTGTCCAAGTGACAGACCGTGAGCCCAAAGGTTTACGGAAGGGGATGGTTCGCTATGCGGTGTCCCCTTGGAACCCTCTGGGCAACGGAACTCAAGGACTGGTTGTTTACAACGGTACTGCTTGGGTCGCTGTCTAAATCACATTAAGAAGGATTAACATTATGTGGGGCGCAATAATCGGCGGTGCCATGGGCCTTATGGGCGCAAACAAGCAAGCCAAAGCACAAGACGCAGCAACAGCAGCCCAGATGGCTGGCTTCCGACAGTACGAACCTTATGTGGACGCTAACCTCAAAGGCTCTCAAGCTGCACTAGATGGTGTGCTTGCAACTGGTGCGTACACTGGTCAAACCTTAGCCGCACCAAACGACTTCCAGACTGGCACTGCCACCAACATGGGCAACATCGGCGGTAACCTCCAGAACTCTGGTTACGCCATGATGGGCAACACGTCTGGCTTTGGTTCCAATGCCAACTCCTTGTTCAATCAGTACCAAGGCATGGCTAACTCTGCACAGGATGATCGGCTTTCTACAGCCATGGACTACGCTAGTGCCAATGCAAACCCATTGGTTGACGCTGCGATGCGTGATGACCGCCGCAACCTGCAAGAGAACACTCTGACAGGCATCGACCTTGCAGCAAGTAACTCAGGCAACATGAACTCCAGTCGTGCTGGCGTAGCTGAAGCAGTAGCCAACCGCGCCTTTGATGACCGCCGTGCTGATGTCGCCTTAGACGTACAAGACAGGCTCATTGACCGCAGCCTTGCGCAACAGTCACAACAGTTCTCTGATCGTGGTAATGCGTTGCAGGGTGCAGGTATGGCCAACGAAGGCATACAGAACGCTTACACCCAAGGTCTCAATACACTGGGGCAGGGTGCTAACTTTGGTATGAACGCAGGTAACTCACTGCAAGGTTACGACCAAGCTCGTATGAACGATGCACAGGCTAACTTTGAGCGCCAGCGTGACTTTGAGATGCAGCAGCGTCAGGGCTACCAGTCTGGTATTCTAGGCAAGGCTCCAGCTGACGTAGGTACTATCACTGCAAACAAGACCGACCCATTCCAAGCTGCCACCATGGGTGCGATGAGTGGCTTTGGGTTCCAAGACACTTATGGAAGTCAAATGCCTTCTTTCAATCAAATGGGTGACTCCATGAGAGGGTTCGCGCGTAACCTTGGGTTTAGCACTCGACCTTCATACGGTGGAGGAGGTAAATAATGGACCCTCTAATTCCCCCCAGCATCCAAAAGGCAGCAGATGCAGCTGGTCTTCCATGGAACGAGTATATGAATACGTTGAGCCCCCAAGACAGGGCAGACGCAGACCGTGAGATTGTTTTTTATGACGAGATGCGCAAGAAGCAGCTTGCCGCAGGCAATCTCAGAGACTTTATGGGAAGAACTCTATCTGGCCCTCTGCCAGAGATATCCAATCCCGTTTTAAATGCTTCTACACCGCAAGGCCCTACAATAGAAGAATTAGAAGCAGGCTCACAAAGCCCTGTACTGTCTACAGCATCTACACCGCAAGACCCTCTACTTACAAACCCCGAGTTTATTCAAATGGCGGAGAGTTCAGGACGGACACCAGAAGAGCATTTGGCAAAACTAGAGCCACGAATTGTCGAAGCGGCCAGACAGATACTTCTTGGTGTTGAGCCTGAGCCACCAGCTCCAGTCCTCCAGACAGCCGTAGACCCAGCGGATCGTGTTGGCGAAGAACCCGGTGTGCTCATGCGCAATGAGCAAAACCTTGTCCAAGACAACATTGGTCAGCGACAGTTGCTAGAGGAACGTATTGCTCGTCATTCAGCATCTATAGACACTGAAGAAGACGTTGCGATACTTCAGCAGATGCAGAAGAAACTGGTTGACTTAGGTGGTCCTGTCGAGAGCAACCCAAGTACATCTCCGTATGATGCAGCAGCTCAGGCATACTTAGGACAACTGCGTGGGCAGAGAGAACAGGCAGCAGCAGTTGCTCCAGATATAAGAGCAGCAGAGGCTGAGATTGCAAGCACCACAGGACTACTATCTTCTGGTACATTACCACCTGAGATGATGGCTAGTGTGCAGGCTCGTAAAGCAGCGGCAGAGGCAGCACTTGTCTCTGGTAACGCAGCCCGTGATGCTCGTGTTGCTGATGTAGCTGGCAGCACCCTATCAGTAGATAACCCAGTAAACGGTATGACTGCCCAAAGTCTTGGTGTACAACTTCCCGGCCAAGAGCCCGGTATGAATGGTGCAAGCGACTACACTCGACCACCTCCCGTACCAGTAGACAACTCAGGAATGCCAAGTGGCCTTGGGCCTTACACAGTACCAACTCCTCCTACACCCATACTAGCTGGAAATGAGCCCGGTATGAATGGTGCGAGTGACTACAGTAAACCTGTCCTCATTAACACAACCACTCCAGCTCCTGCCACTGCCACTGCCACTGCAAATCCAGCAGCGCAGGCACCAGTATTAAGCACCAAAGGATCACCTGCCTCTCGTTCCCCCGTCCTCTCAAGAGGCGCAGGTAACATGACAGCTAATGCCCGTGGTTCCAACTTTGCATTCGCTAGGACACCAAGAGGTGAAGCCTTGATGCGAATTGGTGCTGCTGGATACTCAGGTGCTCTCCAAGGCGATGGTATCGGCGCAGCTGGTCGTGAGTATGGTTCCATACAGGATGCAGATCGCGATAGAGCTGTAAAAGAGGCTGAGTTTTTGGAAGCGCAAAGAGTTGCTAACGCACGGCAAGCTGGGATTAACGCCCGTGCGGCTGCAAAAGGTCGCAAGGGTATGCCCAGCGCACAGGCACTAATGTACGGTCAGGCCGCGTTGAATGCTATTGAGAGAACTGAAGCGCTTGTGGCGGCAGAGAAAGACTGGGCTCCTTGGGATAACACCACTGGCATCTTCGGCAACCTGCTAAAGAACTTTCCAGCAACAGCAGCTAATGACGTTATGCAAAACATTAAGACAATTGAAGCTGCTGTGGGTTTTGACAGACTTCAAGCTATGCGTGACGCATCCCCGACAGGCGGTGCTTTAGGGCAGGTCTCAAATATTGAATTGGACTTACTGAAGTCATCTCTAGCAAACTTGAACCAGTCCCAGTCTAAAGGTCAGTTCTTGACTAACTTGGCCCAAGTTAAACAGGTCTACAACGATATTGTTAATGGCCCTGCTGGCGGCGGTGGCGCTGGATCATCCAATATGTCTGCTGCTGACGCCATTGTTGGCATTTAAGACTAATACGAGGAAGAACTATGGCTGAAGTCAATAGGATCGAGAAGTACGCCGAATGGCTCGTACAGAACAAAGACAAGCAGGGTACACCTGAGTTTGCTACTGTTGCCGAAGCGTACAAAACTATGCGTTCT
>Ga0209137_1001055_pt1 | contig 27128 bp, 7 predicted proteins | sample SaaInl5LU_22_DNA_FD_184642 | JGI IMG/M metagenome (GOLD analysis project Ga0209137, IMG submission 184642) | Marine microbial communities from expanding oxygen minimum zones in the Saanich Inlet - ESP_105LU_22_DNA (SPAdes) (version 2) | ecosystem: Environmental > Aquatic > Marine > Intertidal...
TAATTTAATGCTTGTGCTAGTTTAGCAGTCGAAGTATCTAAACGCTTAAAGTGTGTTCTGTTTAACATATCTTTAAATTGTCTATATGCAAACTTAGGTGTACTAACAGGAGCAGTAAAGTGAATAACATCTATGACGTCATTTGCATCAGGTTGTTTAATTAACTGTACTTTTAATTTGTCATCAGTGACATAATAATCTACACTAGGCGATAACAATTCTCCGTTTACACTTACCCATACGTATTGTGCATCAACAGCAGATTTACGCAGTTTAATTTCTCCAACTGTTAACCTGTTATATGTAATATAATCAACATCTTCAGGTACTAGCGTAGTTCTTGAAACAACATCATAATTAATGCGTTCTAGACCTAATAAGTTGTGATTGGTAAATTGTATTACTTCAACAACTGCTCCGTTAACAGGCGCAGTGTCTAAAGTAACTGTGGTTCCATTAATTCTATAGTCGCCATCTGTAATTACATAAATTTCAAGTAGGTCTCCTGGGGCACCAACTTCGTCTGCTAAAGTAATACTACTATTTGCAATTTCAAAACGCCATTGTAGTGGAGTATCAATTATAGTACCATTTAAGAATACTTTAAGATCTGCAACATCTAAACTACCTGCTGGCATTTGGAACACTTCTAATGGATATTCTCTTTGACTGTTTGCAGGAATTGTATACTGAATATTGTATCCTGCATTTAATATAGCATTGTCTACTTTAACAATTATATTATGTTCTGTCGGAATAGCATATAATGGTGCAGTTGCTAGTTCAAATACAGTGTCAGTGCCATTGCCAGCAAACGTGTCTTTAGTAATTTGACTATAATTAACTTGCTCAGCTGCTGCAAATACAGTATAATTAATTACTGCATCTTCAGCAACAACTTCATTAAATCTAATAACTGTCTTAGGACCAGTCTCTGACTTAAATGCTACAACTGTTTGCTGTACACCATTAATACTTGCATAAACAGTTGCTCCAGTTTCCCAATCAACTGTTGTTTCAAATTCAGTAGTTGAACCGTCACCGACAAGCTGACCAAAATCTAATATATTTTGGGTACCTTGTGCAACTGTTACAATAGTAAGTTCTGCCCCTAGTGTTGCAGAGTTTAATGTTACAGTATTAGCTGTCCAGTTAATAGTATAATCAGTTTGCGGTAATATAACGTTAGCAACTTTTACAATAACTGCATCACTACTGTTTGGAGTAACACCTAAATCATAAGTTAGTGTACTATCCATGATATAACTTTGACTATTAATAACACCTTGTCCTGCACTGTCTCTTGTGTAAACTTTAATATCAAGTGTGTCAAGAATTTGCCCAGGAACTAGTTCTTCGGGGCCGGCACTAGTTGTAGGAGTAACAAATCCGTCGCCGTCTACAATAATTTCTTCTGCTGCAATGCCACGTGCTGAGGTGTAAGCTAAGTCGCCGCCACTTAGTGCAGTATCATAACTAGTAGCGTCAGGAATAACACTACCGTCACTTGTAGTTTTTCTTACAACAAATACATCACCGTCTAACAACTCTATTTCTAAATCCTGTACGTAAACTATATCAGTTACACCGTCACCTGTAATACTATTTGTAATTGCATTTACGTTAGTAGCAGTGCCTGCAATAAAGTTAGGATCGTCAATTCTTATACCGTTCTTATAAAGATTGTAAACTACGCCATCTTCAAGTGGAGCACTTAATTGTACTGCAATTGTAGATCCATCTGCTGTGAATACTTCGTCTTCAAATGTGTTATCAAATTCGTCCCAATTATCTGTATACCAACCTGCTGTATCAAATCCTGATGGTCCATCAAAGTCAAAACTACGTACCTCGACACCGCCGTAATCTACGCCTGTCATTAGTTGTGCTAGATCTTTTCCGTACATTCCTGCAATAGGATTGTATGCAAATTTAATTCTATCTTCTGCATTCAACATATTTAAAGGAATATTGTATTCAACACGAATAACTGCATCTAGTTTCGGCGGAGTAGTAAATAGTACCTTGCCTTGTTCTCTAACATAAGATTTATCTGTATTTTCAATATTTTCAAATGTGTACTTACTACGCAACTGTAGAATATTATCTATATATACATTTACTTTTTTAAGGTTAAGATCCATCGGCCATTCTAGGAAGAATCTATTTTCAAATCCTGTTCCAGTAAATGTTTCGGTTTTTACAAGTGTATCAAGAGTAAATGTTCCAGTAGTCCTGTCGAATTTAATTTTAATACTCGGGCTTCTTACTAATCCGTTACCTAACACCGCAGTTGCTTTTGCAAGAGTTCCAGTGTCTAATTGAGATCCTGAAATAACAACTGTCGGGGCACTTGTATACCCATTTCCTGGATATGTAACTACAATTTTAGTAATCTTGCCGTAGCCTAAATATGCCTTAGCTTTTGCTCCAGTTCCGCCGCCGCCGACTAACGTAACGATAGGTTCATATGTAAAGCCGCTGCCGTTGTCGCCGATTTTTATTTCAGTTACTTGATAACCGAGATTATCTTTCCACGCTTTGCGAGGATATGTAGTAGTATCTAAGTTATCTTTAGTAATTAATCCATCTGTAATAACTGCTGTACTTGCATCGATTGTTTTAGTAATACTATTATATTCTGGAGATAAATCAAAGTCACTAATACTGCTATTTGTAGTATCCATTGCATCATACTGACTAACAAATTCTCTTATCTTTGTCGAATACGGTTTAAATTCTTCGACAAATTCTTGATAGCTTGATAAATTGTCATTGTTAAATGTAATGTCTTTCTGATTTAATGTTTCTCTATTATGTTTTGCTTTAACAAAGCTTGTTTTAAACATCCAGTCAACTGATTGCTGCTCTGACATTACATAACGCAATGCAGCCATGAACAATTGATTGTATTCTACTTCTAGCTCTCCTACAAAAATATTATCTCTAATCGTTTCAAGTATAATTCTTAGTTCGACACTTGGATTATTGTCGTAGAAATTACTATCAAAACTACGGTTATCAAAACCTGTAGTGTTCTTAGAATAGTCATATAAAATGTCTTTAAACTGTATTGTACCGTTCTGACGACCAATTGTGTCGTAGTTTACAGTATAATCTTCGGTGTCTTGTGCATCTACTTTTCTTAGTAATAACCAGCCACCAGTACCAACTGTTTCAATTTTTACAACATCACCGATATTATTATTTAAACTAGGCAATTCGTAAGATTGACGAATGGTATCATTTATATTTGTAAACTGATTATACTCTTGTGCATACCAATCTGCATAATCCCAGTATAAATCAACATTATAACTCTGTAGTTTTCTTCTATACCATTGTGTTCCGTTCCATGAGTACATTGCCCATTTGTCTTGGATACTTTCGTCTGCATTAACTAATACAGTAAATGGCCTGACAGTAATAGTAGTGTTTTGATTATAATCACTGCCTGCATTCGTAATAGTTACCGCAGTAATTTGACCTAAGTTATTAATAGTAATATTAAACTCTGCATCTTGTCCTTCGCCATTAATTTTAAAGCTGGGAGCAACTTTGTATCCTCTGCCTGAATTAGTAATAATTATTCTCGAAATTCTACCATTAGTAATTACAGGTGTTAGTACAGCAGGTGTAATTTTATTTGTGCTTACAAATGTAAGTTCGGCTAAGGTGTCAGTTGTTAAATCGTATTCTCTAGATATTGCAGTCGGAACAGCATCTAGTTGAGTTAATTTAGATATATCGTATTCATCGACTATAAGTGTCGACAACAGTTTTAAATTAATTCTTTCAATAGTCTGCTTTAACGCTTCAAATCTATTTGTAAACATGCTTTGTCTTGGACGGTTTTGTACCCCATAACGATTTTTTACACTAATTGCAGGATCTGGAACAATTCTATTATTGTCATCAAAACCAATTAAACTGTCAAACCATTTACGTTCAATATCTGGATCAGGCTTGCTTGTGTTTAATCCATCTGATATTAATTTATATTGACTGTGTACATTTTGTGTTTTCTTAGGACCTGTTGAATACTTAATATTTAATACTAAATCGTCACTACTAATAAAAGTATCGAAGTTATTAAGTACAAACTTATTACTAGATAGTAAACTCAAGAACGGATATCCTTCTGTTCTTGGATTTTCAATAAGTGCAGCAATACTACGAATACTTAATTTTCTGTTTTCCATTACAGGTACAGTAACTTTATTAGCTACCCAAAAATAATATTTGTTACTAAACGTTTTACTAACATCATTATATATTATTTTAGTAGAATATCTAGTATCTCCAAACAAACTAGTTCCACTAATTTTTGCAGATAATCCGTCTGGAGTGTCTGCAATACTATCCCAAATACTAGGAATAAAGTTACTTTCTACCCATTCAAATACATCAATTCTTGCATCAGGAGTTAGTACATTCCAATTATTCTTTTGGAATGTAGTCGATCCTTGATATGCATGTGCAAATTTAGCACTGCTAATGTTCCACCACACTTGGCCAACATGTTTTTCAGTCCAAGCTCTGTTAGCATCAACTGAACTTTCATCTGTATTTCCTGTATTATATACAGCAGGATCAAACGGTGTTTTAAATGTAATTTCTTGATCTGCTGGACCAGCAATTTTGCCTTGTACTGGATCAATGTAATCAATATAACTTACAATACTGTTTTCACGCTTATTATACAGGAATGCTCCGCGGATATTGTCTACGTCTACTGGAGTAATACCTTCACTAATTACGTTCCATGCAAATGTGTTCTTATTTTTTCTAAAGTCCAGCAATTGTCCTTTACTGCCAGCTACATCACTTGCATCTGTGCCGCCTGATGATCCAACAAGTTGATCTGGCATACCAATATAAACGTGGTTGTCGTTAGCATAAATGTTTTCACCAAAAGTAGTTTGTGTTAGTGGATAAACAAATTGCTCTGAATATACTAAACTGTTATTCACAGATTCGTATACATAAACAACACCTTTGTCAAGTTTAATATTTCTAAAGTTTGTAAACTCTCTATCAAACGTTGTTGCAGTGTCTTCTGTTGCGGAATATACCGTAACATCAAACGTTGTTGGAATTGTTTGGTCGCCATTTAAACTAGATACTACTAAGTTATCAGAGCCAAAGTCGAGTCCAAAACCAAAACCTTCACTTTCTTCGTTTTGCGGAGGTGTTAGTGTTTGTGTTAACGTAAATGTTCCGGCTGTTTGAGTATAGACATATACAACACCTTGATTTACTTTGCCAGTATCGTTTAACATTGAACTAACTGCAATTTGTGTGCCTGCAGGATTAAGTGCAACTTTGTCTGCCCAGGCTGTAACATTGTCAGGCGCAGTTATTATTTGATCTAGTTGGAACTGATCTCCAACTGCGCGGTAAATTACTAGTGTTGTATCTGATGTGCTATCTAATCTAGTCTGCTGTTTACTAGTTACAACTAATACTTGTGCATCGTCACTAATGTCAAAGCTCTTACTAAATTCAACTATATTTTCAATAGGATCAAATACGTCTTCATTGTAAAATGCATTTGCTGTTAAGTTCGGCAAATAACCTACGTAGTCGACGTCAGTACTAATGCTTGTCCAAGAGTTATTCGAAATGCTCGGTGCCGATGCTCCAACTGCTATATTAGTTACAGCTTTCCACAATACATTTCCTTGTGCAACAATGTTACCTGCTTTGTAAGAGTATGTATTATTAAACACTCCGCGGAAGTTTGCATCTTTGCCATGTGCCCAACTAATTTTATTCCAATAGATTGGATCAACAATAACATTCTGTTCTGCCGTTGTTGCTTTGCGACAAATATAATAATCGTCTTTGTATATTACAATATCGCCTATCTCAAATGCTGTTAGTTTGTATTCGCCTTTAAAACTATCAGTTGCTCGTGTACCGTGACGGAATATTTCAATTGCACCAGGGTGTACTCTTCTGCCTGTACTATCAGTTTCGCCTGCGCTAGCAATACTATCACTAGCAACTAGTAGTGTATAGTAATTTCCAGTTTGTACGATTGCAACTTTAGATCCAAACATTCTGTTTGCAGCCCTATACTCGGATACAAATACATTTTGAAATCTATAAGTACCATCGCGCAATCTTCTATAGATTGCAATTGCGCCTTCGTTCGCTAAAGTTGGACTTGTTCCTGTTTTTAAAGCAGGAATATTATAAATTTGAGTATAGTCTTTGTTTAAACTAAATGGAGGATTAGGTAAACGCTCGATCCCTGATTCTATAGTTTCATCAAAGAACCAATATTCTTCTTCTAGGATTAGTGGATTAGGAACAATATCAAAGTTACTCGTATGTTCAAATACTATTAGTTTACCAACTAGTGCATTACCTAACACAATACTGTTGTTAATATCTGTTATAGTGCCGATTACACGATCAACATCAGTTGCTCCGCGTAATATAGTATTAGCAGTTCTTCGGAGTTGGAATCTGCCAATATTTGATTGTTCTAACCATTCGCCTGTTAGTATTTTTAGATAAACTCTAACACTATTGAAGTTGCGCTTCATGAACACAACTTCAGCACTACTAGTTGTGATTGAAGTTAATGCTAATCCACCTTGGCCATCTCTAGGCGTTTGGACATCTTCAACAACATCGCCTACTTGTGGCTCGTATGCAAATCCTTGGAAGTCGAATTCAGTTAAATCAAAGTCGACGTATCCGTCCCACAAGTCAACAATTGTTTGTTGCTTATTTAAAATGTCGTATGTAAATCCTGCACTATTAATATCAATTACTCTGTTATCAAGATTGTATAAACGAAACTCTGAGACTTCTCCGATTGTTAGCGAATCACTGAATGTTTTGCCTACCCTAGCTACCCATTTATTACTTGGAAGATCTCTCTCAACACCGTCTTGTGCATCCGCGCCTGACGGATCTCCCCGATATGACAATTGTTCAATATAACTTACATTGTTTTTGTTAGTAACGTATGTACCAATTGCCCCAACTGTGTCTTGAATATTGTAATAATCATTAATAGCTCTTACTGATCCTTGTAGTTTAGCATCAGCATAAACTAAGCCTCTACCGTCGTCATAATACACACTGTTGTTTGAATACGAGGGCGTGGAAATCATCCAGAAGCCGCCGACGGCATCACTTGTAGCATAAGTAGATTCTTGTGTGTAAAAGCCTACAAAATCTAATTCGTTAATAAACAGTTCGCCTGTAACATCAAATACACCGTTGGTATTTTTAACATATACAACTGCACTATCTCTGCGAGATCCTACATATACTACTTCGGCACTGCCAGTATCAGTTGTTACAATACTACCTATAATCGGCAATGATACAAATGTATCAACATAAAACACATGATCAATTTTTTCAATGATTGTATGGTCTTGGCTTATAAATTCTGGAGTTATAGCCGAAATTGCTCCATCAAACGGAAGATAAGTATCAAGCGTAGGGTATGCATAACTGCGTCTATTCCAGAATAAGTTAATAGTATCGTTAGGTTTTGTACCAATGTACATGTCTTTAGGCGCACGAACTAGTAAATGCGGTGTTTCAGAAATATTATTCGTCAGTCCTGGGTCACTTGCAACTAAAAGAGTTAATGTTGTACTATCAGTGTCAGCTGCATTTGCAATGTTTATGTATGTGTCAAATGTACTAAATGGCTGATTAGCAATTTCTGGAAGGATTTCTCTATTTGCTTTCCATAAACTTTCTCTATAACGTACAATGTCATTTTTAGTGTATGTTGCATCAGGTTGGAAATCAAATGTATCTTGTCCTGTAGATGCATCTATTTTATATGCTAATTTAGTGTTAACATTACTAGCTTGTGGAATGCCCACAACAAGATATTCGCCATCTGGCGATACTGCAATACTTTTTCCAAAAGCAGAACTTGCACTAAGGAACAAGTCGTCATTTTCTACAATAATCTCTTGATCTAGTAATAAGTTAGATTGTTCCCTAGTTCTTCTATATACTGATACCTTTCCGTTTGCATCATTTGGAGATGATACAAATACGTTAGTATTATTTTTAGTTACTGTAACACTGTCACTAAATCCTTGATCAGTACTGTCGTATTCTGATGGATTTGTAATTGTTTGAGAATTTAAATACACAGAATTATTTTCTAATACTGCCCATTCGCTGGCATACTCATCAATCCATATTTTCTGTTTACTATATATATCTTGATTAGTTGCAGCATTAATTCCAGCAACGTCATCAACTCTTACAGTTCTTAACTTAGATATTGCAAATTTTTCTTCTTCAAAATCTACTATTTCGTTATTAAAAGGAACTCTTACCCGAACAGTGTTTAAATTAATACTATCAACTTCGTATATTCCATTAATTGTATACTGTGTTGCTCCTCGGATGCTAATATATTCTCCGACATCAACTATACCAGTTGCCCACTTGTCTAGCGTAATTTCTACTAAATTTAATCCATTATTTGCTATTTCATTTACAAGTGACTTTACACTAATAGCATTTACATTTGCTCGTATTAGTTGCATAACAGTCCAGCTATTATTGTCTGTATTTGTTATCCATAGTGTATCACCTAAACTAATTTGAGTAGTGTCTACTGCTGTGAGGTCTAATAAGTTGCCAACAATATAGTCGACATCATCTTCGTTTGTATAACCAGCAGTTCTGATATACTCGCTAGTTATTGTTTTAGTAGGAAACGGTGCATGTGTATATCCTGCAGGCTTGTCGTATACGTTGTTTGGCAAAATTCTATAAATTTTATCAAAGTTAGTTGTAGGTAAAGTACTTACAAGTTCAACTGCTTGAGGAGACTCTTGAATGTCGTCTTGCTTCAAGTTGTATTCAACTTGTTGCACATCGTCAACTGCGCCAAAGCGACCGACTTGAATTGCCCATTCTTCATAGAACTCTAAGTTGTCAGCTGTGTTGCCAAGTGCATCAAACAATTTAGTAAACACATTCATAGTGCCTTTGTCTGCAATAGCACCACGATAGAATTTAAACTGACTTACATCATCGTTAATAATATTAGCAAGATACTGACGCTTTTGATATCCTATCAAATGCTGTGCCATTTTTTGCTGCTCAATATCAAAACTGTCTGAGTCTAAATCATAAAAATCAGTAAACTGCGTAACTCTGTAATCAAAGTTAGTCATTAATTGAGATACAGGTTTCTCGTTTAGTTGATGCCAGTTAGATGAATTAAAATTTTGCGATCCTGATACATTGACTGTTGCAACATAATAATATTGCTTGTATTTTACAATATCACTGATACGATAATCTTTCCACTGAGCCCAGTCAGTGAATCCTGCATCGTCATATACAAATCCTGGGATATTTAACCCGCCATTCCAGTTGTCTGATCTATACCCGTTAACACGTATTCTTTCTTGTCTATATCCTGTACTAGGATTATAAATGGTATCGTTAAAGTCTGTTGTATTATCTATTAATACAACATGCTCTTTTTGTACTAGTGGCAACGATACGTGATATAATCCTTCTGTTGTGCCGATAGTTTCAATTCCAAAACTATTTTGATCTCTTAATAAACTATTAAACTCTGTATCTAAAAATAAACCGTCAGCTTTTAATATGCTGTATCCGTAAAAGTCATCTTTAATGTTGTCAACTATGTAGAACTCTCTTTGGAATTCTAATAAATTAGCTGCCGGACTTATTGCAATTAGAGAACTAGCTGCCCATCCTTGTGTTGTCCAGAATAAAAATTGTTTTGCTGATTGACTCCAATTTTCAACTTCGTTTGATCCTTCGATAACATTTTCAAAACTAAATCCAATATCCTTTTGTCTTACACTATATCCTAGAATAAAATCAACAACTTCTTGAGCAGTGTCAATGCGGGTTCCGTACTGAATTCTTTTAATAGATTCAGTATTAAAGTCTTTCTTAAATTGTGCTGTTCTTCCGCCGGTTAACGGCAAACTTGGCAATTTAACTATATTGTTTGTGTCAAATGTTATACTGCTAGTAAATGATTCAATAACTCTATAATAAGTATTATTATGTAATATAACTTCGCCGCTGATATATGATTTATTAGTATCCCACTCGATTACTTTTTCAGATATTCCGCCAACTGTTACTGTACTCGACGATGCACCTGGAATTGTTTCATAGTATTCAAAGTACGGCTTTTCTAAATTGTATCCTCTTACTATATATCCTAGTTCTGCACGTTCTATAACTATGCCACTATAAACTGCTAATTCAGCAGGACTACTTGTATTTAAAAATACTTGGTAGTTTTCTTGCGGAACAAATATGCCGTTTTGTGTTAATGATTGCGTAGGCGATCTGCTATCTAGTATTAGATTAAATTTTTCTTTGCTAGTGAACCCTGCGAGTTTAATACCAATTTGATTAGTAAGTGATGCTAAATCATTTTTGTATCCAGAGTAAACAGTTAGAATGTCGCTTGCAACAAGATTATAGATATAGTTTACTAACCCCGAAGTATTAGTTCTGGTAGTTGCAGCGAATGTATTTGGCAATTTTAAATCTTTAAGAACAATAGGTTTATTTGTATCAGTGTATACCCATTGATTTGCCAAGTTTTTAGAAATTCTCGATACATCAAAACATAATCCCATTGTCATTGCAGGCTTGTTTAGAAGCATTGCAGTTAGGACAGCAAACGGATACTCGGAACTTTTGCGCCATGCATTTTCAATCGGTGCGTGATCTCCAAATTTAAAATTTCGAGTTGCATTTCTAATTTCAAAGTTTTTAACATATGTACTGTTTAACGGTGATAATAGTTTGCCAGTGCCATCGACAGGAATAAAACTGGTTAATCCAGGGCGGGCATATTTTAAATTAATTCTAGTATTTTCAGGATCTGAGATGCGTCCTGCTTCTAAGTCTCTCCATAGTACTAAGTTGTCACCTGTGTAAGGTGCAGGACCGTAAACTGTATTCCACCACGACGGCTTGGTAGATAACCCAAGCATTTCCCAAGGATGACTATGAGGGCGATCTGTATCAAATGCTCTTACATATAATCCTCTCCAAAATCCTGGATTTACATTGCCGTTTGGCGAGTTAGAGTCTGAATAATTAAATGTCCAGTTGTTATTTCTGTTATAAAATGTATTATTAGTATAATTTTGATTGTTTAAATTTTCTTGTAGCCAAAACTGGAACTCGCCTAGTAGCGTGTTATCGATTTCAGTTTTAGTAAATTCGTTTGTTCTAAATTCGCCGCCAATAAATGTATTAACATCTAGTCTATCGGTTGAATATTCTGCTTTAATATTATTAAAGATTCTTTTTTCTAATTCTAATAGTAATTCATCTCTAAAGTCTTTGTAAGCTTTAACATAACTACCGTCGTGACCTCTAATAAAAGCAACGCCGATTGGGTATTCGTCAATTTCAATGTTATCGTTGCCGGCAAGAGTGGGGCCAGAAACTGGAATATAAAATAGTTTATTCATTCCATTAAAAGTATAAGACTGTGATGCTGCGCCGGTGCCTGCTGCACTCTTAGTAGTGTACACGGGATAGAACCAACCTCTAGTACCAGTTGCACTATCTTCACCATAAACTTTAAACGGTCCTGTCGATACTGGCTCTTCTGCAAGTACTGTATCATCTATTGTTAGTTCAGGATAGTACTTTGGAAATAACCCTAGCTTTGTAGGTGTTGGAGCAATAAAGCTGCCGTCGGTATTTTCATACTCGTGTATTTCAATTAGGTCATTTTCAACTTGTCCTGCATTAATTGAGACATATCCAGCTGTATCAAAATTGTAGTCTTTGATGTGTGTTAATTGTACTCCATTTAAATAAATTATTACGCTTGTTGGTCTTAGTGTTTTTAAGTTAAAACTATTAGTAATAGGGTAAGCAGTTACTCTGCTATCTAACACAGTATAACTAATCTTATTAGATGCGCCTGTTGGAAGCATATCAGAAAAGTAGAATGGCTGAGACTTTAACTTATCAGTATTAATAGTTTTTAAGACAAGATCAACATGTCCTTTAGTAGCGCCGTCATATCCTAATGATGCAGCAGTATCCAAGAATGTTTTCTTAAATCTTGCATATTCTCTTTTAGAATATTTTAATGCCTTTACAATATTATAACTTTTATTAGTTATATGGTATAATGCAAGGTTGATAGGTCCACTGTGTTTAACAAATCTAGTGCCATAACGATCTAAATCTCCTAAGTCGCGCAGGTTACTTGATCCAAGATATGTTCCAGAATAATTTGTAATGTTTTCTAACATACTGTCAACATGTTCTATTACTTCGCCAAGTGTAAACTGTTTAACATCGTCATTAAGAGGATTACGCTCTAAGTTATACGGAAATTCGTAATAGCCATTAGAGTTTTTTATAGTTGTAGATGCTGTTTTAATTTTAATAACATCGTCAACTTCTAAATCTTTTAAAAATGTGATAACTGCATTTGTGCCAGATTTATCAATTGTGTAATCGGTGGTAATTAATTTAAGCTTGTTATTTACAAATATTGCAACTTTTAAATCAGTAAGACTGCTCGAGTTATCGTAAACATCAATTTCAAAATTATTAACTTTAATAGCTGTTGCTACATATTCTTTTATAACAAATTGTTTACTAATAGTAGGAGTATTACTAAATCCATTAACATATGAAAATTTAGTTAAGGATGTATATTTTTTTAGATATCCGCTACTAATAGATTGTGTAAATAAGTCGGTTTCTGTTTGGTAAGTGAATGTATCATTTAATAAATTAAAATCAAATACAATATCACCGGTGTTATTAATAGACTTATAGCTTAATGGAAATCCTAATTCACTATCTACTGTACCTTCACCTTCAGCATACGAAAATACCTTTGTACCACTAAATGTTGTAGAACCGTAATAAGTTTCATCAGCAAAGCTGTTACCATTTATGTCGCATATATCAAATGTAGGAGCCTGATTACGAGTTGTTTTTTCTTGTGCAGCAGTCCATTTGCCGCCGTGATAATGATAACTCTTGCCTGCATTTTTTACACCTTGTGTAACTAAAACTGTTTCGAGATCAATTGGATTAGTGTCAGTAGTTTCAATTAAACTAAGTTGTCTAACATTTCCAATTTCAACAAATTTAACTTGGTAAATTTTTCCACTTACTAGTATATCCGTGTCTGCTGTAAACAATATACGCATGTTATCAGCAAGATTTATGCCATCGATGTTATAACCAATTTGTCCTTCAATTGTGCTGAATACATCTGTTGTAAATGTATCAACTAAATCAACATCTTGTTTAGCAAATGCGCCAAAGTTATTTAACTTTAGTCCTGCTTCAAATTCTATAATAGGACGTTTTGCACGATTGGCTTCATCCACATTTCTATCTAGATGGTTAAATTCAAAACTTTTTAAAATCACATCTTTGTGATGCCATCTATTATAACGACTCCATGCGTTTCTATCAGGCGATGCTCTATTAACAACAATATAATCTTTTTCAGTTGCATATGCAGTTGCATCACTAAATGGCAAGGTATCAAAATTATCGCTGTCAAAGGCAACACGCTTGTTGTCGCTGTATGCAGCAGGAATAATTAAATCTTGGTTTTTAATTAATTTAATTTTGTCGCCTACACCTTCAACATACCAATCATTGGTATTATAGATTTTAGGAGTTACATCTCCTTGAAATCTAATTTTCATTCCGTTTGATAATTCAACACCATTAGAACTTGTATATGTTTTTTTACCTAAAATTTCTTCAACTACATCAAGAAATGTATTTTCTTCAACATCATAAATTCTAATCTGGCCACTAGTGTCAACTGCGTTTTTACTAATGTAGTAGAGTCTGTCAGGTGCGTTGAACGGAATAGTAAATTCAATTGTGCCTTTTTCAATGTATGCAACTGCAACTTCTTCGCCTTCTTCGCCTAGCTTACGAATGCCGTCTGGGTATAGTGTCGAAACATTATCATCAGCTGCAAATGTTACGCTGCCGCCGCTTGGAAGAATAATATATTCTCCTTGGTCATATTCATTACCATAAAGTACTGCATCGAATAGGCCGTCGCCACGAAGTCCTTCTGACCCTGCTGTTAATATAGCAGTACCAGGTGTAAAAGTTCTACTGATGGCAATAGCCATAGGATGACCCGGAGCATCAATTTCGAAACGATAAGTCTGACCTCGATAGAGTTTTAAATTAGGATTACGTGTTAATCCGTCATTAAAAACATAAGAAATGTTATCGCCTTGATCTTCTGTAGTAACAGTATACGTACTAACAATATCTCTACTTTGTCCTCTTACAGGAATACTAATTGGGCCATTTGGCATCCAGTAGTACTCACGGAAGTTTACAAATTTATCCCAATCAATATTTGGATTCCATGCATAGGTTTCTTGCGAATTTAAACGACTGTGATTAGCAGTATTTGCGCCAAATACACCCAACTGTCCGATATAATCATTGTAATCTTTATAGAAAGTTACATTGTCATAATTGTCTTTAATAACCGTAGCAGGTTCTAACTGATAATTAGTTCTATCATTAGTTACATCATCGACATAAGTGTCTGTAGTTTTGTATGCTTTTGCAGTTGTTCTACCGTAATAACCATTGATCTTTTCAGCAACACCGGGCTGTATAAGTTGGTCAAGTGTGCCTTGTAAAAACTTTTTGTTAGCTTGTGTTCTAAAGAACTTAGGCAAAAAGTCACTTGCAGTAATTTTATTGTTCTGACCTGGTACAGGCAGAGCACTATCGTTTTGATTATTCTTAGCCATTAGTAGCTATAGCCTCCACCTGTTGTATTTGTTGTATTTGTTGATGCACTACTTGTTATTCCTGATGTTAAAGCGGTCGAAACACTATTAATTACTGTACCGCTAGCTTGTAGATTAGTTGCTGTTAATTGATCAATTGTTTCAATATCACTTACTTTAGCAGCACTTGCAAAAATTTCGTCTGGTTCACTTTTTATTTCAAATAAGCTACCAAACGATTGTGTGGTTTGGCGCGGTACTATTAGTATACTTACCAGTTTAGGAGATAGCTCATTTATAATATAGGCGCTAAGTTCTTGGAAGTAAAACGTCTCACCAAAGTCCCAATTTTCAATATCAAAGAACTTATTAATAGCTTCGATTATGTCTGATTTAAGTTCGTTATCATTAATGACAATGCCGTTATTTTTAACAATCTTAAACCTAACTTGTAAGTCTGCTGGAGCTTTGTCGCCAAATAAGATTTTATACTTTGCAGGGTGATAAATTACTTCATCACTAATACTTTTTATTTTGTTTATTTCACTACCATAACTTCTGAATAATTCATCATTACTTGGCGGCTTAGGATTTACTAAAGTTGTTCCAGCAATATACTGTTTTACTTGTGTATCATAAGTTTTAGATAAGATGTAAGTGTCAATAATATTACTTGCACTCGGGTCAATTCTATAACCGCTATCAGCAACATGAATATAATGAAACTTTAAATCAGCGCGGCCAAAATATGCTTTATAATCTGTATTAATAGTAGTATTGTTTAGTGCTTTATTAAGCTTTCTAAATATACCTTCGTCAATTAGATAAAAGATTTGTCCCTCAGTTCGTGTGCTGTAAGGAGCAATTGCTGTTTCATTTTGTACTACAATTATTTCAGCAGTTGTGTTTGCAAAATACTTAAAGTCTTCTACTCCGTCAGTTGTTGTATATTTCTTTTGGAAGATTAATTTAGCTGCTGTTTCAATTTCAGTATTTTCTTCACCAACAATCTGTTCAAAGGTATCAGGATCATCGACTACGCCATCGTCATCAAGGTCAATAAACTGCACTTGTATCTTACGACTATCTAAGTAACCTTCAACATCTCTATATGCATCAGTAATTGTCCAATTAAAGTCTTGTGTAAATGGAGTTAATTCACCTGGCTTCCTGTTAATATTTAAAATATCAATTTTGTCTCTAACAATTTGTCCTGTTGACGGATCATAAATTTTATCAGCTGCATCAAAGAAGAATCTAATTTCTTCTGCACTTTCTATTACATATCTTAGATTACGATATGTAATTGTATATTTTTCACCGTCTGTTTTAAAATACAGCATCCAACTTGCATCAAGATTTTCTCCTGTGATGTCGCCTGCTTTACCTGTAGCAAATGCACTTAATGTATTAATATCTTCTGCTAATACAATCTTCCACTGTCTATCATATTGGTCATAGCGTAGCGCAAAATCTTTGTATTCAAATGCCTGATCAATTAGTTGTATTTTTACATCGTTAATTAATATTTTAGAAAAGTTTGGTATAATTTGTTGTAGTATTGCTCCTGAAGGAATAACATCATTTAACGCTATTGGCGCAATACCATTTTCGTCGATTTCTACACCGGATCCTGTTACAGATACAACTTTACACCACTTGTATGTTGTTTTGCCTAAGTGGTCCCCAATTACACCGTCATCCATTAGTGTGCCGTCAGGCATAAAATGCTTACCGGAGGGTGCAACAAATTTTAACATTGCACCTGCTTCTAACAATCGTAAACTATTGGCAGTGAAAGAACCTACTGTATAAGAATTTTCGTCAATGTCTTGTAACACACCTAATGTTTGATTCGTGCTTGTGCTAGACTGTAGCCAAGATGCATTAAGATCACTAACAATAATCTTTGGGTACTTTGCAAGATAAAAGTTTTGTGCATTTGTACTACTTAAAATACCTTCAATAGTGTTGTATATAACGCCTTCAATATCAGTCTGAGTTGCAAATGTAAATGATTGTCTTTCAGTGAATTCTTCTTTATAAATAACACCATCATCTGCAAACAAACTAGTATTTGAATATTTTCCACTAGCATCCTTTAAGTCAAAGAAACGACTAATACCGCTCGATATTCTATTTGAACTTTTAGTTTTAATAATGTCTTGGCTAATTGCAAGTGGTCCAATATTATAATCTTCGCCTGTAATTAAACGATTTTGTGTATAATATGTTGCAGGTGCATTTTGTTTAATTTCTGCATTTGTTTCAGATGCTGTGCCATTGTTAACTGTATAGTTTAATTTAAGCCCTATTGTTAGTGTTTGCGCAGATCCGTTTCTTGATTGATATGGTATTTCAATACTTACAGTACTAATTGCACTAGGCGTAATTACACTTCGTAAATTATTACTAGATCTATAATATGCTCTAAAATTGCCAGATGGCAAATTACCAAATACTCCATCACTAAAGTTTAGATTAATTCTGTCACCAATTCTAGTAGTTACTGCAAAAACGTCTCTTGTGCTATTAAACAAACTATTGTAAACAACATTATTGCCTTCTACTGCATCAATTTTTTTCCATTCATTGCTTTCAAATCCTGCACTGTTTAGCGAAAATAGCCATACATCGCTATCGTTAATATTTTCAGCGTCAATTGCTACAGCTTGATTTGGTGTTGGGTTGTTTATTGCAAAGTTTCCTGTATCAAGTTTGCCTTGACGGAAGTGCATAAAGAAACCTGTATTAGTACTGCCAGCGCCTTGGCCGTCATCTCGGAAAAGAAATGCAGGGCTGTTTCCAGGTAACGGTGCTTCTTCTAAAATAGTTTCATCTAAAATGTCAGTGCTCACTACTTCAAAGCGTGTGCTTACACCTTCGATGCGCTTAGTAAACGGGTAAATTGCTTGTCCAGTATTTGTAGCATTTAAGCGATATTTTTGTGTTTGTACATCTGCAATTAGTGCAGACTTCAAAGGATTGCCTATTGAATTAGATAAAGGCAATGCTGAGTTCATAATTTTAACAAACTGTTCAAAATAATTTGAATTAGTTTGGTCATTCCATTTAATAGTAATGCCTGATAAATTTAGTCCATTACTATCTAAAAGACTTTCAGTTGTTTTAATTGTATCAAATTTTAGTAAACCGTTTGCTGCTTGGTTTCTACGTGGATTGTAAGACAGCATACGTGCTAGACGTAATACGCTTTCTCTACGTTCTGCTGTTTCAAGGAAGTTTTCACGAGCGTTTAAATCAACACGGAATGATAAGTTTTGCCCAAGGAATGCAATCATATCAATCAGCGCAAGATATTCGCTAGACTCGATGTAATCGTTAAAATCTTCTGGATAATTTTGACGCAAATAATTGATCATCGTGCGTCTTAGGTTATCAAAATCGTAGCTTTGGAAATCAGCGTTTCTAAAACTTTGGTAAATTCTTTTCCAGTCCTCTGCTACTAGTAGCCTTGACTGTCTATCATTTGCAGACATGTACATTTCCTTGTTTACTGATAATATTTATCTTATAAGAAAAAGTGCGTATTTAATTTTTATTGCTGGAGCAAGCCGTTTTCTTTATCGAATTTAAAGCGTAATTGATCTGTTATACCAAACGGAAGTACAGTTATAGTACAATCGATCTGTATACCTTGTTCATAGGTATCAATAACAATATCATCGGCTTTTATTCTAGGATCGTAGTTAATAATACGAGTAACATCTTCAATTATTGCTTCTTGTACTTCAATTGTAAATGGCTCATAAAGTATATCCCAGATAATAGTCCCAAATGTAGGATCACTTAGTTTTTCAGTTTGACGTATATGAAAATGGTTTATTAAATCTTGTTTAATAAGCTCAAAGTCGTATACACTAAAACTTTTAGCATCTGCAACTGTAGAAAATCCTCTGTATTTTCTACCCGAGACAGCTACTTGTGCAGGTTGACTTACAGTTACTCGTTTATACAGATTTTTTTCTAATTGGCTCATACTATATTTACCCTTTATTGTGCATTGCTAGGAGGAGCAGTAGGTCTTACTGTTTGTGTGGCAGCACTATTATCAGTAGGATCTACAGTCGGAGGATTGGCATTTGCTGCATCAATTTCTTGTTGTAAACTTCTAAGTGCATCTGCTTCTTCGTTATGAAATCTATTAACAACACTATTTCTAACAGCCTGTGTACTACTTCTAAAATAACGAGCTCCGTTTCCTGATCTACGTTCTGCATAAACTGCTCTAATTAACGCAGCATCGGTAGGATTTGTTGTAGTTATTTCAGACGGAGGATATCCTAAGCCTTCTAGTGCTCTACGGAAGACAGAATTTGCGCCGCCGGCGCCGTGTTGTACTCCTGTCGAAAATAACATTTGCTGAACTGTTCTAGCTCGTGTTGTAGTATCAAGACCAGTTGAGCTGATAATACGCCTATTTGCAGGACCAAAGTAAGTTAATGCTGCGTATTCACTTTGTGCTGCGCTGCCTGCGTCTGTACCCATTACTTGTGCCCAGGCTGCTTTGTAAGCATCCGTGCCTGCTCTGCCTGCTGATGGTCCGCCAGCGGCTGCTAATTGCGATTCTAAGTTAGGATGTGCTCGTGCTAACCAGCTATGAAATTCATTTAACGAACCTGTAGCTGCTGCGAGTTGATATTTTCCGTAACTCCAGCCGCCTGTACTATCCCATCCAATAATGCCTGGGTTACCGCGAGATTCGTATTTTTCACTTAGTGCACCGATGTTAAAATCAAACGTATGGGAACTATTATAATCTCCTGGAGGTACACCTGGCTGGCCATTGCCGCCAGGACGACTTGCATTTCCTGTACTAACATTGCCGCCGCTACCGGAAACAAATGCACTTGATGTTCTTCCTTGCATATTTTTATTAAACGTATCTGGAGTGAGTACACGATCAGAACTAGGAAGTGCACCTGGTGTATCTCTGTCTGTTTGTATTTTCTTAAATGCTAGCGGGTCTAAGTTTTCATGATGCGGCCAAGGTTCATGCTGCGGCGCTCTCGCTAGTATACTTTCATATCCGCTTATAATGCCGCCGGGTCTAACTCGAGGCAATATATTCGTTGTTAACGATGATACTTTTTGAGCAGGGTTGGCTAACGCTGCTGACGGGCCATTCATATGCACATATGTTGCGGTTTCTCTATGTTCTTTAGCACTGTTAATGTGTGTCGAGCCTCCAGCAGTTAGTCTATTATCTTGACCTGATTTCACATGCAACGATTTACTTGTATCAATATATTGCGATTGTCCTACTGAAATATGTTGATTTTTACCTACAGTAATTTTACTGTTTTGTCCGACTGATAAATTAAAATCGTGAATAGATTCAATTTGTACTCTGCCGCTAGTAGTACCAGGTGCTCTGCCTGCTGCTTTAATATTAACATTTCTGCCTGCTTCCATATTAATGTCACGTTCAGCAGTAATGTTTAAATCGTTCTCAGTCATGATACTAACACTATCTTGTGCGTGAATATCAATTTTGCCATCACTGGTCATTTCTATCCAAGTTGTGCCGCGGGCATTTCCAATGTAGATCAAATCTTCACTGTTGTGCATTAGTATTTGATGTCCGGTTCTAGTTCTAAAACGCATTAATTCATTTTGTGGAATAGTTCTATCACCGCCAGGTTCATTGTTACCTTTGTTTTTGTAAATAGGCGGACCATCTTCTGCATGAGTTGTACGCACAAATCTTTCATCACCGTCGTCCATAACAAATGCACTGCCGCCTAGTCTGTTAGCTGGTATAGCAACTTTATTTCCTGCTGTTCCAATTTCTACAGTTGGATGACCGTCTCTTCGATCTTTAGGTCCTGGAGTTGAAATGCCAAATACCATACTAGGCATTTCTCGTCTTGCACTAGTTGTAGTTGTGCCACGGACTTCGTCATTTAATAGTCCTTGTATTTCTAAAGATTCTGTAAAATCTTTGTTATACGGCTTATCAAATAAAGTAGGATCAACTTTTGATCCTGTTTCAATTGCTTTGTTGTATTCACCTACTGGTAGTTTTCTGCCCTTTAGCGGCGGGGGTGTAACTCCTGTTGTATTTTCTGTTGCTGCTTTGCCGTCAGGAATCATAAAGTTCATATAGTCTGCTGGCACACATCCAATCCAGTAGCCAAAATTTGCATTACCTTCTGCAAATATCACAAGAACTTTAGTGCCTACATCCGGAGGCACTGCCCAAAAACCATAACTCTTTTGTGTATGTTCGTATCCGTCATTTGCACTAAGTGCAGCATTAGGAGTAACACCGTAGAATGGACTTAGATATTTTACATTTATTAACTGTCCACTACGTTCAGGCGCACTACCAGAGCTTGTATACTTTAATAGCTCTACTGTTAGTCCGCCCATATATTTTGTATCTAGGTTGCTAATAACAATTGCTTCGTACGGACCCGAGTCTTTAAAACCAGTCTTAAGACTCGATGTAGTTCTTGTATATTTTGCGTCTGACATTAGTAATTAGTTCCTGTTATTTTTTTAAAAGGCATTATTTGTGTTTGTGCCAGTTGTGCGGCGCTGCTGGCTGATGCTGCGCTGTCTCAATAAACTAGGACCTCCAGTGGTTGTTCCTACAGGAATGCCGCCGTTCAGCGGAGCATTTGCATTTGAAGGCACTCTTGGAGTAGAATCAGGCACAGAAGTTTGCCCTGTTGAATTTCTGCTCGGTCCGCTATTTGGTGTATATACTTTTTTGCCTGTGTTAAAATCATACCTGTCAAATCCCGGAGTTAATGGCTCATATATATATACGTTTGGCGGGCGGCTGTTAGTTGCAACTGAACTCCTAGAAGCAGGCGTCGATGTAGGTTGTGTTACCGTAGTAGGTGCTGTTGTAGTAGGTGCTGTTGCATCTGCCCGGCGCTGTGCAAGTTCTGCTTGTCCGTTGCCTCTACCACCACCAGCTGTCGAAGCTGGCGCAGCAGAGTTAGCTCTCGCTTGTCGCAGAATAGCATCGTCATAGTTTGTAACTGCCGGCGGAGTACTGCCAGAAGTGCCGGCTCCACTACTTGCAGGTGGATTATTTGGCAAACACGGAGCTGTTCCTGTTGCAACAGCCGATGCTGTTGTTCTAGACACTGCTGCATTTGCTTGTCGTTGTGCTACTTCGGCTGCGCCGTTTCCTCTGCCGCCAGCTACAGATGCATTTTGTGCAGCAGCAGCGTCGCCTGCGCCTCCGAATGCATCTAATGGATCTGATCTGCTAACTGTTGAGCCTGCCCCACCGAATGCATCTAATGGATCTGATCTGCTAACTGTTGAGCCTGCCCCACCGAATGCATCTAATCCAACTTCTGCAGGTGTTGTTTCACTTGTTGTAACAGATCCTGCTGTTCCAGGAGTTTTTGTAGTTGTTGTTTGGACTGTTGTTCCAGTTGCTGCGCCAGTTGTTGCTTCTGTTTGAGACTCTGGACGACTATAATCTAACGTTGGGTCAGGAAGATAAACAGGCACTCCTTTGTACGTAGACACTTGCACAGATCCTTTAGGTTTAAGATCTGATTTCACTCCTTGTTCAGCCCATTCTACCATTCTTTCGTAAAGCGGAGAAAAATCTAAATCAGGACCTTGGTCTGGATTATCTAATAAAACTACCGGATCTGGTGGAAATTTTTCAACTACCCAATAATGTGGCTGATTTGGATATAATAAATTATAAACTGTTCTAGAATCTAAATTTTCGAGGACTATAAATATTTTATATTTGCGCCCATAATTCATAACAATGTCGCTGCCGTACTCGTACATGTCATCAAGATTTTGGAATATTTGTCGAGAACCTGAAACTGAAAATCTACGCCATGGCCCATTTTCATTTACTGTAACAGCATTTGTTTGTTCTAATTTTCCCGATGCTTCTTCTGGTAAGCCGCTATCATCTGCTTCTGACATTAGAATCCTCCTAATAAGTTTTTAACTCTAGATTTTGCTGCATTTGTAACTGCTGAAATGTCAGCAGTTGCTTTATTTACTGCATCTTGCGCTTGGCTTGCCGCAGCATTGAGTTGACTTGCCGCTTGTCCTGCATCAAAACCTACGCTCGAAGAAACTGACGAGATAATTTTAGTAAGATCTGGAACTTTTGCAACTCCAAAATCAACTCCTTCAATTAAATCAGGAATGTTAGGAATATTAATAACTTTTTCAAGAGAAGCGTTTTCTTGTGATAGTTTTGCAGCAACATCTGCACCTATTGCTGGATTTATTTTTCTAATGTCATCGTTTGCTGGTGCCGGAAAACAGTCTGTACTAGTTTGACCACTTTGTCCAACAGTGCCATCGGATGATGCAGCGTCTTTGTTAAGCGCAACTTTGTTATTGACTTGGATAAATCCACTCGGTCCAGTTGTTTCTTTATCGTCTTGTCCTTTGCGTCTGATTAGTTTGAGTGTTTGTGTAAACTTGCCGCGGCTAAATTTATTAGTTACTGCACGTACTTGAAAAAGTCCACTGAACCCCGGAACAATTTGAGGAAATTCCATGGTAGATCCTTTAACTTGATAATCAAATGGTGTTCTAAAATTTACTATACAGAATACTGACGTATCTAAATAATTCATTGTCCCATCTTTAGTTATTCCAGGTTTGTCTCCTGTTTCTGCAACATAGTTACCTGTCTGCTGCGGAATATAAAAAGGGTCTCCCATAATTTCCATTTCAGCAGAAACCATGTCTATAGTCATATTTGTAATTCTGTCATGGAACATTTCTGCAACTTGACGTCTTACATCATTGCTAGAAGTGCCCGATGATATAGCAACACGGTCTGTATATCCTGTTTCGCCGCCCGGCTCATCGTTAGTTTTTGCGTCTGTTTCTGCAGGTGCCGATGCACCACCGTCTGTTCCATTGCCAGATGAATTAACTTTGTTTTGATCTGCGGTTCTTAGATTAGCGTTACTCATTCCGAGATCGGCATTAGCAGTCATTAAGAATGCATTATTAAAGTTAATATCAAAAGATAAAACGTCTTCGTTTCGTCCAGTATAGATGTAATTATATTCCTTAACTGCTGATGCTCTTAATCCTTTAGTATTTTTTGGCTTTTTATTTCCTGCCATAGTAACTGCTTCATCTATTTCGTGAGGAATAACACTATATACAAAAATTTTCGGCGTACGGCCCATTTGTTGTTCAGTTATTGGACTGTCACCTAAGTAAACCTGTGTGTCAATCTTAAACCATTTTTTCAACCCGTTTGGAGCGTCTTTAGTTGAATTTTCAGCACAGTATTCTGTTTGCATTACTATTTTTTCAATAATAGTTGTTATTTGTTGACCTTGTTCAAACTGAAATTCCCTTGCTTTATCAGGTGGTTGTGCTGCGGAAGATGCAGTATCTACTAGATTAGTTTCAGGGTTAACTACCTGATTAGCTTCAGCTGCGCCTGCATTGCCTGCTGCATTTGAATCTACATTAAGTGGACTTAATCCTATTTCATTCATTAAGTTAGTGTTTTCAGCAAATGATTTAAGTATTGCGTAAGTATCATTTGGAGGTTCTATAGTTAAAGTTTGAGCACTATATGCTGCACGTAATTGTGGGTTTCCGCCAATAGCGCCGCTACGTTGTTCTTCTTGTTCTTTAGGAGAGGTAGTAAACGCACTTTCAGTGATTGTGCCTGTTTGTAGAGCGTTTTTTAACTCTTGTCTTGTTTTAGGAAAACAAATAATATATCTATCATACGGTGCTAACGCACCAACTTCTTCTAGTGATTCGATTTGTTGGTTAATTGCTCGTGTAACAGATTTATCATTTGTTTCAAGAACTTCATGACAGAAGGTTCCAGTAGCTTTCACCGGAACATTAGCTTTATTAACATTATCACGTAGCCCAGTTTCGCTCATAGGAACTGCTTTAACAGCATATGTGCTGCCAGTGCCACTAACATTGAAATCCATATTAATAAACTTAATAGGAATAAACATAGGCTCTGTTATAAAATTAGCAGGTGTGTCGCCGCCTAAGTTCCAACCTACAAAATCAATCTTTAAACAAAATGGTGCTTCGTTATAACTGCCATATCCGGCAGTTTGTGCTGCGGTAATAATAGCTTGTATAAAGTTTCCCATGCTATACGGCTCAGTAACAGTAAATGACAGAGCAGTACCCATTGTTACTCTAGTTGAAGGGTTTGGAGAAAGTACAGCGTCAATTTCAATGTCGTCGATGTAATATTCTGCATGACTAGTAATAGCGTCTCCAAAATCACTATACGTGTTTCCAACTGTTTCGTCATATACTTGTGTTCGTCTAGACAAATCGCCGCCACTACTTTTTATTACATAATTTTTAAAGCCGCCTGATTTTCTATATATTTCAGGATTATTGTACTCTTTTTTTCCAAGTATACCTAGAGTAATTACATAATTAGATCCGTTATGATTTCTTAGTGGATTAGGAAGCTTACTTGCTGACGAATCGTCACCTTTAAAAGAAGGAGCAAATCCACTGTCAACAAAATCGGTATATTGAGTTCTTTGAGATAGTTCTCTAAATTGTTCTAAAGTTAATCCATACTCTCCAGTAAGTCCGCTTAGGTCAGCAGCTCCTTTTTCCACTAATTTTAATGGTTCGCTTATTAGTCCTTGTAGTTCTTCTGCACTATCAATTAGTCCACTTAGTTTATTTCGAACTTGTCCAAGTAAATTGTCTGCTCCGCCGCCGCCTAATAGACCGCCAGCTAGTGCTCCAAGGGCAGCGCCTTTGTTTCCATTTAATAATCCTCCGGCTGCTGCACCTAATAACGACGCATTTATTTTTTTCGAGCTTAACCCAGTTGCCGAGCTTAGGTCAGCAGTAAACTTATTAGCAGCAGACCCTACATCATTACTAACAGTGTCAACCGTAGTTCTAATAGTATTTACTGCTGTTGTTAAGTTGCTTTTTAGAGACTTGCTTAGATTAAACGCCATATTAGAATCCTAATGTGTTACGTAGTGATGTAGGATCAGGTAGATAAATTTTAGTTCCGGCAATAAAATCAAATACAGGATCTTTAAGAATGTCCATGTTGCGTTGTGCAAATACCCACCACAAATCTTTTCTGCCATAAGTAATATGTGCTAATAAATCAGGACGATATGTATATTCGGTTGTTATTTCAAATAGTATATCATCTATGTTAATAGGCACAGGACGGGGTGACAAGACATCTAAATATCCATTTTTATTAATAGATGTACGTGCATATGGACTTAAATTACTAATAGACATTATACAAAACCCTCCGGGCCGTTAATATGTCCGCCAGCAGCATATTGATTTAAACTAAATCCTGCTTGTGAACGTCTTGCATATTGCGGTTGTAGTGTAACTGTAATTGAACTTTGTGTCGGAACGTAGTTAGTGTGCCCGTTTACTGTAGTTTGTATATAATCGACATCTACCGGTAGGTCCGTTGTGAAGTTAGTTATTACAACCGGCATGTTATTTAATATGTGTTTTCCGTATCCGTTTAATCTGCACACAACTGGAGGTGTGCCTACCGGATTACTATTGCCGTAAAACATTTTTGTTGCACTTCTTAAAAAATGCAAACATGCAATCCAATACTTTGCATCGTTTTCGTTTTCTTGATAAAATTCACCAGTAACAGTAATTGCGTCAACTTGACTGTTTTCATATGCATTGTAAGGAAAGTTAGTATGTGTAGGTGCTACTTGGGAATAGTTTGCACTATGGCTTAGTAGAACTGTAGGGTTAAACGGAAATATCATTCTATTACCTGTATTAAATACACTCGATCCGCTAGATTCGCGCAACGGTTTAAGGATATCGCCTTCATCTAAAATAATATTAGGAACACTAATACTAACCCGCCAGTCACTAGCTTCGGTTACACTATTACTAGATGCAATAATTGCTCTAGATATCGTTCTACTTTTGTTTTGCGCAGCGCCAAAGCCGCCTGTTTGATTAATAAAATTTGCAGCAAGTTTTCCAAGCGGACCTAAACTACCTAATTTTTGGTTAATGGTCTCTCCGATAGCACCAGTGACGGCTTTTTTTGCATCGCTTACAATACTGCTAACAAAGTTACTTGCATTAAAATTAATTTTAAAGGGCATAATTTATTTGTCTCCTATACTACTATTTAGTTGACAAAATTAACAGAGTATATTATAATATATATAACATAACCGGAGATGTACATGAGACCTAAGAATTATCTTAACAATAAAGACATACTTAAAGAAATACACAAATCAAAAAATAAGTTTAATAGTTATATAGAACCAGAGTTTGGCGACTATGACATTATTTTACCCAGTGTAGACAAAATTAATAGACTAACAGTTGCAG
>Ga0209137_1001056_pt1 | contig 27126 bp, 26 predicted proteins | sample SaaInl5LU_22_DNA_FD_184642 | JGI IMG/M metagenome (GOLD analysis project Ga0209137, IMG submission 184642) | Marine microbial communities from expanding oxygen minimum zones in the Saanich Inlet - ESP_105LU_22_DNA (SPAdes) (version 2) | ecosystem: Environmental > Aquatic > Marine > Intertidal...
CTGGTTCCGGCTCGGGCTCTGGTTCCGGCTCAGGCTCGGGTTCTGGTTCTGGCTCAGGCTCAGGCTCTGGTTCAGGTTCGGGCTCAGGCTCAGGCTCAGGCTCTGGTTCTGGCTCTGGTTCTGGCTCCGGTTCAGGCTCCGGTTCAGGCTCTGGTTCTGGTTCCGGCTCGGGCTCTGGTTCCGGCTCAGGCTCGGGTTCTGGTTCTGGCTCTGGTTCAGGTTCGGGCTCAGGCTCAGGCTCAGGCTCTGGTTCTGGCTCTGGTTCTGGCTCTGGTTCAGGCTCAGGTTCGGGCTCCGGTTCTGGCTCTGGTTCGGGCTCAGGCTGAGGCTCTGGCTCGGGCTCAGGTTCAGGCTCAGGCTCGGGTTCAGGCTCAGGCTCAGGTTCGGGCTCAGGTTCAGGCTCAGGCTCGGGTTCAGGCTCAGGCTCCGGCTCAGGTTCTGGCTCTGGCTCTGGTTCGGGCTCAGGCTCGGGTTCAGGCTCGGGCTCAGGCTCCGGCTCAGGTTCTGGCTCTGGCTCAGGTTCGGGCTCTGGTTCTGGTTCGGGCTCAGGCTCTGGTTCAGGCTCGGGTTCAGGTTCAGGCTCAGGCTCAGGTTCAGGCTCAGGCTCTGGCTCAGGTTCAGGTTCAGGCTCTGGTTCTGGTTCAGGTTCAGGTTCAGGTTCGGGCTCAGGTTCGGGCTCAGGTATGGGCTCGGGCTCAGGTTCAGGTTCGGGCTCAGGCTCGGGCTCTGGTTCGGGCTCAGGCTCAGGCTCAGGTTCTGGTTCAGGCATAGGCTCAGGTTCTGGCTCAGGCATAGGCTGTGGTGGGTTCGCCTCCGTCGTATCCAATAATACACCAGGGTCTTGATGACTTGCAAGTGTTTCACTAATACTAATAAATTCATTAACATCCGCTTGATTATTAACGTTCGTTAAATATTCTTTTTGAACATTTATATCACTAGGTCCATCAAAAACAATTGCGCTAAATGGATCTTCACTATTTAAATTATAATCATTAGGTGTTGGTAATCTAAATATTATATTTTTTTCTGTTTGCATAGATTTTAATCGTGTTAATAAAAGCTTTGCAATAGATGCAGTGTTAAGATTTGTAAAAAAATCAATTTGGGCTTGCTGAATATCTTCACGGTTTGTTAAAAATCTCATACCCGTTATCTCATCGTTTCCATTTAATGAACTAACTAAATTTACATTATTAGAATTACTAAATTGAATCGTTTTCAAGAATTTCTTATCGCTTAACTGGTCTTCGTTAAACTCAGAGTTCATTATATAAAACATTCACATTAATAATTTAGTAATTAAATTATTAATTAATTAATTAACAACAATCTCAAATAACCCATTCAAATGATTAAAACCATCTGCATAAAATCCATCATTTGTATCAAGAGCACTATCAGAAGTATATAATATTGTATCTTCTGTCTTCACACTGTCACTAATGTATCCTAGCCCCATATCAATTCTTAGAATGTCTGGTAAATCACCATCTAATAAATCACTTGTGATAAGATCATATATAGTATCATTTTTCAAAATAACATTATTATTGTTAATGAGCTCTAAACTATAAGAACCAGAACCCGTATGATATGTAAGTTGATTTCCTTCAAACGATGGTAACGTTATTCCACTTTTGAAAACAATAGGTCCATCAAAATAAATGGTAATAAATGATGAAATACCTATTTCACCGTTTGTATCAGTAAAATAAGATAAATTATTATCTATGGATTCAATATTTTCTGTTGGCGGCAATGTAATACGCAATTGACGTGATTGTTTTGCTAATAAAATGAAATTATTATCTGGTATTAAATTACCTGGAAAATCACCATAATTCTCATTATTCATCCAGTTAACTAAATCCCAAAATTTGTTATTATAAAAATTATCTTTAAAAAGGCCTCTATTAGTAGTTAAAGAATTATATGTCATATAATTATCAGTATCATTATATGAAGCATCAAAGCAAATAAAATTAATATTTACATCTAATAATAATGATAATTTTACACCTGGAAAATCACCATAATTCTCATTATTCATCCAGTTAACTAAATCCCAAAATTTGTTATTATAAAAATTATCTTTAAAAAAGCCTCTATTAGTAGTTAAAGAATTATATGTCATATAATTATCAGTATCATTATATTTTTCACTAACCAATAAAAAATTACTCATTATATATTGTTTCTATATTTAAATTATTAATAATTAGAAACTTCTAATGATACAGGTTTTTGTAGAGAAGCAGTACTACCATCAGCACTACCCGGTTCGTCACTAACGTTAAAGACTTGGATTTTATTAGAGTCCAATGTAACATTATTTGATACTGTAAACAAATCAATCCATTGCTCTGGGAAATTAGTAAATATAAATGAAAGAGTTGAGCCGGTATAGGCTATGTTAACTGTACCCTCTGGCCTCCTCATAGTGACCTCATAGTTATCTAATGAAGGTTTTAATGTAACATCTCCACTAAAATTAGAAAAATTAATAATAAGGGTTTGTAAATATAGGTTATTATTCATATTTAAAAGGTTATTTGGATCTATATTTACACCAGGTTCAGGAGGTTTATAATACATTGACAACACATTATCAATCAAACGTAATGAAATAGGTTTTGTTGGAATAAATGGCTCGGGCTCTGGCTCTGGTTCAGGCTCTGGTTCAGGCATTGGTTCAGGCTCAGGCTCAGGCTCAGGCTCAGGCTCAGGTTCTGGCATGGGTTCAGGCTCAGGTTCAGGCTCAGGAATAGGCTCAGGCTCGGGAATAGGCTCAGGCTCAGGAATTGGTTCAGGTTCAGGTTCGGGTTGTGGTTCTTGAACGAAAATACGTTCATTAATACCATCTGACGCACGCAAATCTTCCAAATAAACAGATGGTTGAATAAGAAAGTCTTCGCTATTTGCAAACACATTCACTACTTCTTGTTCCATTTCAATGAACCTCCGTGAATAGTTTTCTAAAAGATCAGTAATTGACCCCAATAATGAATTAGAAATGATGAATGTCAAATGAATCTCAATAGAACCCTCAACAAGTTCAATTGTAAGTTTATCTTCTGTTAAACCAAAGCTGTTCAAGGCTTCGTCATTAACAAATCGTTGTGTCAAATCATAAACAAGCTGATCTTCTTTTGTTGTAATAAGTTCACCAGATGGAGTTACAGTTAGGTTACCTAAATCACTATAACTAATAGACGGATCATTAACAACGTACACGACAGTAAGTGTAGTGTCTGGGAAGATTACTTCAATTGGCTCTAGACTATTCATAAAACTCAATGTTTTTGGATATCCACGTACATTATACGAAATATTACTACGAGTAGTCAATGGAATAGGAGGCAAACCCGCCTTTTTATTACCACCACCTTGATTTGATGGTGACATTAAATTTGTAGCTCGTACTCTTCTTGATTTCATGACAGGTATATATACATAACATTTATATATTTTATAATGGAAAGAAGCTAAAAGATTGATTTTCATTTTTAACATGAAAATAAAAATCACAAATGATATAATTATATTCTTGGTGGTACAGTGTAACCTTTATTGCGTACACGTTGCAATGCCTGATTTTGTGTTTGAACGTTATTAGAACTGACGTACGAAAAAGGCACTTGAGCTGCATTCAATGAACCAACACCTACAGATTCATTGCGACGACGTCTTATTACATCCGATGCGTCATTATTTTTCATTCCATAAAATTTCTTATTAGGATGCGCATTATTATTGTTATGTGTTTCTCTGTAAATATTACGTCCCATTGCAAAGGAACTTTCATTTGAGCTACTGATGTCTTTCAATGGAGAAGCTTTAAGTGCTTCGCTCACGGCATTGTTGATGATTCGTAGTTTGTACATTATATATAAAAGAATACATTTTATATATAAATTTGTTCTAAATTACTATTCTATCTTTCTTGTCAATTTTTTATCATGGAATTTTTTCTTTGTTTCTTGTGGAAGTGATATTAAATGATGCCGTTCAAAGTCTTCTGGACTATTATAAAAAAATACGACTGCATCATCGCCCTTGCTAATAGAAGGCATACTCACTTTGAAATAAAAGTCCTCGTCACTTGAACCGACACGGTCATTACTACGAATTCCAGTATACGGACATCTAATGAAAGAACCAGGCATATTTTTTGTAGAATATGATTCAACCTTAATAATCATTCCCTTTTTATTCACTGTATATTTATGATAATAAGGGTCCTTTACATCATGCTTTACCCGTGTCTTCTTATTTGAAACCGTTGATGTTTCAGACATATCATCATGACAAATAGCGTCATTAAATCCAATTGAGTCATCTTCTTGATTCAATTCATTTAAATTAAAATTTTCAATGATTTGTTCTTGTGTCATGGAATCAATAGTTGTCATCTTAACGAAAGTAATCTAAACTCTACACAAATATGCTTTTGTATATACTTTATATGTATTAAATCTTTATATGCTTTTCTTAAAACTTATCTCGTAAGCGAAAAGGTTTTTATTTTATATATATTGTATATATGTTTGAATATTTGATTAAATATATGAAAAAACCAATATTGCTGTTGATAGTTATTTTTATCGCTTTTATATTAAGTACAATATCTAGATTAATTACTACAAATATATTACACGAGGATAATATATATAGTAATAACTCATTGCAACAAATAGACAATAGTATCCTGTTTTGGTTTTTAGGATTATCTTTATTTGTATTTGTAATGCCATAAACTCATTGAATTGGCTCTTCGCATGTTATATGGAATTTTTTCATTATTCCAAGATACTTTACATCGTCAAATTTACTTGTATTTTTTAATGAAGATGTAATTTCTGTTATTTGTATGATTTCATCATTTTGATTTTTATAATAAATATATGGTTTAGGAGGCTTAAAATAGTTATTATTTTTATTTGTTTTTGATTCTTCGTTCATTTTTTTGCATACTTCAAATTGCTTTTCTGAGTACCATCCATGATAATCCATATTAACTTATATATATAAAATATAAAGTTTTTATATTAATTTACAAGATTTTTATCGTATAATTAGTTAACAAAATATAATATTAAAAAAAACATATTATATATATTATTTGATATGGCAAGTATACCGGAGAACTTCAGTCAAACAATTCATGATTTTATTGTAGATATTGAAACAACGTTTCCAGAATTATCAAGTAAGTTGGAAAAATGGAAATTTTTGACACCAGAAACACAGGAAGAATTATATATATACATATCGCAAGTATATCCTGAGCGTTTTTTTGATATTTTGTATCAAAATATTGACATTTTCAAAAGTGAAGATATAAACACATATTTTTTACCAGATATAGATTTTAAGACTCTATATAATGATGAATCCGTAAGTGATAATACAAGACAAGTTATTTGGAAATATTTGCAATTGATTTTATTCTTGGTTGTAGGAAACATCAAGGATAAATCAGTGTTTGGAGATAGTGCAAATATTTTTGATGGTATAGAAGAAGAAGAATTGGGTAATAAATTAAAAGAAACAATAGATGATTTGGGTGATTTTTTCAAAAATATGGGATTGAACATGGACAAGGAAGATGAACCAAAAGAGCATTGTGATAGTGAAATGAAAGATGAAGGTGAAACAAAAACTCCTAATTTCGGTTTACCCAATATGGAAAATTTACAAGATCATTTGAAATCATTGTTTGATGGAAAGATAGGTAAATTGGCAAAAGATTTGGCTGAAGAGATAACAAATGACTTTAGTAGTGTTTTAGGCGATTTCGGTGAAATAGATGAAAACAACCCTCCATCTACAAATGATATTTTGAAAAAATTAATGAAAAATCCAAAAAAAATTATGGAATTGGTGAAAACTGTTGGTAATAAAATCAAGTCAAAAATGGACGATGGAGAAATCAACAAGGATGAATTAATGAGTGAAGCATCTGAAATATTGTCAAAAATGAAGGAAATGGGTGGCACAGATGAATTGAATGGTATATTAAAAAAATTCGCAGGTTCAATGGGTAAAAACATGAAGATTGATAAAAACGCACTCAACCGAATGAGTAAAAATGAGGCCATGAAAGAGCGTATGAGACAAAAATTGGAAAAGAAGCAAAACGAATATAAAATCACAGAAGAATCAGGAACAAAGAAGTTCTCATTAGTTGACGAAGAAAAGCAAGAAAGAACAACAAAAACACAAGAACAATTAGATGAAGAATTAATTGCTGCTTTTAATGAACCAGTACAACAACCTATTAAAAGCAAAAAATCCAAAAAGAAGAAATAATTTAATCAAAATATAAAACCTATTTTAAGTATATATGAATATTTTCAGATATATTAACCTTTATGTATTTTTAATTTCATTTGCATTAGGAATATTTGCTGTATATATATTTTCAGATCCGAGTAAACACGTTATTGTATATCCCACACATGAAAATGCCCACTTATTACAATATAAAGATAAAGCCGATAACTGTTTTTCTATAGAAGAGAAGGAAGTGCCTTGTCCAAAAGAAAAAGACATATCAACCATACCACCACAAGTACCATAAATCCATGATTTTTATATTGTAAATATTAATGTGTTTATAATATATATGAATTTCAAAAGACTATTAAATACACAATTAGGTGTCTTCTTCATTTCACTTATATTGGGTTTAGGTTTAGCAAGTCTTTTTAGACGTGTTTGTAATGATCGTAATTGTATTATATTTAATGGACCTATTATATCTGAATTTGAAGATAAGACTTATAAACAAAATGGTAGGTGTTATAAATATTCACTCGCACAATCAAAGTGTGATGAGAATAAACAAATATTACCGATGGAATCACTACCTGAATCAATGAAAACTTTATACTCTTAAAAAATAAATGATTTCGTTTAGATATTTACTTATAATATGAATAATTATATTATATGACTGATACAACACGTATTGCAGATTTACCCGAAAATATTAAAATGCAAACAACTGAAAACTCAACATCATATTCACCTATGAATATACATCCTAATCCTTATGGAAACCAGCAACCCGGATTAGGTCCATTGATGGAAGAGAACCATACAAGAAGAAATCAATTTATTCCCACACAAGAGCAACAAAATATGATGATACCAGAACAAACACATCATTTACCATCACGTGATATTCCTATGGATACTACACAATACTCTAATGACGCTACAATAACTCCTAATTATATTCCAAAAGTAGAATCCAATGATTACGTTAAATCATATGACGATGAATTCAAAAAGTTTGAGAACTATGAAAGAAAAAAACATCAAGATTCAGTTGTAGATTCATTTTTATCCGAATTCCAAATGACTCTCTTTGTATGTAGTTTATTTTTCTTTTTCCAATTGCCTGTTATCCACACATTTATTGTGAAATATTTTTCGTTTATGAATATATGTTATGAAGATGGTAATGTGAATTTCAATGGTATGTGTGTGAAAACCATATTGTTTGGCGCTTGTTTCTATTTTTTCCAAAAATTCACAGATTATTTGATTATTATTTAATGGGAGATTGATAATTATAAACATGTAATTATCAAATTATTTGAGTATTTATACCAGCGAAGATTTAAAATGGAACGCCAAAGGCGTTATTGATTTTAATTCGTTACTGGTATCTGACCCTTGAAAGATTCTAAATGTCCCATTTAAAATCTTCAAGGGTTTAAAATCTTCAAGGGTTTAAAATAGATTGATGAGAGCCTTTGCGGATTTCTTCTTACGTGTACCTTTTTTGGATTTCTTCTTTTTGGTTTTATTTGTATTCTTTTCACCTTGAAACTTGCCATCACTATAGACATATTTCAAAAACCATGCATCGTATTCATCAGTACCGCGTTTATCTTTCAACTCCTTAAATTTATCCAATTTTTTAGCTCGTATTTCTTCCATTGTAGGTTGATGTCCATAACAATCAATACTGAAACGTTTTAATAGACCTTTTTGTTCTAAACGATTATTTTTTTCCATATTAAATAAGAAATTTGCCATACACAAAATACGATCACGTGGATAATAAGGCTTGTTTGAATAGTAAAATGCCAAATAAAAGTTCAACATAGTGTCAATTGTGGCAATTCTCACTTCGCTATCCTTAATTCTAATTTTATTGTAACTATGACATGCAACTGGCTCATATATAAATGCCAAAGTTTCTTTTCCAATTCTAATTTCTACATGAAGTGGAATAATTTCATCAATAGCGTCATGTGTAATTGTCTTGGCCTTTTTAAATCCCATTGATTGTAATTGCTCAACAATAATCATACCAAGTTTCTCAGGGTCTTCATAAATCACGTCAAAGTCTGGTATTTTCTTGACTAGTTGTTTGTCTCCTTTTTCACCATTTTTTTTACTATATTTTGAAAATAAACGTGTAGCATAACCACCAAGAAATACGACTTCTTCATCTATAAATTTATCACGAATCGTAAAATACAATTTTTCTGCATCATTAACATAGCTCTCCATTTTACGTTGAAATTCCACTTCATGACATTTTTCAACTTTCATAGGATAATATTTACTCAATAATATCAAACGTTTGAGAACCTTTTCCCAACGTGAGACATCGCCACTAGGGCGCGATAATTCAACAAACATATTCATACGCAAGAAATTGGCAGGGCAATACATAATTCCATTCACTTTAATGGCGTCTTTCTCAATAGAATCAAACAAAATAGGATGAAGTAATGTTATATCAGCAATAGGAATAAAATTCACATATACTTTGTATGTGCCATGATGTACTCCAGCTTTTGCTTCTACTTCTAGAAATCCCTCATCAACATAAATATCAGCTAATTCTTTTGCATCATCTAAAGGTGTTGGACTATAAAAATCATAATCCGGAATTTCAACATCTCTATCATAAAACTGAGCCTGTTTTGGTAATATATTATTGATTGCTGTTCCTCCATAACAAATGCATCGTTTTCTTTTCAAAAATGCCTCTAAAATAGATATCATACGCAAAACTTCACTATTATTTGCGATATTTTTACCTTGTGTTGTTTCAGCTTCATCAACTGCTTGACGTAATATAGCCAGTTCACATTCTTGAAATGACATTGATTCATTACATAATTCACTGTTAAATTTACTCATATTTATAATATATATAAAAATGAGATATTTAATTTCCTTCTTTAGCATATTTTATAGCTTCATTTAATGGAATGATCGCGCTTTGTAATTTTCCAAACATATTTTCATAGTTTTGTAACTCTACGTCTTGATTATAGAAATTATAGCAAATAATTTGGACGCCATAATCTTTCAATAATACATTTGTATCAGGATTACGCAACATACCAAACATGTTACTTTCTACATCTGGTAATACCATTTGTATCTTCTTTGCATCAGTTCCATTTTCATCAGCAAATACAGGCTCAATATTTTGATTCATTAAATATGAATATCTGTAGCTCATAAACTGCGATGTCCCACTTTCTGTATTCACATAATTACCCAGATTCATACATGGTTCACTGCTACATATTGGATATTTATCATAATTAGGACTAATAGATTTGTCAATAATAATAACGACTTTACTTGCCAAATTCTTCAATGGTGTAAACGGCGTGACATTTCCTTCATATAATCTGTTTTTGATGTTTTCATGTATAGAGGAAGCAATAGAACTGTATAAGCCATTTGACTCCGTTTTAACGCGTAAATGAATAAAACAAGGGTCTGTTGTATTTGGTGTAGGAGAACGGAACGCATTTTCGTTTATAACGGTTAAAATATCGCTCAATGCAATTTTATTTTGTGAATCCAATGATGTTGGATTTTCATCGCCACTAAATCCGACATATGGAATATCATCAATATTATAGATCTCAAAATCCATAAACCTACAACCTCTTAATAATAAATGTTTCACCATTTTCTTGTTTATATAATTACCTGTAAATGCACTATTACATGACGCTTTTATACATACATCTTTCAATTTCAAATCATTTTTATAAGAAAAACTACCGATACTTGGTATTGTAGCTTTTTCCAATTTTACTAATTCCGTGTTCTGTGCATTTAAAATGTTGTCCAAATCTTCTTGTGAGTCTCTTTTATCCAGATCTGTCATCGCTTCATATTTTTGTAGGTTTATGCGTTCTTTGAATAAATACGATAATATAATAAATGTAATGATTACTACAAGAAATATTGCAATTTTTTTCCAAAGTTTCATATTTATATTACAATGCGAAAAAAAATACAAAGGTAAAATTTAATATGATATAATATAATATATGGCCGGTGGATTACTAAATATAATTTCAGAAGGAAATAATAGTGTAATATTAACAGGTAACCCTTCAAAGACCTTTTTTAAAGTAAAATATTCCAAATATACCAATTTTGGATTACAAAAATTCCGTCTTGACTACGATGGAACACGTGATTTGAGATTGTCTGAAGAATCCACATTCAAGTTCAAAATAAAGCGTTATGCTGAGTTACTTATGGATACATATTTAGTTATAACATTACCTGACATATGGAGTCCTATATATCATCCAGTAGAATCTAATAATAACCAATGGACTCCTTATGATTTCAAGTGGATAAAAAATATTGGCACGCAAATAATAAGAGAAATTACAATAACATGTGGTTCTCAGATTTTGCAAAAATATAGTGGCCCTTATTTGGAAGCCATGGTAGAGCGTGACTTTACACAAGAAAAGAAGAATCTGTTTAATGAGATGACAGGCAATGTGGATGAGCTTAATAATCCTGCTGCATCATTCGGTCGTGCAAATTGTTATCCATCGGCTTTTTACACTGAATATACAGGCGGTTCAGAGCCTTCCATACGAGGAAGAAATTTATATATACCCATAAATGCTTGGTTTACTTTAGATAGTCGTTGTGCATTTCCGTTAATATCATTACAATATAATGAAATGGAAATAAGCGTAACATTACGTTCTATACAGGATTTATTCCAAATACGTGACATTGATGATGTAGAAAACAATCATCCATATATTCGTCCAGATTTCAATGAAGGAAAACATCAACTATATAGATTTTTACAAACACCACCAAGTTTATTTTTACACAGTTCAAATTATGAAAATCAAATCAATATGTGGAATGCAGATGTACATATGATTTGTACATATTGTTTTTTGTCAAAGAGCGAGTCACAAGTATTTGCTGCACAAGAGCAGTTGTATTTAATCAAGGATATTTTCCAATATGATTTTGACAATATTATTGGCTCAAAACGTTTAAAGTTGACTTCATCAAGTGGTATGGTGTCAAGTTGGATGTTTTATTTACAGCGTAATGATGTTAATATGAGAAATGAATGGTCTAATTATAGCAATTGGCCATATTATAATCCTCCATATGATATTTTAGAGGCACCTGAAGAAATACCCAGTAAATTTCTAGCACAAACAAATGTCAACAATATACCTTATGGTCCTTCTATACATCCAAATGGTAATAGTACAGGATTCTATATTTCGGGTAATTTCAATGTAGAAAATGAGAAACATATATTACAAACATTGGGTATTTTGCTAAATGGTGAATACAGGGAAAATACGTTTACGCGTGGTGTATATGATTATATTGAAAAGTATACACGCACAAGAGGCTATGCTAAAGAAGGGTTGTATTGCTATAATTTCTGTTTGAATACGAGTCCATTTGAATATCAGCCATCGGGTGCAATCAACATGAGTAAATTCAATTCTGTTGAGTTAGAAGTCACTACGTATGTTCCAATATTTGATATTCAAAACTCTAATTTCCAAATTATATGTGATGATCAAGGAAATGTAATCGGTTCAAATAAACAGAATTATCGTCTATATGAGTATAGTTTCAATTTACGTTTATTTGAAGAAAGATACAATGTATTGAATTTTGTGAATGGTAATTGTAGTTTAATGTATGCACGTTAAATTACGTTGTATATTGCACGTTTATATAATGAACAAATATATAGACATTATATAAATGACCGAAAATAATTTAGTTGACAAGAAAGAAAGAAAAGATATAAAAAAAATAATGTCAAAAATAGAAAGAATCTTCCAAGAAAAACAAGGGTTCTCAAAACTACCATTATTTTCAGATAATATTTCAGACAACAACTTCAATCAATTGGACCTTAACACAAACGCTACACAATATGAATCCAATGATGTAAATGAGAACCAAGACAATATTGATAATGATAATACCACAAATACGGATACTATTGAGGGTTTTGAAACCGAGTTCTCAAGTATATTGGAATATATATACAAACCTGTTAAGAATCCAAAAGACATTGCTGATTATTATTTGAATAATGAATTAAAAGAACAAAAACTAGCAAAAGATGATCGTGATGCATCAGACATGAAGAAATCAAAGAAAGACAAGTATTGTGAAAGCACGTTTTATATGGGTCAAATCGTTCAATTGCGGAGTGAACTCCAAAATGAGAACCCTAAAAAATATCAGATTACTACAAATGATATTAAAAAACGCAAGGCCACTATAACACAATTACCTCCATTAGAAGACGAAGAAAACCCTGCTCCAATAATAGAGAACATTCCTTATGATGATATTACACCAGCGACTATTGGTTTTGAATTCACAAGTATACCGAAGTATATTTATTCTATATTCATTTATATTCATTATGGTTTACAGAAATCTATTATCAAATTTACGGAATTGTCTTCAGACCTAGGTTCTCAATACGACTCTATGACAGAAGAAGAAAAAAAAGAGTTCAAGAAAAATTTGAAACATGATCAAGAAGTTCTTATTGAGAACATGTACAAAATATTAAACGTATTGTTGATCGTATTCATTACATATAATTGGTTTTTTGTATTTTTTTATAAAGACGAAAATGATAACATTATTAAATATTGTGAATTTGACCCAAATGATGTTAATAAACGCGGCGACGTAGCGCGGTTTTTCTTGGAATTTGCATATTTTCCATTTTGTGTATTTACTTCATTTTTTATAAACAAAGATTCTGAAATATTATCATTTCCTAATATGAGGGATGTTATACCAAGTAATGTAGTTCTCTTTTTAGGGTTGTTTTTACTCCTTTATTTTAATTTTGATAAATTCAGTTATTTTGCTACCAAATTAACAAATGGACATGATAGTTCTTATATAATCTATTTCTTAACATTATTCGGTATTTTCGCAGGTACATCAGAACCCAGTGAAGAATGGAATCAAACATTGGAATTCTACAATAAATATTATATTGGTTTCATTGTTTGGTTATTCCGTGCCATAATTACTATGTTCATGTTACCCTATGTAAACATATCAATAGGATTCTATTTATTATATTCATCATTGTTCTCTATTTTCCATGATACATACGTGACAAAGAAAGCGAATAATGTATTTGATAATATTTCCAAAATGTTGTATTTCAATACGAAAATGCCAGACGAATGCGATTTTGATGATAGCTGCTTAACCAATTATGACAGACTCAAACGATTATGTAAACAAATATACAATATGTTTGTCAATAACTTCTCATTTGTAGTCATTATTACAATGATATTGTCCTCATTTAATAGTTTTTTTAATATGAAAAATGAGAACATCAGACTTTCAAGTAATATTGTTCTTATATTTATAATATTTACAATGTTAACTTTGAATATCAATGCTAATAATTCATCTAGTGGTCAAAACAATATATACGGAGATGGTAGTAAAATCGCATATTCTATAAGTTCTACCATTTTCAGAACAATTGCAATACCAATTACAACTACTATAAGTATGTTAAATTCCTTACTTGTATCTAATCCTTAAGTACTAAAAGCTAAAAAATTGAAAATATAAATATAAATTACTAATATCAGCATAACATAGATATACATCTATTACAATGTGCGACTACGAAAAGAAGAGCCATCGCAAAGGAAAGGAAAAGAACAGAACCAAGGATAAGACTAAGTATATCTACACACAGAAACACGTACGTGCGACGTTACAAAATAATCAGAAAAAACCGAAAATAATAAATCCCAACATTGAACATTATATAAAGTGAATGAACTACATAGTGTATATGCATATCTCAAATAAAGTATTACTATTTTCAAGTTCCACATTTCTCATATCTTCATATTATGGATATCATATTCAAAATTCGCTATATAAAATAGATTTAATGAGTACTATTTTTTCCATATTATATTGGTATGATAGTGAAAATAAATATAAACGAATGATGGATGTAGCCTTCGCGAATATTGCAGGTGTGTCTTTTTTTGTATATGGCGTATATAACATGAACGATAATATGAAATATGTAGCCTGGTGCAACTTAATTGGAATTTTGAGCAATTTTTCATTGTCATGTATTTATTATAAGATGAAATATGATAAGTGGTTTTACTTTCATTTCCTGTTTCATATGTTCACATTATGTAATAAATTAATCATATATAATTATTGATTAACGTTATCTTTTTATACAAATGAAAATATAAAAAAATATAAAAAAATAAGTCTATGATTTATTAGAGAATATGTCGTCTATTATGAATGAATTGAAAATGGAATATGCATCTATGAATACAATTATATCCAATCTTTCATTACAATTAGAGAATGCAAAAAAAAGAAGAGATGTCTTGTATAAAGAACTAACGCGTTTGGAAATTAGACGCGAAATAGAGAATGAACTTCAGAATAAACAATCAAAAAAAACAGAACATAAATTATGTATGAACTAAGTAAAGATATTATAATATGTATTAAAAATATACTACATATTATACTTATAATGCCATATGGGTTGAATGCATTACCTCTTTCTAATGACTATTTTGATTTTGATTGTTTTGATGATATTTTATATGATGAAAATAGGAGCGTGTTTCAAGAACCAAAAAAAAAGGATTATTATAAAATGAATTATTTATCTCACAATACATATACATTTTTACTATTAAATCGCGAGTCCATTGTTACTATGCTTAAAAAGAATAAACATATATTATCTTATGTTTTTGAAGGTCGTGAACAATCATTATAACAACATGCATAGAAACATATATACAAGAATTCCAAATGTTGATATAATCATCGCAATATTTATTACGTCAATTGCTTCTAACTGATTTAACATAGTGATTATAGTAAATAAAATATTATCATTTTCATAATTCAATTTTATATTATAATAAAAATAAATAATATAAATTCAATATGACAACATTTATATATGGGTAAAAAGAAGGAACAAAAACCAAAAAAAGAAAAGCATTATCCTTTTGTATCAGTATGTACTCCTACGTATAACCGTCGTCCATTCATAAAAACTATGATACAATGTTTTTTAAATCAGACATATCCAAAATATAGAACACAATGGATTATTGTGGATGATGGCACTGATAAAATACGCGACCTAATAGAAGAAGCAAAAATACCTCAAATAGAATATTTTGAAATTGACAAAAAAATGAAACTAGGCGAAAAACGTAATTACATGCATTCAAAGTGCAAAGGTTCTTATATTGTATACATGGATGACGACGACTATTATCCACCTGAACGAATAGAACACGCGGTTGATATGTTACAAAAACATCCAAAGGCGTTGTGTGCTGGTTCAAGTGAGCTATATATTTACTTCAAACATATTCAGAAAATGTATCAATTTGGACCTTATGGACCAAATCATGCAACGGCGGGGACTTTTGCATTCAGGAAAGAATTACTTAGTATGACACATTATAATAATGATGCTTGTTTGGCAGAAGAAAAGGAATTTCTACATAATTATAGTATCCCATTCATTCAATTAGACCCATTGAGAACTATTCTAGTGTTTTCGCACAACCAAAATACGTTTGACAAAAAGAAATTATTAGAACATATAAACCCAACATATGTAAAAGAATCTAGTAAAACAATCAAGCTTTTTATTAAATATGATTATGAAGATGAAATCAAAGATTTTTTTGTTAATATGATTGATGATAAATTAAAAGACTATGCACCAGGAGAACCAACTATGAAACCCGATGTATTGGAACAAATGAAGGTCTTAGAAGAACAGAGGAGAAAAGTTGAAGAGGAACAATTGGCCAAAATGAATCAAATGAAACAAGTGCAATCCATAACCACCAAAAATGCTAATAATGAAAGTGTTCAGCTTTCTATTCATGATGCTGTTAATATCATGAATAAACAAAACAAAGAAATCATTGAACTAAAGAAGAAAGTAAAAGAACTTGAAGAACAACTCAAAAATAGAGGTTAATTATCATATTCTATTGTGTCCTCTAATTCTTTTTTGCAACTTTTGTCCATATATTTATAAATTCGTTTTATATCTAATTTATTGATATTTTCATTCACAAAAGTTTCATCAAAAATACTTTGTTTTTCATATAATTGAGAACCTAATCTATTTCGTATTTCTTGGAAATAAGAGAATAAATCCTTTTTATCTAGATTCAATTCTTGACACATATGAAATATAAATTGTTGATTGTTGTATTCTGTTGAATACTTTGTCAATATTTTTGTAAAGCGTACCTCATCTACATACAAATTATTTGTATCAAGAGAACTGTGCAATAAATAATTATTGTAAAACGTCTTTATGAGAGAACTCATTTCATTAAACTGCCATATTTGATTTTGAAATGTTATTCTGTCAATATAATCGCCATAACAAAAATTATCCAATAGTTTTAAATATAGTTTTAAATTTTTCTTATTAACAACATCTACCATATTCTCATGATATAACAAACTAACAATGGTACGATCATTTTCATTTAATAAGGTATTATGTTCTTCAAAACAAACTGGTTTCAAAAATAATTGTTTTGTTACTTCCTTTGAATCTTCCATACATGATTTATTATGTAATATATTTTCCACAAACTCATTTGTTAGTAATTTATTTTTCTTCAATTTCACAACAAACTGTATTTTACGTAAATCACCTTGTATATACTTAACAATATTTGTTTGTATTTTTGTACTGCAAGAACCCAATATGCTTTGTAATAATGTACTAATTTGCTCATTTGTTGGTAATGGCAATTCAAATACATTACATACTTTCATTAGTTCTCGTATTTTTTTATCTGCCAACTTGTTTCCTATACAAATAATGGGATTCATGGTTTCATTTTCCAGCTGCTGTTTTTTTGTCTTCTTTTGACGTATAAGTTTAATTAAGCTAGCGATACCACCTTTATCTCCATTATTCATTCCGTCTATTTCATCCATCACAATGACAATGTTTTTTCTCTTTTCTTGCATCATTGTTAACACATTGCATTTTGATATATTATTACTCGTTATTGTGTCAATTAATCCTTTATTTCTTACATCTCCTGCATCATACCATATAGAATCATAATCTATCTCATTGAGTACTGTTTTAACGAACTCTGTTTTACCACATCCGGGAGAACCATATATATAAAATCCTTTTTTATAGTTCAATTCGTGACATCTTTCATCAAAATCAAGTAATAGTTTTTTGAATTGACTTTTTAATATTTCACGATTCAATATAGTGTTAATTGTGTCCCATTGGATGAATGTCATAAATATTATAATATATAATATATCATAATGTTTTATATGCTTACAAACGAATTACTTAGCGAAAGCACTGAAATCCGCTGTACGCGGTAAAAATTCTGATGATGGACGATTTTTTAATTTTCCATTGTATGTGTATGGGTCTAATGGACTGCGACTTTGTGAATCGTATGTTGAACCTATTGGAGCTCCATAACTTCTGCGACTTCCATTATAGAGAGAGCCTTGACCTGTTGAACCATATGTGTTATTTAATTGACTAGGTCCCTGTCCGATGTCACGAATTAAACCTGCTGTACCACGAGCCAATTCGCCGGTTGCATCCAAACCTGTTTCTAATACATCTTCACCAATATTAAGAGCACCTTGGACTGTGTCCTTAGCCAAACCTGTTGCCCCTTGGACTGTATCCTTGGCTAACCCAACACCGCCTTTGACAGCTTGTGATGAAAGACCCATTGTATTGTCTATTATGGACTTTGCACCTGAACCTGCGGATTTCAACAAATCTGATGCTGTATCAAGAGTCTTACTGTAAGCACCACCCAATTCACTACCTGTTTTGCTGTTTACCATTGACTTTCCATTTGAGTCTTGTGTTCCACTACCGCCATTTCCACCACAATTATTGCAATTACCGCCACTTGGGCATGATGGGCATGCTGGACACACAGGTGGTACTACTTGTGTTTTTAACATGTAATCTTCGGAAAAATGTACGGGCATTGAACCACTGGTATTCCAGTACCAATACCATTTGTAGTAATCATCCATACTTCCTGGGACTTCTGGTTCTTCATCGTCACTTTCTTCGTCGCTTTCTTCATCGCTTCCTTCATTGTTTTCTTCGTCTTCTTCTTCTTCGCCTTCCTCTTCACCGTCTATATCTTCTTCTTCTTCTTGCCCAGGACCTGTATATGAATTAAGTTGTGTCCCCTTGAAACGGACAACACCAATTAAACTATACAAATAATTGGATTTTCTTTTTAATGTACATATTGCCGTTTTATCCCCACTTTTCAAATATAAAATTAGATTTCCATCTAAAAGATCAGGATATACATAACTAAGTTGAAATGAGAAACTATCAACAATTTCTTGCGGAATTATTTCTTCCAGTTTTACTTTAATAGTATCAGTGCCAGCATAATGACTTATGATTAATCCATTATCACCGACCTTCGGAATTGGAATCATAGCTAATCTAAATTGACCAGAGTTATCTGGATCATTTTCTTTCACTAATAGTGTACCACTAGTATAATGATAGAATACATTTGGCCGTATTTGATGGATATCCACACCTTTAAATTCTACATTTGCTGTTACATATTGGTTTGAAACTTGTCCCGATGTAAAGGATGTTACTGGGTCTTTATATACAATATCTTCAAATGCTGAGGTAGAGGAGGTACTTACTGAATATGAGTGTGTTTTCATATCAATTTGTTTAAATACACTATAAAATGTTTTATGTACTTCTGTCCCCGGGTTGGAATTATATTGTCCATTTGTTGTTGGTGGATGTTCTATTACATGAATAAATGTACTATTCCCATATGGAATATAAAAGAGTTGATTGTTAATAACATCACCTTTAATTGGATTTATTGTCTGAGAAAAATAATAATCACTAAAAGATTTTTCTAATACACTAGAATCAACTGTAAATGACTGACCACCAACACCACCTTTATCTACATTCTTAATATTTCCTTGTCTTGAATAAAATATATATTGATCAATATCAGTCAAATTGTTAGCAACGTTTGTCACAGAAGAGGTAGAAGGTTCTAATTGTAACACTTGTGCACCATCAATAAAATAAAAGAAGTCATCAGTCAACTTAATCGCGGATGCATCTGTTACACCATCAATTATTACTTTTTCCCCCACACCAGCATCATGATTAACACCAAATGCTTCTACCTCTAAACAGTTATTCAAATAGTAAAGTAAGAAACATATTATTAATAATAAAATTATTATAAACCACAAAGGAAGTTCCATTATATATAATATATGTAAATAAATATATTATATGTAAATTATTACATTATTATATATGGAAGTTCTCAAATCTTCATACAATAATTATGATTATCAAATCGGCGTAGATGAATGCGCCCGTGGTCCCATGTTTGGTCGCCTTTATACAAGCGCCGTGATATTACCTAAAAATAATTTTGACCATAGTTTAATGAGAGATAGCAAAAAAATAAAAAATAAACAAAAAATGGAAACATTAGCAAATTATATTAAAACTCATGCGATTGCATATTCTGTTGACTACATAGAAGCCCATGAAATAGATGTCATAAATATTCGTCAAGCAGTATTGAAATCAATGAAAACATCCATTGTAAACGTTATAAACAGTCTAAATGATGATGGATCTGTTTTCGCATTAATTGATGGAAATGATTTCACTAATTTAGAGAACCCTAAAACACAAAAACTAGTGGATTATGAATGCGTAACTAAAGGTGACGACACATACAGTTTCATTGCTGCTGCATCCATATTAGCTAAATATGAACATGATACATACATATATCATTTATGTCAACAATATCCAGAACTAAATGAGAAATATGACATTGAAAATAATGTGGGTTATGGCACAAAAAAGCATCTACAGGGGATTACAGAACATGGTATTACACAATTTCATAGAAAAACATACGGTATTTGTAAAAATGCTAAATATAATCCAATTTAATCTCATAAATAATATATATGGCAAGTACAAGATTTTATGACGATGATGCAAGAATTAAGAAGAAATTAGAAGAAAGTCTCAATGTAGGTTTGTACCATCTTGATACACCAGGTAATGGTTTGCATGTACCTTTTATGGAAGACCCACAATTACGACTTCAAAAATGGGGTGCGAATTTGCGCAATGACACCATTAGTATTAGCAATGACTTGTTAGGATTAGATAGAAAACTGAAATCCGACAAAGATCTTTACACTAAATACACACCAGCAACAAGTCAAAATGTGTATCCTGTTATGAATCCGTTTGTAGATGAATCGCGCACAACACATCCAGCATGGACGTTTAGAGAAAAGCATCCCGAAAGATGGCAATTTTTGTTTCATCAACCACAACAAAAGGTTGAAGTTCCCTTTCAATACAATGAGTCCACAAGAATTTTGGAAAAAGATAGATTCCGCCACACGAATAACAATGCATAATTCAATTTATATGATTAATTATGTGTTTTCATTGACAAAGAATTATTTGAATTAAACGGAAAACGATTTATGATTATATATATATAAATTATATACATAATGGCTGAATTAGGAATACCTTTACTTGCTTTGGGCGGTTTATATATGGCTTCTAAAAAAAAAGAAGAAAAACGTGAGAACTTTACATCAAGCCTTCCAAACACCAATATTCAAGATAAAAATTATCCAAGTGAAATCGTGCAAAATGCAGAAAATGACCTCACATCAAAACTATCAACTGTTAATAAGTATGATGGTCAACAAGCTTATACGGACAAATATTTTAATCAACAATTTAACGACAACATGAGAGAATCTTATAGCTTTATGGATTCTTCTTCTAGAACAAATCAAACATATACTTCATTAACTGGAGAACAAGTAGAAAAGGACTATTTTAAGCATAATAATATGGTTCCTTTTTTTGGTGGCAGTGTTAAGTCTAAAAACATTGAACCAGAGTCAAATGAAAGCATTTTAGATAATATGATTGGAAATGGAAGTGGTTATATTAAAAAGGAGGAACAAGCACCATTGTTTAAGCCAGATGAAAACTATCAACATGCATATGGTACGCCTAACAATACTGATTTTATGCGTTCACGTGTAAATCCAAGTTCTCGGTTTGCAAATGTAAAACCATTTGCTGACGAAAAGGTTGGTCCTGGATTGAATTTAGGTTATACATCTGGAGGTTCAGGAGGATTTAACTCTGGTCTAATGCAAAGAGAACTATGGAATGCTAAGACTGTTGATGAACTCCGTGCCAAGACCAATCAAAAATCCAGTGGTCATTTAGCCTTTGGTTATGAAGGCCCTGCCAATAGTGGCATCAAGAATATGGGAACATTAGGAAAACAAGAGAAAAATCGTCCAGAACGTGATTTTGAAATGACACAAGACAGATTATTTACCACAACGGGTGCTGAAAAGGGTGCCACACTACGTAGTGAAACCATTCACCGCAATGTGAGCCGTCCAGAAACATCCATAGAATATAGCGGTAATGCTGCATATGGTAATTCATCTATTTATATTGACGGTCAACACAGCGAGCCACATAGAAATCAACTTGAAGCATTTCCTCTTGGTACTGCAGGAGCATCAGGAAAAGGAATAATTACTGAAAATGATCATGGTATATTAAGTAAAAAGGCATATCCGAATAATCGTACTCAAAATTCACAAAAAGGGTATTTTGGTAATATGGCGGGTTCTCTCAGTGCCGCGGTTGCACCCATTTTAGATGTATTAAAACCATCGCGCAAAGAAAATGTTATAGGAAATATGCGTCCTTATCAAAACGCCAAATCAACTGTAAGTAATTCTTATTTGTATGATCCATCCGATAAACCTGCTCCTACAATAAGAGAAACTACTGAAAAGGGAAAGATGCACTTGAATGTCAATATGAATCAACGTGGTGCATATGCAATTACAGAGAACCAAGTCGCACACAACCAGCGTGGTAGTCAAAGTGATTATTTGTATATTGGTGGTTCCTCTGCACCTGGTAATCTACAAGATATGCGCTCTTATGAGGCCGAATATAACCAACGTAATAACGATATTAAGTCATCTACTATTAAGGGTCGTCTTAGTCAGGGTAACATGAATTTGTACAATGGTTCTATTGCCCAAAAGTCCAAACATAAAGACAATTATCTTGTTAATAAGCGCGAAGTTGCTCCCAGTGTACGTGGAAGTGTACCCAGTGTTGAGCATATGGGATACACACATAGTGCACAGCCTCTAAGTCAAAATATTCAAATGGAACGAAACACACCTGATATATTGAATGCTTTACAAGGAAATCCATATGCGATCCCTTACAAAAGGTAAATGATAAATTTTATTATTATTTAATACATAATACATAATAATAAAACTTTTCCAACAGAAGAATTATTGTAATAATTTTTGTAAATTATCTAAATATATTTTACAATCAATATTTTGACAGTTATGAATGAAAAAACAATTATTTCCTAATATATTTTCATAAAATTCCTTTTCTCTATCTATATCTATTGCTGTAGGTAATATTATTTCTGGCATTTTATCTCCTTTTTCAAATAATTCTTTTACTACATGATTATTGAAACATTTATTACGAATAGATATATCCAATGGTATGCATAAATTTTTAGTATCAATGTTAAAATAATAACCATAAATTGCAGTGTTTGGATAACGAAAACCACTTTCACATAACTCTATATATTTTGACTTCATATTCATAAATGATATATGAACTTGAACACTTCCACATGCTGCAATTATATACTCATGTGTTGACACTAATGATATTTGCTCTTCTAATTTTAGTTTTTCAAATTCAACAATTTTTACATTGTAACCTTTATTCTCAAATAAATTCTTCATTAAATTGACATTCAATAATTTCCTCGTCTTCAATCTGTTAATAATTAATACACTCTTATCTATAAAATTACTGTTTGTAATATTCAATTTATTCTTAATAATTTTTGACATTTCATTTATAGAATTTTTATTCATATCAGTTATTTTTCTACCATTTTCAACAATTTCATTTGGAATATCTATTTTAAATCTAGATAAGGCAAGATATATATTTAATATTTCACTATTGAAAGAACTTCCCATAATTATACCTAGATCTATATACTCATAGTCATATCTTGTTTCTGTATGTACTTTTGAAAATATAGAATTATAAAATTTTTCAATGAAAGGTGCTTTAGATAAACACTCGTCATAATTCTCAATGTATATTGAATTAATATTACTTGATGTGACTTTATTATACCATTTAGAAATCTTATATAATTGAAATAAATGATCTAAGAAAAAATGACCAAATACTGAAAAGTATCCAAGTATTAAATTTGTAGGAATTTCAATTTTGAACGCCTTTTTTATAACTAAATTACTATAATTACTACGAAAATCATTATAAATTTTCAAACAATTTTCTCTCATATTTTGTTCTTTAACACTATCTATGTTTTGCAAAATAGAATTTAATTGTCCAATATCTTTTTCTAATAAAATCACAATAGCATCATTCCATAATTCATGTGCTGGCAACTCCAATGTATCGGCCAATAAAACAGGTATTGAACCTACAGCTAACGATTCCCAAAAACGAATAGAATTGGGTCCTGTTCCAGAAGGACATAAAGAATAACGCGAATCAAGAAGTAGTTTATTATATTTATTTGTTCGGTCCATATCGGAGTCATTTTCATTAAGTATATAACTATTACTTTGCATTTTTGAATATACTACATGTTCAAAATGCCAATGACCTATTTTATTGATAAAACAATTTTTAGGATGTTTCATGTTAAATATTTTGTCTCTTATGTTTGATAAATACCATCTATTATCGTAAGCTCCTTGAAAACTATATAATAAAGGTCGTTCAATTTTTTCAAATTCTACATTTTCAAATAATTTATTTCTATCTTTATCTTCTACATTTACTGCATATAATGGACAAGGTTTTATTTGGATTGTATCAATAAAATCCTCCCCTTTAACTTTATGTGGGGTATAAATACATTTAATATTCAATGCTTTCAATAAAGGTATAATTTTACGAAATGATATATGTTGTACACAAGTGTAATATTTTTTATCTTTTATACTTTGTGATAATATCTTATATATTACTTCCAAATTATAACGTTTATCTATAATTGTCGCCCATGGAAACCCCAAATAATTATTATTATGTTTATTTTGTTGATAAAATTCTTTTTCAGTTATAACAGGATATTGCCAAAACAATTTAAATTTTTCTATAATATCTATAGTGTCCATAATTTTATTTATAATTATTTTTTATATAAATATTATTTATAATCCAATTACTATAAAATGATATAATTTCGTGTAATAGAGTTAAATTTATAAAATAAAAATATCATTAAATATATGAATATTTGTTTTTGTAGCGATGAAAAACTGGTTGAAATGTTACCTGTTGTTATAAATTCCATTGCTTCTTCCAATGAGAAACTTATCACGATACATTATATTCATTGTATTAAGAATAAATATAAACTTGAAAAACTGCAAAAGTTCGTTAACAAATTCAAACATCTCAGATTAATTTTTTACTATAAATCATGGGATTATCAATATAAAGGATTAACACATGTTACCAATGCTACTATGTTGCGATTATTCATACCCGAAATTTTGCCATGTGAAAAGGTTATTTATCTGGATATTGATTTGATTGTTAATATTGATTTATCATTTTTATATGAAATTGATTGTGGCATAACCGGTATAGCTATTAAAAATGCACATGATCAACATTGGGAAAAAATACATGAAGATGAAAATTTAAAATGGGGTAATTGCGGTGTTATTGTAATGGAACTCAATATGTTGCGAAAAAATAATTTCACACAAATATGTTTGAATATACATAGCGAATACCCCGATAAACATGATCAATTCATTATCAATAAATATGCGAATGGTAAACATAGTGTACTTGAACCTCGGTTTAATGTTTTTTGGAACAAAGATGATCATATTCTTGATAGTGAAAAACATTTTATTTTTCATTTCATTGGTGATATAAAACCTTACTATTATGATGTTGGAAAGTTCCAATATTTATGGGAAAAAAATAAAATAAAAGAAAATACTTTTATGAAAAGGCTTCAATTTTTATGAAAATATGAAAAAATAATATAAAATAAATTATGTAAACTTTCTTTGTCTTCTAATAAAATGATAAATAATTTAAAAGGTGTAATATACAATTTATAAATGTATATACATAAAAATACTTATCAATGTAGGCGTATATATTTCATAAATAAATATAAAACATATATATTACTTGTGACAAGTAGTTCTACTTTCTTATATCCAACTTTTATTGCTTTTTATTATTATAATTATGTTTTCATGAATATTTCTTTTTTCTCTTTTTTATTTAGTACTTTGCATTGGATTGATACACATAATCATTATTATAGAGTATGTGATTTATATTTTTCTAAGTTCGCTTTTTTAATATATTTTTTATTTTTTATCTACAATTGTAATTGCAGTAATATTGATATTTTTACAATAAGCACGATGATTTCTTTATTTGGTATTTCTAATTACTGTTTGTATTATGAAAAAAAATATTGGGTTTATTATCATTTTATATTTCATATGTTTGTCACTTTAAACCAAGTTAAAGCCCTACATTATTTTCATGAAATTACATATTGATCACAATGAATATTTTTGTAATATTACTGAAGGGACCAGTTGCTCCTTTATTGAATCCAGCTTTTTGTAACACTTATTGATTGTCACCTCACTTACACCACATATATTTTTCACTTCTATTTTTGAAATATTCAAATTACATATTTGTCCTATGAAATACACAATGCCTGCTGCAATGGAGTGCGGCGCATTATCTTTGATGTTATTCTGTTGTTCTAATTTCTTACATATAAACATAGAAAGTCTTGTTAGCTCCTCATTAATATTGAGCCTACTGCAATAACGCTCAATAAACGCAATGGGTTTCGTTGTAGACAAGTCACTTTGCTCATTTTCCTCTTTACTCCTATCTATGTTATTTAGTATATTTACTGCCATAGAACAACCATTTGTAGCAGATGTTTTATCTAAATGGAATATTTCCGCGATTTCATGTGCCGTCCTTGGACAACCATTTAACCGACAACTAATATAAATAGAAGCTGCCTTAATTCCATCACGATTTAATCCACGATACATTTTCTGTTCCGAGATATCCTTGTGTATATACATAGCATGATCTATGAATATTTTAGGTATACCCGCATTTTGCGCCATTGTAGTAATAAACTGAAATTCATTATATAATGATTTTTCTCTATGTGGCATTGATAACCAATCGCACCATTTTCGTATTTTCCGCATTTCATAACTAGATGTTGAATTACACAGAACTTTTACTCCAAATGAGGATTCTTTTAACAATGGATTGATTGGATTCCCACAACGTGTATTATCCGAACCATTTTTATCCTCTAAATTAGTGCGCCATTCAGCACTATAATCCAACATATCTGTATATATAATTCCACATTGACGGTTTGAACATGTAGGTAATCCATCTTCGGCTATCATCAATATGTTATTACAATATGAGCATATTGTTCCCTGATTTTCACTATCCTCTTGTTGTGTTTCTTCTTTTTCAGCGTCAAACAACGCCCACAATTT